>ERZ791891.12-NODE-12-length-163542-cov-12.330748_pt1 | contig 163542 bp, 134 predicted proteins | sample MGYA00510155_ERZ791891 | MGnify/ENA primary metagenome ERZ791891 (study PRJEB30046, sample SAMN00792061) | human gut metagenome | study: EMG produced TPA metagenomics assembly of the A metagenome-wide association study of gut microbiota in type 2... | reverse complement strand
CGTAGCTCAGCTGGGAGAGCGTACGGTTCGCATCCGTAAGGTCGAGAGTTCGATCCTCTTCGTCTCCACCAGTAACACGAATACTGCTTTTGCAGTGTTCGTGTTATTTTTATACCCACGCCCGATTTCCTAATCTTCGTTTAATCTTTACACGCTATGATAAAATCTGTATAATTATACCGGAGGGTGATCCAATGCGTATTCTGCTTGCCGAGGACGAGAAGAGTCTCAACAGGATAATCACAAAGCAGCTCAAGGCTGCCGGCTACAGCGTGGACAGCTGTTTTGACGGCGGCGAGGCATATGATCTGATAACATCGACCGACTATGACGCGGCGGTGTTCGATGTCATGATGCCGATAATGAACGGGTTCGAGCTTGTCAAAAAGATAAGGGCGCACGGCATCGACACGCCGGTGCTGTTCCTGACGGCGCGCGACAGCATCGAGGACAGGGTCACGGGGCTCGACATCGGTGCCGACGACTATCTGATAAAGCCGTTTTCGTTCGACGAGCTCTCGGCGAGACTGCGCGTCATGACACGCAAAAAATACGGAGAAAAGACGGGTATAATTTCTGTCGGCGACCTGACAGTCGACACGGCAGCGAGGCGCGTTGAACGCGCGGGCAGGGAGATATCGCTCTCTGCTAAGGAATATGAGCTGCTGCAATATCTTGTGATGAACAAGGGCGTTGTACTCAGCCGCGAGAAAATTGAGGATCACATTTGGAACTATGACTACGAGGGTGGTACGAATGTTGTCGACGTATATATCCGATATCTCCGCAAGAAGATAGACGAGGGCGAGGATATCAAACTCATTCACACCGTGAGGGGTGCAGGCTATGTCATCAAATAAAAAAACAAGACCCGCGCGCCGCCGTTCTTCGTTCAAGCTGCGGATAACGGTGTGGATAACGCTGCTCATCGCCGTTGTCAGCTCCCTCGGCATCGGAGGAATACTGATAACAGGCTCGCAGATTGCCGATTCGCGCCTGCAGAATGAGCTGATAAGCACGGTCGAGCGCAATGTTGACGAGATAGAATACAAGAACGGCATTCTCGAAATCGAGAACGATTTTGCCTTCTTCGTCGACGAGGTCTACTGCAATGTCTTTGACTCGAGCGGCAGATATATCGACGGCGAGTCCCCCGCCGCGCTGATAAACAGCGAGAATCGCAAGAACGGCGTGGTCGGAACATTCGAGACAGACGGAAACAAATATTATTATTACGACACCCGTCTCGATTTCAACAAATACGAATACGAAATCGACGCCTTTTCTGGGAAGATAATCAAATATGAGGCGGACACCGCGATGTCCGGGCTCAGCGACCCCGTCTACAAAAGCACCGAGTTCAAGGACGGAATAAACAGCGAAAAGGCGATTGATATCGCGCTCGAGCACGCGGGTCTGACCCGCGACGAAGTCAGCTCGCTGAGCGTTGAACTGCCAGCAAACGCGGACAGGACGGTTTTTAAAGTTGAATTCATATGCAGTAACTCGACCTATCCCCCGGTCTGGGTACGCGGATTCATCAACGCCGACGCCGCCAAGAGCGCGTTCGACGCAATAACCATGACGGTCATATACATTCTCCCGGCGTTTATTATTATCGCCGCCGTCGGGGCGTATTTAATATCGCGCAAAACGATGAAGCCGGTCGAGAATATCTGCCGCTCGGCGCACGAGATAACCGACGGGACCGACCTCTCGAAGCGCATAGAAATGGAGAAAAGCGCGGGCGAAATATACACGCTCGCAGAGACTTTCAACGACATGCTCGCAAGGCTCCAGACCTCGTTCGAAAATGAAAAGCAGTTCACCTCCGACGCCTCGCACGAGCTACGCACACCGCTCGCCGTGATAAAGGCGGAATGCGAATACGCGCTGTCCGACAACGCGAGCGAAGAAGATATGCTCGAAGCGCTCTCGTCGATAGACGAGCAGACGGACAAGATGACGAAGCTCGTCACGGCTCTGCTGACGCTCTCGCGCACCGAGCAGGGCGACAAGCGCTACAAGCTCGAGGACACCGACTTGAGCGAGCTCGTCAAAAAAACATGCGCCGATTTTGTCCCCGCGAAGAACATCACGCTCACTGCGGACATCGAAGACAATATTATAATCCCCGCACAGGCGCAGCTGATATCGCTGATGCTCGAAAATCTGCTCTCGAACGCCGTCAAATACGGCAGAGACGGCGGGCACATCGAAGTCAGACTCAAAAAGGACAGCGGCATCGTGCTCTCGGTGAAGGATGACGGAATCGGGATAAAAGAAGAGGATCTGCCGAAGATATGGGGCAGATTCTACCGCGCGGACGAATCCCGCAGCCGCGAAAGCGGATTCGGCTTGGGTCTCTCGCTCGTCAGCCAGATAGCGGCGCTCCACGGCGGAAAAGTCTCCGCATCCTCCGTTTACGGCGAGGGAAGCGAGTTTACCGTAACCTTTTGACGGCGGTATAACAGCATAAATAAATGAACCGGTTGCAGTAGATTTTTCTGCGGCCGGTTTTGTTGTTTTATATTGTTTGACATCGGGGATGGACAAATCCCAATTTATCAACATCACAGCACACTGTTTTACGGACTTCAAACTTTCCGAAAAATTTTTGCGCTCTAATCTTTCTTTAATTTTCGCGGGTTATTATATGGGTGTACTAAGGGACACGATCCCGATAAGAAAGGACAGATACTATGTTTGCAAGTATTTTCAAATCCATCGGAGTCGCGCTCATGTCAGTCATTATGGCTATCTTCTCTGCGTTCGCTCCGCCGCAGGATAAGCCCGACACGGGCTCGGGCAACTCCGGACAGATCCAGCAGGAAGTGAAGATAAGCCTTGACGCCGCGATAGACATTGCAGTCGCCGATGCGGGCATTGCAAGAGCCGACGCGAAGTTCACCGAAGCGAAGCTCGACAGCGACGATCTTGTCGCCCACTACGATATCGAGTTCATCGCCGGGGCGAACGAATACGACTACGAGATAGCGGTAACGGACGGCAGCATTCTTAAAAAAGAAGTCGAGCCCGCCGACCCCTCGAAGCCCTCAAAGCCCCAGCCCGATGTCTCAGGCTATATCAGCATCGACGAGGCGAAGGCAATAGCCCTCAAGAAAGTTTCCCTTGACGCATCAAAGGTCACTTTCAAGAAAGCTGAGCTTGACGCGGACGACCGCACCCCGCACTATGATATAGAATTTGTCTCGGGCGGATATGAATATGAGTTCGAGATAGACGCAAAGAGCGGAAAGATTCTCGAGTTCGACCGCGAGCGCGTGGATAAGAAGCCCTCAGTTGACACATCAAAATTCATCTCCGTTGAGGAGGCAAAGGCCGCCGCGCTCAAGAGAGCTTCTCTCGACGCTTCAAAGGTCACATTCACCAAAGCTGAGCTTGATATTGACGACCGCACCCCGCACTATGATATCGAGTTCGTTTCCGGCGGATATGAGTACGAAGTCGAGGTCAACGCGAAGAACGGCAGAATAATCGACTTCGACCGCGAGTTTGACGATTCAAAGCCCGCCGACCCCTCGAAGTATGTCTCCGCGGACGCCGCGAAGAAAGCCGCACTCGACCATGCGGGTCTCACCGAGGCTCAGGTCACGGAGCTCGAAACCGAGCTTGACACCGACTCGCTCACCGCGCACTACGATGTTGAATTCAAATGCGGCGGATTCGAGTATGAGTACAAGATAAACGCAAAGAGCGGAAAAGTTATCTCGTTCGAAAAAGAGAGAGACTAACAGATTTTTATTCAGTCCCGGATGTTAAGTCCGGGGCTGTTTTTATTTGTAAACTTTTTTCGTTTTTCCTTGACTTAAAGCCGACTTCAGGTTCTATAATAAAGTCAAATCAAAGGAGGAATTATCATGAGAAAAGATTTCGACGCAAAGCCATTCACCTATCCGCAGCCGGTGCTTATCCTCGGTTCCTACGACAAGGATGGCAACCCCGACGCTATGAACGCCGCATGGGGCGGCATCAGCGGCGGCAATGAAATATCCTTGTGCATAAGCGCGGGTCACAAGTCCACGAAGAACATTCTCGAGAGAAAAGCGTTCACCGTAAGCATGGCTGACCTCGAACACACGGCGGCGTGCGACTATGTCGGTCTTGTCTCCGCAGGGAATACGCCCGATAAATTTAAAAAGGCGGGATTCCACGCCGTCAAATCGAAATTTGTTGACGCGCCGCTGATTGAAGAGCTGCCCATCGCCGCAGAGTGCAGGCTCAAGAGCTACGATGCAAACACCGGGCGCATGGTCGGCGAGATAGTCAACGTCTGCGTTGACGAGCGCGTGCTCGACGAAAACGGAAACGTCGACGTTTCAAAGGCGCAGCCGATAACCTTCGACCCGTTCAACAACACCTATGTTGTCCTCGGCGAGGCAGTCGCAAAGGCGTTCAGCGCCGGCAACTCGCTCAAATAAAAATATACGCAAAACGCCCCGCACGTTTCCGTGCGGGACATTTTGTTTTTCGGATGTAACTTTTAATATTTTATCGTGAAGTCGTTTATTGTTGTCATGCCAACTTTTACTCTCGTGTTCGAGCCGAGCAGGTGCGCTGTGAGCTCGATGATGACGGGATAATCATAGTGGGCATAGACTAAGTTGCCGGCAGCCTTGCTGAATCTTGCTACTATCGTTCCGTTATAATAGGTGAATTTCTGGTCGGTGAGCGAGAGGCCGGGATAGTCGAAGTTTACCACATCGGCGGTGAGCACGCCGAACGCTGCGGCATAGCCTTTTTCGCCGGAGGGATTGACCTCAGTGCCGAAGGTCAGGGTTATCTGATATTCGCTGCCCTTGTCCTCGACCTTTGCGCCCTTGACATCTGCGGGAGTGAGCTTGCTGACCCAATCCTTGCCGCCGACGGGGAATACGTTTCTGATATCCTCTTTTGAGGTCAGGGCTATCGCCTTGTCGTCGCGCTTCATGAAGGTCTTCATCGCGCTCTTGCCTATTGCATCTATCGCCTTGGGCAACTCGGTCTTGTCGGCGTCGTTCTTCGTCTCGGTGTAGTTGCGGGTGACAGACTTTGCCTGATATTTTACCCTGTTCGCGCCGGTGTTGAAATAGGCGATTATCTCGGCCCTAGTCCAGTCTTTTGCATTCTTCGAGGGCGCGGCGGTTACCTGATTCGAAGCGGTCTCGCCGGGCTTTGCGGGGTCGGCCGATTGAGTTTCGTTTGTCTCGCCCTCCTGCGCGGTGCTGTCCTCGGGCAGGGCTGTTGTGTTTTCAATAATCTGTCCGTCCGCGCTCGTCTGCGCTTCGCCGGTGGTGTCTGCATTTGTTTTTGTGTCGTCCTTTTTGCATGCGCACAGCAGCGACACAAGCAGAACAAGAATCGCCATAACGGCGGCTATCGATCTTTTCATAAGTTTTCCTCCTCAGAATTCATATTCACCCGCTCCGACGGTTTTCTCTCTTCCGTCGGGCAGAATTATATCGGCTTTGCAGTTCGACGGGACGGATATTTTATATTTATATCCCCCGCCCGTCTTATCCCAGCGCACGAAGATTTTTCCGTATACGCTGTCGTAGCTCGCTTCGGCGAACTCAAAATGTCCACCCGGGCGCGGGGCTATAGTGAATCGGTTTTCTCCGGCAACATTTATTCCGCACATCGTGCCGAACAGCCACTCGCACACGGCGCCCTTGGAATAGTGATTGAGAGATGCTATACCGCCCTGTGCCGCAGTGCCCTCCCACGACTCCCAGACGGTGTTCGCGCCGTTTTTGGGCATGAACAGCCAGCCGGGCATCTGCTCGTTTTCAAGCAGGCGGTAGGCGTATTCAATATCTATATCCGCCAAAACGCTCAGTATCAGCGGAGTTGAGAGGAATCCCGTGCCGAGCCTCCACGAGTAGTTGTCGAGGGCTTTTATGAGCCGCTTTTTCGCATATTCCGTCTGCTTTTCGTCGAGCAGACCGATATAAAGCGGGCGAACAAGCTTTGCCTGGCGGTCGGTGTCTATTGAAAACTTCTTCGTTGAGACGAGCGCGCTGTAGCCCTTTCTCGCCCTCGCCGCATTCTTTTCGTAGAGCCTTCTGTCGTCGTCTTTGCCCAAAATGCGGGCGATATCCGCCATCGCTTCGAGCATGAACACTATGTACGCAGTCGTCTCCTCCGGGTTAGGGTTGACAAAATCCGTAAATTTAAGAGCCTTGACATCGGCGGGTTCCGCCCATTCGCCGTAGGACTGGCGGTAGTTTGAAATATTGCGGAAATTTTTGAGCCCCACTCCCGTCGGCAGGGCGGTCGGATACCACTTGCCGAGAGTCTTTATTTTATATTCGGCAAAGGCGCGCATGTTGGGATAGAAGCGTTCGAGAATCTTTCTGTCGCCGTACTGCTTATAGAGCCTGTACGGTATGAACACACCCGCATCCGACCAGCCGGCCGAGCCGTCCATGAATGTCATATAGAAGTCCACACCGCCGCGCGGGGCTATCTGGCGGAAATCGCCGTTTTTGAGCTGCTCGTCGCACATATCGCGCACGTACTTTTCCGCAAACGGGGCGTAGTCGAAAAGATAGCTCGCGGTTTTGCAGAATATCTGTGCGTCGCCCGACCAGCCGTGGCGCTCTCGGGTCGGGCAGTCGGTGGGCAGGTCGGTCGAGTTGCCTTTTGCCGACCACTTTGTCACCTCGACGAATTTGTTCAGCAGCTCGTTTGAGCTGTTGAAGAATCCCGTCTCTTCCATGTCCGAATAGACGGCTATGGCGGTAAAGTTCTCCGGGTCGATATCTATATCCGTGTCGACGCTGACATACTGAAAACCGAATATCGCGAACTTCGTCTTGTAATGATTTTTGTCCTCTTTGCAGATGTATTCGACTCTCTGCAGAGGCGTCGTCTTATGCTTGTTCTTGCACTGCACGTTTTCGAGCGTCAGCTCGCCGTCGTGCAGCAGCTCGCCGAACTCGAAAATAATTTTCTGCCCCTCGCTGGCGTTTATCTCAAACTCAACATAGCCCGCTATATTCTGCCCGAAGTCGAGCAGTTTTTTCTCGCTCGGAGTGACGGATAATTTGGGCTTGAAGCGCTCTTTTTCGGCTATCGGGAAATTGTTTGACGCGCTCGGCAAAACCTTGCAGACGGTCTCTTTCGCGTGATTTTTATATGACGGGATATTATTTGCGTTGACCCGCTCGCCATCCTTGTTGTCCGCAAAGCGTATGGCGCCGTCGTTGCTCCAGAGCCACGAGCCGTCGGATATGACGGTCTGCGCCGTGCCGTCGGTATATTTTATCTCAAGCTGAGCGAGCAGTTTAGTCTCGGTGCCGTACTGATTTTTGAGTCCCCATGCGCCTACGCTGCCCCTGTACCAGCCGTCGGCAAGCTCGGCGCAGAGCACGTTGCTTCCCTCATGCAAAAGCGCTGTCACATCGTAGGTCTGATATTGTATGCGCTTTCTGTATTCCGTGATGCCGGGCGCGAGCGGCATTGAAAAATCAACGCCGTTAATCCCGGCTGAATAAAGTCCGCAGGCGGTCATATAGAGCCGCGCCGAGAGAATCGACTTTTTGCACTCGAACTCCTTTTTGAAGCAGTCGACCGGGTAGCGCTGCTTTTTGTTGACGCTGTAATTCCCGGTTATCCACTTTGCACGCCAATCCGAGGCGTTTCTGAGCCCGATCTCAAAGAATGCCGGCTCGCTCCAATCGCCCTCAAGCCCGTTTTCGTCCCAGAGCTTCACTTTCCAGTTCACTCTCAGGCGCGACGGAGTGTCAAGCGGATACGGAATAAAACTCATCTGTGAAGATTCGACCTTGCCGCTGTCCCATAGAATATTGCCGCGCGTATCAGAAGCGATTAGTCTATACGCGCTCTGCGCCTTTCCGCCCTCGCAGTTCCACATGAAGCGCGGGTTCTTTATATCTATCCCCAACGGGTTTTTGAGATACTCTGTTTTAAGCTTTACGGCTTTCATTCTTTCACCTCTTTCGCGCTCATAACTGCAAAGATTTCCCGCTCCATAAACGGAGTCCAGATTTCACGATACCCCGCCTTTGTCGGATGTATCTTATCCGCCATATACAAATTCATATCGGCACTCAAGGCGGCGTTCAAATTATCGTCGTTCCACATATCGATAACGGATATGCCCCATTTCTCCTGCGCCGCTTTTAAAGTATCGACCATGGACTGATAGCACTCGCTGTCGTAGCGCGGACTTGTATAAAATATTACGGAGCAATTCCATTTTTCTTTTGCATAGCAGATTATGTATTCTATCGCCCCGGCTACGGTCTTTGTGTCGAAGTCATTGAGATTTTTCGACTCTATTATTTTTCCGAGCTCTTTCTTCTGAGACGCGTCGTTGGTCGAGAGCTGGCAGACTAAAAGATCGGCTTTTTCAGCATCGAGCTTTTTGAGACGCGACACATATGAATCAATGCCGGATTCAACGAGGGTCGTGCCGGAGACTGCGCTTTTTATCATCTTGCAGCCGTCGCGCTTTTCAATATAGTCGGCAAACGAAACCCCGCCGGATGCCGAGCCGTAGGTCACGGAAGAGCCGAGGAATATAACGGTCTTGCCTTTTATCGGGTTATCGGCATTTTCGGGTGTATTATCAAGCGAATACTTTTCGCCGTTGCCCTCGAGCGAAGCGGTTTTTACATCGTGGAGCTTCACAAACGGTCCCCAGCTCCACTGATAGCCGCAGAACGCGAGCCATGCGGCAATGACGGCGGCTGCAATCGGAATGATTATCAGAAGTTTCTTCTTCATTTTATTCTGTCGTCTCCCCGTTTCTCTGCTTTATCTCCTCCTGCTCCTTGGCAATATTCTTTTCGACATTCAAAAATAGCAGAAGTATCGCAAGGACTATGCCGGTTATAGTCTCAAGTCCTACGAAAGTAAATGTTATCGCGCTCTTGACGCTCGCCGACTGCACGGCGATGAGCTTGCCCGCCGCATTTGTATAGGGCGCGACATAGCCGGATTTCGAGAGAATAAGATTGAATACGCCCGTGCAGATTCCGACGCTCGCGACAGCGATCGTGTTATATATCGACATCGCTATTCCGTCGCACCTGAAGCCGTTTTTCCACTCGACATGGTCGAGCACATCCGCGAACAGAGCCATGAACACATATGAACACGGCAGACCGCCGATATTCTTTATAAACTGGCCGATAAGCACTATAGCCATATTCGTCGGCGCGAGCCAGCATATAGCCGAGCCGACAGCATAGAAGATAAAGCCGATTGCCGTTAAATTGCGTTTACCAAACTTCTTCGCGAGCGGCCAGACGGCAAAAATGCCGATGCCCATCGGGATTCCGCCGATAACGGAGAGCATGGTCTGGGTCTTGCCGTCGTTATATGTACCGAGGACATAGTTCGAGAAATAAACGAGCGAGATATTTTTGATAGTCGAGCCGACGGTGAAAATGAGAAAATATATGAAAATTATTATCATATATTTATCGCTGAAAATCGCCTTGAGCTGAGTTACCATTGCGACGCTATCTTTCTTCTGCTCGCCGCCCTCGAGTGTGATGCGCTCCTTGGTGAAATAATACTCCATGAGCGTCAGCGGCAGCGCGATGCACGAGAGAATACTCATCGTAACTATCCACTTTGATTTGTCAACGCCGAGCTGCGGCATGATGAGCATGGGGAAGATGAGCGCGACGATTATGCCGCTCATCATGATGGTCGATATCTGATTGAAAACCGAGAGCGAACCGCGCTGTTCCGTGTTTCTCGTCGAGAGCGGAACCATAAGATTGTGGCTCATGTTATAAATCGTATAAGCGAACGAATAGAACAGGTTATACGAGAGCATGACCCATATCACCTGCACCGTCCGGTTACCCGAGGGCACGGTGAAGAGCAGTATGCCGGTCACGGCGACAAGCGGCGCGGAGAGCAGCAGCCAAGGGCGCGCCTTGCCCTGCTTTGTGCGCGTGCGGTCGATGATATAGCCCATAACTATATTCGTTATGGCGTCGATTATCTTCGACACTATCGGGAACACCGCGAGGAACGCGCCGCCCCACACGGTGGTGAGGTTTAGGACATCGGTATAATAGACATTGAGGTAGGTCGCGAGCACGGCGTTTAAAAGCAGCGCGCCGGACGGGCCGAGCAGATAGCCCAGCCACTTCTCCTTCGCCGTAACATCGGGCGAGGTCAGGCGCGAATCAAGCGCCCGCTTTTCAAAAAATTTTGCTTTTGCCATCACGAGAACTCCTTCATTTATTTTATCTTATGGATATAAAAATATATTTGCAGCTGCCTTTGCCACAGCTTTATGCGCTTGCGGTGCTTTTTATATGATTTGAGCCGTAAACCGACCCCGTAGGGTCGGCACGGCTAAAATGTTAAAAGGCTGAATGAATTTCTTATATAGTTGTCGCTGCGGTTTCGGCGCGTCCTCGGATTCCGTCTGAAGCTTTCCTTAACGCGCCGTTTTCCGCAGGCGATAAAATCATTGGAGACAGAAAGGTTAAGGTCTCCTTGACAATTGAAAGATTTCATATTACACTACTATTATATCTACATCGTGTCGGATTAACAATCATCAGTTTTGTTAATCGCTGTTATGAAACCGACAAAATCATCTGAAAGTGGCGGGATAATATGAACACAAAAAATAACCAGCGCACGAGACTTTCAAAAATATTGCTCAAAAACGCGCTGATGGATCTTCTGGGCGAGAAAGGCTCAGTAACAAAAATATCAGTAAGAGAGCTGTGCGAGCGCGCCGACCTCAACCGCTCGACTTTTTATGCGCACTACTCCGAGCCGAAAGAACTGCTCGAAGAGGTCGAAAACGAGCTGCTCGACGCGACTCAGGATCACTTAAAGAAAATAGGCGCGGAAAACGACCTCGGCGCGCACAGATATCTGCTTTCATTTCTAATGTATATCAAAGAAAACGACAAGCCGTTCCGCACGCTGCTTGTCGACTCGGTTGACCCCGCGTTCCGTTCAAAATTCATGCAGCAGTCGATAATTCAGTTTATTGAGAACCTGAACATCGTTTTTCCGAAGGAGCAGGAGCAATATATCTACTCATATATTCTCAACGGCAGCACGGGCGTTATTATCCAATGGATACGCTCGGACTACTGCATTGACGAAAATGAGCTTGTTGATCTGCTGTTTTCGATAAATCAGAGCGCGCTTGTCAATCTCGACATAAAGCCGCGCATATAGTTGAAAGCCTACCAAGCAAGTGGTATAATTGTGAAAACTCGCGCAATAATGCGCAAAATGCAAGGAGACGACAAAAATGAGAGAGAGCAAAATCACGAGGGACGAAGCGTTTGAGCTTCTGAAAAAATACAACAAAGACCCGTTTCACATTCGCCACGCGCTGACCGTCGAGGGCGTTATGCGCTGGTACGCGAAGGAGCTCGGCTATGCGGACGAGGAGGAATATTGGGGCATAGTCGGTCTGCTGCATGACATCGACTTCGAGCTCTATCCGAAGGAGCACTGCAAGAAGGCTCCAGAGCTGCTCAAGGCGGGCGGAGTCGGCGACGACATGATATATTCAATTTGCTCCCACGGCTACGGCATCTGCGTAGATATCTAGCCAGTTCACGAGATGGAAAAGGTGCTCTTCGCGGCGGACGAGCTGACAGGGCTCATCTGGTCGGCGGCGCTGATGCGCCCGTCCAAGAGCGTGATGGACATGGAGGTTTCGAGCCTCAAAAAGAAGTTCAAAGACAAAAAATTCGCCGCGGGCTGCTCGCGCGATGTTATCCGCACGGGCGCGGAGAGACTCGGCTGGGAGCTTGAAAAGCTCTTCGAGCAGACGATACTCGCCATGCGCTCATGCGAGAGCGATGTCAACAGCTTCATGGAGACTTATCAGGCGTAAAACGGCGGCAGTACCAGCATAAATCAACAGCCATTTATCTTTAAATTCACCTTATTACAGCAACTTTAAACAGCAAAAGACTGCCGCAGAATACTATCTGCGACAGTCTTTTTTATTTGCGTTTTATATTCAGTCCAGTGCGGGCTCGGGGGTAACCGGTGCTTCCGTTGCCGGTTCGGTCACGGGGACTGCCGGATCCGACGGGATCGGATTTATCGGCTCGTCGGACGGTTTTTCCGTCGGTTTTTCCGTTGGCTTTTCTGTCGGTTTTTCCGTAGGCTTTTCCGTCTGCCTCTCAGTCGGCTTTTCGGTGGGTTTCTCCGTAGGCTCGACTACGGACACATTTATGAGCATCTTTCCGCTCGCCGTCTCCCCGTCGGAATCGGTGACGGTGACTTCCACGGTGTACATTCCGCTGACCTTCGGGGTATATGACATGCTTTTTTCCGATTTTTCCGCCACGAGTGCGCCGTTCAAAAATATCTTTATTTTATAAGAAGTATATTTTCCGGTTCCTCCGGAGACGAGCGCCGACGCGTGTATCTGCGGCGCGGCGGTGCCGTTGTTCGACACCTGCGCCGCCGCAACGGCTGCGAGGGTCGGATTCTTGACGGTTACTGTGCATGAAGCGGTCTTGTTTCCGTCCTCGGTCTTTACGGTTATCACGGCAGTACCCTTCGCCTTTGCTGTGACGCGCCCTGAGCTCGAGACAGATGCTACATTAGCATTGCTGCTCGACCATGTGACCTTCTGATTCGCCGCATTGCGCGGAGCGACAGTCGCCCGGAGCTGCCTCGAATCGCCGACCGTCAGGCTGAGCGCGGACGAACTCAGGGTAACGCCCGTGACATGGTCGATATATACCGTCACCTTGCAGACTGCCACGCGGTTGCCGTCCTTTGTGGTGACTCTGATATTCGTTGTGCCCTCTTTTTTCGCCACGACTATGCCGCCCGCGACCTCCGCTATCGACGGATTGTCGCTCGACCAGGTGTAGTCCTTGTCATATGCGTCGGCGGGGATAACAGTAGCGGTGAGCACTTTAGTCTGACCGACTCTGAGTTTGGCTTCCGTTGCGCTGAGCCTGACGCCCGTCACGCTCTGGTATTTTTTCTTGCTGTAAAATGTCCTTGTGCCGTTCTTGTTCTTTATCGTCAGAACGCCGTTGCTGACGGATATTCCGTAGCTGTCCCAGTCGCTCTTTCTGTCCGCATATCCGCCGCCGGTCGACGACTTCGTATAGGTACTGAGAGTTGCGATGTCGAAATTCGTCGCCTTTATGCCGAAGCGATCGCCCATCTCGTCGCCGCCCTTCTGCGCGGTGTATATTTCAATTGTAGAGTCGGGATTGTTGAACAGATACCACACTCCGCGCGCCTCTCTGTAGCAGGTGCCGGTGTATCTGTCCTTAGTACCGGGAGCTTTTACGAATTTCTTATTATTGATATAGAAGCAGCTGCTGCCGAGGATTATTTTATTCGCGCTCAGCGAGCTCTCCCACGAGGCGAACGGCACGGAAATTGAGTTGCCCCAGCTGCCGCCCGAGGACGAAAGCGACTTTGAGGGATAGAGAGTATACGCCGCGACGCTCCCCGAAGACGAGGGCAGAGAAAAGTTGTACGAGCGCAGATTCATCCCGCTCGCGGAGTTCGACACATCGACAAATATATCGGAATATCCGTCGAGATACCATCTGCCGGAATATTTCGCCGCGGTATCGGAATATTTCTGCGCGGATTCCTCCGCCGCCGCGGGCTGATTTTCGGACCCGCTCTCGGTTTTTCCCGTCGCTTTCCATTTCGCAGTGAGGTTCAAATCGTCGTTTATGGGCGTTGAGAAATCGAACTCGGTGTCGCCGTTGAACCAGCCCTCGAATTTATATCCCTCGCGCTCTGGAGTCGGCGGCGCAAACGCCGCTTCGCCGCGCTTTATCTCGATTATTTCGTTCTCCCTGCCGTCGCCGTAGCAGAGCACGAGCAGGACTATATCCGTGCCCTCGTCGATGCTGTAGGACGCGACAAGGGTGATGTCCCCAGTTATCGCGGTGTTAAAATCAAACGCTGCGCCGTTATACTGCCACTCGATGAAAGTGAAGCCCTCTTTGTGCGGATCCCACGGCTTTTTGGCGCTCTCGCCGTCGCGGATATGCTGGGTCTTTATCTGCGTTCCGCCCGAGCTGTCGAATGTCACCGTGTGGACTGAGTTTTTGGAGCAGGCGGCAAAAACCGCGAGCGCCGTCAACAGGACTAATAAAACTGCCGTTACCCTCTTCATTGCGATCCCCTTTTCGCTTCGTAATAAGTATCGGTCTGACATAAATATATGCCAAATGTATTTCAAAATAATTCTACTGCAAAATAAATTATTTTTAATCACTTATTAGAATTATATAGTCTCCATAAAAAATATTTTTCATATACTGATTTTTGTTCAAAAATAAAACAGCTATTCATAAAAGAGCAACCCCCGGCGAAGAAAAACACCGGGGGCTTGGAATTTTGAGTTGTATCAGAGCTCGCGCTCTATCTTCTCCTGCGCCGCTTTCAGTATCGCAGCCGGATCATTGCCGAGGATATCGAGCCCCTCGGCACTGAAAAAGCTGAAGTTCTCAATACCGAAGAACGACTTCGTGACCGTCTTGATATATTCAAAGCCGAAGTCCGTGACGCCGATATATCCGCCCGAAGTGGTGATATAAATCAGCCTCTTCGCCCTGCAATAGCTTATCGGGACGCCATCGCTGCCGTAGAGAAAAGTCAGTCCGCCGACACACAGGGATTCTATATAGATTTTTAAAAACGCCGGGAAGCTGTAGTCCCAGAACGGCGCGGCGATAACGACAGTATCGCAGGCGGCGAACTGCTTCGCGCAGTCATAGACCGGGTCGGAAAAGTCGTTTTTTTCCGCGCTTTCGGCGCGCTTCGCGAGTCCCGCCGCGTCGAGCGGCTTCAAATCCGCGTCGGCAAGGCGTATCTCTTCAATATCGCCGTCAAGGCGGCTGAGTGCGGTTTTTGCGAGTGCGAGAGTGCGCGATTCGTTCTCACCGCGCACGCACGAATTGACGAAAAGTATTTTCTCTTTCATTTTTCCTCCTATTTTCACTCTCTGATTATTTCAAAATTCCCGCTGTGAAGCTCTTCGAGGCTGCCGCACTCGTCCGCGAACGCGTAGCCGTCGGGCAGTCTTATGCGCCCGTGAACCCCGCTGTCTGCGGATATATCAAGATTTATGCCCAAAGATGTTCTGTGCCACTTGACGCTCACTTTGCCGCCGACCGTCTCATACGAAGCCTCGGCGCTGTCGAGCTTTTCAATAAATACGGGCGATATCTCAACCTCCGACGGATCAGCAAGGAAAGGATTGACGCGGATGCCGCCGATATATTCAATGAACCACGCGGAAATATCGCCGAACATATGATGATTGAGCGAATTGGGTCTGTCCTCCTCGCGCAGAAAATCCTCGGGCAGAGCCGTAAGCCCGCGCTCAACGAAGTTGCCGTAGGACGGATAGTCCGGGCGGGTTATCATTTTAAAAGCCAGGTCGGCTTCGCCGAAATCGGAGAGCACCCTGAACAGAACGCGCATACCGAGTATGCCCGCGTCTACATGGTCGTCGCGCCGTTTGATTATCTCAAGAAGGCGTTTGAACGCCTCGGGCTTTTCGCCGGGATTGAACACATCGTAATATATCGCCATCGCCTGCGAGGTCTGGCAAGAGCCTATCGCAGTCATAGTGCCGAAGTCTATCAGATGCCGTCTGACCGCGTCTCTTATCTCATTATATAGCTTTTCGCAGAACTCGCGTTCGAGCGAGAGTCCGAGCTGCGAGAAAATATAGGCGGCTTTCTTGAGAATACTCATGCAGGTGACGCTGTCCGTAAATTCGAGCGGCGATTTGACCCTCGTCACCGGGCACCAATCTCCGAGCCCAATCGCTACAAGCCCGCGCGCGTCGCGGCGGCGCGAGATATACTCGCAATAGCGGAATATCGCCGTCGCGTTCTCTTCGATTATCTTTCTGTCGCCGCGCAGGACATAACAGAAATACGGAATATACGTCAGCGCAGCGTCCCACGCGGGACCGTTGCCCCATTCGAAGCCCCAGCCGCCCGTCGGCACTATGCCGGGCAGCGCACCGTCCGCACGCTGAGCGACGCGGATATTGCGAAGCCACTCGCGGTAGCTGTTGACTGCATCAAGATTCATCAATATGTGCTCGGCGGAGAGAGCGGCGTCACCCGTCCAGCCGTTTTTCTCGCGGTGCGGGCAGTCTGTCGGGAAATAATAGAAATTCGAGAGATCGGAGTTTCTCGTCATCGCCTGAAGTTTATTTGTCATATCGTCGGAGCAGCCGAAGGAGCCGATCTCGCGCAGAGCCGAGTTCTGCACAACAAAAGTCAGAAGATCGGCGGTCGCCTCCTGCTCGGTTATACCGAGCACCACGCAGTATCTGAAGCCGTGATAGGTGAACACGGGCTCAAAAATTTCTTCGCCCTCACCTTTGAGAATATACACATCGCGCTGGGAATATCCGGCGGGATAGAAGCAGATGTTGCTCGTGTCCGGCTCGCCGTCGGGCGCAAAATATTCGCCGAACTGCAAATCGATTTGCCGCCCGCGCTCGCCGCTTATCCTGAGCTTTACAGTGCCCGCCGAGTTCACGCCGAAATCGTATAAAAATCCGTCGCGCTCGTCGCTCGCGATTTTTTTCGCCTCTTTGACAACGTCGCCGCGGGTTATGTATTCCTTGAGCCTGCATTTTCTTATCAGAACCGGCTTTATCTCGCGCACGGGCGCTATCGGCTCCGCCTCGCACAGGCGCTTTTCGCCGCGCGGGGTCTCCGCAGGCAGGGCGTTTTTCCACGCGCTGTCGTCAAAGTCCGGCTCTGACCAGCCGGGAATTTCAAGGCGCGCGTCGTAGTAGCAGCCGCAGCGCAGGTCATCGAAAATGACCGGGGAGGGCGCAGTTTTGACTGAACTGTCAGCCTCGAAAATATCAATTCCGCCGTCAATATATTCCGTCGAGACGCAGAAAGCCGTGCGCGGCGCGCCCCTGAAGGCGGCGATATCAAAGTCCCAGATCTGACCGCCCGGCGCGTTCTGCATTCCGTTGCCGAGCATGATGCCGAGAACATTTTTGCCCGGCACGAGGCACTCGGTTATGTCATATTCGTCGTAATAGACAAGATCGTCGGGGTTCGAGATATACGGGGCCAAAATGCCTTTAGTCAGCCTCTGTCCATTGACATAGAGCTCATAAAATCCGAGTCCCGTCAGCGTAATAACACTCTTTTTGACTTCGCCGTCTATCTCAAAAGTCTTTCTGAAATAAGGCGCGGGGACATGGGATGTATAGGTTGTATAATCATAGCCCGCACAGATAAATTTTCCCGAAAACATAACAGCACTCCTTTACGCTAATATCATAACCGAGGACGGAAAAAACTGCAACAGATTTTTTCTTGGCTTTAAGGGGGTCGGTATGATATAATCGACTCAGAAACCGACGGAGGTATTATCATGGCAACGACAGGCAGCAAAAAGCGCAAGATAATAATATGCATCGTTTCGATAGTCGCGGTCATTGCGCTGCTTTTCGGAGCGTGCGCCGTCTATCTCGGCGACTACTATCACGCAATAACACCCGCAGGTGAATCATTCGGGCTTCAGGACGGCAGTTCCCTGACCGAGACAATCAAACTCGACAACGGTAATATAGTCTGCAAGAGCGAAAATGCGACAAAGGGACTGATATTCTATCCCGGCGGCAAGGTCGAATACACTGCATATCTGCCGCTCATGGAGTCGCTCGCCCAAAAGGGCATACTTTGCGTGCTCGTCAGGATGCCGTTTAACCTCGCGGTATTCGATGTCAACGCCGCAGACGGCATACGGGAGATGTTCCCCGAGATCACCGACTGGTACATAGGCGGCCACTCCCTCGGCGGCTCGATGGCGGCGGCGTATCTCGAAAAACATCCGAGCGATTTTAAAGGTCTGCTGCTCCTCGCCGCATATTCGACCGCCGACCTCTCAAACGAAAATATAAGGACGCTGTCAATTTACGGCAGCAATGACGGAGTGCTCAACCGCGAAAAATACGAGCAGTACCGCAGCAACCTCCCCGAGCTTACCGAATATATAATCGACGGCGGATGCCACGCATATTTCGGCGTTTACGGCAATCAAGACGGCGACGGCACCCCAACGATAGACAACGCCCGTCAGATAAATCTGACGGCGGATGCGGTTGCGAAGTGGGTTGGGTGAAGCTCACAGCGTGTCCGTTCAGATAAATCCACGATATAAAAATAACCCCGCTATGCATTTTTTAAGCACAGCGGGGTTTGTTATTGGAGTTTTGTTCGTGATGTGTGGAGAATCTATGAGGTTATTTTCGTTTTTTCCTCTTTTTCGCACTTGGCTTTTTCTTTGAGTTTGGCCAATTAATATTGCTGTTTTGGTAAAAGATATGCACCGTCTTTGGGCTGAACTTTTCAACATGCCGACCGACATAGAATCCTGCCGCCACAAACAGGAGCATTACTATAGGAGGGAAAATCATTAAAGTCGTAATCGGCTTAGGCATTACTTTCCACCGTTGTATGAACCTTTCCTTCTGCAGCGCGTCTGATTTCTCGAATGTAACAAACATTCTGCCGTCATTGCTCTCGGCAGTATATACATATACGTCTTCATTAGCATAGACTTTGGCATATCCGAGTATCAGCGTGCCTCCGTTTTGATATTCATCAAGGAACTCGTCGGCATCCGGCATTATCCTTTTGTATTTCAGTATTATATAGCACTTCTCACCGTCGCCATACAGCCGAATTGCGTCGTCCTGTATTTCGCAGTGATTAAAAGCGACCGTAGAGACTGTAAGTTCATCTTGCGTTTTTGCAGTCAATGCCCACATGCCATACAAATAAATCCAGTAGATCAGTGCCATACCGCCAATGAGTATGATGCCGACGGCTATGGCTTCCCCGGGATTTTTTATGTTGCCGTTGAATATATCGTTCTTTTTTCTCGGCACCAGCGGAATACCTTTATCATATACACGATGGTATCCCTCTCCCGCACAGCGAACAAATTCTTTCTTTCCGACTGCCCTGTTATAAATGCGGACTTTCCGCTTTCCCAAAAACAAGTTGACATCTCCGTCTATGCGTATACCGGTGATATCCTCATATCTGTACAGTCGCTTGATGCCCCAGAAGTTTTTATGGACAAACATTTCGTCTGTATAATATATGCGCTGATTGAAATATGCAATAATAAGCGCCAAATCAGGCAATGCGAGTATAGCAAAGCCGGCAGCAATGCCAATCATATGGGGAATCCTGCCGCAAAGGAATGTAGCCGTCGCCAAAAGAACAAAACCGATAATCCCGATAACAAAAAAGACTTTCGGCATCGTCACACGCCCGGCCTTGGCTTTTTCGCTTTGCGCCGCATCCATAACAAGTCTTGTCGCCGCTCGTGTAGCCGCATAATTTTTCAAATGCCTTGACATATATTTCACCTCCGCCCGGACAGTACAGTAATTATACAACAGAGATTAGGTTTTGGCAATAAAGCGCAGGATGTTGTCGGCGGAACAATTAATCCGCTGCCTTTTTTGCTATTCCCTGCTCCAAGTCACTGACTTCGCCTCTCAGCGCGGCAATCTGCTCCGGGTACGGATTTTTCTGAGCCGCGATTGCCTCCAGTTCTTTGATTGAAGCTCTCAGCTTTTTCCGGCTGTCTTCAATTTGCTCTTTTTGCTTTGAGAACGAATCAAAGAAATTATACAGACACCGCGCATTTCCCGCGACGGATTGACCGACCTCCAAGCGGTATACAGTATCAAGGCGTTTGAGCGAAAGATACGGCTTCTTTTCATCCTGATTTTCCGGCACGGATATTGCAAAATCCATTACAAATAGATCGTCGGGCATCGGCTCTTCTTTGCGAATCACGCTCTCGGAGAGGAAATCTTTTATCTTACCGACCCCCTGCTTATATTGCTCGCGGGAAAATCCAAGCAGATATTCCTCGTTTTTAACCGTATTGCGCAGACGGGCATCAAAATCGGCAAGCATTTTCTTCTTCTCTTCAACCGACCTGTTCGCATCGTTAATGCTTTTTTCAAAAGCGGAGGACAGAATCTCCGTGTGCCGCAGCTCGTTCTGCTTCTCGGCGAGCGTCTTCATAAGGGGCTCGGAAATGGACAGAGCTTTTACCTGAGCATATGTCAGCACATTTTCTTCGAGATCGGACGCCGAGCGCTGATAAGTTGACCCGCTCAGGAACTGCGAGATAAATCTCTGCTTCGTCTCCAGAATCTGCCACGAATATGAATCGAAGCTGCCCTTTGTGATATAGCGAAAAATCCGTATCTCTTCGTTCAGGTTTCCTTTGCGCATGATTCTGCCCTCGCGCTGAACCATATCCGCAGGACGCCACGGGGCATCCAGATGATGCACCGCCTTCAATTTTGTCTGCACATTTGCGCCTATGCCAAGCTTGAATGTCGAGCCGATAAGCACGCGGACGATTCCTCTGTTGACCTTTTCATAGAGCGCGACTCTCGTCGCCTCCGATGTGTAGCTGTGGACGAAAGCTATCTCCTCCTGCGGCATGCCTCTTTCTACAAGAAGGCTCTTCATTTCGGCGTAGACATTGAACTGTCCGGTTTTCGGCGTGGAGTAATCACAGAAAATTATCTGTGCGCAGCCGGGATATTCCTCATATATTTTCATCACCTGCTCGACACATACATCCGTCTTTCTGTAGCGGCTCTCCGGCAGTTCGTCGCAGCCGACCAGACGCAGATCAAGCGCCGCCTTTCTCCCGTCCGTGCTGACCTTCAGCATGTTGTCATAGCCCTTGTCTATCTTCTTCTTGCGTATTTCTTCCGTGCGCTCACAGAGCTTATTCATATATTCCTGAAGCTGCGGGCTTTTCTCAAGTAAAATATCGTCATAGCCGTTGAATTCCGGCAGATCTCCGCTGCCGTTCACGGCATAAAAGCACGCGATATTTGCAAACAGCCTGGAAAGCTCCGGGAGATTGAAAAAGCGCGCAAATCGCTTGACTATCCTGAAATTCGAAGTATCCACATCGATTTCGCACACATATTCAGGCTGGGCGAATGACTTGACCCAATTGTCGAACACATCCAGATGGGCTCTTCTCATGACATCCGGCTGAAGATACATCTGCATGGCATAGGCGTCGGAGATGGAGTTGCACAGCGGCGTGCCGGTTGCAAAAACTACGCCGCCTCCGTTGTTCTGCTCCTGAACGCAGCGCACTTTTCGCTGCATATGCAGGCACTTCTGCGAGCCCCTGAGATTTATTCCCGCTATATTTTTCTGCCTCGAGTCGATCGGAATGTTCTTGAAATTATGAGCCTCATCGACAAAGAGGGTGTTTATCTCCAATTTGTCGAATGTGACCTCGGTTCTTGTACTCTGCATCGACATGATAAGCTGATGTGCGGTTTTGCGTATTCCCTCCTCAACCCTGTTCAGCTCCTTTCCCAACCCAACGGCCTGGCGCAGGAGCGCCATCATATCCTCGAGCTTTGACAGATCATCCTCCATCTGAGTCAGGACGCATTCGGACGAAAGCGGTATCATTTCAAAGCAGCTGTACGCTATGATGATTCCGTCATAGTCCCCGTTTACAATTTGATTTAAGACCTTTTGGCGCACATCCGGCTGAAATGTGCCGGGATTCACGGACAGCAGCTTCGCCTTGGGATACATTGTCTGAAAAATCAGCTCCCACTGTCCGACAATGTTGTTCGGCACGACGAACATATTCTTTCTGGACAGCCCCATCTGCCGCATCTTCATCGCCGCGGCAATCATGATATATGTCTTTCCCGCGCCGACATCGAATGCGAGCAGCGTGTTTTTCTCGTTGATTATTCTCTGAACGGCGTCCTTTTGATACGGATAGAGTTTGATTTCTTCGCTCATCTGCGGGAACGACAGATTGGCGCCGTCATAGTGCTTTACGCAGAGTCCGCCGAATATTTTGTTGTAGCTCTCCTCAACATCCCAGCGCCTGTCCTCGTCTTCCCAAAGCCATTTTTTGAACAATTCGAGAATCTTGTCCCGCTTTTCGAGAATCAGAACCGTCTCTTTCTTTGTATCGCGGCGAATCTCGCGCATGTTGAGCATCGACTCAAAGATATACAGCGCATTGTACTGCGGTATCCCGTATTCAAAATCAATCCTCGAGAGGCCGCTGTAATACCCCTTATCCGGGATGAACCAATAGCCCGTATTCGGTTCATAGTTGACAAGATTGTAATTCTGCCTTCCTTTGGACTCCCAGATTTCATACCCGTTTATCAGATAAAAAATAAACTCGTTGATTATTCTCCTGTCCATCCACGGGACTCCGGGGGTCACTTCTATATCTTTATATTTAATAGTATGTTCAACCGAGCTTACTCTTTCTCTCCCCGGCTTTTTGTATTTGTAGACCTTTGCCTCTTTCAGCTTTCTCGCCTTTGCATAGAGCTCAATCCAATGGTCGAGGGTGAACTGCTGCAGATCCTGCTCCGAGAGAGTGTCTATCATCTCCGACACCGGCATTTCGCAGTAGATGCTGCTATCTTTTGCTTCGCCGCTTACCGTAGGGTCGCCTATACCCAAAGTGTCATAATCTCTGTGGAGCAGCTCATACACCACGCCCTCATGGATTTTTTCCTGCAGCTCTTTGCTCTCCTGCGTTTCGGCAAGGTAGCGCACTATATAGTCCTTGCTCTTGTAAGTCATCAGGGGCACATTCAATCTGCTGAGTATGTTGTTAAGCTCTGCCTTCCACAGTATGCGAAGCTGTTTTTCAAGCCTGGGCGAACCGTATTTCGGCTTGCGTTTGAGATTTATTCCATCCTCGCAGACAACAATAATCCCCCAGTTATCGGGAATCTTCGCGCCCGCAGAAGCGCCGTGCCTCTCGCCCACTACGAGATAGTTATAGTCGAAATACTGCTGATAATACTCCACCTGACGCGGCAGCCTGCGATAGCTGTCGCGGTCGCTCTTGATTTCAAATCCGGTCAAGCAATCGCTGACCAGCATCACATCACAGACCGATTCGCCGATGCTTTTCTCCTGATAAATACGCCCTTCCGGATAGTTCGCCTGCAGCCACTCTATCAAAATGCCGCGGATTGCTTTATCGTCCATTTTTTGTCGCCTCCCGAGGCTCATCATAGCACGGAGGATGTCCCATTTTTGTCACATCGGATATCAGATGTCACGAAGAAATAACGCAAGCGCGAAACCACATTAAATTTTCACGACTGCCGGAACTTCAGATATGAACCGACCTGAGATATAGCTTTTCCGAAGTCGGGATCGCTGCGGAGCTTCACGCGAAGAGATTTCATAAAGCGGCAGCTTTCGGGGAGCTCTTCAACGCATATCCTTGCCCGATACAGCGGCGAGAGATACTGCTTTATGCCACAGGCACTCTCGGAAATATAATTGCCGTGCTTCAACGCACCATGACCGATGCGCCCGTCAAAAACCGGATACATGCACCGAACGCCGCAGCAGTCGTCGCCAACCTCGGTCAATATGCAATAATGCACGCCGTTCGTATACGGCGAACAGTCGATTTTCAAAATATCTCCCGGGCGATACGGCACCGGCAGATTCAGATCCGCCGATCTCTCCCCGAACGCCTCCTCCGCCCGAGTATAATATTTAGTTTTTCCGCGACGGCCGTAATTGTGCAGAAAATACTGAATCTCCCCATTCGGCTCGGCGATATAAATATACTCCGTCCGCATAAATCCGCCGCTCTCCGATGCATCCGACCGCCGATACAGCTTCATCTCCCAGTACATATGACCCCAATCGCAGTCACTGCACTCCGAAACATATTCGCGGATTGCCCTTCGCGCAGACTCCGCAGATGCCGCATAATAAGCGCCGTCAACAAAGCTGTCAACGCCGCATCTGCGCAGCACAACGGACAGCACGGTTTCGTTGCCGCTGTTCTCAAGAGCCGTCGTTGCGGAATCCAGAGCGGCAATATAATCGGCAACTTTATCCGGCTCTCTGCGCAACTCCGCACTGTTTTTCAGCTTTTCAAGCAGCGCCCGCTTCTCAGCAAGTCCTATAGGCGCACCGGCAATAATATTCGCATAGTCAAATCCACAAAGCCTTTCCGGATTTGACAGCAGATACTCCAAAAGCTCCGGCGATTCCAGAAGATTTAAAATTTCTTCTCTCAGTGTAAGCATACTCTCATCCCCCAAAATATCCGGCCGGCAAAAGCCACTTAACGATATAATAAATAATAGCAGGCCCCATGTACCGCATATAACCCACGGCAATATTCGGTTGTGCGGAAAACAAAAAAGCGAGTGTCCATAACTCAAATCTGTTATGAACACTCGATATGGTCCGAGTGACAGGGTTCGAACCTGCGGCCTGATGGTCCCAAACGAACCTATGAAGGCAATTTCCGCTAAAAATAGCTTTTTCCGCCCCTTTCCGCTTGGAAAACGGCACTCTTTAGCACTCTTGTATCCACTGCTTCCGAGTGCTCCGAAACGGTAGGTGGTCTGTTATGTGGTCATAAAAACACTCCCCGAACAAAAATCGTTCGGGGAGCGTTCGTTTGGTGGTTGTATAGTAACTCTAAACACCGAAAAAAGTCAAGTCTTTTAAGCCAAAATCTGCGATGCTGTAAACAAAGAAAAAGCGAGAGTATTATTAGATCACTCTCGCCTTTTTTATCATTTGATCTCTTGTCTTAGTAGAGCCACATCTTTTTGATGATCTTGCGGCTTGATCTGAGCCAATACTTTTTCTTCAACCGGTTGAGTCCAGTATATTTTCAAGGAGTTTCTTGCTCGTGTAATAGCGGTGTAGAAGATACTATGAGTAATCAACTCATCAATTTCATCAGTTATGATGATCTTGACATGATCATACTCAAGACCTTGGGCTTTATGAATAGATACTGCATAGGCAATTTGGAAAGGAACAATGGCTTTTGAAGGTCCTTCGTCATCTTCGTCTGTGGTCTTATTTTTATTAACGACAAAACGAATGATAGAGTTACCGTTAGCGGCAGTTCCAACTATGGTAAAATCCATATCCTTCATATCCATGTCTATGAGTGGTCGATCTATTTCTATATCAAACTGTATTCCTTCTGTAGCTTTCCCCTCGTTCAGCAAAAGAAAATCGACAATATGACCGGTCATATTGTTATGAATCACGGGAAGCTGTTCTTCTGTACGAGTGAAAAACTTGTCCGACGCATCGTTGAATAAGATAGGGTCGCCTACTTTATAACGTTGTATTCCTCGCCATATTGCCTTGCCTGTATTGCTTTCTTGTAGGAAATGGTTAATATTGTTTATGCCATACAGACCACCATAATTGAGACATAAAACGACCTCACCTTCTCTAGCCGGAGCAAAGATTGATTTGTCCAAATCGGTAGAGTACTCATAAGTTTGAAGAAGATAATAAATATCTCCATTCATTTTTCTGACATCGTTCCAAACATTCAATAGAGCACCGGATTCGCTTCTGTAAGGTGTTGTGAGTTCACATACTGCAGTTTGAGGAAGGAAGAACCGTACTGCATCAAACCAATTTCCGAATTCTATTGACTCAATCTGGTAGGTGTCGCCAACCAACACGAGCAACTCGAAGTTTGCTCGTTCAAGGACTTCTCTCATATCTTGATTGTTTACCGTACTACACTCATCAATTATTAGTATATCAAAGGTTGTCTTGCCCTTATATTTGTTGCTTGTGAACTTTGATATGGTCATAAAAGTACTGTTTGCAGATGCGGTAACTTTTCTTCTCATATTGTTTACAGCAGGATTGGTTTGAGCTAAATAAAGTCTTGATTTGCTCGCAAACATGTTCGATATATGATTAATCAAGTATGATTTTCCGGTACCGGCAGAGCCATATATGAGAGCAACTTTCGAGTGAGAAAACATGTTGAGTAGAGCAGCTTTTTTCTCATCACTATTGACTTGATTGGTTGTCTGCATCCAATAGTTTGCCATGTTGGTATAATTGTCTATACCATTTTGGGTAAGATTCTTTATCGTCCTAATTATAGATACAGTATCTTCCTTGTAATGTTCGATGAAAAGATGATTATATTTTATAACCATTTTGCGAAGTTGTTGTTTCTCCGAATGGTATAGCCGCTGATTGTAAGTGGCAACCAGGGATTCCACATCATCAAAGTTGTCAAGCTTATATTTGCCATCCTCCGTTTTTTCGAGCGGCGTAAATAGAATGTTTTCTCTTTCTGTATTGTTTTGGACGACCCAAGCCAAAAGCTCGTGCTCACGTCCCTTTACATCAAGGCAATCAAACAAATCCGATAAGCTGGGAACGTGATTTTTTAATCCGGAACAGAAAGGCATCTCGTCAAAAGGGATACATTTGTTGTCCAAATAAAGATCAGAAAGATTGCTGTTTTTTCCTACATGTACGTATTTGTTTTCAAAACGATCATAGTACCAGATATCTTTATATTGCTTCCTAAGTACACGATTGGTTAGATGGTGCAACAAGTATCGCAGTATATTGCTTCCGGGTGCGTTTTGTTTTATTATATCGCGACATTTTTCAAGACAATCAAAAAAGTGGATGGCTTTTGTCGAAGGAACAAGTTGGCTTCTGAGTTTAGCAAAGGCCTCATCGGAGAACATTATTACTTCTGATAAGCTGAGGCCTGTTTTAGTAAGGAATTGACTGATATTGCGTTGTTCTGCTGAGCCGTAGTCTCTTGATGAATTATCAACAATCCTACTGAAATTCTTCAACTCGCAAGGGCGAATATTAACTTCCCAATCTACAATAACACGGATGGGCATGCGTTGATCAAAAATCTCAATGCTATTGTCAGCTATAGCAAATTTAACCGCATAGTAACTCGTGATTTCCATGTCTGTAAAAGCGATGATACTATCAGTTTTGCTTGCATTGTCATTTGCAGGGACAAATGCAACTTCGTAATATATTTTGTTATTGATGAAAAATGGTTTGATTTTTTGAACGTAAAACCTATCGTAACGGAATCCGCCATGAATAGGAGCATTATACCTATCAACTACGGTAGCAATTTTAGTATAGTATTCTGTGAGTTCATCATTAGTGTCTAAAGGGAATTGTTCTAGGTTTTCGAGTACCACCATAGAGTATTTGTCATATAGAAATTTCCTGATTCGGAACAAATATTCATAGTATCTTATCATGAGTCTCTCGGCATTGTGTTCTTTGAGCACACGATGAGATGATGATACTTGAAGGAAGTGGTGAAATCTAGATAAGTGTATTAACTGCGGCTCGTTTTTTACGTACTTAACCGCGGCTTTTAGATTCTCGTGAGTGTCTTCAATATCTCCACCGTTAGCATATTCTTTAAGAATGATGTGTTCTACAAAATGGCGCAAAGATTCCAAAACTTCTTGAGAAACCTCTCCACGTGTTGATTCGCCCAACCGGCTAATCTGGCGACAAATGATCTTGTTGCTTTCATAAATTGCCGCATCTACTTTTAAAATTCCCGAAAACACGGTTTTACACCTCCACCATTCTATGATCTTATATAAGATACAAGCTATGAGACTTTATTGATTTTCATATTTATTATATTATGATTTGCTTGATATTTCAATGTACTCTTAGACGGCGTTTGAAATACATTATAGTAAATAGAAAGAGCTTCATAGCACATAACGGATGAGAGGACGGATTTGTGGCTAAGAGCTGACAAATGCTGAAATCGCAGTATTATTATGCCGAAAGCCGTTGATATTCAGACCGAAATGTGGTATAATGACGAAAATGGTAAAATGCCAAATTTATAACTGCGTATGAGGTGTAATACAATGGCCGCGAGCTATAAAAAATTATTCAAGCTTTTAATCGACCGTGATATGAAAAAGAAAGAACTCGCTGAAAAAGCCGGCATCAGTATTGCTACTATTACCAAAATGGGCAAAGACGGTGCTGTTGTCAGCAGTGAGGTTCTTGTCAAGATATGCTTGGCCCTTGACTGCACAATGGATGATATTGTTGAAATAATCGAGTAACTAAAGAAAGGTGAATGTTATGCCCTCTTATAGAAAGCCAAATATGGCAAAGCTCAATAGTCAAGTGAGTAAATTAAAGTCTGCGAGCAATCAGTTTGAGCGAAAAGCCAATCAAGCTGTGCGAGAATTAAAAAGTATTGAACGCAAAGCCAAATCGTATCAAAGTAAACTTCGCTCAATGTCCGCACCATCATTATCTACTATACCGTCTCTGTATTTGGGATCAGAATATGACGAAATCAATTCATTCTTATACGATGACTATGATAAGGAGTACGATGTTTTTATTTCGCATGCATCCGAGGACAAAGAAGAAGTGGCTCGTCCCCTTGCGGAGGCATTAAGAAAAAATGGTTTATCTGTGTGGTATGATGAATTCGAATTAAAAATCGGCGATAGCCTACGTAGAAAGATTGATAAAGGCATTGCAAATAGCAATTTTGGGGTTATTGTAATTTCTCGTGACTTCATAAGTAAAGGGTGGACTAACTACGAGCTTGACGGTTTAATCACAAAATCCGTTAATGGAGAACAGACAATGCTGCCGATTTGGCATAATGTTACTAAACGAGAAGTGATTAATTATAGTCCTTCTCTCGCCGATAAACTTGCGCGAAGCACGACGGATTTTACCGTGGAAGAAATTGCAGATGAAATAGCAGATTTGATAAATGAGAGGAAGGGTGCTTAGTAATATGTTGCATGATGGACTGTATGAGCAAATTATCAATAAGGGATTAGAAACAGAGCTCTCCGTTACGGACAAGCTTTCTACTACTGCGCCCATTGATAGTGCTGAAGCGTCCAAAGTGCTGGCAAAATATATTGCCGAAGTTGTAGAAAAAGGGCTTGATAATGTTGCTGACAATGGCGGTGACGTGAGCTCACAAGTAGCGCTTGCAAACCGTATTATTTCTACGATCATCACCGAAACAAAAGAAAACGAACTTGATGAAATGACGGTTGCAGAGCGGGCCGAGCAGCTACTCGCACTCTTCGACAAAAAGAACAGCATTTCATCCCTCGATGAAAAGGCAGCGATTATTCGCCCCGAAACATCTATTGCACAAAGCTCGTTATTTACCGGTGCAATCCATGAGCCGCAGATGTTTACCGAGCTCAAGAAGGAAATTATATCCTGTAACCGCATTGATATGCTGGTATCCTTCATTAAATGGAGCGGCCTGCGCTTAATAATGGATGAGCTTACAACCTTTACACAAAACGGCGGAGGGCTCCGCATTATTACAACCTCTTATATGGGAGCGACCGATGTAAAGGCAATCGAAGAACTCCGCAAACTTCCTAATACAAAAATCAAGGTGAGTTATGACACCAAACGCACAAGACTTCATGCGAAAACGTATGTATTCTATCGGGATACCGGTTTTACTACTGCGTACGTTGGTTCATCAAATCTTTCTAATGCTGCCATTTCCAGCGGCCTTGAATGGAACGTAAAGGTTACAAAAAAGGATATGCCGGAAACGATTGACAAAATCGAAGCCACCTTTGAAAGCTATTGGAATTCCAATGAATTTGAATATTACAATGAGGAGCAAAAGGAACGTTTAGCACGTGCACTAAAAGCCGAAAAATACTTTGACAATAATAATGCCGAAGTTTATACGATGGATATCGCGCCCTATTCCTATCAGCAAGAAATTCTTGATAAACTGGAAGCAGAGCGCAAGGTTCGCGGCTATCATCGAAACCTTGTTGTTGCCGCCACCGGAACCGGAAAGACAGTAATTTCTGCGCTCGATTACAAGCGCTTCCGCAAGCAAAACCCTGATAAGCCCTGCCGGCTTTTGTTCGTGGCGCATCGTGAAGAAATCCTGAAACAAAGTATGTACACCTTTCGTGCAGTACTGAAAGATGCAAACTTTGGCGAAATGTTTGTAGGCAGCTATAAACCGGAAAGCATAGACAATCTTTTTATATCCATTCAAACCTTCAACTCGCAGAGCTTTACCGAAAAAACAACGTCAGATTTTTATGATTATATTATTGTAGACGAGTTCCACCACGCCGCTGCGCCTACATATCAAAAGCTCTTATCCTATTATAATCCGCAGATTCTTCTCGGTTTGACGGCAACTCCTGAACGTATGGATGGCAAGAGCATTTTGCCGTATTTCAATAATCGTATTGCTGCCGAAATTCGTCTGCCCGAAGCGATTGATCGCAAGCTCCTGTGTCCGTTTCAATATTTTGGTGTAACTGATACGGTTGATCTGGATCACTTAAAATGGGCAGCCGGAGGTTATGATAAAGGCGAACTTTCGCGGGTTTATACACTCAGCGGTATGACGGCAAACCGTCGCGCCGACTTGGTGGTTTCTTCATTGCTCAAATATGTTACAGATATTGATGATGTAAAGGGGCTTGGATTTTGCGTAACGGTTGAACATGCAGAATTTATGTCTAATTACTTTAATGGCCGCGGAATTCCGTCGATGTTCCTGACCGGACATTCGCCGGACGAAGAAAGAAAAGAGGCAAAGGCCAGGCTTGTAAAAGGTGAAGTGCGGTTTATCTTCGTCGTTGATATCTACAACGAAGGTGTGGACATCCCTGAAGTCAACACGGTTTTATTCTTGCGTCCAACAGAATCTTTGACAGTGTTTTTACAGCAACTTGGCCGTGGTCTGCGTTTATCTGAAGATAAAGAATGCTTAACCGTGCTTGATTTTATTGGGCAAGCAAATAAAAAGTATAATTTTGAAGATAAGTTTGCAGCTCTACTTTCCAACACCACACGAGGCGTAACACGTGAAATTAAGGATGGGTTTATTTCACTCCCAAAGGGATGCTATGTTCAGCTTGAAAAGAAGGCAGCAAGATATATTCTTGATAACATTCGCGCATCTTATGGGAACAGCGCCGGCCTTGTTGCACGTATAGCAACCTTCGAAGAAGATACCGGCCTAAAACTTACTCTCGAAAACTTTCTTGACCACTATCGTTTGGATCCTCGCTCAATCTATAAATTTGCTTCTTTTTCTCGTCTGTGCGCACGTGCAGATATAATTGATAATTTCGAGGAACCGATTGAAGAGGTAATGTCAAAAGCACTCAGCCGTTTTGCTTTGGCTGATTCAAGACGTTGGATTGTGTTTATGCTGCGTGTTTTGGAAAATATCGACCATTTTGACCTTACAAGACTTTCGGATATAGAAAAGCGTATGCTTCAGATGTCCTATATTACAATGTGGGGAAAAACGATTGAGGATTGGAACGCGGACGAAGTATTCGAAAACTTCAAAATTCTTTCAAATAGCCCGATAATGCTTTCTGAGCTGATTGCATTACTCAAATATAACTACAATTGCATTGATTTTATTGATGAGCCTGTCAGCCTCGGATTTGATTGTCCGCTGGATCTGCATTGTACCTATACGCGCGATCAACTGCTTGTTGCAATGGATTTTATGAAGCCAAGCACTGTTCGCGAAGGTGTGAAATGGTTGCCCGACAAGAAAATTGATGTGTTCTTTATCACATTGAACAAGTCGGATAAAGACTACTCGCCTACAACCATGTATCAGGATTATTCCATCAATGAAACACTGTTCCATTGGCAAAGTCAAAGCACGACTAATGCAGAAGGTAAAGTCGGTCAGCGGTATATCAATCATCGCAAAAACGACAGCAAGGTTCTCTTGTTTGTGCGCGAATTTAAGAATGATGTTTACGGCAACACTGCACCGTACACTTATCTTGGCACTGCAAATTATGTTTCACATAACGGTTCAAAACCGATGAATATTACATGGAGATTAGATGCCCCCATTCCGGCAAAATACCTGAAGAAAACAAACAAATTGGTGGTAGGATAATATGGTTAAAAGTCAGTTGAATCTGACATACGCACTAAAAGATGGCATAATCACCAGCATTTCAAACGTTGAAAGCGGATTAAAATGTGGGTGTGTATGTCCAGCGTGCGATATGCCACTTGTCGCCAAGAAGGGCGAAAAGATGATGCATCACTTTGCGCATCATGCAGGGCATAACTGTGAATACGGATATGAATCTTCCCTTCATTTAGCTGCCAAGGATATTCTATCTAAAGCAAAAAAGATTGTAATACCTCCAGTATATGTTAAATTCCCGGATTCCTATAAAAAGGATGAACTAGTTTGTGAAGAAAGAGAAATAAATATTGATAGAGTTGAATTAGAAAAACGCTATAATGATATTATCCCGGACATTGTTATATATGCTGGAGGTAGACAGTTTTTTGTCGAAATATTTGTTACACACTGTATTGATGATGTAAAACTTGAAAAGCTTAAAAAAGCAAACATTTCTACCATTGAAATTGATTTAAGCAAAAAGAATGAGACAATTACTACAGAAGAACTGACAGAACTATTATTAAGCAATAGCAACGAGAAAAAATGGAAATATAATGTTATAGCTCAAAGCTATTTGCAAAAATTCTACAAGGTTTCTGATAAACGAAAGTTAGTGTCTAGAGGATTTGCGGTACACGTTGATAATTGCCCAATAAAATCTCGTGTATGGAAAGGCAAACCTTATGCAAACTTTGTGGATGATTGCTTGTATTGCGAATATTGCATTTTATCAAAAAAAGATGATGAAATGCTTTGTTCAGGAAGGCTTCGCATCGCATCAATAGCGGATTTTGACATTCCTGAAAATCAACGAATTAGAGAAAGCGATAAAAGATTTGACGATTTAAAAGAAAATGCGTTTATTGAAGGAATCTGTCCAAACTGTGGGGGCAAATTAGTAGAACGGCAAAGCAGATACGGAACCTTTTGGGGGTGCAGTAATTATCCTCACTGTAGATTTACAGCATCTCCGGACCCACAAACAGGAGAAATTAAAATGAAAGCATAATTTTTGATCAAAATGGAGTGCTAAAAATGACTGAAGTAGTAGCGGCACTTATATGGCAGGAGAATAAATTTATGATCTGCCAACGTCCGTCGCACAAGGCAAGGGGACTTTTGTGGGAATTTGTTGGCGGTAAGGTAGAACCGGGAGAGACAAAAGAACAGGCGCTTATCCGTGAGTGTCAGGAAGAACTTGCCGTTACCTTGTCGGTGGGCAATGTGTTTATGGATGTTGTTCATGAGTATCCCGATATCACCGTTCACCTAACCTTGTTCAACGCAAAAATCGCCGAAGGTTTGCCGCAGAAGTTAGAACATAACGATATCAAGTGGATTGCGCCGAGCGAGATTTTTAACTATGATTTCTGCCCGGCAGACAAAGAAATATTAAAAAGAATCCTTGAGGTTTACAATGGTTAAAGAGGTAATACACGATCCGATTTTTCTTGGCGTGAAGTCGGAAAAGGCGACAAAAGAAGAATCGCAGGTGGTACAGTACTTGCTGGATACGTTGATTGCCAACAAGGACAGTTGTGTTGGTATGGTAGCAAATATAATTGGCGTACGTAAGCGGGTTATTGTGTTTGATAATGAAGGTACATATATGACTATGTTCAATCCTGAGATTATCAAAAAGTCATGATCGTATGATGCCGAAGAGGTTGTCTTTCTTTGTTGGGCACCACACGAAAATGCAAACGCTATCAGACCATTAAAGTGCAGCGAAAAACCGCCGAATTCCAAACTCGAATCAAAACTTTTACAGGCTGGACGGCGCAAATCATTCAGCACGAAATAGATCATTGCAATGGCGTTTTTTATATAAAGAAAAAAGAAAACATTAATGAAATAATCTTGAAACAGGTCAAAGAGATATGATTACAAGGAGGTTTTTCAATGAGTGATCTTGCGTTATTTGAAAGAAATTTTATAGAACGAACATATCCTAATATTGTTTCCGATATGTCGATTGCTTTTGCTGAATTGGTTGCCAATTCTTGGGATGCAGGCGCTACTCGTGTCGATATAACAATTCCGCAAAAACAAGGTCAGCAGATCATTATTGAGGATAATGGTAGTGGCATGACTGACGAAGAATTTCGTAGTCGGTGGATGGTTATAGCATATAATCGCGTAGATCATCAAGGCGAACATATCGATTTTCTTGCCGCAGATAACACGAAGATTAGAAGAATAGCATATGGTAGAAACGGTGTGGGAAGACATTCTCTCGTTTGCTTTGATGAATATTATGCCATAGAAACTTGGAAAGAAGGATGCTTAAATAGGTATGAAATAGCAGTTTCTGGTGGCAATTCTGCATTCTCTATTGAAAAACATACCCAAAAGCCTAAATCTGGAAGCGGCACAAAAATAATGGTAAACGCTATAAAGCATTTCCCAGATCCCGCTGCGATTAGCAGGACGCTAGGATATAAATTTATGTTTGATCCACAGTTTGAGGTATATGTTAATGGTGCAAAAGTGGAATATCATAGCACATTACGACCGGATAAAGAAACTACTTTGTCTACGCAGTACGGCGAATTGAGTGCGGCAATATATAGGATTCCCGATGGAGAAAAGTCTACATCCAATAATGGTATCGCCATATGGGTGAACGGGAGACTTGTTGGAAAACCTTCTTGGACTGTTGGCGATTATAAAATCGAAGATGCTAGAAGGAAATTTGCCATCAAACATGTGGTTATAGTAAAAGCTGACTTTTTAATTGATGAAATCTCATACGACTGGACGAGTTTTAGAAAAACAGAAAAAGTTCAGGAAGCAAATAAAGTGCTGACTGCATACCTTCGTAAGTATCGAATTGAGTATTATAGAGGTAAAACCACAGAAGTGCGTGATGAAGCGGTCAGGACGAATAAAGAAGTAATTCGAACTCTTTCAATTCCTGCAGTGTATAGCCTTAAGCAGTTCTTCGATACTTATCTTGAACAAAGACCTGAGGTCGAAGCAGATGAACTTAATATTATCGTATCATCTCTCGTGAATGTTTTAAGTAACGAAAGAGGATTATCTTTGCTAGCAAAGCTGTCAGTGATGTCAGATGCTTCTCTTTCCGACTTGGATAAGATACTGGATGAATGGTCAGTTTCTGATATTAAAACCATTTTAGATGAAATCAATTCGCGGATAGCGGTAATTGATGCGATTCAGAAGTTATGCTCGGATCCCCGGACTGACGAGTTGCATGTGTTGCATCCGTTGATATCTCAGGCGCGTTGGTTATTTGGGATTGAGTATGATAATCCCAACTATACATTTAACCGTAGGCTTTCAACAGTAGTGAAAGAATTACTTGATGGTGAATTAAAAGAGGAGACAACCATCAATTGGAATAAACGTCCTGATTTGGTCTTTGCCTCCGATCATACAGTTTCTGCAACTTGTACAGAGGAAATCGATGATAATGGAATTTCTTGTGTAGATAAAATCCTAATTATCGAATTGAAAAAAGGCGGTTTTCAAATTGGTAAGTCTGAGATTTATCAAGCAGAAGGCTATGTGGAAAGCATATATAAAGGCAATAAATTGAATGCCAAACCGCGAATCAAGGCATATGTGATTGGTGATTCGGTCGATTCGTCAACCAGTATTCACAAGACACAAGAAGATTTTGGAGAAGTATTTGCGTATACCTATGACCAGCTAGTTAGAACTGCTGAAAAGAGACTGTTTCATTTAAAGGCAAAATTAGAAGAGCACTATAACCAGTTTAATAGTGAAGATTATGTTAATACAATTCTGAATGAACCGGAGCAATTGAGGCTAAACAATTTATAAAAATTTTTTCGATTTTCCCTGGACTTTCGCAAACCTTTGTGGTACTGTTGTGTACTGCAAAGGAGGTGCAGATATGGCACGAGTGACTGTAGAAGAAATTTACAGAGGCGAAAAGTATGATGTGATGAGTGCGGCAACGGCGGACTATCTTATGAACGGTCGACCGTCGGAGTACGATGAGCGGACTTGGCTTGAAATGCTGCTTGTCAAGCACGCGCTGATTGCGGCAGAAAAAATGAAAAATGAGGGCGACACGGTGTCGGGTATGACCGATGACATGTCGTCCTCTTCTTATGTGAGGTGGAATGAAAATGACAACGCTTGAAGATCTGTACTACGGCAATATCGTTCCGCACGAACACAGTTTTAAGCGCGGGAGTGCTTACAGCGAAGTGTTGAGCTATGTTATTCGGCATCAGGACAGCTTGATACCGACGCTTACGGCTCAGCAAAAAGAAACCTTTGAAAAGCTCAAAGACTGCGAGGCGGAACTGCACGGTATGAATGAGCGCGAAGCGTTTATCAGCGGCTTTAAGCTCGCGGCGAGAATCATGACCGAAGTGTTGTACGAGCCGTCAGAGAATTGAATAAGCAGAAACAAGGCCGAGCCGATTTCGCGGTTTGGTCTTGCGATTTTCAGTTCGACCCAGCACGGTTAAAATCTGCACCGCAGAAAACAAAGAAAACAGTATTCCCGCAAAAGCGCCGGAATATACACTGTTGGCGCAAAAAACTTGACAGAATTTCCCCGGTATGTTATACTGCAAGTAAAGAAAGCAACCGACAATTGAATACACATATTTTTATTTTGAGTTTTAGACTCGCACTTACATAATCACCGATGCAACTATGCATCGGGATTGAGTGCGGGTCTTTTTGTTTTGCAAAACAGCAGTTCTCTACATAACACGGCGAAAAACCGTGTGAATTTAACAGGAGGAAAAACCAATGAAAGAATCTGTTTACACCGCTTATGAGGATCTTCCGCTGTTCCTTAATGCTGAAACGGTAGCCAAGCTCCTCGGTATCTCCATCTCAAGCAGCTACGAGCTGATGCACGAGAAAGGATTTCCGTCGTTGCGTATCGGCTCACGGCTCATCGTACCGAAAGAGAAATTCCGCGCATGGGTCGAAGAAAAGACGGGAGGCAGCATTTGAAATTCACCCGATATCCAAAGCGTGATGCGATCCGGGATTATTTTCCTCTGCCGAATGAAATTTTCAGCTTAGGTCTCAGCACCGGTGAGATCGCAGTATATGCGTATCTGATGTTCTGCGAGGACAGGAAAACATTTCAGTGCCATCCGAGCTACAAAACGATCGGGAAAGCTGTCGGCATGAGCAAAAACACCGTTAGAAAACATGTGGACGGTTTGACCAAAAAACGGTTGATCACAACTGAGCCGACCTCTGTATACACGCAAAAAGGCGAAAAGCGCAACGGCAATTTGCTCTATACCGTCTGTCCAATTGAGAATGCGACAGCATATCATAACGAACAACAAATGATTCGTTTGGAAAGCGAAATGCGGCGTCAGGCAGCCTTGAAAAAACTCGCCGAATTTGACCGCAAACACGAAAAACCGGCGGTTTAACGGCAGTTTTACGCTCCGTACGAAAACAAGCAGGAGAAAGCCGAGGGGTTGCACTGCAATCCCTCGGCGGCTCACAGCGGACGGCAACGCCGACCGCATAAGGCTTTGTGCGGCTTTTAAGAACGGTTATAAAAGCCTCAATTTAGGGGTTGCGGCGATAAAAACCTCGCTGATTTAGGGGTTGCGAAATTTACCGCAAATTTAGCTGGATATTCCGCCATGTATGTGGTATTGTGTTGTACTGCGAAAGGAAGTGATACTATGGCAAAGCGAAGACCGTCGGGAGACGGTATGGTGCGCAAGCGCGATGACGGACGATGGGAAGGCCGCATCGTTGTCGGTCACAAAAAGAACGGCGATCCGATTCACCGCTATGTGCTTGCCCGAACACAAAAGGAGTTAACCGTAAAGCTCCACGACTGCATCGAGATGTACCGCGACGCCGACCTCACCGAGGATTCGAATATGACGCTCGGCGAATGGCTCGACCGATGGATCAATGAATATATGATCTTCACAATTCGCGAGAGCACGCTGGATTCTTACAAAGCGATGATTAAAAATCAAATCAAACCGTATCTCGGCGACAGACCTTTGTCGGCGCTGACCACGCAGGAACTTCAAAAATTCTATAACACCGTCAAAAAGAAAGGTCGTGTAAAACCAGACAAGCTGCACGGTATAGAGCTTGCCGACAGTATGGTGCGCGGTATTCATATGATGCTGCACGAAGCGCTGAATATGGCGGTGCGCCTACGGCTGATTGTTAAAAATCCAACGGTCGGCACAACGATTCCCAAAAACAATTATCCGCCGAAGCAGATACTCAATGACGAACAGCTTGAGCGATTCATGCAACGCATCCGACAGGATGAGCGGTGGTACGATTTCTTCTACACCGAGCTGACCACAGGACTGCGGCGGGGTGAAATCTGCGGACTGAAGTGGGAGGACTTCGATGCGGAAAACGGAAAGCTGAAAGTGAGGCGCTCGGTTGCTAAAAGGAAAGGCGGCGGATTGAATATCGGCGAAACCAAAACCGAGACGGGAACGCGCACGATTGTCCTGCCGCCGAGCACTGCGGAACTTCTGCGGAAGCGAAAAGAAACGGCAGTCAGCGAATGGATATTCCCGAATATCTATGAGCCCGAAAAACCGATGCACCCCGACTATGCTTACCACCGATTAAAAACACTGTTAAAACAGGCGGAGCTTCCGCTGATTCGGTTCCACGATCTGCGCCACACCTTCGCCACTCACGCGCTGGCGGGCGGCGTGGATGCGAAAACCCTGTCGGGAATCCTCGGGCATACCAACGCCAGCTTTACGCTGGACACCTACACCCATGTGACCACCGATATGCAGAGAAACGCTTCCACTATCGTGGGGAGCTTTATGGATGAGATTATGCTTGAAGGAGATGATACCAATCGCTAAAAAAAGAAAAAATGGTGAGGGCACATTACGCCTGCGTAAAGACGGTCGGTGGGAAGGAAGAATTGTTGTCGGGTACAATGAGAAAAGCCTGCCTATTACAAAATGCGTAACGGCGAAAACAAAAACAGAATGTTCCACTAAGCTCGAAGCGCTGAAAGAACAGTACGGACGCTCTTCCGATAAAATTAAACCGGATATGCCGTTCGGGGATTGGATCGACTTCTGGTATCAGACCTACTGCCGACACACACTCCGCATTACCACAAGGACCGACTATGAAAACCGCATTTACAATCATATCATTCCCGAAATCGGAAAAATTCCGCTGAACAGGCTGTCACAGTCGGATTTACAGCAATTCTACGCAAAGGAAAAGACAGACGGAAGAAAACTGCACGCAAAAACCTACGGAAAGGGACTTTCGGACAGAACGATAAGGGGGATACATGCCAACTGCCGCACAGCTTTACAGCGGGCGGTACAGGACGGTTTGATACGAACAAATCCCGCTGTCTGCTGTAAACTGCCGCCGAAAAAAGCGCGGGAGATGCAGGTGCTGACGCAAAATGAGATTCTGCGGTTTCTGCATCAGGCAAAGGAAGAGGGATATTATGAACTTTTTCTGCTGGAGCTCGGCACGGGAATGCGGCGCGGTGAAATATTGGCGCTCAAATGGAGCGACCTCAACTTCGCAACAGGAGAGCTTCGCATTGAACGGCAGGTATATATCATCAAGACAGTGGTGATTATATCGGCGCCGAAAACAAAAGCCTCGATACGCACTGTTATTCTGCCGCCGTCACTCCTCAAAACTCTCGCAGTGTATAAAGAAACGGTGGATTCGGAATGGATGTTCCCGTCACCGACGGATAACGGCAGACCGAGAAATCCGTCCTCGGTTAGAAAACGGTTACAACTGATCTTGGAACGGGCAGGCTGTAAAAAGGTGCGCTTTCACGATCTGCGTCACACATTTGCGACCATGGCGCTGGAGCACGGTATGGATGTGAAAACTCTTTCGGCAACCATAGGCCATGTGTCCTCGGCAACCACACTGGATATTTACAGCCATATCACCGATACTATGCAAAGGCAGGCGGCGGTGCATATAGACCGCAAAATCGGCGGCACAGATGCCCAAATGCCGACGGCTGAGCCGTCGGCAAGGAAAGATACCGCCCCAATCGAATTCACGCCGTACAAGCCGAAAATACGCAAACCCGGGACGGGCTGTGTCACCATGATTAACGACCACCTCTACGAGGGACGGTACACACCAACCAATGCCTACGGCAAGCGGGAAAGCCACAATATCTACGCGAAAACGCGCGAGGAATGCGAAGAAAAGCTCGCGGAAATGATTGCAGAGGTTAAGGCGCAAATCAAGGCGGAAAAAGAGAAAATGACAGGGTGACCGAAAAAGTCACTCTGTCAAAATTTGCGTCGCTGTAAACAAAGAAAAGTCTTACCTGCGATATCCGTTTTTCTGGCACATTTCATTTATTGATTCGGCAAAAATCGAACGGGAGTGTTTATCAGGGTTATCATTGCAGTTTTTCTTGTATATGTAATAATCCTGCAACTCGCCCCAAAGGTTCTCCCTTTTTAACCAATCCATTTTCTTTTCTAATCCTACAAAACCCTTCCCCTGATATTCCCAAAAGTAATAATTGTTGTCTTTGTTAAACCGAATATACTGCTGCCTTCCGTCGCCGCAATTATATACTATTGCAAAGTCGCAACTATGAATAATGCGAGAATGAGAAGTGTCAACCTTTTTAATCGTAAGAACGCGAGTGGAATCCTCGCAATTTTTGTATCCATAGCGAGGTGCAACACGGTCGATAGCAGTACGTATTATTGTCCGTATTTCTTTAGGTTCAAAATCCTCATTATCGTCATTGACCTCGATGTTGATATCGAAGTCAAAACCGATGTTAGATTTTGCATCGCAAGTAATCATATTACGGCTTGAACTGCCGATCGGTGTGAAGCTAAAAGTGAAATTGTCACGCACCAAATTCTGTACCATGTAAAGAATTTGATATAGCTCATCTTTTATAGGCTGAGCTTGTTTTTTGGTTACATACCTAAAGTCATGCATTATGGTTTCTCCTTAAGATTATCTCCCTAACCGACCATCTAACCTGAGTTAAATCATTATATTATACTACAACAATATCATTTGTCAAGAATTATTTCTGTGGGTTATCTTTTGCTAATTTTATCTGATTATTATACTCTCAACCTAACAAAATTTGTATCGCAATAGACAGAGAAAAAGGCTGGAACGGTATGAAAAATCCTCTGAAACGCTCGGTTTCAGAGGATTTTTGGTCGGAGTGGCGAGGCTCAAACTCGCGGCCTCCGCATCCCAAATGCGGCGCGCTATCAACTGCGCTACACCCCGATAGTTATTAAATTGTGGTCATGTAAGTGGTCAAATCTGTGGTCAAACACATTTTTGACCGCTTTTTTTCATTTTCCGAACCGCCCGAAATACGCACGGTTGAAGGGTTTTCGGCGGTTTTCGCTTTCGTGCGGTGCGAACACCGTCTATGCTCCCAAACCACCCGCGCTACCAACTGCGCCACACCCGGTTATATTTATATTTTAGTTTGCTTCCTGCTTATTAGCTTTCCGCTGTCCGTCCGCGGCGCTTCCCTCAGAAACATAGTCGCGGCTCTTCGCTTGGTGCGCTCGCTCCGCTCCTTGTTTCTTCACCTCGGAGCAATGCCTCTATCCGCCCCCGGCGGCGGCATTTCTCCTCGCCCAACTGCGCCACACCCGGTTATATTTATATTTTAGTTTGCTTCCTGCTTATTAGCTTTCCGCTGTCCGTCTGCGGCGCTTCCCTCAGAAACATAGTCGCATAATACAGGGGTCCCAAAAAGGCTTGCCTTTTTGGGGAGAGGACGAGGCGCGCAATGAATGAGTTTTCGCCAAAGGCGGAAACGAATGATATGGAGCTGCCGAGGACGATGGTGCGCCTGAATCACTCGTGATATTTTACCTTTTTTAGCTTCGTTTGTCAATATAACCGCTTGCCGTCGGGTTCATTTTCGGCAAATGTTGCCGTTCGTTCCATAAAATATGCCTTTCATACCGCTCTTATTTATTTTTTAGAAAAGCGTGCTATAATTTAGCTCATATGAAAGGAGAATGACAATGAACGAAAAAATCGCAAAAATATTTGCAGCGGTGTGCGTCGTGTGTGCGATGATTGCCATGGCAGCTTGTAACTCCGGCGGCTCCGATCTGCCCGTCGACGAACCTGACAGCGCACAAAGTTCGGAATATGTCGGCGAAATTTCCGAAAGCAATTCGGTCAGCAACACACAAACTACTGTAAACGATACAACGCAAAAGGCAAATGCGGCAACCGTCAAAAACACAGTCGACGACCGCGCGCTGTACGAAGCCTTTCTGAAAACCAAGTCGTGGCAGACCTCCGTTTCACGCCGCGTCGAAACTGCGAGCGAATATGAGTATGACTACAACAACTTCAAGTGCGGAAAATATTACTATGACCTCGACGGCGACGGCAGGCTTGAGCTGTTCATTTGCCTGAGCTATCAACGGGGCGAGCTTCAGTACAGCTTTCCGTACATTCTCGACATAAAGGGAACTACGGTCTTTTGCGCATATGAATTTCAATCCACCTGCCCGGTAAGATATTCCAATCACATAACTCTTCTTCAAGGCACTGATAAAAACTACTATTTCATCATCGACTCGAACGACGGCGGAATATACGATGCGGCGGGAAAATACCGTTACTGTGATGGCAAGCTTATACATATAGACAGCGTACACGCCTATAACACCACCGGCTCCCTCGAATCGGGTTATCCCGCCGTATATTATGTCAGCGGCGGCGCAGACCTGTATTTGAACAATGTCATTAAGGACTGGAAATCAGGCAGCGGAGACGCGGTCGAAAGCGTTGACGAAAACACATATGAGACCCGCAAAGATGCCCTCTATAAAGGAACCGAAATAGTATACTACTACAGTTAATATTTTTCCGTAACCTGACAAGCGGGCGGTGAATACTCTGTAATATGACTTTTCGGGAGGCGTATTATGGGTAACATCAGCTATTTTCTCGGGTGCAGTTCGCCCGAGGGGTTTCACTCATTTTTCGGCGAGCTTTGTCCGACTCATTCGGGCGGGTATACATATATAATAAAGGGCGGTCCGGGCACGGGCAAATCGAGCCTGATGAAACGGATAAACTCCGCCCTGACAGACGCAGGGATAGAGACGGAGCTGATATACTGCTCATCCGACCCCGCTTCGCTCGACGGCGTATACGCGCCCGCGCTCAACTGCTGGATCGCGGACGGCACTTCCCCGCACACGCTCGAGCCGAAATATCCGGGCGCCGCGCAGGAGACAGTTGACCTTGGCAGGTTCTGGAATAAAGATATTCTGCGTTCGCGCGCGGATGAGGTCATCGCGCTGACCGATGAAAACGCCGCGTGCCACCGCAGATGCAGGCGTTTTCTCGAAGCGAGCGCCCTGCTACGCGAGGATATACTGCGCCTGACGCTCGGCTGCACGGACACGGCAAAAATCAAACGCGCGGCTTCGCGCATCGCGTCGCGCGAGTTCGGCAAGCCGACCGGGCGCATCGGCGAAGAGAGTCACAGAATGATATCCGCCGTCACTCCGGACGGGATAACTTTCTTCGGTGAGACCGTAAGACAGCTCTGCGAGCGCATATATATCATCGAGGACGACAACATCGCGAGCTCCGCAGCCCTGCTGTCACTGCTTCGCGGATACGCCCTCTCCGGCGGTCATGACATAATCACGAGCCCGTCTCCCCTTTCACCGGACGGCGAACCCGAACATCTGCTCATCCCCGACCTGTCGCGCGGCTTCGTGACCTCAAACAGGCTGCATCCCGCGGAGTTTGACGGCGCGGTGAAGATAAACTCCTCGCGCTTCACCGACCGCGCCGCGCTGCGCCGGCATATGTCGCGGCTGAACTTCACCAAAAAAGCCTACGGCGAGTTTATCGGCGAAGCAATAGCCTCACTCGAGAGCGCAAAGAGTATACACGACGACCTCGAGAGCATATATGTATCCTCCATGGACTTTTCGCACATGGATGAACTCGCGAAAAGCATTGCGGAGGATATGTTGAAGAGAAAAATATAAAAAACGGGCGTCCGCATAACGGACGCCCGCGTCAACTCTGGAGAAAATTATTCGCCGACAACGTTGACAGCTCTGAGCTTGCTGGAATCCTTGGGATCCGGCTCGACCTCGAAGGTGACCTTCTGACCCTCGGTGAGAGTTCTGTAGCCGTCTGCAACGATAGCGGAGAAATGTACGAAAACATCGTCGCCGCCCTCATCGTTAGCGATGAAGCCAAAACCTTTTTCTGCGTTGAACCATTTGACTGTACCCTTCATTGTGGTACCTCCGTGAAAAAATTTGCATTCTATATTATATGTTGTGCAATGGACCCGCACATTTTTGTGAACCATCAAACGGTCAATGGCTTACAAAAACATGCGAGTCCACAGAAACATTTGTCAGAATACGCATTAATTATATATTCACATTGCGCTTTTGTCAAGAGCGATTTTGTCGAATAAAAAGAATAATAGATAAAAATTTATAAATTTTTAATTGACATTTTCTCTTTTGCGGAGTATGATAAATGCATATCCATTGGGGAGTAGCTATGGGCAAAAGCCCATCTCGCTGTCACCAACCGTCGTGCAGGTCGCGATAACCGACCGAGCCCGGCTGGCAGCAGACATATGCGTTGAATGCGTTTGAGGCAAGACCTTTGGCAGACATGGTCTGTCGAAGGTCTTTTTTGTTTAACCGAAAGGGAGGCATAAAAATTGAAGTACTATCTTGAAGACGTCCGCGAGGTGTTTAAGCGGACGGAGAGCTCGGAAAACGGACTTTCGCAGTCCGAGGCCGAACGCCGTCTTGAGAAATACGGCAAAAACAAATTGGCACAGGCAAAGCAGAAATCGCTCGTCAGGCGGTTTTTTGAGCAGCTTGCCGACCCGATGATAATCATCCTTATCGTCGCCGCGGTCATATCCGCCGTGACGACAGTCTACGAGGGCAGGGTCTCTGGCTCGCCGTCCTTCCCTACGGACACCGTGATAATCCTCGCCGTTGTGCTCATAAACGCCGTGCTCGGCGTTTTGCAGGAGAGTAAGGCGGAAAAGGCCATTGAAGCGCTGCAGGAGATGAGCGCGGCGACCTCAAAGGTCATTCGCGAGGGCAGGATAATGACTGTCAAGAGCGAAGATCTGACCGTCGGCGATATCGTGGTACTTGAGGCGGGCGACGCCGTTCCCGCGGACTGCCGCATATTTGAAAGCGCGAGTCTGAAAATCGAAGAAGCCGCGCTGACCGGCGAGAGCGTGCCCGTGAGCAAGATTATCTCCGTTCTCGGCGCGGGCGACGGCGGCGATATTCCGCTGGGCGACAGAAAGAACATGGCGTATATGGGCAGCGCCGTTGTCTACGGACGCGGCAAGGCCGTTGTCACCGACACGGGCATGAATACCGAGATGGGCAAGATAGCCGACGCCATAACAAAGGCGGAGGACGGACAGACCCCGCTCCAGAAAAAGCTTGCGGGACTCTCTAAGACTCTCACCTTCCTCGTGCTTGGAATCTGCGTCTTCATCTTCGCGTTCTCGCTGTTCATGGAGCGCTCCACTCTCGCGGGCGGCGATCCCGCGTTGATATTCAAGAGCGTTATCGACGTGTTTATGGTAGCCGTCAGCCTCGCCGTTGCCGCCGTTCCCGAGGGACTTGCGGCGGTGGTCACTATCGTGCTGTCGATAGGCGTTACGAACATGTCGAAGAAAAATGCGGTTATCCGCAAGCTCACCGCTGTTGAGACGCTCGGCTGCGCGCAGATAATCTGCTCTGACAAGACAGGCACTCTCACGCAGAATAAGATGACCGTCGTCGATCATTACGGCGACGAAAAGCTGCTCGCAAGAGCCATGTCCCTCTGCTCCGACGCGCAGGAGGATTCCGACGGACTCGTGATCGGCGAGCCCACGGAGGCGGCTCTCGTCAGCTACGCGATAAGCCTCGGACTTCATAAGGGCGAGCTGAAAAGCGACAGCCCGAGAATCGGCGAAGCTCCGTTTGACTCCGGCAGAAAGATGATGTCCACCGTCCACAAGACACCGGACGGCATTATTCAATACACAAAGGGTGCTCCCGATGTTGTCGTCGATCTCTGCACCCACGCCTTTATCGACGGAAAAATCGTTCCGATGACAGACGAGATAAGGGCGACAATAGCCTCGGAAAACAAGAGGATGGCGGATAAGGCTCTGCGCGTGCTCGCGGCGGCGATGAGAAAATACGACTCCGCGCCCGACGATTTTTCGCCCGAGGCGCTCGAGCATGACCTGATATTCATCGGCCTTACCGGCATGATAGACCCCGTTCGCCCGGAGGTCAAGGCGGCTATAGAGGAGTGCCGCGGCGCGGGTATAACCCCCGTTATGATAACCGGCGACCATAAGGACACCGCCGTTGCGATAGCCTCGGAGCTCGGCATACTCACCGATCCGTCACAGGCAATAACCGGCGCGGAGCTCTCCGCGATGAGCGACGAAGAGTTCGCGGACAGAGTCGAAAATATATATGTATACGCGCGCGTGCAGCCCGAGCACAAGACGAGAATAGTCAACGCCTGGCGCGCAAAAGGAAAGATAACCGCCATGACGGGCGACGGAGTCAACGACGCGCCGTCGATAAAGAGCGCGGATATCGGAATAGGCATGGGCATAACCGGCACGGACGTCACAAAGAATGTTGCAGACATGGTGCTCACGGACGACAACTTTGCAACTATCGTCAACGCCGTTGAAGAGGGCCGCCGGATATATGACAATATCCGAAAGGCTATTCAATTCCTGCTCGGCTCGAACCTTGCTGAGGTGCTCGCGATATTCACCGCAACGCTTCTCGGCTTCACGATTCTCGAAGCGCCGCATCTGCTGTTCATAAACCTCGTCACCGACTGCTTCCCGGCGCTCGCGCTCGGACTCGAAAAGGCGGAGAGCGATATCATGCGCCGCCGCCCGCGCGATCCGTCGGACGGAATATTTGCAGGCGGGCTCGGCTTTGATGTGCTCTATCAGGGCGTGCTGGTCACCGCACTGACCCTCGCGGCGTTCTTCATAGGCGAACGCTTCGAGACGGGACACTGGGCATTTATGAACATCGCCGAGTGCGAGCAGGGCATGACCATGGCATTCCTCACCATGTCGATGTGCGAGATATTCCACTCGTTCAACATGCGCTCGCAGCGCGGCTCGGTCATAAAGATGAGCCTTCGCGGCAGTCACAACATGCCGCTGTTCGGCGCTATGGTGGCGTCTCTCGTGCTGACTACGGCGGTTATTGAGATACCGTTCCTCGCAAACGCCTTCGGCTTCACTCCGATAGGCTTCGCCGAATATGCAACATCGCTCGCCCTCGCGTTTTCGATAATCCCGATAGTCGAGATAATCAAGGTCGTTCAGCGTGCCGCAGCGAAAAGAAAAGTCTCCAGATAATATAATAATTTGACATCGCGCCCGGCACATTCCAGCTCAATGAGCTGCTCATTTCCGCAGGTCTCTCGGTCTCCACTATCCCGATGTTCGAGATAGGCAAGGCTATCAGACGCGCGGCAGAGCGCAGAAAAGAAAAGAAAGCTGCGTAAAAATTGATATAATGCATCCCCTGCACCGAGAGGTGCGGGGGATGTTTTGTTATAACTTTTATCACAAGGGACTGCGAACCGCCGCAGTCCTTATTTTTATTTTGAGATAAACAGCCCCGATGTGACTAAAACATACTATTTTTATATCCTTTTACAAGTGCAAACTGCGCTCAATTTGTTTATATAACGTTAATGAATATATTTTTATTTTTTTGTTGAAATCTATAGTAATGTATGCTATAATTTTTTCAAAACTGTGGTTAATTTTTATGCAGTAAATCTAAACGCGCAGCGGCGCTTTGATAAGGAGGACTTTTTTTTGAAAGCCTATAACGCGAAAGACATCAGAAATATCGCCATAGCAGGTCATGGCGGCAGAGGAAAAACAACCCTTGCGGAAGCAATGCTCTACACCGCGAAGGCTACCGACAGACTCGGCAGAGTCGCCGACGGCACCACCGTGCTCGACTTCGACGCCGAGGAGAAGAAGAGAAAGGCCACGGTTTCAACCGCTGTTGCCGCTATCGAGTGGAACGGCGCGAAGATAAATATAATCGACACTCCCGGTCTTTTTGACTTTGCGGGCGGCATGAGTGAAGGCATCCGTGCGGCGGACAGCGTGCTCATCGTCACTGCGGCGGGCTCCGGCTTTGACGTCGGCGCAGAGAAAGCTCTCAAGGCGGCGAACGCCAGAGGCATTTCGAGAATGTTCGCCATCACCCGCTGCGACGCGGACAATACAGATTTCTATAAAACATTTGCAGCTATAAAAGACGCAGTCGGCGGTGCTATCTGCCCCGTTATCGTCCCCTATATGGACGGCGGCAAGGTTGCGGCATATGTCAACCTCGCGTCCCGCAAGGCTTTTGACTACAGCGGCGGCGAGAAGAAAGAGGTCGCAATGCCCTCCGACCCGCAGCTTGACGAGATGCTCGATATACTTACAGAAGCAGTCGCTTCGAGCGACGACGAGCTGATGGAGAAGTTCTTTGCAGGCGAGACTTTCACCCGCGAAGAGATAATCAAGGCTCTCAACTCCGGCGTCAGCGACGGCTCCGTTATCCCCGTATATGCCTGCGCGGGCTACACCTGCGAAGCTATCGATATGCTCCTTGACGAGATAGTCTATTCCGCTCCCTCCGCAGCCGACAAGGCAGGCGAGAACGGTCTTCCCTGCGACGAAAACGGTCCGCTTGCGGCTATCTGCTTCAAGACTATCGCCGACCCGTTCGTCGGCAAGATGTCATTCTTCAAGGTCGTTTCCGGCAAGATAACTTCGGACACCCCCGCTTATAACTCCCGCACCGAAGAGAGCGAGAGAATGGGCAAGATAATCACCCTCAAGGGCAGCAAGCAGGAGGACGCATCCTGCATCCCCGCAGGTGACATCGGCGTTGTCACCAAGCTTGCGGGCATCAAGACCGGAGACACTGTCTGCTCGGCAAAGAACCCGATAACCCTCGAGGGCATCAAGTTCCCGCCCCCCTGCCTTTCAATGGCAGTCAAAGTCCGCAAAAAGGGCGACGAAGAGAAGGTCGCGGCGAGCTTGCTCAGGCTCCTCGAAGAGGATCCGACAATTTCGTTCGTCATCAACAAAGAGACCCGCGAGCAGGTTCTCTCCGGTCTCGGCGAGCAGCACCTTGATGTTATCGTTTCCAAGCTCAAGAACAAGTTCGGCGTTGAGGTCGATCTCAGCGTGCCGAAGGTCGCATACAGAGAGTCCATCCGCAAGAAGGTCGAGGTTCAGGGCAGACACAAGAAGCAGTCCGGCGGACACGGTCAGTTCGGCGACGTCTTTATCCGCTTCGAGCCCTGCGAGAGCGACGATCTCGTTTTCGCCGAGGAAGTTGTCGGCGGCTCCGTGCCGAAGAACTTCTTCCCCGCAGTTGAAAAGGGTCTGCGCGACAGCGTCAAGAAGGGCGTGCTTGCCGGCTACCCGATGGTCGGTCTGAAAGCTACTCTTTACGACGGCTCTTATCATCCGGTCGACTCGTCCGAAATGGCGTTCAAGACCGCCGCGAACATAGCATACAAGAACGGTATCCCGCAGGCGAACCCCGTTATCCTTGAGCCTATCGGCACTCTGAAGGCTTATATGCCCGACGAGAACCTCGGCGACATCATGGGCGATGTCACAAAGCGCCGCGGCCGCGTGCTCGGCATGGGTCCGTCCGACGAGCCGAAGATCCAGGAGCTCATCGCGGAAGTTCCCATGGGCGAGATGGGCGATTTCTCGACCGTCCTTCGCTCCGTGACCGCCGGCAGAGGCTGGTTCACCCTTGAGTTCACCCGCTATGAGGATGCGCCGCCCGTCGTTGCACAGAAGGTTATCGAAGAGGCAAAGGCAAACGACGCCGAAGCAGATAAATAAAAACATAAAGAGAGAGAGCTGTCAAAAGGCAGCTCTCTTCCTAATTTAATATCAAAAACCCGCCCGGCATCGCGCCGTGCGGGTCAGTTTTATTTTGAATTGCGGCTTTGAAGCGAGATTCCGTCATTCGTCTTTATAACAAATCCGACCGCGCCGCCTGTGTTCGTTATCAGCAGCTCGTCGCTGCCCGCGATGCTCGCATATATATTGTCGACATCGATATCAACAGTATAGCTCCATGTGCCGCTGACTATCGAGCCGCTGCCGTTGTCTATTTTGACAACGACCTTGCAGTCGTCATACTTGAGCGTAATGCTGCCCTTTGAGCAGTTCACCTTGACGCTCGGCATGGCTTCAAAAACTCTGCCGAGGTCCCCGACCGTTCCGACAGTCCTGCCGACCGGACCCTGATGCGCGTCCTTAGTATTCTGATCGTCCTGCTGCATCCTAACGTTGAGCGTCACTATGGTGTAGTTGCCGTAAGCGACGGCGTTCGCGGAGATAAGGTCGCTCGACTTAATTTCATCGGGCACTCCGGGCACTTCGTTCACAGGCGTGCTGTTCGCCGCGAGCGCCGCAGAGGCTATGCCCGTAAACAGGGAGAGCATTCCCTTTTGGAAGCTGTTGCGCGGAGTGTAATCAACGCGCTTCATGGACATATACTGCGTGGCGTCGATGCTCTTGGTGTTCGCCGCCGCAGCTTTGTAATACTTGAGCACCCGCGGAGTGTTCGTGGAGTTGAGCCCCTTGTAGACGTTGACAGTCTCGGTCTTTGTTCCGCCGGAAACATTGGAGCGCGTCGCGGTTCTTGAGTCGGTCGTCGGCTCGTCAGTTGTCAGCTCCGCAGAGTCGGTGGACTCCTCATGAATATTCCCCGCATCAGTGACCGAGGGTTCGTCCGTAGAAGACTCCGAACCGTCATCGTTCGTTCTGCACGCCGAAAAGGAAAAGAGCATAGCCGCCGCAAGCAAAAGTGCGGCAAATCTCATAAGCTTTTTGTTCATTCTTCTCCCTCCCGACAGATTTCATCTGAGTGTTGCACTTGATTAGGCTTATATTTTAAGATATTGAAGCAGACAGGTCAAGAAAAATCTTATAAAAAAACATGGCAAAAAATTAATTTTTGATAAAGCCGCAGTTTATCCGACGCATATCCCCGACAGCCGACAAAAAACCGCCCGTCTGGAAAAGACGGACGGCTTCGATTTTTTTCAGATATCAGCCCTTAGCGGTGTAAGAGAAAGCGACGATACCCTTGAGGTTATTGACGGAGACGATGGAGACCTTGATGCCGTTTGCATAGACATTGACATCATATGCCCAGCTGCCTTCGACGATCTTGCCGGTGGTGTTGTCAATCTTGACGACGACCTTGCAGTTGGTGTAGGTCAGCTCAATCTTGCCGTCCTTGTAGTCGACGCTGAGTCCGAGCTCTCTGATAGCGTTATCGACATCGCCGAGAGTACCGACTGCGCAGCCGACGGAACCGCTGTGGTTATCAGCCTTCGCGCCCTGAGTCTGATCCTTGACGTTGAAGGTGATTGTGGTGTAGTTGCCGCTGGTCACCGCGCTGGCGCTCTTCATGTGGCTCGCCTGCATGCCCGAGGGCTTGCCGGGGATATCGGTACGATCCTTGGAGTTCTTGTTGAGTGCGTTTGCAACGGGCTTCTGAGCTATCTTGAGCAGAGCGCCGAGGCTGCCGTCAGCAGTGATGTTGCCCTTGAGAGCCATGTTCTGTCTGCCGCTCTTGAACTGCTTTGTAGCGTTGACCGCCGCCTGATAAGCTTTGATGCAAGCTGCTGCGTCGTTGGTGTTGAGACCCTTGGAGGGAGTCGTGCTGCCCTTGGTCGTGTTCTTTGTATCGGAGGACTGAGAAGCCTTAGTCTCGATAACGGTGTGACCCTCTTTATCGGTGACTACCTCGGTCTCGACCTCGGAGGAAGCCTCTTCGGAAGAAGCGGTATCATCGGAAGCGGAAACATCCGCCGCCTGACCGGAGGTCTGCGCGTCACCGGCAGTGGTGTCGTTGTTTGTGTCATTCTTCTTGCACGCCGCGAACGAGAGAACGAGGACAGCGGCAAGGATTATTGCCAGAATCTTTTTCATCTTTTTCACTCCTTATTGATTTATATATAATTGTATAATCGTTGTTCCAATCAGTCAATAGACAAAAGATAAAATTTCGTTTAACGGGGGGTAGTCCAAATTGTGTAAATGCGTCATTAGTGAAACACATCGGGGAAAAGTGTTTTGATTTTGGCGGCGGTTTCGCGTAAGTATCCGGAAATAAGAATTTGCCTGTTGATAAATCGAGGACAACCACGACAATTTTTATCCGGACGCAATCCCTCAATCTCGGCTTCGCCGATCCAGCTCCCTTTGCACAAGGGAACCGACAATAATTTTATATGTGAGAATAAAAATGTCGTTATATTGCCTGAAGAGCTCCGCCGCTATTGGCACATAAGTGCGTCTGCTCATCCTCCCCGACCGCAAGCGAAAAGCCCTCCGCACTCAGAGTGCAGAGGACTGAATTTCGTTTTTTTGTTACGCAAGTATCTCGCCCATGAGACCGGGAGTTGCGCCTGCGGCGTTGGACTCATCGGTATCGATGTGCATTGCCAGTGCATACTTCGGGCTGACTCTGACGACGACATCGCCGAAAACGAGCGAACGGCCGTTGGAGTCGATCTTGACGCTGACTATCTGCTTGTCCTGAAGACCGTATTTTTCGGCATCCTCGGGAGTTGCGTGGATGTGTCTCTGCGCTGCGATAACGCCGCACTCAAGCTCTATTTCGCCCTTGGGGCCGACAAGCTTGCAGGCGCCGCTGCCCGCAACGTCGCCGCTCTCTCTGACAGGAGCGGTCACGCCTATCGAACGAGCGTCGGTGAGCGAAATCTCAACCTGATTCTCGGGACGCACGGGGCCGAGGATGGAGACTGCCGGGAAGCTGCCCTTCGGTCCGATAACGGCAACGCGCTCGTTGCTCGCAAACTGGCCGGGCTGAGAGAGCTCCTTCTTGACGGTCAGCTCATAGCCCTCGCCGAAGAGGATATCAAGAGCTTCTCTGGTGACATGTACATGGCGCGCGGAAGTTTCAACAAGAACTTTCTTTTCCATTTTAAATATCCTTCTTTTTCACTTGATATGTTTGTAAATGCATTTTGAGGCAGGAAACTCCTGCCTCAAAACAGTCATTTTGTTTAATTAGTAAGCGATGTTGTAAATGGTCTTTGTGCCGAAAGGAAGCACTACCATTCCGTCGCCAAGAGGAAGGTGAATTGTCCATTTGGCATCATATGTAGCATTGATAACGCGGCTGGTCTTAGCATCAACCTTAACGGTAACTGTACCGGAGGGATACTCCATCTGAGCGGTGCCGATTTTAAAGGTTTTAGCGACAGACTTAAGCACGCCGCCGCTAAACTGATCGTTGATAACAGACGGGAGAACCACGCTGAAAACCTTCGGGGCATGACCCGAGCCGTGATGAACGTTGGAGGAAGCCTTGTCGGCAACCGTCTTTATAGTAATGGTGTAAACGCCGCCCGCCTCGGTGCAAGTTGCGCTTGCGACATCATTCGCAGTAAGCTTGCTCGACCAGGACTCGTTCTCAACAGGGAAGTTAGCCTTTATAGCCGCAGAATTGGAGAATGTTTCGGAGCCCTTGCTGTTCTTCTTGAGCTGACCGTCAACAAAGCTGTCTATACCGCCGACAAGCTTATCGACGATGGAGGGCACTCCGGTGATTTTGCCGCTTCTGTAGTTCGTCTCAGAAACTCTTGTAACGCTCTTTGCACTGGGCTTAACGCCGTTAATGGCCTTGTTGAAATACGCAACTATCTCAGCCTTTGTCGCGGGCTTGGAAGCAGTGCTGCTGCCGCCCTGATTGCCGCCCTGATTACCGCCCTGATTGTCCTTCTTGGTCTCCTCGGGAGCTACGGTGTTGCCGGAAGCGTCGGTCTGAGCCTCGGTGGACTCGTCGCCGCTGACGGACTCAGCTTCGCTGGACTCGTCGTTTGCAATCGTCTCGCCGTTTGCGGAAGTGTTGGGCTCGCCTGTGGTTGTGTCGCTGTTGTCCTTATCATTCTTGCAGGCTGCAAAAGCAAAAACGAAGCAGAGAGCAAGGACAAGAGCTATGATCTTCTTTGTCATTTCAGTTACCTCCGAATATGAAATCTTCATTCAGTCGCGCTTTTTTTGCGGTTTTCTCTCCCGAGCGAATGAGCACGAAAAATCAATTCACTGCTTGCGCGGTCGTATTCATTATAAAATAAAAGAGTGCAAAAATCAATGGAAAATTAAAGATTTATGAAATTTTTATCGATTAACCTCTTTTGATTTGAGAAATTGTTCTTTGGCTCTTGATTGACGGGCGTTTTTCTGCAATAATATAGTGTATATATTTACCTACAGAAACGGAGTGCGGTTTAATGACTGATAACGAAAGACTCGCCGATCTCCTGTTCGGCTCAAACGGGCTGACGCCGGAGGACTGCGAGCTGAGATTTCCCCCGCGCGAGCTGCCCGAGGGCGCGCGCGTGACCCGATTCTCACCGAGTCCGACGGGGTATCTCCATATAGGCGGACTGTTCGGCGCGCTCGTCGATTTTCTGACGGCGAGAGTCAGCGGCGGACTGACTTATCTGAGAATCGAAGACACGGACAAGAAGCGTGAGGTCGCCGACGGCGTGTCCGCAATAATCAACGGATTCAAAAATTTCGGTCTCGAATTTGATGAGGGCGTGACCGGATTCGACACAGAGAAGGGCGCCTACGGTCCTTATACCCAGAGCAAGCGCGTTGAGATTTACCACGCGGTCGCCAAGCGTCTTGTGCAGGAGGGCAAGGCATACCCCTGCTTCTGCACGGCGGACGAGCTCGCCGCTATCCGCGAAGAGCAGGAAAACGGCGGCGCGGCGATAACCGGATATTTCGGCAAATGGGCGAAGTGCCGCGACCTGAGCTTTGACGAGCAGAAGAGACGCATCGAGGCGGGCGAGCCCTATGTGCTGCGCTTTCGCTCCGAGGGCGACGAGAACAAGAGAATAGTCTTTGACGACATGATCCGCGGCAAAATTGAAATGCCGGAGAATATAATCGATGAGGTGCTTTTGAAGAGCGACGGCGTGCCGACCTATCACTTTGCACATGTCTGCGACGACCACTTCATGCGCACGACGCACGTTATTCGCGGTGAGGAGTGGATATCCTCCGTCCCGAAGCACATCGCGCTGTTCAAGGCGTGCGGCTACAGAGTGCCGAAATACGCGCACACTCCGCAGGTCATGAAGATAGACGAGGAGACGGGCGCCAAGCGCAAGCTCTCGAAGAGAAAAGACCCCGAGGCGGCGGTCAGCTACTTCGTTGAGCAGGGCTATCCGAAAGAGAGCGTTATAGAATACATCATGACGCTGCTCAACTCGAACTTCGAAGACTGGCGCAGAGCGAATCCCACGGAGGACTGCTGGAAGTTCCCGTTCAATCTCAAGAAGATGAGCGTGAGCGGATGCCTGTTTGACATGGCGAAGCTCAACGACGTGAGCAAGAATATTATTTCGCACATGACGGCGGACGAGGTGCTCGGCAATATACTGAACTGGGCGAAAGAATATGACGAGGAGCTCTACAAGCTTCTCGACTCTAACCGCGATTTTGCGCGCGGCATATTCTCGATAGACCGCGACTGCCCGAAGCCGCGAAAGGATATAGCAAACTGGGAGCAGGTCAAGGACTTCGTCTCGTATTTCTACGATGAAATCTACACCCCCGACTACACCCTGCCCGAGAATATCAGCGCAGGCGATGCGGCGGCGATACTTCAAAAATACATCGGCGAGTTTGACATAAACGACGACAAGGACGCATGGTTTGCGCGCATCAAGGCGATGTGCGAGCCGCTCGGCTACACGCCCAACGTCAAGGAATACAAGAAAGATCCCACGGCGTTCAAGGGTCATGTCGGCGACCTTTCGACCGTTATCAGAATCGCGGTGACTTCGCGCCGCAACACGCCCGATCTTCATTCGATAATCAGGCTGCTCGGCGAGGACAGAGTCAGAGCGAGACTCGCTGCGACGCTCGCACACTACAAGGAGGAGAACTAAATGGCGGACAGCACCAATCTCAATTCAAATTTTATCACTGATTTTATAGACGAGGATCTTGCAAACGGGGTCAACACCCGCGTGCAGACGAGATTCCCTCCGGAGCCCAACGGCTATCTACACATCGGTCACGCAAAGGCGATATGCATCGACTTCAGCATCGCGGAAAAATACGGCGGAGTGTGCAATCTCCGTCTCGACGACACGAATCCCTCGAAAGAGGATGTCGAATATGTCGACGCGATAAAAGAGGACATTGAGTGGCTCGGCTACAAATGGAACGAGGTCTACTATGCATCGAGCTATTTCGATTTTCTCTATGAGTGCGCGATAAAGCTCATCAAAGAGGGCAAGGCGTATGTCTGCGACCTGTCTCCCGATGAAATACGCGAATACCGCGGCACTCTTACAGAGCCGGGCAAAAACAGCCCCTACCGCGACCGCTCGGTTGAAGAGAATCTCGACCTCTTCCGCCGAATGACCGAGGGCGAATTTGCAAACGGCGAAAAGGTTCTGCGCGCCAAGATAGACATGGCGAGCCCGAACATCAATATGCGCGACCCGGTCATCTACAGAATCGCGCATGTCTCCCACCATCAGACGGGCGACAAGTGGTGCGTCTATCCGATGTATGACTTTGCCCATCCCCTCTCCGACGCTGCGGAGAAGGTCACATATTCCCTGTGCTCGCTCGAGTTCGAGAACCACAGACCGCTCTACAACTGGTTCATCGACGCTATCGGCTTTGAAGAGCCGCCGCGCCAGATCGAGTTTGCGCGTCTTAACCTCAACTACTGCGTGACGAGCAAGAGAAAGTGCCTCGAAATGGTTCAGACCGGCGTTGTCAACGGTTGGGACGATCCGAGAATGGTCACTCTCTGCGGTATGCGCCGCAGGGGCTATCCCGCCGCCGCGATACGCGATTTCATAAGCCGCGTCGGCGTTGCAAAGGCATACAGCGTGGTTGACTACGGTCTGCTTGAGGCGTGCGTCAGAGACAATCTCAATCAGAACGCCCCGCGCGCCATGGCGGTTCTCAATCCCCTCAAGCTCGTTATCGACAACTACCCCGAGGGCAAGACCGAGGAGATAGAGGTCGAGATAAATCCCGACAAGCCCGAGCTCGGTCGCCGCAAGGTCACGTTCTCCCGCGAGCTCTATGTTGAGCGCGAGGACTTCATGGCGGAGCCCGTGAAGAAATATTTCAGGCTCTTCCCCGGCAACGAAGTGCGTCTCAAGAGCGCATATTATGTGACCTGCAACTCATATGATACCGATGAAAACGGCGAAGTCACCTGCCTGCACTGCACCTACGACCCCGAAAGCCGCGGCGGCGAGACGCCCGACGGCAGAAAGGTTCGCGGCACCCTGCACTGGGTCAGCGCGGCGGACAATGTGAAGGCTCAGGTGCGCCTCTACGACCGCCTGTTCAACACCGAGAATCCCGCAGGCGAGGACGGAAACGGCGACTATCTTCAGAACATCAACCCCGATTCTCTCAAAATTATCGACGGATGCCTGCTCGAGGGCGGACTCCGCGATGCAAAGCCGGGCGACACATTCCAGTTCATGCGCCAGGGCTACTTCTGCGTCGATAAGGACAGCACTCCGGGCAATCTTATCATAAACCGCACCGTTGCGCTCAACTCCTCGTGGGACAAAAAGAAGAAATAAGCATTTTCAAGTAAGAAAGGTCGGTCAGGATGAAAGCTCTCAACAGAATTGTGACGGCTCTGCTGGCAATTGCAGTGTTCCCCGTCGCATATTTCACGGATATAATCACCGTCTATGCGCACGCAAACCTTTATGACTCGAATATCGTAGAGGCGCTGAGCATAAAGCGCATCGTCGAACTTTTCACGGGAGACGGTCTTTTCGCTGACCTCGTCAAAGGCGGCGCATCCGAGCTCCCGGACGGACTTTTGAAATTCAAGGGCAATTTTATCGCCTTTGTTGTATTCTTTGTCATCGCCCTGCTCGTCGCGCTCGCGACGGTTATAGTCGCCGCGGCGACGAACTCGCGCAAGGCGACCGCTTCGCTCGGCGCGGCAGGTCTTTTGAGCATTATAGGCATGAGGATAGCGTTCTCCGCCGTCTCTTCGGCGGTCAAAGCGGGCACGCTGACCCTCGGTTCGCTGACTGACATGTCGTTCATGAATCTCTTCGGCAAGATAGTGCTCGTCACGATGAGCACGGCGCCTGCGGTGATGACGGTTTTGTTTTTGGCGATACTCATCTGGAACGTCGCGTTTATCGCAATCGACCTCGGCGAGGAACAGCCGAAGAAAAAAGCCAAGCACGCGAAGAAAAAATAAAAAACGAGGGAGTCGGATTTCCGGCCCCCCTTTTTTGATAGAACAAGGCTTTGTGTTGTGCCGAGCCGGCAACAGGGCTTCCAAATAGATTCTGTTAAAAATCCAAGCTCGCTCTTTATGTTCCACGCCGCCAAAAGATTTTATCATCTTAATCAAAAAATCCGCCGTATCAATTGTATTTGATACAGCGGATAATTTTTTATATTTTACACTCCGAACTGGCTGGCGTAGAGCTCTCTGTAGAAGCCGTTCTGTGCGAGCAGCTGTCCGTGTGTGCCCCGCTCGACTATCGTGCCGTTGTTCATAACCAAGATAACATCGGCGTCGCGGATGGTCGAGAGCCTGTGCGCAATAACGAAGCTCGTTCTGCCGTTCATCAGCGTGTTCATCGCCTTTTGGATATGCACTTCTGTGCGCGTGTCGACGGAGCTTGTCGCCTCGTCGAGGATAAGCACCGACGGGTTCGCGAGAATGGCGCGGGCTATCGTCAGAAGCTGGCGCTGACCCTGCGAGATGTTCTCGCCGTTCTCTTCAAGCATCGTCTCGTAGCCGTCGGGCAGAGTGCTGATGAAGTGGTGAACCCTTGCCGCCTTTGCCGCGTCAATGACCTCTTCGCGCGAGCAGCCTTTGCGTCCGTAGGCTATGTTCTCCATTATCGTGCCCTCGAATAGCCATGTGTCCTGGAGCACCATGCCGAATACGCTGCGCAGATTTTCGCGCGGTATTGAGCGTATGTCGTGACCGTCGAGAAGAATCTCGCCTTTATTGACATCATAGAAGCGCATGAGCAGGTTCACGAATGTCGTCTTGCCCGCTCCCGTCGGTCCGACTATCGCGACGAGCTGACCCGGCTCGACTTTCAGATTCATGTTTTCTATAAGCGGCACTTCGGGAGTGTAGCTGAAGCTGACATCTTTGAATTCAACTTCGCCCTTGGGCTCTTCGATCCTGGTGTCGTAGCAGTCGGCGCACTCGTCGGGCTCATCGAGCAGGTTGAACACGCGCTCCGCACTCGCGAGCGAGGACTGAAGGTTGTTCGCAATGTTGCCGATGCTGACGAGCGGCTGCATGAAGAGCTTTGAATAAGTGAAGAAAGTTGTTATGTCGCCGAGAGAGAAAGTGCCCTTTATGACATACACGCCGCCTATGACGCAGATGAGCACATAGGCTATGTTGCTGACGAAATTTAATATCGGACCGATTATGCCGGAGATGAACTGCGCTTTGTATCCGGCTTTTGCGAGGCTTACATTTATATCATCGAACTCGTCTATCGCCTGTTCCTCGTGGTCAAAGACTTTGATAAGCGTGTGACCGGTGTACATCTCTTCGATGTGTCCGTTTATGTTGCCCGTCTCGTCCCACTGGCGGCGGAAGTACCGCTTGGAGCGCTTAGAGATGAGCGATATCACGAGAAGGCTCGGCGGGAGCACGGAGAGCGTGATAAGAGTTAACTGCCAGCTGACATAGAACATCAGCGCAAGCATACCGATGAAGCTCACCGCAGAGGTGATTATCTGAATAAGGTTGTTTTGCAGGGTGTTACTGATATTGTCGATATCGTTCATCATCTTGCTGAGGATATCGCCCTTCGAGTGAGAGTCGATATAGCTCAGCGGCAGATGGGTCAGCTTGTCGTTTACCTTGTCGCGCAGATCGCGCACGACGGACTGCGTGACGCCCGCCATGATGTAGTGCTGAACATAGCTGAGCACCGCGCTCAGACCGTAGATGCCGAGAATGGTCAGCAGGATTTTCTGTATCTTTGAAAAGTTTATCTCGCCGCCGGAGAGCTTTATATCCGCCTGCTCTTTTATCGCGTCGACTATGTCGCCGAGGAACATCGGTCCCGTGACGGTCAGCACCGTGCCGATAACGCCCGCTATGAGCACGACGACCATGCCGGGGATAAACGGCTTTAAGAGCGGCACGAAGCGCGAGACGGTCTCTTTGAAATTCTTCGGCTTTTCGCCGGGGCGGCGGTTGCCGCCGGAATATCCGCTGTATTTCTTTCTCGATTGCGAGGTGCGCTTTCTCTTCAGAGGTGATCTTCTGCTCATGCGAGTTCCTCCTTTGAAAGCTGGGATTGGGCAATTTCGCGATAGACCGTACAATTTTCAAGCAGCTCGCGGTGAGTACCGATGCCCGCCACCTTGCCCTCGTCGAGCACGATTATACGGCTCGCGTCGATTATCGTTCCGACGCGCTGGGCGACGATTATTTTTGTTATATCCGGCATCCTCTCGCGCAGAGCCTTGCGGAGCTTTGCATCGGTTGAGAAGTCGAGAGCCGAGAAGCTGTCGTCAAAAACATATATCTCAGCCTTTCTTATCAACACGCGCGCTATCGCGAGGCGCTGGCGCTGACCGCCGGAAAGATTCTTGCCGTTTTGCGAGAGCTCGCTGTCGAGTCCGTCCGGCATGGCTCTGACAAAGTCTGCCGCCTGCGCGGTTTCGAGCGCCTCCCACATCTCCTCTTCTGTAGCGTCGGGTTTGCCCATGCGCAGGTTGTCGGCGACGGTGCCGCTGAACAGGAATGCGCTCTGCGGAATAAAGCCTATCTTTTCGTGGAGGGTACGCATAGACATATTTTTTATATCCACGCCGTCAATGAGTATCCTGCCGCCAGAGACATCGTAAAATCGGGGGATAAGATTGACGAGAGTCGATTTGCCCGAGCCGGTCGAGCCGATAACGGCGGTAGTCTCGCCGGGCATGGTCTTGAAAGATATGCGCGAAAGTATCGGCGAATCGGCGCCCGGATAGCTGAAACTCACGCAGTCGAACTCAAGCTCGCTGCGGCGGTCTGCGTCGGGGGTTATCGGATGCTCGGTCTCTTTTATCATCGGGACGAGGTCGAGTACCTCGTTGATTCTCTTTGCTGATATCTCCGCTTTCGGGAGCATCACGAACAGCGACGCCGCCATGGAGACCGCGTAGATTATCATTATCATATAGACCATGAACGCCTGCAGATCGCCGACGGTGTTCGCTATCTGCACGCTGTCCGCTGCGGCGTCGAGCGCGTCTATCTGATCCGCCGCCATCTTGAGGAGAATGGCGACTATGACATAGCAAAGAAGCGTTGCGAGCGGAATAAGGAACGCGAAAATTCGGTTTATCTTGAGCATGAGTCCGGTCAGGTCGTAGTTTGCCTTTCTGAACTTCTCGTCCTCATATTCCGAGCGGTTGAACGCGCGGATAACTCTGATTCCGCTGAGTTTCTCGCGCAGGATGAGATTGAGTCTGTCGGTCTTTTTCTGCGCCTTGTCGAACATCGGCAGAACCTGCTTTGCGACGACGAGGGCGATAACCAAAATTATCGGAATAGCGATGAACATGACGGTCGAGAGCCTTTTGTTCAGCGTGAACGCCATGAACGCGCCGCCGACCATGACTATCGGCGCGCTGATAATAATGCGGATCATCATCAGGATCATGTCTTGAATCTGGCGGATGTCGTTTGTCGTTCTCGTTATCAGCGAGGGCGTGCCTATCTTATCTATATCGCACTGGCTCAGCGACTCGACCTTGACGAACAGTGCGCGGCGAAGCGACAGACCGAAGCAGGCGGAGACCTTTGAAGAATAGTAGCTGCCCGCGATTGCCGCGCCTATCGCGATAGCGGAGAGCACTGCCATAACGCCGCCGATGAGCTGAACAGTGCCCATGCGCCCGTCGCCGATGCCGGTGTTTATCATCAGAGCCATCATCGCGGGCAGAATCAGCTGCATAAGATTGTTGAACAGCGAGAAAAACAGCGCCGCCACGGTAGCTCCCATATATGGTTTTAGAAATTTAACTATCTTTGTCACGAAGCGCGATACCTCCGTCTGTCGAAAAAAAGACATAATTACAATTTATTTTATCATTGAAATGTGAACGGTTCAATAACTTTGGTAAACTTTCGGCGATAAATTGAATATATATTGCACGGACTCAATAAAAAAGGGGAGAAAATATGGACTGGTATTCGATGAGCGCCGCAGACGCGGTCGGCAAACTCAGTAGCAGCGTTGACAGGGGCTTGAGCTCGCGCGAAGCGGAGAAGCGGCTCGGGCAGGACGGCGAAAACATACTGCGCGGCAAAAAGAAAAAAAGTATCATCGCGGAATTTTTCGAGCAGTTCAAGGATTTCACTGTGATAGTCCTGCTCATAGCGAGCGGAGTGTCATTTGCGACCTCGTTTTTAGAGGAACACGGCGACTTCGCCGACCCGATAATGATATTGATAATAGTTATACTCAACGCCGCAGTCGGGGTCATTCAGCAGCGGCGCGCGGAGCATTCGCTCGAGGCGCTTAAAAATATGTCCGCGCCGACGGCGGCAGTCATAAGAGACGGAAAAGAGACAAAAATCCCTGCGTCGGAAGTTGTTCGCGGGGATATTATAGAAGTCCGTGCGGGCGATCTTGTCCCAGCAGATGCGCGGCTGATATCTTCGCATTCGCTGTCGGCACAGGAGAGTGCACTGACCGGCGAATCCATGCCGTGCGAAAAGGACGCTCTCTGCCGTATTCCGGACGGCAGTCCGCAGGCGGAGCTCAAAAATATGATATTTTCGTCTTCAGTCATAACCGCGGGCCACGCCAGGGCGGTCGTGACTCAGACGGGCATGGACACGGCGGTCGGGAAGATAGCACATCTTCTGAACACAGAAGACGAACCGACAACGCCGCTGCAAATAAAGCTCGCGAAGATAGGAAAAGTTCTCGGCATCGGCGCGCTGGCGATATGCGCGCTGATATTCGTACTCAGCATCCTGCGCGGCATGGGCGTGCTCAGCGCGTTCATGCTGTCCGTCAGTCTCGCCGTTGCGGCTATCCCCGAGGGACTGCCCGCAGTTGTCACCGTTGTGCTCTCGCTCGGGGTGCAGAAGATGGCGAAGAGCAACGCGGTCATACGCCGCCTGCCCGCAGTCGAGACGCTCGGCGCGGCAACATATATCTGTTCAGACAAGACGGGCACGCTGACACAAAATAAAATGACCGTCACTGCCGCCTGCTCGCCGTCGGGCGAAATTCAGCTGACCGGCGAAGAGGCGAAAAAGCTTTTTTCACTCGCCGTTCTCTGCTGCGATGCAAAATACGAGGGCAAGGGCAAGGTGTCCGGCGAGCCGACCGAGGCTGCGATAGTCGCGGCGGCGGAGCGATCCGGCACCGATACGGCGAAGCTCAACCGCCAAAAGCCCAGAACCGATGAAATACCGTTCTCGTCCGAGCGGAAGATGATGTCCGTCGCGATAAGAGACGGGGACAAAATAATAACGGTCGCAAAGGGCGCGCCCGATGTGCTGATAAAAAAGTGTTCCGATATAATATTAAACGGAACGAAAAGCCCGCTGACTTCGGCTCGGCGTGAAAAAATACTGAGTCTCAACGTTTCTCTCGCCGAGCGGGCATTAAGAGTTATCGCCGTCGCCACGGGCGAGACAAACGGGGGAAAAATAAGCGAGACGGGGCTGACATTCTGCGGGCTTATCGGCATGGAGGATCCGCCGCGCGAAGAGGCATATGAGGCGGTCAAAACCTGCCGCCGCGCGGGAATAACGCCTGTTATGATAACCGGCGACCATGCGGGCACCGCCTGCGCCACGGCAAAAAAACTCGGCATACTCTCGCGCTCCGGCGAATGTCTGACGGGCGCGCAGATAGACAAAATGGGCGAGAACGAATTCGCGCGCGCCGTGCGCTCCTGCCGCGTATATGCGCGTGTGACGCCCGAACACAAAGTCCGGATAGTCAAAGCTCTGCGCGCCCACGGTGAAGTTGTTGCGATGACGGGCGACGGGGTCAATGACGCGCCCGCATTAAAGGCCGCCGATATCGGCTGCGCCATGGGCAAGGGCGGCACGCAGGTGGCGCAGAACGCCGCCGACATGATTCTGACCGACGACAATTTTGCGACAATAGTCAAAGCCGTCGCCCAGGGGCGCGGAATATATGACAACATCCGCCGCGCCATACACTATCTGCTCGGCTGCAACATCGGCGAGATACTCTGCGTCTTTGCCGCCACTCTCTTCGGCATGCCCGCGCCGCTCCTGCCGATACAGCTTTTGTGGATAAATCTCGTCACAGACTCCCTGCCCGCGCTCGCGCTCGGCGCGGAGAGGCTCGACAGCCGCATCATGCAGCGTCCCCCGCGCGACAGCTCAAAGAGCTTTTTCGCCGACCGCACGGGGCTCGACATAGCCCTCGAGGGAATGTTGATAGGCGCGCTGAGTCTGTTTGCGTTCGTCGCTGGCAACTCGCTCTTTAAAAATTCCTGCGTCGAGCTTGGACGCACCATGGCGTTTGCGACGCAGAGCCTCTGCGAGATAGCTCATTCGTTCAATATGCGCTCGCGCCGCTCGGTTTTCAGCATTGGTATTTTTTCAAACAGAAAGCTCACTATTTGCGCCGCCCTCTGCGCCGCGCTCCAGCTCATTGTTATGACCGTCCCGCCGCTGCGGGTGCTGTTCGATGTGTCCGTGCTCAATATATATGAGTGGCTGACCGTCGCCGCACTCGCCCTCGCACCGATAGCGTTTTCCGAACTCGGCAAAGCGGTTGGAGGGAAGATGGAGGAATGATTTGCATGACCTGACAACCCCAAACTTATCGCAAACTATAAAAACAGCCCCGGAAAACTCCGGGGCTTATTATATGTATCACTGTGTCAATCCGAGCTTCTTTGCCATTTCGGCGGTCTTGAGTTCGAGCAGTTTGGAGACTCCGTCCTCCTGCATTGTGACTCCGTAGAGGACATCAGCCTCCTCCATCGTGCCGCGTCTGTGCGTAATAAGTATGAACTGCGTGTTCTTCGTCATGCGGCGAGCATACTGCGCGTAGCGCGTGACGTTGACATCATCAAGCGCCGCCTCGACCTCGTCGAAGAAGCAGAACGGCGCGGGAGTGACCTTGAGGATGGAGAACAGCAGCGCGATTGCCGCAAGTCCCTTTTCTCCGCCCGAGAGCAGGTCGATGTTCTGAACATTCTTGCCCGGGGGCTGAACCTTTATCTCAATGGCACATTCGAGCACATCGAGCGGATTCTCAAGAATAAGCTCCGCCTTGCCGCCGCCGAACAGCTCCGAGAATGTCTGACCGAAGATAGTGTTTATGCGGTCGAACTGCTCCCTGAACCGCTCCGACATTTTGCCGGTCAGGTCGCCTATGAGCGTGAGCAGCTCCGCGCGGGAGCTTTCGACATCGTCTATCTGAGTTTTCATGAACTCATAGCGCTCGGAGACCTCTTTGTATTCCTCGATAGCGCCGACATTGACATTGCCGAGGGCTCTTATCTTGTTCTTTATATCATTGAGATCGCGCTGCGCTTTCTGCGGATCTTCGATAATTATTCCGAGTTCCTCCGCCTCGCGGCGAGTGAGCTGATATTCGTCATAGAGCTTGTTCTGCGCATTTTCGAGCTCGCGCTGCATCGAGTCGCGGCGTTCTTCGAGCCTTGCCCGCTCGCCGGACAGCCTCTCGCGCCTGTCGCTGACCGAGCGCTCCTGAGCACGCAGTTTGGTGCTCTCGCCCTCGACTCCGCTTCGCTTCTGAGCGAGCGAGGATATCTCGTCTTTCTTCTGCTGAGCCTCGGCGCGAAGCGATGCCGCCTCGCCCTTGAGCTGTTCTATAAGCTCGTTCGTTGCGGTCATCTGCTCGGTTATGGAGTCGATCTCCGATTTAAGCTCATCGGCATGACCCTCATGGGAGCTTCTGCGGCGTTTGAGCGTTTCGATAACTTCCTCTCGCGCCTGAATATCCTTTTTGAACGCAAGGATGCTGAGGTTGATGCTGCTCTCTTTGTCCGCGTTCTGCTCGCGGGTGCTGAGCAGTTCATCGCGGCGCGATTCAATTTCGGTTATCTTTTCATTGACCGAGTCGAGCTGAGAGGTAAATTCATCTATCTTCTTCTGCGCCTGAGTCTGAATTTCCTCGAGCTTCGCGGTGCGCTCTGCGGAGCTGCGCTTCTCCGCTTCGAGGTCATTGAGCGCCGACTCGGCGGTTTCTATCTTGTCGTCTATCATGCGCAGTTCGCCCTCGCGGCGGATTTTTTCTTCCTGCGCTTTCTGGAGCTCCGCCGTCACGCCGTCATATTCCGCCTGCGCCGCCGAGACTTCGCCCGCGAGCTCTTTGTATCTCTCCTGCCGCTCGGCGAGGTCTTTTTCAAGCTTCGCGACGGTCTTTTTGAGCTGTTCTATATCATTGCCGCGGCTGAGTATGCCCGCGTTCTGCCCGCGCGAACCGCCCGTCATTGAGCCGCCCGCATTCATGACCTGACCGTCGAGCGTGACGACTTTGAATCTGTGGCCGAAGCGTTTGGAGATGGCTATCGCGCTGTCGATATTATCCGCAACGGCGGTGTGGCTGAGCAGATTCCTGATTATCGGCAGATACTCGTCGTCGCATCGAAGAAGCCTGTCCGCCATGTCGATGAATCCGGCGCAGGAGTCGAGTCCATCCTCCCTGAACTGGCGCGGCTTTATCGCCGTCATCGGCAGGAAAGTCGCGCGTCCTGCGCGGCTCTCTTTAAGATAGGCTATGGCACGCTTTGCCGCCGACTCGTCGTCGGTTACTATATTCTGCACGGCGGCGCCGAGAGCCGTCTCGACCGCCGCGGCGTACTTCGCATCAACGGTTATCAGCTGGGACACAGGTCCGTGGATTCCGCGCAGCGTTCCGCGCTTTGCTTCGCGCATGACCGCTTTAACGGAGCCGGAATAGCCCTCCATGTTCTTCTCGAGATCCTCAAGCATTCTGATGCGCGCCTGCTTCTGGTGGATGTCGAGCGTTGCGGCATCGAGCTCGCGGCGCATCTTCTCCGCCTTTTCTGAACGCGAACGGACTATCATAGAGTAGCCGTCTATTGAATTTGAAAGTGATTCTATATTTTCAAGGCACGCGTCAAGATTCCTGCGGCTGACTTCAGCCTGCTCACGGAGTGCGTCAAGCAGTCCGCCGCGCGAAGCGATGACTTCATCAACTGTGCCGAGGCGCGCGGCTATCTCCTGCGCGGAGGAGCGCGCCGTGCTCTGCTCGATTTTTGCGGCGGAGAGAGACTCGTTTATGGTCTTCGCCTGCGCCTCCGCGCTGTCGCGCTCGGCGGTTATCGCGCTCTCCTGCTCCTTGAGCTTGCCCGTGCTGTCGAGCAGTTCGAGCAGCTGCGCTTGGCAGCCCTTTATCTCAGCGTCTATAGATTCTATTTCTTTTTGGGCGGCGTCGATCTGCTCCTCGAGGTGCTGCTCAGTGGCGGTCGCCGCTTCCATGTCGCGCTTTATGCGCTCTATCGTCTCGCGGTTATGCGCGAGGTTGTTGTGCTCGACGGCAATTCTGCCGTCAACTGCGGTCGCCTGCTCCTCGTCGGAGGCGGCTTTCGTTCGCAGTTCTTCTATCTGCACGGTTATTCCGCTGCCCGTGCTCATCAGCTCTTCTATCTGAGCCGATATCTGTTCGAGCTCGCGCTCCGCCTGCTCATAGTCAGCGGCGGCGAGGGATATTTTATCCTCCTGCGCCTTGAGCCCCTCACGGGAGCGTTCTATCGTCTTGAGCCAGAGTCCTATCTCAAGCTCTTTTTTCTCCCCTGCAAGCACAAGGAATTTCTGCGCCTTTTCGCTCTGCGTTTTGAGCGGTCCGACGCGTCCTTCGAGTTCGGTCAATATATCGCGCAGGCGAACGAGATTTTCCTCCGCCTGTTCGAGTCTGCGTGTCGCGTCCGCGCGGCGGTATCTGAAATGGGATATTCCCGCCGCCTCTTCGAGCATATCGCGCCTCTGCGGCGAGCGCGAAGAGATAAGGTCGGCGACTCTGCCCTGGCTGACCATTGAATAGCCGTCGCGTCCGAGTCCCGTGTCCATAAACAGCTCGTGGATATCGCGCAGGCGGACAGTCTCGCCGTTCAGCTGATACTCGCTCTCACCCGAGCGGTAGTAGCGGCGGGTAACGGAGACATCGTCTTTATCGCAGTTGTTGAGGGTGCGATCGGTGTTATCGAGGCGCAGAGTGACCTCGGCGAAGCCCATCGCTTTTCTCAGCGAAGTACCGCCGAAGATGACATCCTCCATTTTCGAGCCGCGCAGGCTCTTTGACGACTGCTCGCCGAGAACCCAGCGAACGGCATCGGAGATGTTGCTCTTGCCGGAGCCGTTGGGTCCTATGACGGCGGTTATGCCTTTTCCGAATTCGAGCGTTGTCTTGTCGGGAAAGGATTTGAAGCCCTGCAGTTCGAGTGCTTTTAGTAACATTTATCTGCCTGCCTTTATAATAAGTTGACTTTTTCCAAGGTTATATCGCGCGCCGAGAGAGCCGCATTTTCTTTTATCCTGCATTCATAGCCGAGTTCTCTGAGCTTTTCGATATTGCATCTTCTCTGCCCGGAAGCTTTTGAAACTTCCCGCGGGGCGACATATATTATGTACTTCCCCTTTTCTTTTCCGGAGAGTGCTCTGTTAATAATATCAAAATATATATGCCCCTCGCACATCTCACGCAGAGCCGGATGATATGCGCCGGCAACGAAAGAGCCCTCGACGTCGCCGCCGGAATGAAGTCCGAGGCGGATGACTTTTATCCCCGCTCGCTCGAACATCGGCAGTATCTTCGCGCAGAGCACCGCCGCCTCTTCGGGAGTCTGCGGGCGGTATTCGCCATTGCGATATAGCTCGGCGAGCTCGGTGTTTTCTATAACAACCGTCGGATATATCCGCGCGGTGTCCGGTGAAAGTGAGATTAGATCCCGCGCCGTCCCGATGCTGTCCTCATCATTCGAACCGTAGAGCCCGGTCATCATCTGGAGCCCCAATTCGAAGCCACGTTCTTTTAAAAGCCGCGCCGAGCGGAAGATATCCTCGCGCGTGTGACCCCTGCGGTTCATCGCGAGCACTTTATCATTCGTGCTCTGTGCGCCGAGTTCGACCGCCGTGACATGATATTTTTCGAGGATATCGCATATCTCGCCGTCAACAGCGTCCGGGCGGGTGGATATTCTGATGCCCTTAAAGCCGTTTTCGCCGATGAACTCCTGCGCCGAAGAGAGCAGCTCGATCATATAATCGCGGTCGATAGCCGTAAAGCTGCCGCCGAAAAATGCTATCTCCCCGTCCTTTATTCCCTCGGGGGACGAGCGCATGGCGACGAGCGCCGCGTCGCGCACATCCTGCGCCGTCGGCTGGCTCTTTGCGCCCGAAATACTCCTCTGATTGCAGAAGCTGCACTGGTGCGGGCAGCCCGCGTGGGGAACGAATACGGAGACGTTTATATGTTTCATGCCTTGAGCCCCATGAGCTCCAGAGCCTCTTTTGCCGCCGCCTGCTCGGCTATCTTCTTGCTTCTGCCCGAGCCGTGGCCGATAACATTGCTATTGAGATGGACTTCAACGCTGAAGGTCTTGTTGTGGTCGGGTCCGCTCTCGCCGACGAGGACATATTCGACCGCCTCCTCGGGGTTGCGCTGGACTATCTCCTGCAAGGTGGTCTTGTAGTCCGTGACGACCGGCTTCTCCTCGTCCGCCTTGTCTATAAAACGGAAGACGAACTTCTTCGCCGGCTCTATGCCGCCGTCGAGATAGATAGCGGCGAGCACAGCCTCAAACGCATCGGCGAGGATAGACGGGCGATCCTTGCCGCCGGTGAGCACTTCGCCCTTGCCGAAGAGCAGATAGTCGCCGATACCGAGAGTGCGCGCAAATTCGCTGAGTGACTTCTCGCAGACGAAATAAGCGCGTCTCTTCGTCAGCTCGCCCTCGGGCAGGTGCTTGAAGTGATGGAAGAAATGCTCGGCGGAGATAAAGCCGAGCACCGAGTCGCCCAGAAACTCCAGGCGCTCGTTGCAGCGCGTGCCGTCCTGCCGCTCGTTGGCGTATGACGAGTGGGTCAGCGCCTCGGTGAGCAGCTTTTTATTCTTGAAATTGTAGCCTATTTTCTTTTCGAGTTCTCTGTTGTCCATTTTCTTACTCCGCGTCGGCAGCTTCCTTGACGCTCTGTGCAATGGTGCCGACTATATTTTTTTCTGCGCAGGTCTTTGCCTGCCTTATGGCGTTGCGGATAGCCTTTGCGTCGGACGAGCCGTGCGCCTTGATAACAACGCCGTTGACTCCGAGCAGCGGCGCGCCGCCGAACTCGGAATAATCCATTCTCATTTTAAGTCCGAGCAAGCCTCCCTTGACCATCATGGCGGCGAGCATGGTTATCGAGCTCTTCTTGAAGATGTTCTTGATATTCGCCATCATCGCGCCCGCGACACCCTCGTAGAGCTTTAAGATAATATTTCCCGTGAAGCCGTCCGCAACGAGCACGTCGCAGCAGCCGTAGGGCACGTCGCGAGTCTCGACGTTGCCGATGAAGTTGATTTCTTTCGTATCCTTGAGAAGATCGAACGCCTCATGGCGCAGACGGTCGCCCTTGCTGTCCTCGGTGCCGATATTCGCAAGAGCCACGCGCGGAGACTGAACTTTTACGAACTTCTCCGAATATATCGCGCCCATCTGGGCGAACTGCTTTAAATGCTCCGCGGTGCAGTCTGCGTTCGCGCCGCAGTCAAGCAGAAGAAACGGCTTGTCATTAGAGGGCAGGACGCTGCCTATCGCCGGGCGTTTTACGCCCTTGATGCGCTTGACGATGAAAGTTGCACCCATGACGAGCGCGCCGGTTGAACCGGCACTGACGAATGCGTCGCCCTTGCCGTCCGCAAGAGCCTGAAGTCCGACCGCCATGGAGCAGTTTTTCTTGCTTTTGAGTATCTCGCCGGGCTGATCGGTCATGGCGATAACATCCGGAGCGTCTATAATATCAATGCCCGTGAGCGATATCTTGTTCTGCGCGGCGCAGGAGAATATCTTCTCCTTGTCGCCGACGAGAACTATATCAACGCCGAGATCATCCTTTGCGTTGCGGCTGCCCTTGATAACCTCAAGAGGTGCATTGTCGCCGCCGAAAGCATCAACTATAATCTTCATTTTTCATTCTCTCCTTCGATATATTTTCCCGCAGACTCGAGTCCCCGCTGCGAGATCTTCTCATAACGCTCCTGCTTCGAGCGGATACGCTCGTCGAGGGGCGGAAGTATTCCGAAGTTTGCGCCCATGGGCTGAAAATCCGTCACGCTCCCGTCGCTGATATAGCGTGCGAGCGCACCCATGACAGTGTCCCCGGGAATGACGAACGGGTCTTTTCCGTTTATATACCGCGCGGCGTTGATGCCGGCGAGTATTCCCGAGGCGGCGGACTCCATATAGCCCTCCACACCGGTTATCTGACCCGCGAAGAATATTCGTCTGTCGCTCCTGAGCGAGAAATCCGCGTCGAGGAGCTTGGGTGAATTTATAAAAGTATTGCGGTGCATGACGCCGTAGCGCACGAACTCCGCATTTTTGAGCGCGGGTATCATAGAGAAAACGCGCTTCTGCTCGCCGAATTTCAGATTCGTCTGGAAGCCGACGAGATTGTACATAGTACCCGCCGAGTTCTCTTTTCTGAGCTGGAGCACCGCCCACGGTCTGTGTCCCGTGCGCGGATCGCGCAGACCGACAGGTTTCATCGGACCGAAGCGGATAGTATCCTGCCCGCGCAGAGCCATGACTTCTATCGGCATACAGCCCTCGTAGACTCCCTTGCGCTTGTCGAACGAGTGGGTTTCGGCGCTCTCTGCGCCGACAAGGGCTTCGTAAAACGCCTCATATTCCTCTTTGTCCATCGGACAGTTTATATAGTCATCCTCGCCGCCCCTGTCGTAGCGCGACTGCTTGAACGCGCAGGACATATCGAGGCTCTGAGCCGAAACTATCGGCGCGGCGGCATCGTAGAAGCTCAGATGTCCGGGGCAGATTTTCTCTATCTCATTAGAGAGCGCGTCGGACGCGAGCGGACCTGCGGCGATAATCACAACGCCGTCTGCGGGTATCTCCGTCACCTCGCCGCGGACTATATCTATAAGCGGATCTTCTTCGACTGTCTTTGTGACAAGGGCGGAGAAATCGTCCCTGTCAACGGCTAAAGCACCGCCCGCGGGGACGGCAGTCGCCTTGGCGCAGCTCACGCAGAGCGAGCCGAGCATCTCCATCTCGGCTTTGAGTTCGCCCGCGGCGCTCGCGGTGCGCAGAGCCTTGAAGGAGTTCGAGCAGACGAGCTCGGCGAAGTTCGGGCTCGAATGGGCGGGCGAGAATTTTTGCGGCTTCATCTCGCACAGGGTAACTCTTATCCCCGCGCGCGACAGCTGTCTCGCGGCTTCAACGCCCGCGAAGCCCGCTCCTATAACGGTAACTTTATTCATAGGTTTTTTTACCTTTTCTTGCGCTCTTTTTCGTATATCCGCAGCCCTCGTTGAGGCATTCGACAACGCCGCCCTTCTTCTTGAACAGGGACTTGCCGCACTGCGGGCATATCTCATCCGTCGGCTTATCCCAGGTCATGAAGTCGCAGCCCGGCCAATTCGAGCAGCCGTAGAAAGTATAGCCCCTCTTCGTCTTTCTCTCGATGACCTTTGCGCCGCACTTGGGGCACTTTGCGTTCGTTTCGAGCACGAGCGGCTTCGCGTTCTTGCACTCGGGATAGCCGGGGCAGGCAAGGAATCTGCCGTAGCGTCCGGTCTTTATGACCATCATTCTGCCGCACTTCTCGCAGGGGATATCCGTTATATCCTCTTCGAGCTGAATTTTGACATCCTTCATCTCGGCTTTCGCCTTGTCGAGCGACTTCTCGAACTCGCCGTAGAAATCGTCGAGGACGGAGACATAGTCGATATCGCCGGAATCGACGCGGTCGAGCATATCCTCCATCTGCGCGGTGAACTTGACGTTGACTATGCGCGGGAACTTCTCTTTGAGCAGCTTCGTTGTCGCCTCGCCGAGCTCGGTTGGCACGAACTGCTTCGACTCGCGCTTGACATAGTTTCTCTTGACTATTGTAGTGATTATTGTTGAATAGGTACTCGGTCTGCCGATACCCTTTTCCTCGAACTCCTTGACGAGCGACGCTTCGGTGAAGCGCGGCGGAGGCGAGGTGAAGTGCTGCGAGGGGATGAGCTCCTTGAGCTTCGCGGTGTCCCCGACCTTTATCTCGGGCAGGAGCGAACCCTTGCTCTCGTCGTCGCTTATCTCATATACTTTTGTAAAGCCGTCGAAGCGCACTGAATAACCGGCGGCGGTGAACAGGCAATATTTGCCCTCGGCGGCGTCCTTTTCGTTTGCTCCGGCTATTTCAAGCTTCACCGTATCCTGGACGCAGCTCGCCATGAGGCTCGCCATGAAGCGCTTCCAGATAAGATTATAGAGCTTATACTGATCCGAAGTCAGCGAATCCTTGACGCGCTCGGGGGTTATCGACGGGGTCGCGGGGCGGATAGCCTCGTGGCCGTCCTGCGCGTTGGCTCCGGTCTTGTAATAACGCGGCTTGTCGGGCAGATACTCCTTGCCGAAGATATCTTCTATGGCGGCGGCAGCCTGGGCGCGCGCCTCCTCGGAGATTCTCAGCGAGTCGGTTCTCATGTAAGTTATAAGACCGGTCGTGCCGATGCCCTGAACATCGACGCCCTCATAGAGCTCCTGCGCGGTGCGCATGGTCTTCTGAGTCTGGAAACCGAGCTTCCTCGAAGCCTCCTGCTGGAGGGTGGAGGTGGTAAAGGGCGGCGCGGGGTTCTTCTTCCTCGTGCCCTTTTTGAGGGTCTTGACGGTATACGAAGCGCCGTCGAGGCGGCTGAGGATAGCGTCCGACTGCTCTTTGTTCTCTATTTTTATCTTGCCGTTTTCGTCGCCGTAGAGCGATGCGGAAAACACCCTGCGGGACGGGGCGGTGAACTTTGCGTCTATCGTCCAATATTCCTCGGGCTTGAACGCGCGGATCTCCTCCTCGCGGTCAACTATCATGCGCACCGCGACGCTCTGAACGCGGCCGGCGGAAAGTCCGCGGCGTATCTTCTGCGAAATAAACGGACTCAAGCGATAGCCGACGAGTCTGTCGAGTATTCTTCTCGCCTGCTGTGCGTTGACGAGATTCATGTCGACGGCGCGCGGATGATCCATGCCGTTCTTGATTCCGGTTTTGGTTATCTCGTTGAAGGTGACTCTGTTCTTGTCCGCAAGATTGAGGTCGAGCAGGGTCGAAAGGTGCCACGATATCGCTTCTCCCTCGCGATCAGGGTCGGTTGCGAGGATAACTTTATCGCTTTTTTCAACATCTTTTTTCAGCTCGCTGACGAGCTTCTCTTTTCCTTTTATAACGGCGTATTTCGGCGCGAAGTCATGCTTGACATCGACGCTCAGCTTCGCCGCGGGCAGGTCGCGGACATGACCCATCGAGGCGACTACCTCATAGCCGGGTCCGAGATATTTTTTAATTGTCTTCGCCTTTGCGGGCGACTCGACTATAACTAAAGTGGACATTTCGTTTGCTCCCCTGTTCAAATTTTTTTGTATCGTTTCCCTGCGCACAGACACACGAGATCTTCAAGCTCCAGCTCGGTCATCGAGCTGACAACCTCCCACGGCATAAATCCGGTCTTTGCCGCTATCTCGTCTGCAAGCAGAGGTTCTTCTCCCATTGATTCGTATATTTTCTTTGCCTTTTCAGAGAGTCCGACGGGTATCGACACGAGCTTTTTGACCCTAAACTCCTCAGGCTTCGGCTCGGGCTCGAGCTTTTTGACCGATTCGTGCGGAAGCTCAACGGTCTTCGGCTCTTCCTTCGCCTGTTCCTGCGTCAGCTCGCGCTTGCCGCTCAGATATTCGAGCGCCTTCGCCATATCCTCCGGCTTTATCTTGTCGGGATAGCGCACGGAGTATTCCGTTATCAGATCGTAAATTGACAAAAGCGGTCTTGCGCCGTCTCTTATCAGCCGATTTGCCCCGGCGTAAGATGAGTTGAACACATCGCCGGGCGGCGCGAACACATCGCGTCCCTGTTCTATGGCGCAGTTCGCAGTGATGAGCGAGCCGCTCTTAACTCCCGCCTCGATGACTATTGTAGCGTCGCAGAGTCCCGAGATTATTCTGTTTCTTATCGGGAATGTTCTCGCCGAGGGCGGGAATCCGGGCGGGAACTCCGTTATCAGTGCGCCGCTTTGAGCCACGCAGTCACGCAGATACTCGTTTTCCATAAGATATTTGTATCCGAAGCCACAGCCGAGCACCGCCGCCGTGACTCCGCCGGAGTCGAGCGCGCCGTTGTGCGCGCAGCTGTCGATGCCCATCGCCGCGCCGGAGACGACGCAGATGTCGGAATATGCAAGCGCCGCGGCATAGCGGTGCGCGAGATAGCTGCCCTGGAACGAGGCTTTTCTCGTGCCGACAATAGCAATGCACACGCGCTGTGTCACGCGTTTTATGTCGCCCCTGACGAAGAGCGCCAGCGGCATGTTGCGCAGACTTCTGAGCTTCGGCGGATAGTCCTCGTCGTCCGGAGTGAGGACGGTCCAACCGTTATTATAACAAACATCAACAATGCCCTGCGCCTTTTTGGGAGAGCATTGTTTGAGTTTTTCTATCTGTCTGTTGGTGAGTACACCGCTCAATCGCCATTCTATCTCGCCCCTTGAGTACATCTCCTCGGGGGATGGAAACACAGCGGTAATCTCATCTGTGACAGCTCCTGCGCCAAGAGCTTCCTGGAGCCAGAGCCAATAGGCTTTCTTGTCCATTGAAGCCTCCGTGTGTTATTTTGTCAGCTCCCACATAAGCACTGCGGCGGCCGCCGCGGCGTTTAACGATTCGGCACGCCCGCGCATCGGGATAGTCACGGGCAGAGTGCAGGCGGACATGACCTCGGGCGATATTCCGCTGCCCTCGTTGCCGACAACGCAGATAACGGAGCCCGAAAAACTCATATCGGTTATCCTCTTTGCCCCGTCGGACGGCGTGGAAGCTAAGGTAAGCATACCCTTTTTGGCGGCAAAAATCAAGAGAGAGGGCAAATTTCCTGTTGTCAAAACAGAAATTCGCATCGAAGAGCCCATCGCGGCGCGAAGCGCTTTCGGGTTATATATATCGCATCCGCCGCCGACTATGACGCCGCTCATGCCGAACGCCTCCGCGGTTCTGAGCACCGCGCCGAGATTCGACGGATCCTGCATATTGTCGAGCGCTATATATGTCCCCTTGGGGTCAATTGTCTCCAATTCCGCCTCTTTTCGCTTGACGCAGATGCAAAAAACACCCTGCGCTTCGCGGGTATCGGAGAGAGTTCCGGCGAGCTCATGCGGTATCTCGAACGCCTGCTCCGCCTTTTCGGCAACGGCAGAGATATAGTCCGGATACTTTTCGAGAGCTTCTTTTGTGAAGAACGCGGTCTTTATTTCTATCCCGGTCTTTGCGACATCCGAGCACAGGCGTGCGCCCTCAAGCGCAAACAGCCCCGTTTCCCTGCGGAACGAGGCACTCTGCGACAAATGCCGGAAAAGCTTCACTTTTTCGTTGGAACGCGACGAGATCTTTTCAAAATCCATCTTTTTCCTCCGATATGAAATAAGGGACTGCATCAGCAGCCCCTTAACTTTCAGATTGAGTCTCTACCCGAAAATCTCCGATCACTTACTTGAGGGCAGCCTTGGCCTGCTCGGTCAGAGCGGTGAAAGCGGCGGGATCGCTGATGGCGATCTCGGAGAGCATCTTGCGGTTGAGATCGATGCCGGCCTTCTTCAGACCGTTGATGAACGTGGAATAGTTCATGCCGTTGAGCTTCGCGGCAGCGGAGATTCTGGTGATCCACAGGCTGCGGAAGTCACGCTTCTTCTGCTTGCGGCCGATGTAAGCGTACTGGCCGCTCTTCATGACAGCCTGCTTGGCGGTCTTGAAAAGGCTGTGCTTTGAGCCATAGTAGCCCTTGGCAAGCTTCAGAACTTTATTTCTTCTCTTGCGAGTCATTGTTGCACCTTTGATACGTGCCATGGTTTTCTACCTCCGAATAATTAATGAGTGGTTGGCTGTCTCTTATTTGTAAGGGATAAGCTTCTTGATCTGCTTGACGTTGGTGGTGTCTGCAACAGAGGTCTTGCGAAGATTTCTCTTACGCTTTGTGCTCTTCTTGGTAAGGATGTGAGACTTGTTTGCGTGTGCACGTATCGGCTTACCGTTTTTTGACAGCTTGAAGCGCTTTTTAGCACCGCTGTGAGTTTTGATCTTGGGCATGAGTTCTTTTCCTCCTTCAACTTTTTGACCGGTATTTTACCGGGATAATCACTTTGCGCTCTTGGGAGCGAGGAACATGAGCATCTGGCGTCCCTCAAGCTTTGCCGGCTTCTCGACCGAGGCGATATCCGCGCACTTCTCCGCAAACTGAGCCATTATGGTCAGTCCGAGATCGGTGTGGGTCATCTCGCGTCCGCGGAAGCGGATCGAGACCTTGGTCTTGTTGCCCGCCGACAGGAACTTTCTGGCGTGACCGACTTTCGTATCAAAATCATGTACGTCAATGTTGGGCGAAAGGCGGATCTCCTTTATCTCGATCACACGCTGATTCTTCTTCGCTTCCTTCTCCCTCTTGGACTGCTCAAAACGATATTTGCCGTAGTCCATGATCTTACAGACGGGCGGCTTTGCCTGCGGAGCTATCTTGACAAGGTCGAGATTTTTCTCTGCGGCAAGCTTCTGAGCCTGAGCGGCGGAAACGATACCTAACTGTTCACCGTCATTGCTTATGAGCCTGACCTCTTTGTCCGTGATCTCTTCATTGATCTGCATTTCTTTGATACCTATAACCAGCACCTCCATATGCTCTGACCGGTTCTACCGGAAAAATCAAAGCGAGGGCACAGAGATGCCCTCGCTCAATAATCAACAGAAATAAAAATCCGTTCTTATTGACCCGCGCGGACAAAACCCCGGAGGTGAGAGCTGCGGCACAATGCGTCACTCTGCTTTGTTGTACGCATTATTTTAACAGCCCGAAAGGATTTTGTCAAGCGGTTTTTCGGATTATTTTATAAAAAGTACCGACGACGCTATTACAAACTGCGCCGCATAGTAGGAAACATGGTTTATGATTATATTCGCCTTCGTGTTTCCGCCCTCTTTGAAATACATGGTCGAGAGCACGGCGTCGGAGAACGCGAACAGAAGCCCGCCCGCCGACATGAGTATCCACTGCTTTGCAAAGGAATTGTTGAGCATCGCGACCGCGCTGACGGCAAAGGTCATGAACAGGAAAAAGGTATAGACGCCGACTATCGTTCTGAACTTGCCGAACTTGAGCTTGAGCAGCTTTTCGCTGACGATAACATTTCCTATGGCGACAACGACCGAGATTATTATCGGCAGGACAGCCGTGAGCACGCTCCAGTTGCCGGCAAATTTATAAATAGCGCCTATGTAGAACACATGGCCTATCATGAACGCTATGAATCCGGCGTTGAGGAACTTCTCCATATCCTTTTCATATATCCATTTCAAATCGAGCCATATGTCGCCCGAGAGACCGAGCACAAGACCGAACACGATGAGCCCGGCATACACCTCGTGACCCGGGTTGACCGCCGCCGCGGAGAGCGCCGTAAGCAGGAAGAAGAAGCTCGCTATCGCCTTTGAATAGAGCCCCTTGAGTCCGCCGCACTTCACTCGCAGGACAAGGAAAACGGCTACCGCCGCGATGCCTGCCGCGAGCGCGGCATAAAAATATGCTGTTGGCAAAATGATATCCTCCTCGTTGTACCCGTTCCTCAGACGCGGGAAAAATTCATCCGAAATGAGTATACAACATCCGACACGATTCAACAATCAGTTGAAATGTAACATTATTGCAACAGTTTTGCTTATTTTGTTTCTTTAAAATATTGGGCTTGTTTTGAGTCGGAAATAAGAAAATCCGCCGCATCCGATTAAAGACGCGGCGGAAAAATCTGCTTTTATTTCTTGCTGACGCCGAGAGTCATCTTCTCGCCGTTGATATTCCACTCCTTGGAGCTGTCGCCGCCGAGGGAATAGACTATCTCATCTGCGAGGACGTCATGCTTTATGGACTCGACGTTCTTCTTGATGATACCGTTGAGCTTTTCATTCTCGCCGGTGTAGAGAACGATCTTGTCCATAACATCGAAGTCTGCCTCTTTACGCATGGTCTGAATCTTCGAGATTATCTCTCTGACGAAGCCCTCTTCGATAAGCTCGGGGGTGAGGTTCGTGTCGATTGCGACGGTGATGCCGTAGTCGGAGACCGCGAAGCTGCCCTCTTTCTGGACGGAGTCTATAAGCAGGTCGTCAACGCCGAGCTCTATCTCGTTGCCGTCGACGCTGAACTTCAGCGCACCATTTTCGTCAAGCTCCTTCTTGGCGGCCGAGCCGTCGAGAGAGGAGAGGTGCTCCTTAATCTTTCCGAGGAATCTGCCGTATTTCGGACCGACGGTCTTGAGCTGCGGCTTGAAGCTGTAGCTGACGAAATCCGCCTCGCCGTCAACGAACTCAAGCTCCTTTACGTTGAGCTCGTCTCTGATTATCTCCGCATATTCGCCGCCGAGAGCCTCGTCCGCGCGGACAAACATCTTGCCGAGCGGCTGACGGTTCTTGATGTTCGCGCCGTTTCTTGCGGCACGGCCGAGCACGACTATATTGAGCGCCTCGTTCATTCTCTCCTCAAGAGCCTTATCAACATATGCGGCATCCGCAACGGGATAATCGCACAGGTGGACGCTCTCGGGAGCGGACTTGTCGATACTGCACACGAGGTTGCGGTAGATATCCTCGGTCATGAACGGAATCATCGGAGCGGCAAGCTTCGAGACGGTGACGAGCGCGGTGTAGAGAGTCATATAGGCATCTATCTTGTCCTGGCTCATGCCCTGCGCCCAGAAGCGCTCGCGGCAGCGGCGGACATACCAGTTGCTCATCTCGTCAACGAAGTTCTGCAGCGCACGCGCCGCCTCGGGGATGCAGTAATCCGCAAGGTAATTGTCAACGGTGGTGATAAGGGTGTTGAGTCTCGAGAGAAGCCATCTGTCCATGGTCGGCAGCTCCTCAGCCTTGCGAAGCTCATGCTTCGTGGCGTCGAACTCGTCTATATTTGCATAGAGCACGAAGAAAGCGTAGATGTTCCAGAGTGTGCCCATGAACTTGCGCTGACCCTCGATAACAGCCTTGCCGTGGAAGCGGTTGGGCAGCCAGGGAGCGGAGTTGGTGTAGAAATACCAGCGGACTGCGTCTGCGCCGTAGGCGTTGAGCGCGTCGAACGGGTCAACGGCGTTGCCCTTGGACTTCGACATCTTCTGTCCGTTCTCATCCTGAACGTGACCGAGAACGAGGACGTTTTCATAGGGCGCTCTGTTGAACAGCAGGGTCGAAATGGCGAGCAGCGAATAGAACCAGCCTCTCGTCTGATCGACAGCCTCGGAAATAAACTGCGCCGGGAACTGCTGCTTGAACAGGTCGTGATTTTCAAACGGATAGTGGTGCTGCGCGAAGGGCATCGAGCCGGAGTCGAACCAGCAGTCAATAACCTCAGGCACGCGGTGCATCTCGCCGCCGCACTTCGGGCACTTTATTGTAACAGCGTCGATATAGGGGCGGTGCAGCTCGATATCGTCCGGGCAGTTCGAGGACATGCTCTTGAGCTCTTCGATAGAGCCTATCGAATGTCTGTAACCGCATTCGCACTCCCAGACGTTGAGCGGAGTTCCCCAGTAGCGGTTACGGCTGATGCTCCAATCCTGGACGTTCTCTATCCAGTCGCCGAAGCGTCCCTTGCCGATGCTCTCGGGGATCCAGTTGACGGTGTTGTTGTTGCGGACGAGGTCGTCCCTGACTGCGGTCATTTTTATGAACCACGAGTCCCTTGCGTAGTAGATGAGGGGCGTGTCGCAGCGCCAGCAGTGGGGGTAGCTGTGTTCAAACACGGGGGCGGAGAAGAGAAGTCCGCGCTTGTCGAGGTCAACGAGCACATCTCTGTCCGCGTCCTTGCAGAACTTGCCCGCCCACGGGGTGCTCTTGTCCATGCAGCCGGCGGCGTCGACGAGCTGAACGAACGGAAGATCGTAGTTCTTGCCGACGTTTGCGTCGTCCTCACCGAATGCCGGTGCGATATGGACTATACCGGTGCCGTCCGTCAGAGTGACATAACCGTCGCAGGTGACGTACCAGCCCTTTTTGCCGTCATTCGACTTTGTGCACTCGAACAGCGGCTCATACTCTCTGTATTCAAGCTCCTTGCCCTTAAAGGTAGCGAGAGTCTCGACTCCCTCGGGGAAGAACTTCTCAACGAGGGCCTGCGCCATATAGTATACGGTGCCGTCCTCAACCTTGATTTTAACATAGTCCTCTGCGGGGTTGACGCAGAGCGCGACGTTCGAGGGCAGAGTCCACGGAGTTGTCGTCCATGCGAGGAAATATGCGTCCTCGCCCTTAGCCTTGAACTTGACTACCGCCGAGCGCTCCTTCACATCCTTATAGCCCTGAGCGACCTCCTGAGATGAGAGCGGGGTGCCGCAGCGCGGGCAGTAGGGCACTATCTTGAAGCCCTTATAGAGCAGACCCTTGTCCCAAATCTGCTTGAGCGCCCACCACTCGGACTCGATAAAGGTGTTGTCATAGGTGACGTAGGGGTGCTTCATATCGGCCCAGAAGCCGACCTTGCCGGAGAAATCCTCCCACATGCCCTTGTATTTCCAGACGCTCTCCTTGCACTTCTTGATGAAGGGCTCGAGACCGTATTCCTCTATCCCCTGCTTGCCCTCGATGCCGAGCAGCTTCTCGACCTCGATCTCAACGGGCAGACCGTGGGTATCCCAGCCCGCCTTTCGGGGCACCATATAGCCCTTCATGGTCTTGTAGCGCGGGATCATGTCTTTTATAACTCTCGTCAGCACGTGACCGATATGCGGCTTGCCGTTTGCGGTCGGCGGGCCGTCATAGAAAGTGAAGGTCTCCGCATTTTTACGCGAGTCGATGCTCTTCTCGAAAATGTGGTTCTCGTTCCAGAAATCGAGCACCTTCTTCTCGCGGTTGACGAACTCAAAATTCGTCGATACCTTGTCGTACATAATAGCTATCCATCCTTTCAGGGAATCGCGGCTGATAACAAAAAAGGTCCCTGTCCATAACAGGACAAAGACCCGGCTTTGCAACCACCCACTACATTCAATTAAATGCCGCCCGGTAACGGTGGGACGCGCCGTCGGGATCTACTCGGGTTTCGCCTTTCGTCCCGCTGCTCGGGAGTGATGTTCGCTCCTGCGCCGAGTACCGGCTTTCCACTGCCGCCGGCTCACTTTGTCTCTTTGCGCAAGGCTACTGTCTCCGTCATAGCCTTTGAGATATGCTCATTTAAAGTGATTATAATACTTTTGGATTTATTCGTCAATAGGTTTGAGCCTACTATTTTCAGTCGGTATCGGTATTCATAATCAACTCATAAGCTCTCATGCATTCGTCGGCGGGCAATCCCGTCTCGTTCTGCATAAACGCCACGGCCTCTTCCGATTTCTCGAATTTCTCCAAAACATCCTTTGCCTCGGAAAATCTTTTTACCGCTTTTTCGAATTCATTACCCATAGCTTTTCTCCTCTCAAGGTGCCGCACCGACAGGTGAAGCAGGTTTAGTTTATATAAGCCCCGACAGGCTGACGGCTGTTTCATAGGCGTTTTTGGCGGTCTGATATACTGCGACGCCGTTTTGCTCCGCGCGTATGCGTGCGTCCTCATCGAGGGGCGCGGACTCCGTCAAAATAATGCAGGCTATGTCCGCAAGCGCCGCCACGCCGATGGAGTTGACATTGCCCATGACGGTCATCCAGGCATCCCCCGCCGCTGCGCGGGACATGACCCAGCTCAGAAGGTCGCCGCAGTAGCCGCCAGTGACCTCGCGCGAGAGCGAGTCTTCGTTTTCGCAAAGAGCTTTGAGCTCAAGCTTTTCTTTTATATCCCCTACGGTCATTTCGTCTCCTCCTTTTTGCCCGTGCTTCTGAACGGCGCGGGAATATATTCCTGCATATCAGTGCCCGCGAGCTCATCGCGCATGGCGAAAACGCAGTCGTGCAGCGTCGCGCTGCCCCTGACTATATCCTCCGCGAGGGCGCGGCAGGTGGGCGCGCCGCAGGTGCCGCAGTCGAGCCCCGGCAGGCGTGCGATTATCTCGGTCATCTTCGACATCATCGCCATAGCGTCGGAGACATTGTCGGCGAGCTTGAGAACAGACGAGCCCTCGAGCGGCCGCTGCCAGCTCATAGTCTCGGGCACTTCGTCGCCCGCCAGATGATTCGCCGCAACGGGCAGATATCTTCTGAGCTGCTGGATCCTCGCCTTTGCGACATACGGGTTTTCCGCAGTCAGCGAGCCGCCGACGCAGCCGCCCGAGCAGGCGTTGAGCTCGACAAAATCGAGCCTGTCAAGCTTTTCGTCCTCTATCTCTTCGAGCACTTTTATGACATTTTCTATTCCGTCTGCGGCGAGATATTTATCTTTGAGCAAAGCCGCCGACTCGCCGCCGCTCGACGCCCAGTTGACTCCCATGAGCCCCGACTTGCAGGCGTCCTCGGGCGCGCCGAGGTGGTTCATCTGCTTCAGGAGCACGGGATATATATCCTTCATCGCTATCACGGCGTCGACATTCGACTCCGGCAGGCAGATGGGCTGCTTGACGGCGGTTATCTTCGCGGGGCACGGCGTGATAAAAAATATTCCGATATCCGAAGAGTCGAGTCCCGTTTTTGCCTGCGCCTCGCTGCGCGCTATCAGAGCCGCAGTCTCCATAGGAGAATTGAGCGGCAAGACATGCGGGACAAGGTGCGGGAAGCAGACCCTTATCAGCCGGCAGACCGCAGGGCACGCCGAGGATATTACCGGCCGGGGTATATCGTGCTCGGCGATGTATTTTCGCGTCGCATCGCTGACGAGCTCGGCGCCTCTCGCGACCTCGAACACCTCGTCAAAGCCGAGCATTTTGAGCGCGGTTATGACATATCCGATATCATCAAGATTGTTGAACTGCCCGTAGAGCGACGGCGCGGGCAGGGCGACTCTGTATTTGAACTCGATTATCCTGTTCATCGAGTCGCGGTGGGAATATTTTGCATGGTGCGGGCAGACGCGGATGCACTCGCCGCAGTCGATGCAGCGTTCCGAGATAATATGCGCCTTGCCGCTGCGCACGCGTATAGCCTGCGTGGGACATCGCTTTATGCAGTTGGTGCAGCCCATGCACTTCTCTTCATCGAGCCGCACCGAATGGAAATACGTGTTCATGTAAAAAGTCCTCCCGGTTCCCGCAGACGCGGGCGCTCAGTCAGTGAGCGGTATATACTTTGAGGCTTATCGTTGTTCCGACATCCTTTTCGGTGTCTATCTTCATCTCGTCCGTATACTTCTTTATATTGGGCAGACCCATGCCCGCGCCGAAGCCGAGGGCGCGCACCTTATCGGGCGCGGTCGAATACCCCTCCTGCATGGCGAGCTCGACATTTTCTATGCCGGGTCCGTGATCGGCGAGCACCATGGATATGCACTCGGGCGATATCTCGACATCTATCTCGCCGCCGCCCGCATGGATGACCATATTTATTTCGCCCTCGTACATGGCTATCGAGACGTTTCTTATCACGTTGGCGTCAAAGCCGAGACCCTTGAGCACGCGCTTTGTCTCGCCCGACGCCTCGCCCGCGCGGGTAAAATCCTCCCCGTCAACGTCAAAATGGAGCTTCATGTTATCCATTGACAGCCCTGCCCCCTCTCAGGCCTGCCTGATAGAGCTTTCCGCAGGAGGTGAACATCTCAAGCTCGGTTTTGAGCACGACGATATCCAGCTCGCGCGCAAGGTCGAGTATCGCATCACCCGGCACTTTGCCGCGCACGAACACGATGACCTTCATATCCATCATCTCGGCAGTCCGCACGACCTGGGGATTGACGAGCCCCGTGAGCAAAACTGCCTGTTCTTTGACAAATGCGAGCACGTCGCTCATCATGTCGCTGCCGCAGGCGGTCTGCACCTCTCTGTCCAGATGATCGCCGCCGCAGAGCAGCTCCGCCGAAAGAATTTCTTTAAGCTGTAAAACGGTCATTATACTCCACCCTCTTAGCAAAGTTCTCAACTTTTCTGAGATTCTGCTTTTATTTATGTTGATTATAACATGATAGTTGAATCATTTCAACCTTATTACATTTTACTTTTCACTTCGAGCGAAGCGAAAAACAGCCCCGCTAAAAGCGGAGCTGTCGAATACCGGGAAACCGGGGTTTATTTTATTTCTTTGCCTTTGCGGCTTTCTTGGCTTTTCTCTCGTCCTTGCTGTCGAGCCAGCCGAACTTATACATTGCAAACGCGCCGAGGAGCGATGCGATGATGGTGACGAAGATAAGCGTTCCGACGCCCATGGTCGAGGCGAAGATAAGAGTAATAACGCCGACCATTATCGGGAAGATGGAAATCTTCCAGTGCTTCGAGAAGTAGGTCGCGGCGAGCGCGCCGAAGAGCGCGGGCAGAACCTGCTTGAAGGCGGGGGCGATGTTGGGGTTGGTGGTCAGCGCGGGGAGCACCGGACGGAACGCGAGCACGCCGACTGCGAGGATTACAGTAGTCGTGATAGCCGAGGACGCGATAGCGATAGTCGAGATGACTTCGCCCTCCTCGGAGTTTGCGCGCACGCCCGCATTCTCCATGGCGTTGAGTCCGCAGGGCAGCTTGAGGTTCGTAATATTGCCGGTGACGAAGCTCAGATATGTTCCGCCTGCGCCGAGCATGGGAGCATAGGTGAACACTTCGGCGATGCCGGAGATCCAGTAGACCGGGATAACGACCTTCATTGCATTGAAGAGCTTGCCCGCCTCGGGCCACGCATTGTAGTGCGCGCTTATCGCGATGGGCACGAGCATGAGGGCTGCAATGGCGGTTATCGAAGAAATTCTGCCCCAGATATGTATTTTTTCGCTGTAGGGCTTAGCGTTCTTTTTACTCATTTGCATTTCCCTCCTTATCAGCCTCTCCACTCAAGATAAGCGAGTCCCTCGGGGCAGAGCTTTGCTATAGCAATAGCGACGCCCATCGCGGCAAACATGCTTATCGGCAGAGCGAATGCTTCAAGCCACTTTATCTTGAACTTCTTGCACAGGAACGTGAGCAGACTCATGAATATCATCGCCGAGACGAGCACGCACACAGACATGAATCCTGCGCCGTCGCCGAACTCCGCGCCGTAGAGGGCGTTGTCGCCCGCCTTGCCTGCGCCGGCAATTGCGCGCGCTACAAACGCGGCGATGATGCCGATAAACGCAGCTGCGGAAAGAGTATCAGCAAGCTTCGAGTTCTTGTCGGCGACCTTGCCCATGGTCTTCTGCACCTTCTTCATAACGAAGATGATGAGAATGAGCGGCAGGATGCAGCCGATGGTCATGACGAACGCTATGGTCGCAAAGACCTTGGGATCGGTCACGGGGCTCGAAAGAGTCAGACCGAAGGTATCGAGCGCTGCCTCAGCGGCGACGCTCTCATAGGCGAGGTTGCCTATGACCGAGAGTCTGATCCACGGCAGGACGATGCCCAGCGAGTTTGCGAGCACGATGACCGTTGCGAGAATCGAGATGGCGGGCGCGATAGTGAACAGCGCACTCGACACAACGGTGTTCTTCAGTGTATCAGTTGTTATTCCGAGTTTTTTGCCTTGTTTCCATGCCTTGACGAGAAAGAAAAGCGACTGCGCTATGACGAAGACGACGATAAAAAGACCGAGTCCTATCATAAAACCGTTTTCCTTGAAGTTTTCAGGGACCACAAAAACACCTCCTATAAAATTTCAGCGTATTAACTCACTGAGAATGATATCATATTATGGCAGTGCCCGTCAAGAAAAGTCGGGGATATATTGCAAAAAATGTGTAATAACCACGCTTTCTTTATTTTCTGTCTGCGTCAACATCAAAGCTTCCATATATAAAAATTTTATTTGTAATATTTTAAAGCTGGTACATACATTTCCGCCATTCTGTTCAACTTTTCATTTATCCGCATAATCTCCCTCAAGCGGCAAACAATACAGGTACGCAACAAAAGCAAGGGAGTTAATATAATGAAAGCAACAGGAATAGTCAGAAGAATCGACGATCTCGGCAGGGTCGTTATCCCAAAGGAGATTCGCCGCACGATGCGCATCCGCGAGGGCGACCCGCTCGAAATATACACAGACGCGGACGGCGAAGTTATTTTCAAAAAATATTCGCAGGTCGGCGAGCTGTCATCGCTGACGGCGCAGTACGCCGAGGTTCTGCACAAGAACACGGGGCTTCCGGTCGTGATAACCGACCGCGACAGGGTCATTTCCTGCGCGGGCGTGCCGAAGAAAGAGACGGTCGAGCGCAGGATAACGCAGGCGCTCGAAAACATCATGGAGAACCGCAGTCCGTTTATCTGCGAGGAGGGCGGCGAGCGGTTTCATCCGATAGAGGGCGTTGAGCGCGACGCGGCGGCGGCGTTTCCGATAATCGGCGCTGGTGATGTGTCCGGCTCGGTGGTTCTGCTCACGGCGGACGAGGCGTCTGTGCCGACGCAGACGGAGATAAAGCTCGTTCAGGTCGCGGCTTCGTTCCTCGGCAAACAGATGGAGGAATAACCTTTATTTTTCCTCTTGACAAGTGCCGCTATGCGCTATAAAATAATCGGGTATCCGATTGACGGGTTTGGGAGAGAGCCGGATTTCCGGCCACCGAAGGGGCGAAACTCTCAGGTAAAAGAACCGAGCCGGGACGGTCCTCTGGAAAGGCATTTGCACCGACGAAGCAATCCGCGAAGCGGAGAATCTTTCAGGTAAAAAGACAGAGTACACCATTTTTTCTGATGGTGTACTCTTTTTGTTTTTGGAGTGGTTTATGGACATTCTCATTTTTGCGTTTGAAATCATCGGCACCGTTGCGTTCTCGGTTTCCGGCGCGATGACAGGGCTGAAGAAAAACATGGATATTTTCGGCGTCATGATTCTGGGCGTTGTTACGGCTATCGGCGGCGGAGTCACGCGCGATCTCATTCTCGGCATAACGCCGCCCGGCACATTCGGTCACCCGGTATATGCGATAGTCGCGACGGTCACGGCGATAATAACTTTTCTTCCGGCAATCCGCAGACTGCTCACGAGTAATCAGCATGTCCACGACTTCGTTCTGCTCATTCTTGACTCGCTCGGGCTCGGAGTGTTCACGGTCGTCGGAATACAGACCGCTTACAGCGTCTCGACCGGGCGCGGCGCGTTTCTGGTAGTATTCGTCGGGGTCATAACCGGCGTCGGCGGCGGAGTGCTGCGCGATGTTCTCGCCGGGGAGAAGCCGTACATATTCGTAAAGCACATCTACGCCTGCGCGTCGATAGCCGGCGCGGTCGCCTGCGTTATCATCTGGCGGTTCAACAGCACCGCGGCGGTCATTGCGGGCGCGGCAATAGTTTTCGTCATCCGCCTGCTCGCCGCCCATTTCAGATGGAGCCTGCCCAAGGCGGACAGATTCGGTCCCGTTCAGCCGCAGGAGCTAAGCGAGAACGACGAGAACACGCAGGAGATATGATTTCGCGGAGTTATTTTATTTAATAGAAAGCCTGCCCGATGGTTGTCCGTTGGGTGGGCTTTGGTTTTTGTAATGCGGGGTTTAAAGTGGAAGTGCAGTGACAGATTGGGATTTGTAGGTGTAAATACCGGCTATGAACGGCTTATAAATCAGCACAATCGTGTAGGGCAGATATCATCCGCCCGCGAAATTATCACAATTTTATTGGCGTGCATTTGTAGGGTGCGAATCAATAAAATCGTGATAGATTCCGCGGCATATTGGGATTTTCACATCTCATTCCACGGCACAAACGGCGGTCTGCCGTCTTATAGCATTGTCCATTCCCCGAGGCGTCTTACATTTTGCCTTTAAATGTTAACTGAAATTAAACTATATTCCTTTTTTCTTTAAACTTCGCTTTTATGCTATTGTTAAATCCCGCGGGGTAGGGTATAATTTAATAAGAATTTTAAGTGGAACGGTGAAAGTATGGCATACAACTCTCAATGTAATAACGGAGCGCCCAACGGGTACGGATATCAGCCGGGGCCCGCTCAGACTCTTGAGATAAAGCAGCGCGAGAAGCGCCAGATAAGAAAGCTCGGCAACATAAGCGGTCTGGGCATATTATTGTTCGCCCTGTTCCAGTTCATCGGCGCGGGACTGCTGTTTGCTTTAAATCTCTATGACGACTACGCGAACGAGACCGACCGCGGCTATGCGATAGGCGTACTGATGTCGATTTTCTGCATATTCGTCCCGTTCTTCCTGTCGAGCCTGCTGCTCAAAGATAAGCGTCAGCAGTGCCTGAACTTCGGAAAGCCCTATGACACGCGCCTCATGCTTTTAGCTGTGCCCGCAGGTCTGATGATCTGCATGATAGGCAACTACGCGACGAATTTTCTCTCGACCTTTGTCGAGAGCACGACCGGCATAACATTTGAATATCCCGATTCGCGCACCCCGACGACGCCGCTGGGCATTGCGATGTATCTTATCCAGCTCGCTGTAGTGCCTGCACTCGTTGAGGAATATGCGCTGCGCGGCGTTGTTATGATGCCCGCGCGCAAGTTCGGCAACTGGTTCGCAATTCTTGTCTCGTCCGCCCTGTTCGGCATGATGCACGGCAACCTCGTCCAGGCTCCGTTCGCGTTCATCGTCGGCATCGGCATCGGCTATTTTGTTATAGTCACCGGCTCGATGTGGACGGGAGTCATGATACATTTCTGCAACAACATGTTCTCCGGCGTTATCTCAATACTCTACGAGTTCCTGCCGGAAAAAACGGTCAATCTCATCTATTATATCTGCGTCGCGGTGTTCTTTGCGGCGGGCATAATCTGCCTGATTCTCTTCATGAGAAGGGCGCGCCAAAAGAATATCCAGACGAAATTCAGAAAACCGCGCACCGCACTTTCGCGCGGCGAACGCACGGCGGCGTATTTTATAAACGTCCCGATGATAATCTCTATCATCTATCTGCTCTACACGACATATACTTTTATCACATGGCCTTCGTAATCGGGGAGTGGAAGAATGACTGACAGAGAGCTTATGCAGGCGGCAATCGCGCTTGCACGGGAGGCTGCGGCAGACGGCGAAGTGCCCGTCGGCGCGGTGGTCACAAGAAACGGAGAGATAGTTTCGGTCGGGCGCAACAGGCGCGAAAAGGACAAAAACGCCCTCGCACACGCCGAAATTGAAGCGATAGACAGAGCGTGCAAGGCACTCGGCGGCTGGCGGCTCTGGGAGTGCGAATTATTCGTGACGCTCGAACCGTGTCCGATGTGCGCCGGGGCGATAATAAATTCGCGTATAAAGCGCGTGGTGTTCGGGGCATACGACCCGAAGGCGGGCTCGTGCGGGTCGGTAAACAACCTGTTCTCTTTTCCGTATAATCACTCGCCCGAGGTCGAGGGCGGTTTCATGCAGGACGAGTGTGCTTTGCTTTTGAAGCAGTTCTTTGCCGAGCTGCGCAGGACAAAATAAATTCCCGAAAGGGCTGAAGGATATGGCAATAAAGGATCTTGCCGAACTCATCAAAAAATTCACTCAGAAAGACAAATTCAAGCCAACGACAGTGCAGGTCATCAGGGCGGCAAAAAATCCGCCCGTTCCCGCGCAGAATGAGGATATCTCTGTCCCGTCGGAGGGCGAGCGCATCCATTTTCTCAACACCGGGCGCTCGGACTGCATTCTTCTCCAGAGCGAAAGTAAATTCGCTCTCGTTGACTGCGGCGACGCAGAGCACGCGAAGCACACAGCGAGTTATCTCAAAGAAACTGCCGGCGGGAAGATAAATCTTGACTTTATCGCGATAACCCATCTTCATTCCGGTCATGTCGGCGGACTCGAGACGCTCCTTGACGATAAGGATATAGCGATCGGCAAGATATATCTCAAGCCGTTTATCAGCCCTAACCTCGCGCAGTGGGACAAGTGTCTCCACGACGGCGATGCGCTGTATAAATCGCTCAGCGAAAAGGCGCAGAGCATGAACATTCCGGTCATCGGCTGCGTGCCGGTCGAGCCGTTTGCGCTTGGCAGCTGGACTCTGCGTTTCTTCAACACCGAGCCCGACTCATATCACAAGAACATCGGCGAAAACGACAACTCGCTCGCCATACTCGCCGAGCAGAACGGCAGGCGTATTCTTTTGGCGGGCGACATGGTAAACGACACGGGCGACCTCGCGAGACTCGCAAACGCTATCGGGCGAATCGACGCGCTGAAAGTCCCCTGCCACGGCGAACGCGCCGTCCCGCAGGAAGCGCTGGACACGCTCCGCCCCGAGACGATGATAATCACGAACTGCCTCGCCGAGATATCTGACGATGTGCTCGTCGGCATAATGTCGGCGTTCGGACGCAAGGCGTATTCGACCTCGGACAGCGGCGGAATAGCCCTCACCCTCACGCACGACGGGCTTGAAGTCAGCCGCGAAATACAGCTTCGGGAAACGGCATAAAAAATATAAAACCGCGGAGGCAGATATATCCTGTCTCCGCGGTATGATTTTTGCGGGTATAATTCGATAAAATTTTGTTGCCGAGCCGTTGTTTAATTTTCAAGGTACCCGAATTTGCGGCTCATTGCGTCCTGCAAATCCCGCGTCGATACCGCGCATTTTCTTCGCGGGCGGATGATATCCGCCCATATCGCGCACTTTTTCACTATTCACTTTTACTTATTACTTTGAGCGAAGCGAAACACCCTCTACGGGGGAGCCTAAATAAAATAACACAGCAACAGCCGCAACAGTTTTCATGTCGCGGCTGTTTTTTATATATTATAATAGTATTATTTATGCCCTCGCTGCAAAAACGCAGGTAAATATACCGCCGCTTTGATTCGCCGCCGCGCGTCCTCCGTATTTTTCGGCGGTCTCTTCGAGAATCTTCAGTCCGTAGCCGTGGTCGCCCGTCCGCTTCTTTTTCTTCTCTTCATAGTCGGGCGCGACGGCGTTCTCGCTGCTGATATATAACATTCCGTCGTTTTCGTCGACGAAGCTTCTTATTTTTATATATCTGTTCTCTTCGAGAGCTTTTGCCGCATTTATCGCGTTGTCGAAAATATTGACATACGCCTTGCAGATATCGACATCCTCAATACCAACAAACCTCGGCACATTGAGGTCGAAATCATAGGCGATGTCATTCTTTCTGCACTCGTTCGCCTTGTTTGAGGCGATAACATTGACAAGAGTGTTGAGACAGAATTTTTCTATTTTTATATCCGCGACCTCTGTTCTGAGCTGGTCGAGCATCCGCTCGGCCGCTTCGCGGTCGACTTCGTTTCCGCTGTGGACGACTTCATATGCCGTCTGAATTATGTTCGCGAGGTCGTGGTGTATCTTTCTTACTTCGTTGCTGCTGTTTTCGACATTTTTGTAATATTCGAGATTCAGCGCGTTTTGATAATCTTTTATTCTCAGCTCCTCGCGCAGCTTCTCGTTCTGCGACGAGCGCACCATGATATAGAGTAAAACGGCGTCGGAGATTATGCACAGAACCGCCGCAACGCAGAGCATTATCATCGGGGCGCGGGTCGGATCCTCGAGAAACGGCAGTCCGGTGTTCTTGTCCCTGAACCAACCGTAATATGAGATTATCATCATCGCCGCCGCCATGACTATGACCTGACTCAGCGGGAAGAAGATAAATGTCGCCATCTGCCCGCTCGGGAGAATCATATTTTTGTGCTTCTTCATTCTAAGATAAGTAAAGCCGCCGAAGAGCACTATCAGCCCCACCGTGTTCGGCAGGGAGACTATATAGGTCATTACGTCGTCATAGGGATTGAGCCCGCAGGCGATACACCCGGTTATCAGCAGAGCCGAGACGAGATATGTAAACGACATCAGAACTATCGAGACGAAAAGCCGGGTTCTGAGTTTGTCTTTGAAATAGGCTATTGACGAAATGAAATAATATGCAAACGCCGGAATCTTAAAAAACACCGACGGCACATCGTAGAAATAATGCTGGGCGAGCGCTATTGCCGAGAACGGTATGAGCGTCAAGAAAAATACCGCGTAGCGGTTGAAACGCGGGGTGAGGTTCATGCACAGAAAGACCACCACGAGCGCTATCGAAAGAAAGTTGAACACATACCAGAACGCATCAAAAAATGTCATTTGACCAAAGCTCCCTTAAAAAGCACATACCTGTCCGTTGAATCCTTTTTCCTGGAACGGCTTATCGGAATTATCTTCCCGTTCATCATGATAAACTGCGTCGCAGTATATCTCGCGATATATTTTAAATTCACAAAATAGCTCTTGTGGCAGCGAACGAAGCCCGCTTCGAGCTGCCGTCCCGCCTCGTCGAGCTTGCCCGGCACGGTGACGCTGTCTCCGTCAACCGTATGTATCTCCAGATAATTGCGCACGCTGACGATAAAAAGTATCTTATCGCACCCTATCCTGTGGATGCTGCCGCGGCGGGTGTATTCAAAATATTCGCGGCTCGGTCTTTGATGCATCCCGGCGCGTTCGCGCTCGATATAGCCGAGGAGCAGCTTCGGGTCGACGGGCTTATAGATATACCCGCAGTCGTCAACGGTCACGAACGCCTTCGAGACGAGATCCTGATTCCCGGAGACGAAAACTATCTTGACCCCGGGGCACAACGCGCCGACAAACTCGGCGATATCCACACCGCTCTCGTCGCTGACGGCAATATCGAGAAAGGCGAGGTCGAATTTTCTGTTTGCGTCCTCGGGCGCCAGCTTCTCGGACAGCTCGGCAGAGCTGTGTACGCCGACAAGCTCAATATCGGGATAAGCGTCCGCAATTATTTCGGATATCTGCTTGACCATTGCGGGCTCATCGTCGCATATGAGAATACGCATAGTGAGGCCTCCCTTTCTTTATAAAATAAAATATAAAATGTGTTTATATGCGTTTGTATATATCATAGTATACAAAAACGCTCGTCTTTTTTCAAGGACAAAAACTGTCACAGGCAAGAAAATATTTTTTCTCTCCGCCGACCCTTTTCAAAGGGAAATAAATGTTGTATAATTTTGATATATAACTGCTTGATTAGGGGTGTTTGTTTGTCCGGGGACTACTCCAGCCGCAACCGCAGGATGCTCAAAAGGTTCCTGCCTTACTATAAAAAATATTCGGGGCTGTTCGCCCTCGATATGTTCTGCTCCGCGATGACCACCGCATGCGAGATCGCTCTCCCGCTGATAGTGCGGCAGATAACCGACCGCGCGGCGCATGATATTCACGACCTGACGGCGGAGCTGATAATAAAAATAGTCGGCTTCTACATTCTACTGCGAATAATCGACACCGCCGCGAGCTACTACACGGCGTCGGGCGGACATATCATGGGCGCGAGAATTGAAACAGATATGCGAAACGACCTGTTCTCGCATTTGCAGGATATGTCATATTCATTCTATGACGACACGAAGATAGGCCAGCTCATGTCGAGAATAACAAACGACCTGTTTGACATAACCGAGCTCGCCCACCACGGTCCCGAGAACGTCCTGATGACCGTGATAAAAATAGTCGCGGGCTTCATCATGTTCGCGTCGATGAACATATGGCTTGCGATAATAGTCTTTTCGCTCATGCCTCTTATGATGCTTCTGACTTCGCACAGCCGCCGCAAGATGCGCGCCGCGTTCAAACAGCAGAGACGCGAGATAGGCGAGATAAACGCGCGGACGGAGGATTCACTGCTCGGCATAAGAGTTGTCAAGAGCTTTGCCAACGAAGACATTGAGCGCGAAAAGTTCAACGAGGGCTCTCGCCGCTTCTTCAAATCGAAGAAAAACGGCTACAGATACATGGCGAGCTTCCACTGCACCGTAAGACTCTGCGACGGACTGATGTATATAGCAATAGTCGGCGTGGGCGCAGTGTTCATGATGAAAGGCAAGACTACCGTCGGCGACTTCTCGGCGAGCCTGCTCATGGTCAGCACCCTGCTCGCGGCGATACGCACAATGGTCGAATTCAGCGAGCAGTTCAACCGCGGCATGACTGGCATCGAGCGCTTCACTGAAATAATGGACGAAGTCAGCGATATAAAAGACAGTCCGGATGCAAAGCCAATAAGCGGCGTCAAGGGCGATATCGAATTCAAAAACGTTACATTTTCATACAAGGGCACGGACAAGAAAATTCTTTCCGATTTCTCCCTTCATATAGCTCCGGGCGAGAATGTCGCCCTCGTCGGTCCGTCCGGCGGCGGCAAGACTACGCTTTGCAATCTTATCCCCCGCTTCTACGATGTGGATTCGGGCAACATACTGCTCGACGGAAAAGATATCCGCGACATAACTTTAGCTTCGCTGCGCTCGAATATAGGCACGGTTCAGCAGGATGTCTACATGTTCTCCGGCACGGTCAGGGACAACATAGCCTACGGATGCCCGGGAGCTGAAAAAGAAGATATAATAGCCGCGGCGAAGCGAGCCGGGGCACACGAATTTATAGAAGAGCTGCCAGAGGGCTACGACACATATGTCGGCGAGCGCGGAGTCAAGCTTTCCGGCGGGCAGAAGCAGCGAATTTCAATCGCGCGCCTGTTTTTGAAAAACCCTCCGATAGTCATTCTCGACGAGGCGACGAGCGCGCTCGACAACGAGAGCGAACGCCTTGTTCAGCAGTCGCTCGAAGAGCTTGCAAAGGGGCGCACGGTCATAACTATCGCCCACAGGCTCACGACGATAAGAAACGCGGCGGAGATAGTCGTGCTGACAGAAGACGGCATCGCCGAGCAGGGCAGCCACCGCGAGCTCATGGCAAAGGGCGGCGTATACAGCGAGCTCTACAGCATGTATTCAATTGACTGATTTTTCCGAAAGGACGGATATAAAAATGCTTAAAAATATTTCACCTATCATCTCCCCCGAGCTTCTCAAGATCCTCATGGAGATGGGACACAGCGACGAAATAGTTATCGGCGACGGCAACTTCCCCGCGGCGAGCATAGCTCAGCGCCTTGTGCGCCTCGACGGTCACGGAGTTCCCGAGGTTCTCGACGCAGTTCTGAAGCTCATGCCCCTCGACACCTATGTTGACGCTCCCGTTGCGCTCATGGACAACAACGGCGACGGAGACCGCCCGGCAGTCTGGGACAAATACGAAGAGATAGTCAAAGCGAACGAGGGCGACAAGAACTTCGAGCTCATGGAGCGCTTCGCTTTCTATGACAGAGCGAGAAAGGCATACGCCGTCATCGCGACGGGCGAGACCGCCGTATACGCAAACATCATCCTCAAAAAGGGCGTTGTAAAATAACTCGGAGGACTCTGCATCAATGAAAAAAAGAGTTTTAGCGTTCGACTTCGGCGCGTCGAGCGGACGCGCGATAATCGGACATTTTGACGGGGAGAATATCCGCCTCGAAGAAGTCCACCGCTTCTCGAACGACCCCGTGAGCGTGAACGGCACGCTCTACTGGGATGTTCTGCGCCTGTTTTTTGAGATAAAGCAGGGACTGACAAAGGCGAAGCTCGCCGGCGGATTCGACAGCATCGGCATCGACACCTGGGGCGTTGACTTCGGGCTGCTCGATGAGTTCGGCTGCCTGCTCGAAAATCCCGTGCATTACCGCGACGCGCGCACGGCGGGAATGATTGAAGAAGTGTTTAAAACAGTTCCCCGCGAGGAGCTTTACTCCCGCACGGGCATCCAATTCATGGAGCTCAACACGCTCTTCCAGCTCTGCGCGCTCAAAAAATACCGCCCGCACATTCTCGACAGGGCGGATAAAATGCTGTTCATGCCCGATTTATTCGCATATATGCTCACGGGCAGAAAGCAGACCGAATATTCAATAGCGACCACCTCGCAGATGGTTGACATAAAGACAAAAGACTGGGCATACGACATTCTCGACCGCCTCGGCATCCCGTCGGGAATCCTCACGCCCATTGTGCCGTCGGGTACCGAAAACGGAATGCTCAGCGCGGAGATATGCGAAGAGCTGGGGCTCGACCCCGTTAAAGTTGTCAGCGTATGCGGACACGACACGCAGTCGGCGATAACCGCCGTCCCCTCTCAGCTCGACAGCTTCGCGTTTTTGAGCAGCGGCACATGGTCGCTCTTCGGCACGGAGATACACGAGCCTATTGTCAACAATACATCGCTCTCGATAAACATCACCAACGAGGGCGGCTACGGCGGCATGACGGGGCTGCTCAAGAATATAATCGGACTGTGGCTCATTCAGGAGAGCCGCAGGCAGTGGAAGCGCGAGGGCGAGGAATACAGCTACGCCGATCTCGAGCGCATGGCGCTCTCGGCGGAGCCGTTCAAGTGCTTTATCGACCCCGACTCCCCCGAGTTCACGCCGCCCGGAGATATACCCGGTCGCGTGCGCGAATTCTGCCGCAAGACGGGTCAGTATGTCCCGCAGACAGTCGGCGAGATAATGCGCTGCATCTACGAGAGCCTTGCGATGAAATACCGCAGCACGTTCTCGATGATAAAAGAATGTACCGGCAGGGACTATCCTGATATACATGTTATCGGCGGCGGCACGAAAGATACCCTGCTCTGCCAGATGACCGCGAACGCCTGCAATGTCCCCGTGAAGGCGGGGCCGATAGAGGCGACCGTGCTCGGCAATATAGCTGTTCAGCTTCTGAGCTCCGGCGACATTCCGGATATCAAAAAGGCGAGGGAGATAATCTCGCGCAGCGAAGCATTACGCGAATATGCTCCGTGCGACACTGACAAATGGGCGGGCGCATATGAGAGCTTTTTGAAAATTCACAAATAAGTGTTGCGCCCGGTAGTGGCAACACAACATCGAAAGGATGACTGAAAAATGGCAAAAGCAAAGCTTGGAATCAGACCCATCATTGACGGCCGCTGGGGCGGAGTCAGAGAGAGTCTTGAGGAAAAGACGATGAACATGGCGCTCGCTGCCAAGAAGCTCATCGAAGAAAATGTGTTCTATTCGGACGGCACTCCCTTTGAGTGCATCATCTCCCCCTGCACGATAGGCGGAGCAGCAGAAGCGGCAAAGTGCGCCGACTTCTTCTCGACTCAGAACGTCTGCGCGACCCTCTCCGTCACCCCCTGCTGGTGCTACGGCAGCGAGACGATGGATCTCGATCCCCTGACCGTCAAGGCAGTCTGGGGCTTCAACGGCACCGAGCGCCCCGGCGCGGTCTATCTCGCGGCGGTTCTGGCGGCTCATGCACAGAGAGGTCTGCCCGCATTCTCGATTTACGGCAAGGATGTTCAGGATGTCACCGACAACTCCATCCCCGACGACGTCGCGGAGAAGATCCTCCGTTTCGCACGCTGCGCCGCGGCTGTCGGTCAGCTCAGAGGCAAGTCTTATGTCGGCATAGGCGCTGTCGCAATGGGTATCGCAGGCTCGTTCTGCGACGCCGATTTCTGGCAGGAGTATCTCGGCATCCGCGCCGAGTGGGTCGACATGGTCGAAGTTACCCGCCGCGTCGAGCTTGGCATCTATGACCACGAGGAATATGAGCGCGCGCTCAAGTGGGTCAAGGCAAACTGCCCCGAGGGCTTCGACAAGAACCCCGAAAATATCAGACACACCCCCGAGCAGAAGGAGAAGGAGTGGGAGTTCGTCGTCAAGATGACTCTTATCTGCCGCGACATCATGCTCGGCAATGATAAGCTCAACGATGTCCGCCCCGTCGGCGCAGAGGCTGAGCACTCGGGTCCCAAGGACGGCTGGCACGAAGAGGCACTCGGCCGCAACGCCATACTCGGCGGCTTCCAGGGTCAGCGCCAGTGGACCGATTTCATGCCCAACGGCGACTTCACTGAGGCTATGCTCAACACCACCTTCGACTGGAACGGCAAGAAAGAGCCGCTCACTTTCGCCACCGAGAACGACGGTCTCAACGGTCTGTCGATGCTCCTGGGCAAACTCGTCACCGGCAGAGCGAGCCTGTTCGCCGATGTTCGTACATACTGGAGCCCCGACGCTGTTGAAAGAGTCTGCGGCATGCGCCCCGAGGGCGTTGCCAAGGACGGCTTCATCCACCTCATCAACTCCGGCGCCGCCGCGCTTGACGCCACCGGCGTCTGCAAGGACAAGGACGGCAACGCGGTCATGAAGGAGTGGTGGAACGTCACCGACGAGGATATCGACGCTATGCTCAAGGCTACCGACTGGTGCCCCGCAGACCTCGGATATTTCAGAGGCGGCGGATACTCCTCGCACTTCAAGACTCAGGCTGTCATGCCCATGACAATGATAAGAGTCAACATCATCAAGGGTCTCGGCCCGGTGCTTCAGATAGCCGAGGGCTACACCGCCACCCTGCCCGATGAGATCCACAACAAGCTCGACATGCGCACCGACCCGACCTGGCCGACCACCTGGTTTGCTCCGAGACTCACCGGCAAGGGCGCATTTAAGGATGTCTACTCTGTCATGGCGAACTGGGGCGCAAACCACGGCGCTATCAGCTACGGTCACATCGGCAAAGACCTCATCACGCTCGCGAGCATGCTCAGAATCCCCGTTGCGATGCACAACGTCGCCGACGAGGACATCTACCGTCCGCACGCATGGTCTGCGTTCGGCACAAAGGACCTCGAGAGTGCAGACTACAGAGCCTGCGCCGCCTACGGCCCGCTGTATAAATAACCGAATCACCCGCCGCCCGAAGATTTCTCCGGGCGGCGAAGTTCATATTGCCGGACACCGTTCTCCGCGAACCGCGAGGTGTGCCGGCTTTTTATTTTCTCTTTGCGATATATCTGTCTCAAACCTACAATTATTCAGAAGATTTTTTGTATATTATTTTAATGGAAAGACTCTTTGCCGTATGATATAATCAAGGTGTGAGGTGAGAAAATGAAACTTTTAAAGAATTTTGCTTTGGCGGCGGCACTTGCTGCGATATGCGTTTTGTGCTCATCATGTGCAAGCAAGCCGAAGCTTATCGACACTGCGGCAAACAACGAAAAGCTCTCTTATTCCGAGAGCTACACGGAGCTGTCCGAAAAGAGGACGAACAAAACAAAAGCTTGGCGCCGCGGAATGGTCGGCGGGAACGGGCTCGAGGGCTTTATCACAAGCGGCAGCCCGTACTCGGACACGATAATTTATCAAAATATGCATTTCATCATGCCGAATAGCAACGCCCGCACCTGTCCGGACACATCAAGCGAGCTTGAACAGGTCAAGCAGAGCATCGTTAAATGCGAGGATATCGTTGACAACGCGAGCTATGACGATGTATATCGCTTTCATCCCGGCGGTCAGCTGAGAATAAACTCCGAGCGGCACCGCATCAAGGATTATATCCGCTACACAGACTACGAGACCGCGCAGGTCGGCGTGAAATACACCGACAAAAACGGCACATGGGAGAGAACTACTTTTACCTCGCTTGCCGACGGCGTCACGGTTACAAAAATCGAAAAATCGAGCAAGAACGCGCCCGTAAATATTACGCTCTCCTACGATGATATCTCGACCATGGCAAACTACTCCGAGGGCGACGAGGTGAATATCAAATATAAAAAGCTCGCCGACGAGGGCAAGGCTTATCTTGCCATGGTTGCGCACTATCCCGACTATGAAAAATCCGAACTCAAAAACGGCGGCTACGCCACGCTCACCTATGTTTTGAATATCGGTGGAACTTTAAGCGTCACGCAAGCGGACGCGCCGAAAGACGAGCAATACGCGGGCGACAGCCAGCCGAAATTGACCGTCAGCGGGGCGGACGAGGTTTATCTTATCACCGTTACGGGCAGAGATTACAATATGGGCGAGCTTTCCGCCTTCGCGTCACAAAGCGGCTGCGCGCTCATCGACTCGCTCTATAACCGGACAACGGACTTTGCGAAAAAATACTCAGCCGAGGGAAAATTCAACTATTCCAATGCACTTGACGCTCATCTTGCGGTATATCAGCCGCAGTTCAACGCAGTCACGCTGACTCTCAAAGACGGCATCTCAGAAAAATCGAACGAAAAGCTGCTGAGAAAGCAGAGGTTCAAGAAAAAGCTCGATCCCGCGCTCAGCCAGCGTTCGTATTATGCAGGCAGATACGCTTATCTGTGTTGCAGCGGATATTCCGCGCCCCGCCTTTACGGTATGTGGACAGGCGAATGGAACACGGGCTGGGGCAGCAAATACACAATGGACGCAAATGTGAACCTGCAAACCTCCTCGATGAACACGGGCAACATCTCCTCGTCCCCGATAGGCTACGCATATTTTATTCTCCGCCAGCTTCCCGACTGGGAGGAAAACGCGCTCGCGACCCACGGATTTACCGACGCCATCCAAGCCCCCGTAAACACCGACGGCGACAAGGCGGTAATAACGGAAACCTGCTATCCGTATCCGTTTCGATACTGGAACGCAGGCTCAAGCTGGATGATCCAGCCGCTCTATGAGACCCTGCAATGCTACGGAGATATCAAAATTCCGCTCAGCGGCGAAATCGACCTTGACAAACTCAGATCCGTGCTTTCCGTCACCGCGGACGACCTTACGGACGAAGATATTCGCGCGATCGAGGACAAGGGATATCTCCGGCTTGAGCGCGATGTGCTTTTGCCGCTTTTGATTAAATCGGCGAACTACTGGGAGCAGCTTATGACCCCCGAATATTACACCGACTCGAACGGCTCGATTCATTATGAAGCGGGCAAGACGGCGCTTGCGGATGACGAATACTACTGCATCCTGCCGAGCTATTCCCCGGAAAACAATCCGTCGAACTATCCCTCTCCCTCCGACGCAAACGCGGCTATCGACATCGCCGCCTGCCGCGACAATCTGAATATGCTTTTGAGCGTTATAAAAGACACCGCGCCGGAAACCGACACGGCAAAATGGGAATATATGCTCCGAAAGCTCCCGCCGTATCTCTTCGACAAAACCGGCGCGCTCAAGGAGTGGGCGTGCAGCCAATTTGAAGAAAACAACGAGCACAGGCATCTGAGCCACCTCTATTGCGTGTGGCCGCTGTTTGAAACGCAGAACGACGAGCGTCTCAAGTCCGCCTGCATACAGGCGATAAACAACAGAACCTCTGAAAACGAGGCGAGCCACGCACTTGTTCACCGTTCGCTCATCGCCGCAAGGCTCAAGGACAGAACGAGCCTCACCTCTGCGCTCGTGAAGCTTCAGAACCATAAAATAAGATATCCCTCGCTTATGACGAACCACGATTACGATCAAAGAAGCTGCTACTGCACCGACTTTGCCATAGGCTATCTCGGAATCGTCAACGAAGCCCTCGTTTTCTCGAACAAAAACGAAATCGAGGTTCTTCCGGCTCTGTTTGAATCGGGCTTTGACGAAGGCGAGATAACCGGGATAAAGGCGAGAACCCGTGCGACGGTTGACTCGCTCAGGTGGGATTTGCAAAGCAAAACGGCACAGGTCACCGTGACCTCCGACATCGACCAAACGATCACCGTTTCATGCGGGCTCTCCGACAAGACGGAGACGCTGACATTCCGCGCCGGAGAAACAAAGACGGTCGATTTTGCGCTGAATTGACCGAATAGGCACAAAAAGCAACATTCCGTCCGGGACCCCGGGCGGAATGTTTTATAGCTTCACGGGGTTTTAATACCTCACTCCCGCTCCCTGCGAATAAACGAAAGCGCGGACAGAAGCGAGCTCAATGCGACAGGCAGAGTGTACAGCATGAACAGAAGCGTCATCAGATTTGAATATCTGCCGTCGAGCCTCGGGATTCCGCCGTTTGCAATAAAATCGTTAAGCGCCGCCGTTTCAGAGGATGAAAATTTGACGACGGCATAGCCTATGCTCGCCGCGAGCGACGATAAACCGGTACCAATCTTGACAATGAATGTATGCGCGGAGAAAAACAGCGCGTCCGGTCTGTTACCTGATATTTTTTCTTCAAGGTCAACGGCTTGTGAGATTATCAGCGTCTGAACGGTCGAAGAAATGCTTACACAGCTTCCGATTATAAGTGTAAGTACGAACATTGCAACCGTTTGCGGAATGTTCGTCATATTTTGAGGATATTTAACATACAGCGCAAATAGCAAAAGATTCGGAAAAATGTTTATCAGATTGACGGCGGCAAAGAGCCTTTTTGTTCCGTATTTTTTAGATAAACTAGGGACTGCTGCCGCCGAGATTACCAGTCCCACAATACTTCCCACTCCGAAAAGTGCCGTATAAATCAGCGACATCTGCGGATTTTTGCTTGCAAAATAATAGGTTACCAGCGGAGTGAGGATAACACCGGTCATGGCTTTCAGACTGCCCAAAAATCCCGATATACTGATTTTTCTGAGCAACGGATTTGTAATAAAATATCTGAGCTGACCCGAATTTTCGCTGCGCTCGGCAGAAACCCTTTCCACCGAACCGATTGCGGTAAACTGAAAAAGCGCCCCGCCGATGATTGAAAACGCGGCAACCGTTATAAGAAAAGCATTTCGCTCATCCACTGCACTTCCGCCGAAAACTGCAGACAACGCAAAAGCAATCGGCTGAACGGCAAGCGTGCTTATACCGCTCGCCATTCCACCTATCGGACGTAGCGAAAGCAACTTTGTTCTGTCGCCCTCATCACTTGTGAGCACTGACGGATACCCGGTTATCGGAATATCGCCGATTGTAAACACAACTTCCCATATTATGTAAAACACAAACGCAGATAACACTATTAAAATATTTTTAGGCATACTGTTTTCCGCGGAATAAATTCCGTTACTGAAACAGAGAATCGTCAGTATTGCTGTGGGAATCGGCACTGCGATAAGATAGTCCTTTAGTTTATGTTTTCCTCTGCTTATCATCGCTCCGATAAACGGGTCTTTGACGGCGTCAAATATTCTCGCAACACTTAATATCAGACCGACCCATACGGCAGGAATCAGAATCGTGAACTGAAGATAATATGCGAGCACGGATGTGACTGTTCCGTATATGATGTTCTGACCGGAAAGACCCAGAAGATACCGGAACTTTTCTCTTTTCGTGTAAGTTGTTGACATGGTTTACCTCCTTACATACTTTTGGTATGTTTAATATTAATATATATGGGAGGGGTAAAACCCTCCCGAATATTTAAAGATTGATATCGCTGTTCATTTTGTCGAGCAGCGGATAGATGTCGGAAATGTCAAGCCCGATAGACTTTGTTATACCGCAAATAAACTCAAACTTTGCTTTCAGCTCTTCGTTGTCAACAGGAAAAACAAGCGGGTTTATCCAAATATTCGCGATAAGCGAAACCGCCTCGGCAGCCTGCTTCGGGAACATGACCGACAGAGATCCGTCCCTAACGCCCTCTTCGATAACCGGTTCAAAGGCATTAGGTGCTATATCGTTTACGGAGCGCAGAACAAGGTCGCTGAGCATCTGCGGCATATTCTGCAAATGCACTCCCAATTTTCTGAACTGCTGTTCCTGCTCATCCGTCAGAGCCGCAGCAAGCATACGCTTGAGCTTCTCTCCGCCCGTAATATCGGTATCGGATTGAATTTTACGCCAACTCGCAGACAGCGTATTTTTTGCAAAAAGCCGTTCTATGACCGCATCAAGGATATCCTGCTTTGAACTGAAATGGTGATATATCGCGCCCTTTGTGAGTCCGCCCAGTTCATCGATGATATCCTGAATCGTTGTGTTGTCGTATCCCTTTTCTATAAATAAACGCTGGGACACATCGAGGATAAGATTTACCGTTTCCTCCGGATATTTATTTCTGCTCATATTCGCTCCTTACATACTTTCGGTATGTATATAATAGCAAACTCAAAAACAAATGTCAACAGGTTATATAAAAATGGGTACTTAAAGCTGTTTGCAGGATAAATGTTAGAAATGCTACCGAAAACTAAAAAGAAAAAAGCCCTTCAAACTCCAAAAGCTCTGAGTTATCAAGGCTTTTAACTTAGCGCGCTGCAAGGGATACCGTCGGCTACGCCGCCTTGCGTGCTCAGCGACCGCTGCTGCGCAGCAGTACCCGCCTCACACTTCGCGGCTAAAAGCAGTCCACCGGACTGTTTTCTTAACGCCGCTCACCCTCTCAGGGTTCGAATCCATTGAAAATAAAAAAGAACGGAAGCAACACTTGCGGTATTGCTTCCGTTCTTGGCGCGCTGCAAGGGATTCGAACCCCTGACCTTTTGGTTCGTAGCCAAACACTCTATCCAACTGAGCTAGCAGCGCATCTGATTGCCATAGTATATTAGCACAACGCGGGGCAAAAATCAACTGTTATTTCAAAATTTTTTTATTTTTCTCCGCTGCCCGGCGGGTACGCTATGCATTGCGGCGGTTTTCGGTCTGCCCGCGGCGCTTTTTTTGACAGTTTTTTGCCGGCTTCGGAAAGTTTTTCTTTTCTTTGGGGGCGCGGATAAATATTTTCTGCGGCGTGTGCCGCTTCGCGGTTTTTTAAAATTTTTTTGCTATTACATTGTAATCATCAATTTTTTGCTATATAATTGAAGGGATAGATTGGGGCTTTGTTTATGAAAAGCCGCGAAGGGAGAAAAATTTGTAATGAGCGACAGAACATACGTCTTATCATACGACATCGGCACGACGGGCGTCAAAACCTGTCTGTTTGAAGTTGAAGATGAAATAAAGCTGATCGCTGCGGAGATGGAAGGCTATTCGCTGACCGTTTATCCGGACGGCGGCGCGGAGCAGGATCCCGACGAGTGGTGGAGCGCGATATGCAACACCACGAAGAGACTCATGAATTCAACGAGCGTGAGCACTTCGGAGATAGCCGGTATATCCTTCTGCTCCCAGATGCAGGGTCTCGTGCTCGTCGACAAGGACGGCCAGCCCGTGCGCAAGGCGATGAGCTACATGGATCAGCGCGCAAAGAAGCAGATAAAAGAACTCATGGCTTACGGTCCGCAGATCGCGGGAGCTTATATTCCGAAGCTTCTCAAGTCTCTGCAGATAACCGGCGCCGTGTCCGCGAGCGTCAAGGATCCCGTATACAAATATAAATGGGTCGAGGAGAACGAGCCCGAGAACTTCGCGAGAACCTATAAGTGGCTCGACGTCAAAGAATACATAATCTGCCGCATGACCGACAAGTTCGTCATGACGCGCGACTCGGCTTTCGGCACTCTGCTCTACGATGTCCGCAAGGGCAAGGAGGGCTGGAGCCCCGAGATGCTCAAGATGTTCAACGTCAAGCCCGAGCATATGGCTGAGATAATCGACTCCACCGCTCTCGTCGGCGGTCTTACCGAAAAGGCTGCGGACGATCTCGGACTGTGCGAGGGCACGCCCGTATTCGGCGGCGGCGGAGACGCTTCGCTCATCGGCGTCGGCGCGGGCGCAGTCGCCCTCGGCGATACTCATATTTACTGCGGCACATCCGGCTGGGTCACGACCGTTGTTGACAAGAATATAGTCGACACGAGCGCGATGATCGCCGCGATAGTCGGCGCGCAGAACGGCAAGCTCAACTACTTCGCGGAGCTTGAGACCGCCGGTAAATGCCTCGAGTGGGTCAAGGATCACCTTGCCCTCGATGAGATCGACATCTTCCTCGAGAAGACCGATGTCGCCTCCTCGAAGGAGTCCATATTCACGAGCCTTTACGACTACATGTCGCATGTTATAAACAAGACCCCCGCAGGCTGCGGCGGAGTTATCTTCACCCCGTGGCTGCACGGCAACCGCTGCCCGTTCGAGGATCCGAACGCCCGCGGAATGTTCTTCAACATCAGCCTTGAGACCGGCAAGACCGAGCTCATCCGCGCCGTTGTTGAGGGCACTTGCATGCACCTGCGCTGGTTCCTTGAGACCGAGGACAAAAAGACCAAGACCTCCGATGTTCTCCGCTTTGTCGGCGGCGGCGCTCTCTCCGACGTCACCAGCCAGATACTCGCGGACTGCACGGGCAGAACGGTCGAGGTCGTTGCAAGCCCGCAGAACGTCGGCGCAGTCGGCGCGGCGGTCATCTCCGCAGTCGGTCTGGGCATGATAGGCAGCATCGAAGAGGCGAAGAAGCTCGTCCCGGCGAAGAAGACGTTTATCCCGAACCCCTCGCTCAAACCCATATATGACAAGAACTTCGCAGTCTTTAAGAACCTCTACAAGAGCAACAAGGAGAATTTTGCGGCTCTCAACGGCTGATAAACGGTTCAAACCGCCTTTTTGTGTCAATCATATCTTCGATTCCGCACTTGAAAAAGTGCAATACCCTGTGTTATACTGAAACAGGCAATAATTTTCGGACGATAAGGACGAAGGGAAGGTCTTAAAGAATGAAGAAAATCATCTCGGCTCTGCTCATCTGTATGCTCGCGGCAGTCTGTCTTTTCACCGGCTGCTCAAAAGCAAAGGGACTCAAAGTCAAGGACAGCAGCGGCAACGACCGCGTGCTCGTGACCGACGAAAACGGCAAGCCCGTCTATGACGAGGCAGGCAATATTGTCATTGTCGACACGGACGAAAAGGGCAAGGCAAAGAAGGACGAAAACGGCGAGCAGGCAACAAACGCCATCGCGCTCGATTATCTTCTCGTCTCCGGCAAGAACGCCTACTGCAGATATTTCACATTCACCCAGCCCTCCGGCTACAATATGTCGGCGGTCGGCACCGCGATAACCCTCACAAAAGGCGACGAGACCATCGACATAATTTATGACACCGAAAAGAGCGTCGATGACAAGTCCGCCGATATCGGCGAGGTCATCACCTCGCTTAAGGCGCAGGGCTTCAACCCCGAGGTCAACGACGAGACGAAGACCCTCTGCGGCGAGGACGCAAAGTTTACGGAGATAAAGGTCTCCGCGAACGGCAAAGAGGCGTTCATGGTCTCCGCCCTGTTCGAGAAGAACGGCGTGACCTATGCCTGCACCTACAAAACTTCAAAAGCCGGCGCAAACACCGGAGATTTTGAATCAATTGTCAATTCTATTTCGTTCAGATAACAGACGATAAAAAGTATTCTGACTGTTGAAAGGAGAACAGTATGTTATTTTCACTTGATATCGGTATCGATTTGGGTACCGCGAACACCCTTGTGTTCGTAAAAGGCAAGGGCATCGTTATAAGAGAGCCCTCCGTCGTTGCGGTCGATCAGAAGTACAATCCGCCCAGAGTCGTTGCCGTCGGCACAGAAGCCAAGGAGATGATCGGCAGAACTCCCGGCTCCATAACCGCAGTCCGTCCCCTCAAGGACGGCGTTATCGCCGACTTCGACATCACCGCGGATATGCTCAAGGCTTTCATAAAGAAGGTCACGAAGAACTCCCCGCTCGCGAGAGTCCGCGTTATGATCTGCATCCCCTCGGGCGTTACCGGCGTTGAGAGAAACGCTGTCAACGACGCCGCGAGAAGCGCAGGCGCAAAATATGTCAGCCTCATTGAGGAGCCCATGGCTGCCGCTATCGGCGCGGGTCTCCCCGTCTCCGAGCCCACCGGAAGCATGGTCGTCGACATCGGCGGCGGCACGAGCGAAGTTGCCGTTATCTCCCTGGGCGACGTTGTTACCTCGAACTCCGCAAGAGTCGCGGGCGACAATTTTGATGAGTCCATCATCAACTACATCAAGAAGAAATACAACCTGCTCATCGGCGAGAGAACCGCTGAGGATATCAAGATAAAGATCGGCTCCGCCTATCCCTACGAGGGCGAAGGCGCGATGAACATCAAGGGCCGCAACCTCATGGACGGTCTGCCGAAGAACATCGAGATCTCTGCGGAGGAGATCAGAGAGGCTCTGTCCGACTCCGTCAATCAGATCCTCGATGTCATCAAGGCTACCCTTGAGAAGACTCCCCCCGAGCTCGCTGCGGACATTATCGACCACGGCATCATGCTCACCGGCGGCGGCGCTCTGCTCAGAGGTCTCGACAAGCTCATTGCCGCCGAGACCCGCATCCCCGTTCTCGTCGCGGAGAGTCCGCTCGACTGCGTCGTTGACGGAACAGGCATCTGCCTCGAGCATCCGCTCGATAAATAAACGCCTTTTCGCGGGTCGCTCTGCTTTCCGCAGACGGCCCGCGTTCTCGCAGGCTTACAAAAACTATGCGGCACAACGGTTTTTCTGCCTTTCTGCATACTTTTTGCAAACCCGCGGGATTTTTTGCGTTGTATAGACTTACTTCTTCCAAGCAAAGGAGAGACTCAATTGAAGTTTTACAAATCCAGAACATTCAAAATATTTGTCGGCGTGCTCGTCGTGCTGATTATCGGCGTTGCGGCGGCAGCGGCGATGCATTCGGGCTCTTCGCCCGCAAATTCCGTGATAAGCACGGTGTTTTCGCCGCTTCAGCGCGCGTCGTCGTTCTTGGCGCAGAAGTTTTCGGCTTTCTCGATAAACTTCAAGTCCTCCGCCACGCTCTCGAAGCAGGTAGATGAGCTGAACAAAGAAATTGAGGATCTTCAGAGCCAGCTCGTTGACTACGAGCAGATGAAGAGCCAGAACGCGCTCTACAAAGAGTTCCTCGAGCTCAAAGAGAGCCACAAGGACTACAAATTCTGCGAGGCGTCAGTGGTCGGCAGAGATGCGGCGAACCCGCTCTCCGCTTTTGTTTTGAACCGCGGAAGCAATGACGGAATCGCCGTCAACGACCCCGTTATCTACGGCAAATATCTCGTCGGCGTCGTCACATCCGTGACCCTCACGCAGTGCACGATAAAGACGATACTCAACCCGAGCGTCAACACCAGCGCATATGAGGTCCGCACGCGCGACCTCGGCTTTGTCACAACGACTGCGGCATACGCCAAGGGCGGACTCTGCACCATGCCCGGTCTTTCGAGCTCAACGGCGGTCTCCCCCGGCGGAATCGTCTGCACATCGGGAGTCGGCGGCATCTATCCGCGCGATCTCATTATAGGCACGGTCACAAAAGTCGAGGACTCCGACACGGACATCTCCGCGACCGCGATAATCAAGCCCAGCGCGGACATAGCTTCGATAACAGATGTTTTTATAATCACCGAGTTCGAGGGTCAGGGTTCGAGCGTCACAGAGTAACAAATTTATCGAAAGGGACTTGTCTATGGGTCTCACAGCCGAAAAGAAAAGACTTATAATCCGCCGCGTGATTTTCGCAGTACTGCTGATTTTCTGCGCCGTTATCCAGAATACGCCGGGACTTCTGCCCGAGCCGTTCGGCGCGCATCAGCTCGCAGTGACGGTCATGGTGGTCTGCATCGCGATGTTTGAGCGCGAGACTGCGGGCATGCTCCTCGGTCTGCTCGCGGGCGTAGTGCTCGACGTGACCGGCGGCACCCAGGGCATAAACGCCATTTTGCTAACTGTAGTCGGTCTCGTGTGCGGAATGCTCGTCAACAACATGATAAGAAACAACATCGTCACCGCGCTGATTTTCTCCGCGCTGGCGCTGCTTGTGCATACATTCGTCTACTGGATAGTGTTCGTCGCCGCGCAGGGAGTCCACGGCGGCAGGCTGCTGTTCACCTTCTGCCTGCCGAGCGTGCTCTACACAGTGATATTCACGCCGCTTTGGTTCTTAATAACAAGAGGCATCAGCAGGCTGCTGCCCAGCGAAGTAAAAAGATAAAAGAAAGGAGAAAGCCCGATGGATTCAAAGAGACTTGCGATAAGGCGCATTGCCCTGCCCTGCATACTGCTCGCGTTCATACTTGTCTTTGTCGGCGTGCTCGTCAAAGTTCAGCTCATTGACGGCGAGAAATATGCGAGCGCCGTCAACACCGCGAAGCAGACTACCGTCACCATTCATGCGGCGCGCGGCGAAATAGTCGACCGCAACGGCAAACCCATAGTCGAGAACCGTCAGGGCTACTCCATAGTTTTCAACTATTCATATTTTCCCTCGAAGAAAGAGAACGCCGAGAGGAATTCTATAATAATCTCGCTCATCAGACTTTTTGAAGCGAACAACACCGAGTGGGAGAACGACCTGCCGATAGTCATTGACGCTTCGGGCGGACTCGTCTATAAAGCCGACAGCGAAAAAGAAATCGAGGTCATGAAAGGCAAGGACTACTTGAACCTCAACTCCTACGCCACGGCGCAGAACTGCTACGACACGATGGTCGAGATGTTTGAGATTGACCCGAGCTATTCGCTCAAAGACGGTTTAAAAATCGCAGCGGTGCGCTATCAGATGCTCCTGAACGGCTTCGGAGTCAGCAACTCTTATACTTTCGCCGAGGATGTCAGCGATGTGCTCGTCGCAAAAGTTAAAGAGAACAGTGCGACTTTTAAGGGCGTTGACGTTGAGGTAGTGCCCTACAGACACATTGTCGACGGCACCCTCGCCGCGCATATTATAGGCACCGTCGGAAAGATAAACGCCGAGGAATACGCCGAGCTCAAAGAAAAGGGCTACGGTATGAACGACATGGTCGGCAAGAGCGGAATCGAATACTCGATGGAAGAGTATCTTCGCGGCACGGACGGCGAAAAGGTCGTCACCGTAGACCCGGACGGCAACGTCTCCGAGACTGTGACGAAAGAGCCGGTTCAGGGCGCGACGGTCGTGCTCACCATTGACGCCGATATGCAGAAATTGGCGCAGGACACATTCGCGAAGTGGACAGAGAACTACGCAAAATCCTCAAAGAACAAATACGGAGTTCCCGCCGCGGGCGCGCTCGTTGTAAACGACCCGAACACGGGCGAGATTCTGACTATTCTCAGCTACCCGACCTATGATCTGAACACCTACAGCGAGAAATACTCGGAGCTGAGCAAAGACGAGCGCACTCCGCTCTGGAACAGGGCGCTGCGCAGCACCTACGCCATCGGCTCGACCTCGAAGCCCTCGGTCGCCATAGCGGCTATTGAAGAGGGACTCACAAACCGCGACAGGGTCATCCGCTGCACGAGGGAGTTCAAATACCTCGACCACACATTCTACTGCAACATCAACCACAAAGACCGAAACCTGACGCTCAGAACCGCTCTCCAGGATTCGTGCAACATATATTTCTACACCTGCGGCGAGGAGCTCGGAGTCAGCAGGCTCAACGAATACCGCTCCATGCTCGGGCTCGGCGTCAAGACCGGCGTTGAGCTGACCGAGGCGGAGGGCATTGAGGACAGTCCCGAGTACCGCGAAAGCATCGGTCAGACATGGCTGCCCGGCTATCTGATCCTTTCGTCCATCGGCGAAGGCGGTACGCGCTTCACGCCCATACAGCTCGCGAACTACGTCGCCACGATAGCAAACGGCGGCACGAGGTACGAACAGCATCTCATCAAATCGGTCAAGAGCGCCGACTATTCCGAGACGCTCGTTGAAAAGACCCCGAAAGTCGCGCTCGAGACGGGCATATCGAAATATGCCATCGACTGCGTCACCGAGGGCATGGAGTACGTTGTCAACAACAACCGTATTATACAGTCGGCTCTCAAGGGGCTCGATGTCCAGACCGCCGCAAAGACCGGTACTTCCGAAGAGAACAGAAAGATAAACGGCGTCAACCAGGTTATCAACAACGGTCTTTATATCACCTTCGCGCCGAGCAAAAACGCTGAGATATCCATGGCGTTCATCTGCGAGGGCGTCTACGGCTCGTCCTCCCTCGCGCAGATCGCAAAGCCGATATACGAATACTACTTCAACAGCTCGCAGACGGCAGCCGCGCCGCAGAGCGAGAATACTCTTCTGGGGTGATTAGATTAAATGGCTGAAAAAATAGTTATCGCCTCCGGCAAGGGCGGCGTTGGCAAATCATCTCTGACGGCCGGACTTGCGCGTGCGCTGAGCGGCGCCGGCAAGCGCGTGCTCATGCTCGACATGGACATCGGACTTCGCAGCCTCGATCTGATTTTCGGCACCCAGAAAGACGTGCTCTTCGACTGGGGCAATGTTATCGACGGCGGATGCGAGCCGAATCAGGCGGCACTCGCCGCGGGCGGTCCGATGCTGATGACTGCGCCGATGCGCATGTCCGACTCGTTCACCAAAGAGAGCATGAAAGAGCTTGCAGACAAGCTCGCCAAAGACTACGACTATATATTTTTTGACGCTCCGGCGGGACTCTCCGACGGATTCGAGCTCGCCTGCGCCGCAGCGGACAGGGGCATTGTCGTCTCCACCGCCGACGCGGTATGCGTGCGAAGCGTCAACATAACAGCGGTCGCGATGCGCAAACTCGGGCTTTCGGACATAAGGCTCGTCATCAACCGCTTTGACGAAAAGGCTGTATGCAAAAAGAAGCTTTTAAACATCGACGATGTCATTGACGCGGTATGCGTTCAGCTCATCGGCATCGTCCCCGAGGATGCGGCGGTGTCGCACTGCGCGGTGCGCGGCGAACCGCTCCCGGCATCGAGCGCGGCGGCAAAAGCGTTTTCGCGCATAGCCAAAAGAATCGACGGCGGCGAAGCACCGCTGTTGGGGTGAAAATTGATGTACCTGAGGCAAAGGTAACATTGCAAAATACTATCAATTGGTTGTAGGAGCGGATATCATTCACCCGCAAACCCCGTACAATTTTATTGGCGCGCATTTGTAGGGTGCGGCGACTCGACGCACCTATGCCGCGACAGCGGCACGAAGTCTTCGTAAATATTTATTTTGCCGACTGTAGGGGCGAACTTCGTTCGCCTGCTTTTGAAGTCTATATCGAGACAAAGCGGCTGAGAGATTGCTACGCTTGCACCATCTCAACAAAACGCCGTGACGCTCACGCCTCAAAGGGTCGCCGAGGTCGTCGACCCCTACAAACCGCGTTGAATAAAATTGTGCTATTTTGTACTATTACCGAATTACCACCTACGCCACAACTCAAATCAGGAGAAACGCCATGAAAAAACCGCGTTCAAAGAAAAAGATAATAATTTCCGTCCTCTGCGTGCTGCTTGCGCTCGCGGTGCTGACTCCGTGCGTGATAAACGCCGTTGTGATGCTCAGCGCGAGCAAGTATATAATCAGCGCGGACGAGGCGGCGGGACGCGGGGCGGACTGCGTATTGGTGCTCGGCGCAAAGGTCAACTCCAACGGCACGCTGAGCCATATGCTCGAGGACAGAATGAGCACGGGCGTTGATTTATATCAATCCGGCGCGGGCAAAAAGATCCTCGCGAGCGGCGACCACGGCAGGGATTCATACGACGAGGTCAATCATATGAAACAATACGCCGTCGGCAGAGGCGTTGACCCCGACGATGTGTTCCTCGACCATGCGGGCTTTTCAACATATGAGTCGATGTACCGCGCCCGCGATGTTTTTGAAGTCAAGAGCGCAATAGTCGTCACGCAGAAATACCACCTCTACCGCGCGGTCTACAATGCGCGCCGCCTGGGTATCGACGCCTATGGCGTTGCGGCGGACAAGCGCGTTTACGGCAAGCCCGTCTATAATTTCGTGCGCGAGAGCCTCGCCCGGTGCAAGGACTTCTTTATGTGCATTTTCAAGCCAGAGCCGACTTATCTCGGCGAGGTTATCCCGATAAGCGGCAGCGCGTCGCTCTCGGACGACACTGAATACTGACAGTTTCAAGGAGAAAGATATATGCGACTTGGCATTTTCGGCGGCACCTTCAATCCGCCGCACATGGGGCACATAAGGCTTGTTACCGCTATCGCGGACAAGCTGCAGCTCGACCGTGTTCTCATTATTCCGGCGTCGGTTCCGCCGCACAAGCACGTCTTGAACCTTGCTCGCAGCAGGGACAGATTCGAGATGTGCCGCCTGAGCTTTGAGGGCGACCGTCGGTTTTCCGTCTCGGACACGGAGCTTCGCCGCGTCGGCAAGAGCTACACCTACGACACGCTCTGCGAGATAAAGCGCGAATACCCGGACGCCGAGCTGTTTTTGATAGTCGGCTCGGATATGCTCGCGACATTCGACGAGTGGTACCGCTATCACGACATCTTAATGATGTGCACCCTCTGCGCCGCCTCGCGCAAGCCGGGCTTCGTGCCCGAGCTCGAGGGAAAGTTCACGCCGGAGGAAACAGAAAATATAAAATTCATCGAGATTCCGGTCTTTGAAGTAAGCTCGACCATCATTCGCCGCAGGATCTCCGAAAAAGAGAGCACGCAGGGACTTCTCGCCGACGGCGTGCGCGACTATATCGAAAAGAAAGGGCTTTACACTTGAACGTACCCGAGAAATACAAAGAATATGACGAGCTGCTGAAAACTAAGCTCGACGACTACAGATATATCCACTCACTCGGCGTTGCAAAGAGCGCCCGGCACCTTGCCGAGCTATACGGCGCAGACCCTGAAAAGGCTTATTTTGCGGGGCTTCTGCACGATGTGATGAAGAACGCAGCGCCCGAAGAGCAGTTGCAAATAATAGAAAAAGCTGATATAATGTTATCTCCGTCCGAGCGCCTGAACCGCAAGCTCTGGCACGCGATAGCCGGAGCGGCATTTTTGAAGCTGGAGCTTCATATCACCGACGAGGATATCATCGGCGCGGTTCGCTGGCACACTACGGGCAAAGCCAACATGACGCAGCTCGAAAAGATAGTCTACCTCGCGGATTTCATAAGCGAGGACAGAAAATATCCCGATGTCGACAAAGTCCGAGAGCTTTCGGAACAGTCGATAGAATCCGCGATGCTCTACACCCAAAGATACTGCATATCAAAGCTCCTCGCCGACGGAATGATAATCGACCCGTCGAGCGTCGACTGCTACAATGAACTTATAACCGAGAGGAGTTCAGAGAAATGACCCCCAGAGAACTGACAAACGAAATAGTTAAAATACTCGACAAGAAAAAGGCGCTGGACATCACGGCGATAAAGACCGAGGAGCTGACTATAGTCTCCGACTATTTTGTCATCGCGACCGGTACTTCAAACACCCATGTCAAGAGCCTCGCGGACGATCTCGAATACGAGATGGGCAAGCTCGGCGCAGCACCCGAGCACATTGAGGGACGCGCGACCGGCTGGATTCTGCTCGACTTCGGCAGCGTGCTCGTCCACCTGTTCCAGAAGGATCAGCGCGAATACTACAACCTCGAGCGCCTTTGGAACGACGCGCAGCAGCTTGACATAAGCGACCTGCTGACCGACTGAGAGAGAACATCCGAAAGGAATGACATAAATCATGGCAAACTACGATTTCAAAACCATTGAAAAGAAGTGGCAGGACCGCTGGGAGAAAGAGGGCACCTTCAGAGCTATCGACGATTTCTCGCTGCCCAAGTTCTACGGGCTCATCGAGTTCCCCTATCCGAGCGGCGCAGGCATGCACGTCGGCCACATCAAGGCATATTCCGGCATGGAGGTCATCTGCCGCAAGCGCAGGATGCAGGGCTACAACGTCCTGTTCCCGATAGGCTTCGACGCATTCGGACTGCCCGCCGAGAACTACGCGATAAAGACCGGCACCCATCCGCGCATAGTCACCGATCAGAACATCCACAATTTCACCGGTCAGCTCAAGCGCGTCGGCTTCGCGTTCGATTGGAGCCGCGTTGTCGATACGACCGATACCGACTACTACAAGTGGACCCAGTGGATATTCCTCAAGATGTTCGAGCACGGACTCGTTTTCCGCGACAAGGCGTTCGTCAACTACTGCCCGAGCTGCAAATGCGTGCTCTCCAACGAGGACTCGCAGGGCGGCAAGTGCGACATCTGCCACAGCGATGTTATCCAGAAGTCGAAGGACGTCTGGTTCCTGCGCATAACCGAATACGCCGACAAGCTCCTCGACGGGCTCAAGCACGTCGATTTCCCCGCCAACATCAAGGCTCAGCAGGAGAATTGGATAGGTCGCTCGACCGGCGCGTTCGTCAACTTCACCCTCTCGGGAACTGATAAGACGCTGCGCATATACACCACCCGCCCCGACACCCTCTTCGGCGTCACATTCATGGTCATGGCTCCCGAGCATCCGCTCATCGACAAGTACGCTGACCGCATCTCGAACATGGACGAGGTCGAAAAATACCGCACCGAATGCGGCAAAAAGACCGAGTTCGAGCGCACTCAGCTCGTCAAGGACAAGACCGGTGTCAAGCTCGACGGTCTCACCGCGATTAACCCCGTCAACGGCAAGGAGATTCCGATTTTCATCTCCGACTATGTCATGATGGGCTACGGCACCGGCGCCATTATGGCTGTTCCCGCCCACGACCAGCGCGACTGGGATTTTGCAAAGGCGTTCGGCATTGACATCATCCAGGTCATCAAGGGCGGCGACATTGAAAAAGAAGCATACACCGGCGACGGTGAGATGATAAATTCCGATTTCCTCAACGGAACGGACAACAAGAAAGAATCCATAGAAAAAATGCTCGAGTTCCTCAAGGCGCGCGGCATCGGCGAGAAGGGCGTCCAGTACAAGATGAAGGACTGGGCATTCAACCGCCAGCGTTACTGGGGCGAGCCCATCCCGATCATCCACTGCCCGCACTGCGGCATGGTCGCCGTGCCCGAGAACGAGCTGCCGCTCAAGCTCCCCGATGTTGAGAACTTTGAGCCCGGCGAGGGCGGCGAAAGCCCGCTCGCAAAGATAGATTCCTTCGTCAACTGCACCTGCCCGAAGTGCGGCGCGCCCGCGAAGCGCGAGACTGACACGATGCCCCAGTGGGCTGGTTCGTCCTGGTACTTCCTGCGCTACATCGATCCGCACAACGACAAGTGCTTTGCAGCCAAGGACAAGCTCAAATATTGGCTCCCCGTCGACTGGTACAACGGCGGCATGGAGCACGTCACGCGCCATCTTATCTATTCGCGCTTCTGGCACCGCTTCCTCTATGATATCGGCGAAGTCCCCGTTCCGGAGCCGTATGCGAAGCGTTCGGGTCTCGGACTCGTGCTCGGCGCGGACGGCGTGAAGATGTCGAAGTCCCGCGGCAACGTTGTTGACCCCGACGATGTTATCAAAAAATACGGCGCGGACACCCTGCGCACATATATAATGTTCATGAGCGACTATTCAGCCTCCGCCCCGTGGAAAGAGAGCGGCGTCAAGGGCTGCAAGCGCTTCCTCGAGAGAGTCGCGTCCCTGTCGGATATCGCCGAGGGCACCGGCACGACGAAAAAGCTCGAATCAATAATGAACAAGACAGTCAAAAAGGTCTCGCAGGATATTGAGGACATGAAGTTCAACACCGCGATCGCCGCAATGATGACCTGCCTCAACGAGATAAATGATGTTGGCACACTGACAAAGGACGAGCTGTCCGTATTCATCCGTCTGCTCTGCCCGTTCGCTCCGCACCTGTGCGAGGAGATGTGGGAGCAGCTCGGCGAAGAGGGTCTCTGCTCGACCGCGAAGTGGCCCGACTACGACGAGAGCAAGTGCGTTGACGACGAGATAGAGATCGCCGTTCAGGTCAACGGCAGAGTCCGCGACCGCTTCACCGTGCCCGCCGATATCGAGGCTGCCGACGCGATTGCCAGAGCCAAGGAGCTCGACAAGGTCAGGGAGTTCACCGACGGCATGGCGTTTATAAAAGAGCTCTATGTCCCCGGCAAGCTCGTCAACCTCGTTGTAAAGCCGCAGTAAAAAAGGATATTTTAATCAAAAATAAAAAATCCCCCCAAGCGGTTGACAATAAAATTCACCTGTTGTATAATTAGAGGCAAGCTTATGCTAATTAGCCCTTGCAATTGCAGCGGAGGGAGGGAATATTAATGAGTCAGGTCAAAGTTAAAGAGAACGAATCTCTCGAGAGCGCACTCAAGCGTTTCAAGAGACAGACTTCCAGAGACGGAGTTATCCAGGAGGTCCGCAAGAGAGAGCACTATGAGAAGCCTTCGGTCAAGAGAAAGAAGAAGTCTGAGGCGGCTCGCAAGCGCAAGTACAAATAAGTACCTGCACTGTACAACTGTACATTTAAAGGCGGTGGGAAAGGGATTTCTCACCGCTTTTTTCAAAGTACCCTAAGGAGGAACAGAGAATGATTTTCGACAAGTTTCTTTCGCTTCTGCCGTCGGAGCTCGACGGCGCGCTGATAATGTCCGAGGAGAACAGGCGCTATTTCACCTCGTTCCCGTCGTCGGACGGCGTTCTGCTCATTTCGAGAAACGGCACGGTATTTCTCACCGACTCGCGCTATGTCGAGGCGGCGCAGAAGAAGATAACCGTCTGCCCCGTCAGACTCACAAAAGATCTGAGCACCGAGCTGCCGCAGCTGATGAGCGAATTCAAAATAAACAACCTCGCCGTTGAGACGACGAGACTCACCGTCGCCCAGTTCGAGGAGTTCACAAAGTGGATGCCCGACACAGGCATCTGCACCGAAAACTACGCCGACCGCGCGATAGACGCGCTCAGAATGGTAAAATCCGACGGCGAAGTGAAGCTCGTGTGCGAGGCGCAGGCGATAGCCGAGCGCGCATTCGACCACATACTTGAATTTATAAAGCCCGGCGTGACCGAGCGCGAGATTCAGCTCGAACTCGACTACTATATGCTCCGAAACGGCGCGGAGGCGCTCTCGTTTGAGACTATCGCAGTCAGCGGAGTCAACTCCTCGATGCCGCACGGCGTGCCCTCGGACAAAAAGATTGAAAACGGCGATTTCATCACCATGGACTACGGCGCGGTCGTCGGCGGATACCACAGCGACATGACGCGAACCGTCGCAATCGGCTACGTAAGCGAAGAGCAGAAGAAGATATACAACACCGTCCTCGAAGCGCAGCTCGCCGCGATGGAGAAGATGGCTCCCGGAGTCTCCTGCGCCGACGCGGACAAAGCCGCGCGCGATATCATAACCGACGCGGGCTACGGCGAATTCTTCGGCCACGGCACGGGTCACGGAGTCGGCGTTGAGATCCACGAGCAGCCGCGCGTATCGCCCCGCTCGAAAGAGATTCTCGCCCCCGGACATCTTGTCACCGCGGAGCCCGGCATCTATCTGCCCGGACTTTTCGGAGTCAGAATCGAGGACATGGTACTCATCACGGAAGACGGCAGCCGCGGACTCACCCACGCGCCGAAAGAACTCATCATACTCTAAAATATCTCCCCGTATGCAGGACATACGGGGATTTCTGTTTTATATGCGAACTCCGTTTGCCTGATTTTAGGCTCCCCTGCAGGGGTGTTTCGCTTCGCTCAAGGTAATAAGTAAAAGTGAATAGTGAAAAAGTGCATGGTATGGTTGGATTTCATTCGCCCGCGAAATTGCACAATTTTATTGACGCGCACTTCGTAGGGTGCGGCGAAACATACTGTCCCGCAGCAACTCTTTTCGATTTTTTAGTTGACCTTTTATATTTCTTCTGATAAACTTGTGGTATCAGGAGGGATAACAATGGCAAATGTCAAAAAAGCTCTTTATAATGTAGCCGTTTTTCTGGTCTCGCTGTTCATCACCGGCTCGATAAACGTCTCGAACATCAAAAACACTCAGGATACAAGCCGCGTAACGCTCACGGTAAACGAGACGGAGACGCTCCAGGAAATGAACGGCTGGGGATCCGCCGCGGCATGGTGGGCGCAGGTCGCAGGAGGAAGCAAAAACGCCGACGATATCGCAAAGCTTCTCTACAGCAAAGAGGGACTCGGGCTGAACATATACAGATACAACGTCGGCTCGGGCGAAAAGCAGAACCCCAACTCCCGTCTCGATCCCGATTCGTGGAAGAGCACGGCGAGCTTCCTTGTATATAACGAAAAGACCGGGAAATATGAATATGACTGGTCGCAGGACGCGAACGCAATGAATATGCTCAAACTCTGCATGAGCTACGGCTGCATTGACTCAGTCGTTCTGTTTTCAAACTCGCCGCACTTTTCAATGACCGTTTCCGGTCAGGCGAGCGGCGGACTGAAGAAGCATCAGAACAACCTCAAGCCCGAATGTTATCAGGAATATGTCGACTATTTTCTTGACATAACCGAGCATTTCCTTGAGCTCGGCGTACCGGTTAAATATATAAGTCCGATAAACGAGCCGCTTGTCTCATGGGGCGGCGACAACGTCTATCAGGAGGGCTGCCACTACGACGAAAAGGAGATGTTCAAGCTCTACCGCATGTTTGCCAAGAGCATAAAGGAGCGCGGGCTCAATGTCAAAATGTCCATGTGCGAGGTCTCGAAAATAGGCAACCCCGCATTCGAATACATAAAGAAAATCAGCAAGGACGAAGAGCTCAGCAGCGTCATGGCGACATATTCTTATCACTCCTACTGGTCCGACACGAACTATCTGCTCAAGAAGGCCTGGGGTCAGTATCTGAGAAGATACTATCCCGATGTGACGGTCGAGATGGACGAGTGGTGCGAGCTGCCCTGCCACAGCACGACGAGATCGATATCCGGCGCGCGCACCATGGCGAGAACCATCTGCCAGGATATCATGTATTCAAACGCCACGGCGTGGACCTCGTGGGTCGCAGTCAGCGAATGGGGCGACAACTCCGACGGACTCATCATCGCCGACCATGAATGCAACGAATATTACACCGCCAAGCGATACAATGCGCTTGCGCATTTCTCGAAGTTTGTTCCTGTCGGCAGCAAGGTCATATCCAACGAAAAGGATGTCAACGACCGCGTCGCGTGGAAGATAAAGAATCAGATGGGCTTTGTTATCCTCAACAAGACCAACTGCGCGTCCTTCCTCACGCCGGACGGCAGCATAGTTGTCGTCATCGTCAACGACGATGCGGGCTGCACCTTCAACTTCGAGGGCATCAGCAGCAGAGACAACCTCAAGATATATACCACGAACGACCAGTACGATCTCAAGCTCACCTACGACGGAGAGTATAAACAGGAGGTCGAAATCCCCGGCCTGAGCATCACAACGCTCATATTCAGCTGATGATACGCACTCCCCTGCGGAGTGCGGACAGAACAGAACCCCACCTGCGGTTTGCCGTTAGGTGGGGTTGTTGTTTGGAGATTCCGGCGCAAATCAAAACTTGTCAACAAAGAAGCATACAAAAACTGACCGCGGCGGTTTCCCGTTGCGGTCGGTTTTGTTTTTATATAATTGAGCGAATTTATTCTGCCTCTCCGCCCTCAAAGGTTTTTGCAACCTCCTTGAGCAGCTCGCGTATGGGCAGGTGCTGAGGACATGAGTGCTCGCACTTTCCGCAGCCGATGCAGTCCGACGCTTTGCCGTGATTCTCTGTGTAGACCTCATAGTAGCAGTCCGAGTTCCAGTCGCGGCAGAGCTGCTTTGCGTTCATGCACGAGAACAGGTCGGGGATAAGGATATGCTCGGGGCAGCCGTCCGTGCAGTAGCGGCACGCGGTGCAGGGGATGGTGTGAGTCGCGCGTATAACGTCGCAGACCTTCGCTATCGCCCGTCTCTCCTCGTGGCTCAAGGGCTTAAAGTCCTTCATAAACGACAGGTTGTCGTTCATCTGCTCTAAGCTGCTCATGCCGGAGAGCACCATGAATACGCCGTCGAAATCCGCTGCGTAGCGTATCGCGTAGCTCGCCGGGCTGCCGCCGTGAAGAGCGTCAAATATAGCCTTGCCCTGTTCGGGAATGTCGGCGAGTTTTCCGCCCTTGACAGGCTCCATGACTATTACGGGCTTGTTGTGCTTGCGGCAGACCTCATAGCACAGCCGCGCCTGAACGGCGGGGTCCTCGAAGTCGATGTAGTTGAGCTGGATCTGAACCACCTCAATCTCCGGGTATTCGTTAAGCATCTCGTCGAGTACGTCGGCGGTGTCGTGGAACGAGAAGCCGACGTGCTTTACCTTGCCCTCTTTTTTCAGCTCGAACGCGTGCTCATAGGCGTGCAGCTTCTTGTATTTTTCAAATATCGACTTCGTCTGCGAGTGCAGGAGGTAGAAGTCGAAGTAGTCCACTCCGCAGCTCTCGAGCTGCTTTTCAAACAGCGGGCGGATCTCGTCCTCGCTGTTAAACAGCGAATCGGAGAGCTTGTCGGTGAGAATGAAGCTGTCGCGGGGATAGCGCTTTACGACGCAGTCGCGTATCGCCGTCTCGCTCTGGCCGCCGATGTAGACGCGTGCGGTGTCGAAATAGTTGAAGCCCTGCGCCATGAACTCGTCAACCATCTTTGTGAATTCGGCGTAATCTACTTTTTCGCCGTCCATGGGCAGTCTCATGCAGCCGAAGCCGAAATTTTTCTTTACATCGGGGAATGTGCTCATTTTATGTCTCCTCCCGTGAATTAATTTTATCTTGTCAAATATATAATGCACTCTGCGGGGCGTGCAGTCAAGGGGTAAAAATCAAACTTTTTGTGAAGAAAACTCCCCTGCGGGAAAATATGTCACTGCTTTTTCCCGAGCTCAAAATGAGCGGCGAATTTTTTGAACAGCGGCTGGAAGTCGAAATACTTATCAAACAGGCGGCAGAAAAAGCCGATTATCGTACCGTTTATCGAGGCGATAACGAGCGTGCCCCAGCCGATGCCCTCAAAGCGCCTGAAAAACGCGAGCGACATTATCGCCGCCACCGCGAGGCAGGATAAATCGAAGCAGGTCTTGAAGCGCGACAGCTTTATGCCGAACTTTCCGCTGACGCCCTTGACGAAGAAGTCGTAGACCTGCGGATAGAGATAGGTTTTGTAAAACATCGCGACCGAGAACGAGGTCAGCAGCACACCGAAGATAAAAAGAAGTATTCTTATCGGCATGGACATGCTCCCGGGCGGGGTGACATTAGGATTAAAGAACGGGATGCACCGCCAGAGATCGAGCGCCGCGCCGTAGATAAGGCAGGTCACGAACGACGAGAGATACACCGCCCTGAATCCGCGCATGACGATGCAGAAGATAATAAACAGCCCCGCCTGAATGACATATTCCGCCTGGCCGAATGTGAGTATTCCGACTTTCAGGCTCAGAAGATATGCCGGCGCGACTATCATCGACACGCCGAAGTTTGCCGCCGTGAGCATTGCGACCGCGAGTGAGAGCAGGGCGACGGCGAGGATATAAACGACCTCGCTCGGAATTTTCAGCTTCCTGTTTTGCAAAATAACCCCTCTTTTCATCAAAAAAGCCACGCACCGAAAAGGTGCATGGCGAAAAATAAACCCGTCAGGTTCGGAAAAATCCACACGATTTTGGTATATTATATTACATAATCTGCCATGTGTCAACGCGTGCGGCGCAGTTTTGCGATACCTGCCGCGAGCAATGATACTGAAACCGCGAGCGTGAATATTAAAATGAGCAGATATACATTGCCGTTTGCGAAATGCGCCCAGTCGGCGAAATTCACGGCGTAGTTCGCGCCCTCTACGCTACCGAGCACAGCGGTGAGAAAACGCGGCAGAGCATATATAACCGAGCCGAACGCGAGGACATCGACCGAGGCGTTTATCAGCGGGTGCTTGCAGATAATATGCATGACGGCAGTCACCGCGAATGGAATAAATGAATAGAGCACAATGAGCAGTCCCTTGGGCAGGCTGAATACATTCGTTATTCTTGCCGCCGAAACGAGCAGGGCTAGGCAGGCGAAGAACAGCAAAAAGTATACGGCGGGAATAAATCTGCGTCCCCTTGCGGGCATATAGCGCCTGAGCAAAAACGGCGCGAACACCGCGATATACCCGAGCAGAGTGCCGAGCGCGGCGGCGCCGAACCAATTCTGCCCGTATTTTGCGCAGCAGATGACAAAGAGCAGGACGAGCGAGAGATAGGTCGAGCCCGTGAACACCGCGAGCTTATGCTTTTCGGTAAAGCGCGTAAATGTCGGAACGAACGAAAACGCCGTCAACAGACTGCCGAAAACCACGGGGAAGAAAGTAAACCTGTGATTCACCGCGAGGTCGCATATGAAACATATAATAAGCGCCAGCGCATACGCGCCCGTGAAGCCCCAAAAGAAGGTCTCGATAATCTTTCTGTATACGCGCGCGTTTCTTTTCATCTCGTGATACTCCGTGTCGTTCGCACCGCTTATCAGCTCATGCTCCGAGATGTCGAGTACCGAACAGATATCGGGTATCATTGTTATGTCGGGATAGCTTTTGCCCTTCTCCCATTTTGATATTGCGGATTCGCTGAGAAAAAGTTTTTCTGCGAACTCCTTTTGGGTCATCCCCTTTTCGTTTCGCTTTTGACGCAAAAACTGACCGAATGTTGATTTGTTGACCATTTCGATCACCTCCGCTGCATATCATAGCACCGCCCGCAGTATTTGTCACGGGAGTGTCAGTCAAGTCGCCGTTTTTGGGGCAATTTACCGCCGGTCGAGGGGTAAAAAGCTCTCCCTGTTTCGCGAAATTATTGCAAACATATTATAGAATATAATTTTGCGGCAAGTCAATACTTTTGGCAGGCGGCAAAATATTCTGTTTTGCGTGTCATATCAATTTTTGCTTTACTTTGCGTGCTGCTTTTTGTATAATGTTATGTGTATAAAATTAACTTTTTTGATAACGAGGTTTTTGTATGCTGCAATTTGAAGAGTTGAGGCTTGAGCTCAACGATAATAAACAGAAGCTCTCCGAGCTGCGCGAGGCTCTCGGTCTCGACGCGCTCAAGGAGGAAATAGCGAAGCTTGAGGAGCAGACCGCCGCAGAGGAGTTTTGGGGCGATATCGAAAATTCACAGAAGGTGCTCCAGAGAATAAGCCAGCTTAAAAATAAGGTCGCGGCTTATACTTCGCTCGAGACCGCTTTTGACGACACGATGACCCTCATAGAGCTCGCCGACGAGGAAGAGGATCTCTCCATGTTCGACGAGTGCCGCGAGGGCGTTACAAAATTTGAGGACGAGCTCGAGAAGCAGACTCTCAGCACGCTCTTAAACGGCGAATACGACGCGAAGAACGCACTGCTGACTTTCCACGCGGGCGCGGGCGGAACCGAGGCTCAGGACTGGACGCAGATGCTCGTTCGTATGTATCAGCACTGGGGCGAGAAGCACAACTTCAAGGTCAGCATGCTCGACTTTCTTGACGGCGACGAGGCAGGTCTTAAATCCGCAGTTCTGCTCGTCGAGGGTGAGAATGCATACGGCTATCTCAAGGGCGAGATGGGCGTTCACCGCCTTGTCCGAGTCTCCCCGTTCGATTCATCGGGACGCAGACACACATCTTTTGCTTCCCTTGAAGTCATGCCCGAAATCGACGACAATATCGAAGTTGAAATAAATCCCGACGATCTTAAAGTCGACACCTACCGCGCGAGCGGCGCGGGCGGTCAGAAGGTCAACAAGACCTCGTCCGCCGTGCGTATAACGCATATCCCGACCGGCATCGTCGTCTCCTGCCAGATCGAGCGCAGCCAGCATCAGAACCGCGAGGTCGCGATGAGAATGCTCAAATCGAAGCTCCTCGAGATAAAAGAGCGCGAGCATCTTGACAAAATCGAGGATATCAAGGGCGACCAGAAAGAGATCGGCTGGGGCAGCCAGATCCGCTCCTATGTCTTTATGCCCTACACCCTCGCCAAGGATCACCGCACCGGCTTTGAAAACGGCAACATCAACGCCGTTATGGACGGCGACATAGACGGCTTCATCAACGCTTATCTCAAGATGGAGTCGCTCAAGAACCAGGACTGATAACATGAACATTATCGACATTTCGCGCGACGCGCTCAAAACCGAAATATATCCGGGCGACCCTCTGCCGCATGCGGAGTTCGTCAGCCGGATAGGAGAAAATTCGAGCTGCAATCTGTCCACGCTCTTCTCGTGCGTACACACGGGCACTCATGCCGACGCACCCCTGCATTTCATCGACGGCGGCGCGAGCATAGACGAAGTACCGCTCGAACCGTTTATCGGTCCGTGCACGGTCATTGAAGTGCCCGAGGGCGCGATAACGGGCGAGGATATCAATGAAAAATTCCCGCAAAAGTGCGAGCGCCTGCTCATAAAGGGCGGCGGCAAGGCTTATTTTCACAGCAGCGCCGCGGACGAGCTCGCCGACATCGGACTCAAGCTCATAGGCACGGATTCCCTCTCCGTCGGCGTAAAGGGCGACCAGGTAGCGCCGCACAAGGCGTTTTTGAGCGCGGGGATCTGCGTGCTCGAGGGGCTTGACCTGAGCGAGGTTACCCCCGGCAACTACTATCTCTTCGCCGCGCCTGTGAAGCTCGGCGGACTCGAGGGCGCACCCGTGCGCGCGGTGCTTATCAGCGACTATATTTTTTGGGGCAGCCGTTGACGCTGTGCCGTATCTGCAATAAATGAAAGGCGTGTTCTGCTCAATGAAGCGTTTTCTGGACGTTTTGCTCAGCCTGCTGGCTATTATTTTTCTGTCTCCGCTGATGCTTATTATCAGTCTGATAATAATCTGCGATGACGGTCTGCCTGTCATATTCAGGCAGAACAGGGTCGGCAAGGGCGACGAGCTGTTCAAAATCAAAAAATTTCGCACGATGAAAAACGGTGCGCCGAATCTTTCGACCGCCGATTTTGAACAGTCGGATGAGTTTATCACCCGTTCGGGCAAATTCCTGCGCAGGACAAGCCTCGACGAACTGCCGCAGCTGTTCAATGTTCTTGCGGGCGACATGAGCTTCATCGGTCCGCGTCCGCTGATCCCCGAAGAGAGCCACATCCGCGAGCTTCGCCGCGAATACGGAGTATATTCCGTCCGCCCGGGGCTGACCGGCTGGGCGCAGGTCAACGGCAGAGACTGCCTCTCCGACGAGGAAAAGGCAGAATATGACCGCGAATACATCGAGCGCAGATCGCTCTTGTTTGACACAAAAATATTTTTCCGCACCATCTGGGTCGTGCTCACGGGCAAAGACGTTGTCGAGGGCGGAATGAACCATAAGGGAGAAAAATAAGCCGCATATTGCGGCTTCAGTCTGTCGAAAAAGTCTGTCATCGTACGGGCTCAAGGCTCCCCTGTGTAAGAGGAGCTGTCACGGCTAAGCCGTGACACTGAGGGGTTGTTGTAATGAAAGTTCAAAATACTCAGCATTTTTGAAAAATTTCAACTTATTCAGAACAATCCCTCCGGCGCTTCGCGCCACCTCCCTTTACACAAGGGAGGCTTTGATTTTTGCGAAACCACCAAAAATAGGTTTATAGACACGCTCGAGCCGCATATTGCGGCTTTATTTGTAGGCGCAGCGTATTTTATTTTTTGTAAAGGTAACGTCGAAAAGGTAATGTCAACGACCCGATAAACCCGGGTGAACAAGCTCCCAATAGCCGCGCCGCAGTGGAACGGCTATCTGAGAAATGCGAGGGAACGGCTTGCAAAGCAAGCCGCACGAGACCGCACTCGTCCAAGCTCCAGCGCGTTTGCGGGCGAATGTGCCGAGCTGCCTACTGAGTAACACAAGCCATGTACTACGGCGCGGCGTTCGCGGGGTCTCGGGGCGAAGCCCTGAGTTTGCTTTTCTTTTGCAGGCGTTTTCTTTTTCAAATAAAAAGAAAATGCCGAAACGCTGTGAAAGATAAAATATTTCGTTAAGGTAGGTAGCGAAGGCAGTAGGTAAAAATTTATAGTCTAACATCATGCCGCCTACGGCAGCGGCGGTGCGTCAAGGTCGCCGCACCCTACAAAGAACCGTTTCTCTTGCAACTTTTAGCTATTACTTTAAGCGGATCTAAAACAATCCCTTGCCTCCCCCCACGCTTGCCTGTCCCCTTTCAAACGTGAAAGACGATATAAAGTGCCGCAGATAAACAAAATTGCTCCTAGACGGCATTTCTTTAAAACAAAAAGCCGCCGCGGAGTGAGACTCCGGGCAGCTTATATATAAATTTTGCGGCTGTTATGCCACTCCGAGGTACTCTTCGAGGCACAGGTTCTTCGCTTTCATCTCCTTGGCGGCTTCGACGCCGACATAGCGCCAGTGCCACGGCTCAAAGGTGATGTTCGTGATGCTCTGTTTGTCCTTGGGATATCTGAGCACGAAGCCGTAGTCCGCGGCGTGCGCCTGGAGCCATCTGTATTCTTTCGTGTTCTCGAAGCTCTCGTATATCGAGAGAATGTCCATGCAGAGCCCCGCATTGTGCTCGCTCGTCTGCGGCGGCAGGATTATCTCCGACGCCATTATTGTCGCCTGCTTCTTGCTGTAGCCCTGCTTCATATAAAGGCTAATACGCGCCTCGAAGTTTCTCTTCTGATGCGCTATCGAGCGGTAGCCCGACAGGGGCGAGAGCTTTATTCCGTCTTCGAGCGCCGCGTTATACATCTCTATATAGTGCGGAGCGACGCGGTAGTCAAGCAGCCCGTAGTCATATCCGCCGTAGATGTCAACAACGGTCTTTGCGGTTTTGACCGTGTAGTCTGCGGGCAGAATATAGTCGCGGTTGACGAGGGTCAGGTACCATTTCGATTCGTCTACCTTCGTCACCTTCGGCGAGAATCCCGCGTATGCGTATGCATATTCCGTGACCCCGCTCGTGGAGGCTTTTGTGGTCTGCTGAGTTGTTGTCTTTTCGGTCTGCGTCGCGGTCTCCTGCGAGGTCGATTCGGGCGCGGTGCTCTGCGCCGATTCGGACTGCGACTCGCTTGAAGTTTCAGCCGGCGTTTTGCTGTCCTTCGAGCGGACTTTGAGAATAGCGTATGTGCCGACGAGCGCAACGAGTATTACCGCGAGGATAACCGCAAGTATCGAGCGTATATTTTTCTTCATTTTCCATATCTCCCATAAAGGTTTCAACAGCCCTACGGCTGCGACACAAATATATCACAATAAACCTGTCGTGTCAAACTCGCGGCGGAATTTAAAAGACGAAAGGAGTCTTATCATGAAAGCTCAGGACAGTGTCAAAAACTATCCGTCCGCGCTCAGAGAGATGACGAATTTCTCGGTTCGCGGAATCAAAAAGATCTGCAAGGATGTCGGTCCCAGACCCGCCGGCAGCGAGCAGGAGCATGAGGCTCAGAAGCTCATGGCTGCCGAGCTCGACGGCGCGTGCGACAAGGTTGAAATCGAGCCCTTTGACGTACATCCCGGCGCATTCCTCGGCTGGATACTCACGGACGGCATAATGATGATCGCCGCGATAGTCCTCTTCTTCTTTGGCATGAGCGTCATATCGCTGGTTCTCAGCGCACTCTCGCTGATATTCGCAATCGTGGAGTTCCTGCTCTACAAAAAGATGCTTGACCCCTTCTTCCCCAAAAAGACGTCGCATAATGTCGTTGCCGTCAGAAAGCCCAAGGGCGAAGTCAAGCGCCGCATAATCTTCTCCGGCCATTCGGACAGCGCGAACGAGTGGAGATTCACCTATTACGGCGGCTCGAAGCTGCTCGTTCCGATAATCGGTCTGAGCTTCGTCGGCATTCTGCTCGGACTCGTGCTCAACATCTGGGCTATCGCCGCAGGCCACGGTTTCTCCATAGCTGAAGACGGCGCGCTCAACATCCTGAGATATGTTTTCCTCGCCTGGATACCGATCCTCTTCGTCGCGCTCTTCTTTGAAAACAAGAAGAGACCCGTCATGGGCGCGAACGACAACCTGACCGGCTGCTTTATCTCAATGGCGGTCGTCAAATATATGCAGCACCACGACATCCGCTTTGAAAACACCGAGGTCTGGGTAGTGCTCACAGGCTCGGAGGAAGCGGGACTTCGCGGCGCAAAGGCGTTCTGCAAGGCGCACAAGGACGAGCTCGGCGATGTTGAAACCGTGTTTGTCGGCCTTGATACTATCCGCGACTACGATTTCATGGCGATATATTCGCGCGACCTCACCGGTACCGTCAAGAACGACGAGAGTGCGTGCGCGCTTGTCAAAGAGGCTGCAAAGCAGAACGGACTCGATATGCCCTATAAGAGCGTTTTCTTCGGCGCGACCGACGCCGCCGCAGTCACCCAGTCGGGCATGAAGGCTGTTTCGATAGCCGCAATGGATCCCGCCCCCGCAAGATATTATCACACGAGACTCGACACCGCGGATAATCTCGACATAAAGACTATTGAAGCCGTGCTCGACGTTGCGCTCGAGACTGCATTCCTCTTCGACGAAAAGGGTCTTTCAAACTGATTGTTTGTATATTATAACCAAATACGCCGCCTGTTTTTCAATAATTATAACAAAAATAGGCGGCACTGTTAATTTTTACTGTAATAATTCAAATTAATATGTTATAATAATTCAGTCTAAAGAGCAGCGGAACTGCGGCGCAGCATAATTCGATTTTGTGCGCTTCCGCTTTAAAAACGAAAGGGGATTTAACCTTCATGAAGAAAAAGATCTATGCCGTATGCGCGCTCGTGCTTGTGGCCGCAATGTTCTCCTCGTTCGCGGCCTGCGATGCCGGCACCACCGACACTGAGGAGACCACAGTCACCGCGATGTCCGAGATGCCCGTTGGCAAAGAGGCAATGGTCAACTACTACAACAGCGTCATAAACGCCGTCAAGGTCAAGAAGCCCGCTGTTAAGAAATTCCAGAGCACGGAGAACGTCTCGAACGTTATCTGCGGCACAGAGGACGGCGAGCGCAACACCCTGCTCGAAAAGTCCGTTCCTACGCTCAAGAAGTTCATCTTCGACGGCACGAAGAAAGCTTTTGAAGAGAGCAGAAACGCCGAGACAAAGTACGGCGACGATCTGACCGCACTCTTCCCCGTATCCGGCGAGAGCTGGTCGAGCCGCCTCACCGCAGCTGATGTTGAGTCCGCGGAGATAGAGGCAAACGACGACAACAGCCAGCGCACCCTGACCCTCGTCATCAAAGAGCCCGGCGTCGACCTCGTCAAGAAGGCGTTCAACCTCGGCTCCGAAGAAGACAGAGCGGCGGCAGTCAAGGAGTTCAGAGAGAAGCTCAAGGGCTACCTCAGCTTCACCGATATCGAATCCCTGACCTACACCGAGTGCAAGATAATCTGCGTCATCAACACGAAGGACAACACCGTTGCTTCCGTCGAGTACATAAGAACCGAGAAGATCACGACCACGATAACCGGCGAGGGCACCCTTGCCGAGATAGGCACTCTTCCCTGCTCGTTCGAGTACACCTACGGCGACAAGTACGAGATGGACTGGACCGATCCTTCGACCACGACCACTGCCGAGGCAGACTAACAAAAACTGAAGTGAGTCCTCCGAGGCAGCTCGGGGGACTTTTCATTTGGCAACTGGGGGTATGAATTTGTTTTCACGGATAAACAGCATGGGGCTTTTCGGCATGGACAGCTACATGGTTCAGGTCGAGGCGGATCTCTCACAGGGGCTGCCGAGATTTGATATAGTCGGACTGCCCGACGCCGCGATAAGCGAGGCGAAAAACAGAGTCCGTTCGGCGATAAAGAACACGGGATTTGCCTTCCCCGTCAGCCGCATCACGGTGAACCTGGCTCCTGCAGACACGCGCAAGGAGGGCTCAGTATATGATCTGCCGATTCTCATGGCTCTGCTCAAAGCCGGCAGGCAGATAAACTTTGACTCCGACAATATGGCGTTCATCGGCGAAGTCGCACTCGACGGGCTCGTCCGCCGCGTCGACGGCGCGCTGCCCATGGTCATAACCGCCGCAAAGAATGGAATAAAGACTGTATTTGTCCCGACAGAGAACGCGGCGGAAAGCTCGGTCGTTCAGGGAATTGAGGTTATACCCGTGCGAAGCGTCGAACTGCTGATAAAGCACCTGCGCTCCGAGGAGACAATAGCTCCCGCGAAGTTCGACGATTTCAGAGACAGCTACGCGCCGGACGAATTTGCGCCGGACTTCCGCGATGTCAGAGGTCAGGCGGAGGTAAAACGCGCGCTCGAGATAGCCGCCGCAGGCGGTCACAATATAATCATGGTCGGCCCGCCCGGCTCGGGCAAAAGTATGCTCGCAAAGCGCCTGCCGTCTATTTTGCCGGACATGACATTTGAAGAGAGCCTTGAAACGACCAAGCTCTATTCAGTCGCGGGCGCGTTGCCCGAGGGCGTATCTCTGATGACCCAACGTCCGTTTCGCTCGCCGCACCATACCGTTTCGCCCGCAGGACTTTCGGGCGGCGGCACTATTCCGCGCCCGGGCGAGATATCATTGGCGCACAACGGCGTGCTGTTTTTAGACGAGCTGCCGGAGTTTTCGCGTCAGGCGATGGAGGTTCTGCGCCAGCCGATGGAGGACTCAAAAATAACAATTTCGCGCGTCTCCGCGTCGCTGTCGTACCCGTGCTCGGCGATGATAGTCTGCGCGATGAATCCGTGTCCCTGCGGATATTACGGCCACCCGACCCGCCGATGCACCTGCACCCAGCAGTCGGTTCAGCGATATCTTTCGCGCCTTTCGGGTCCCCTGATCGACAGGCTGGATATTCATATCGAGGTGCCGCCCGTTGAGTTCGCGAGCCTGTCCGGCACCTCGCAGGAGGAGTGCTCCGCGGATATCAGAAAGCGCGTCAACGCGGCTCGCGCCATCCAGACCGAGCGCCTCAAGGGCAGCGGCATTTCGTGCAACGCAAAGATGGACGCAGCGCAGACGAAAAAATTCTGCCGCCCAACTCCCGAGGGCATGATCCTGCTCGAAAGAGTGTTTGAAAAGCTCGAGCTGTCCGCGAGGGCGTATGACAAAATACTGCGCATCGCGCGCACCGTCGCCGACCTTGACGGCAGCGAAACGGTGAACTCCGACCACATATCCCAGGCCGTGCAGTACCGCTCTCTCGACCGCACGCTGTGGAGAAATGTGAAGTAAGACGGCTGACTTATAGCACAGCCTCAAGGCTCCACTGTGTAAGGGGAGCTGTCACGGCGAAGCCGTGACTGAGGGGTTGCTGTAATGAAAGTTCAAAATACCCGGCATTTTTGAAAAATTGCAGCTTATTCAAAACAATCCCTCCGGCACTTCGTGCCACCTCCCTTTACACAAGGGAGGCTTTGATTCCTGCGAAGCCCCAAAATCAGGTTTATTGACACACAAAAGCCTCCCAGTGCGGGAGGCTTTTTGCTATAACAATAAAAAATTGGCTGAAAATCGTTGTTTGTTCACATAATAATTGAAATTTGTCTCAATTTCGTCTACAATAACCGTTGGTATTTGTGATATAATCGAAACGGAAGATGGAGAATAGTATCCATCGGAAAGGTGAAAGGAAAAAATATGGATTTCAACGGTCAGAAATGCCCTGCCTGCGGCAGGAACTTCGATCACGATGACGATATAGTCGTCTGCCCGGTCTGTGGCACACCTCAGCACCGCGCGTGCTGGGACGAGAGGGGCGAGTGTGTCAACGCATCGCGCCACGCCGAGGGCTATGTCTGGCAGCCTGAGGCTTCCGGTTACAGAGCCGAACCCCAGCCAGAGGAGCAGACGGAAAATAAGCAGGGTACGCAGGTCTGCCCCATTTGCGGCGCGGAAAATAATTCGAATTCGCTCAGCTGCACAAACTGCGGCGCGCCCCTGACTGCGGGCGGCGCTCAGCCGTTCAACCCGTTCTTCAACGCGGGCGAGGCGGGCAACCCGTTCCTCTACGGCGTAACAATAGACCCGGAGAGCGAGATAGACGGCGCGAAGGTCAAGGACATCGCCTGCACGGTGCAGTCGGCGAGCGCGAGATATATCCCGAAGTTCAAGGCAATGGCGGACAACAAAAAGAAAATAACTTTCAACTGGGCGGCGTTTTTCTTCAGCCCCTATTGGCTGTTTTACCGCAAGCTCTGGAAAGCGGGACTCATTTTTATGGGTCTGATGCTCGCTGTGGCTCTGCCGTTCACTTCAAAAGTTGAGGCGTTCACAACCGCATATCAGGCGTATTCGGAGGCGATATACACCTCGGCTCCGGCTGCGGATGTGGCGACGGCGCTTGAGACCGCTGCGACGGCGGTGATGCCCGTGCTTCCGATGATCGGCATACAGATTGTTCTGCACATTGTCGCCGGATTTATCGCGAATCCTCTCTATAAGCGCAACGTAGTGGCAAAGGTCAAGAAGCTCCGCGCCGAGTTCCCCGATGATCGCGCATTTGAGGCGGCGACGATGAGAAAGGGCGGAACATCGATTTTACTTGCTTTTACGGGCTATATAGGTTATTATATAGTATACAATCTGCTGTTGTATTTAGTAGAGATGCTTATAAAATAAAAGAAAGGTTTGGTGCAAAATGAAAGTCAAAAAGGCTATTATTCCTGCGGCAGGTCTCGGCACAAGAGTTCTCCCCGCATCCAAGGCAGTTCCGAAGGAGATGCTCAACATAGTCGACAAGCCGGCTATCCAGTATCTCGTTGAAGAGGCTGTTGCGGCGGGCATCGAGGATATACTCATCATAACCAACCGCGGCAAGGGCGTTATCGAGGATCACTTCGACCATTCTTTCGAGCTTGAGGCAAATCTTGCCGGCAAGAAGAACAAAGAGAAGATCTACGAAGAGGTCAAGGCAGTCGCAAACCTTGCAAACATATATTTCATCCGCCAGAAGGAGACAAAGGGCCTCGGCCATGCTATCCTCTGCGGCAAGAGCTTCGTCGGCGATGAGCCGTTCGCCGTTCTCTACGGCGACGATGTAACCGTCAGCGACGACCCGGTAACTGCTCAGCTGTGCAGAGCATATGAGAAGTACGGCAAGGGCGTTGTCGGCGTCAAGGAAGTTCCCGACGAGCTCATTTCGATGTACTGCTCGCTCGACGTCACTCCTCTTGAGGGACGCGCAATGAGCTGCCACAAGATCATCGAGAAGCCCACTCCCGAGCAGGTCATGTCGAACTATGCTATTCTCGGCAGAGTCGTTCTCCCGCCCGAGGTGTTCGGTATGCTCGAAAAGGGACTGACTACTGTTAAGCCCGGCGAGGAGCTTTATTTGACCGACGTCATGAGCGAGCTCGGCGCAAGAGGCGATCTCGTTGCTTATGATTTCGACGGAATCCGTTACGACATGGGCAACAAGCTCGGCATCATGAAGGCAAACTGCGAAGTTGCCCTCAAGCATCCCGAAATCGGCGAGAGCTTCAAGGCTTATCTTAAGGAGCTCGTCAAGACCCTCGACTGATAAACAACAGCACAACAAAGTTAAGGAGCGCATATGCGCTCCTTTTTTGATGGGTGGGGGTGCGTTTGCGGTAATGGAGCAGATAACATCCGACCATGCCACACACGTTTTGCTTATTACTTTGAGCAAGCCAAAAGCCTCCGCATGATATCACACGGAGGCTTTGAGTTTTTATTTTTTATTTTACCTGCTTTATCTTGTTGCCGGAGACGAGGAACGCGTGCTCGGAAATTTCCATCATCGGGGTATCGTTGACGGAATCGGTATAGAAATTGTCGATTATCGTATCGGGATACATCTCCTTGAACAGCTCGACCTTTCTGCCACGGAAGCAGAGGTCGGTTATGTGCGCGTTGCCGTCAGTGCGCGAGCAGATATAATTCTTGATGTTGAGCCTGTGCATGACATCGTCGAGCAGAACCTCGGGGCTCGCGGAGATTATTATATCATCGTCCTGCCTCTGGCGGAAATAGAACGGCTTTATCTTGTGGATATTCGTATCCCAGAACTCGGTGACGAGCGCGTCGAAATCCTCGATGCTGTTGTAGTAATCGGTAACAACATCGGAATACTGCTCCAGCGCTTCCTCGGCGTTTATCGTACCCTTTGTGTATTTGTAGAGCCCGTTGATAACGTCGGGAATGTACTTAACGAGCGAGGGGTCTTTCTTGAAAAGAAAGATGAACAGATCAATAAAGCTCTCGCCGTCATAGATGGTGTTGTCAAAATCATAAACATTCATTTTCATTTTCTCCTTGTTCGGGAAGCTCTGCACACATCCCGGATTTATTTTCTCCGTCAAAGAATACCATAATTTTAACTGTTTGTAAAGACTTCCAAAGACGCCCCGTGCGATTGACTAAACGGGATTTAGTTGGTATAATGGTATAAGGTATGTATGAAAATACGAAAGGACGAAAAAACGATGATTAAGATCGCTCCTTCAATGCTCGCAGGCGACTTCTCCCAAATGGGAGAGCAGGCCGCAATGATAGAAAAAGCCGGCGCGGACTGGCTCCATCTCGATGTGATGGACGGGCATTTTGTGCCCAACATAACCTTCGGCGCGCCGATCATAAAAAGTATCCGCGGCAAAAGCTCGCTCGTCTTTGACGTTCATCTGATGATAAGCGAGCCGCTCAGGTATATCCCCGATTTTGTGAAAGCGGGCGCGGATGTTATCACATTCCACATCGAGTCGGATTCCCCGGTCGACGAGACTATCGACCTCATCCGCTCGTCGGGCTGCAAGGCGGCACTCTCCGTCAAGCCCGGCACTCCCGTTGAGAGCGTTTTTCCCTATCTCGACAAGCTCGACATGGTGCTCATCATGACTGTTGAGCCAGGCTTCGGCGGTCAGAAGTTCATGGCGGACATGATGCCGAAGATAAGCGCGCTGCGCGAGGAGTGCGAGAAGCGCTCGATTGATATTGAGATTCAGGTCGACGGCGGCATATCCGCAAAGACCATTGAAGAGCCCGCCCGCCGCGGCGCGACTGTCTTTGTCGCGGGAAGCGCGGTTTTCGGCGCGGACGACCCCGCAAAGGCGATAGCCGAGATGAAAGATATCGCCGCAAACTGCCAATAATCAATTGCCGGAAAGTTTTTTCAGAGCGTTGCCCTCGGCTATGCACCGCCAGTGCTCCCGGGTGTGCGAAGCGGCGGCAATGGAATTTATCTGCGCGCCGAACTCGCTGAGAATATGCTCCGGCGCGTCAGAAACGCTCTCGCCGAGAAGCAGGCGGTAGACGCCGCCGGACTCATACAGTCCGCTGTTTTCAAGGCTTCTGCCGAGCGCGTGCGCCGCGTCCATAACATCGTCGATTGAGCCGAACTCATAGACCGCCGTGTTCTCCCCCTTCTTTATCGACGGGGGCTGGCGGACTCCTCGGCTGCCGTCCGAACAGAGGGTGAATTTCAAAACGCATCCTCCCCTGCCCGCGGGCACCGCTTCGATTATCATCCGCCCGCTCGGGTCGATGTCGCGCTTGAGTTCGTGACCCGCTCTGTCGAGCAGAGTCCAGACCACGCGGCGCGTCTCAATATTCGAGTAGTCCATTTGCTCGTATGTAATATTGAGCGCATCCATGTCTCGCGCCGAAAGCTCTATAGTTATCCTGTTTTCAGCCGGCGCCTGTATCTTCAAAGCGCATCCCCTCCTTAATAAACAGAAAGTTCTCTGCCTTATATAATATTACGCGCCCCCGCGGCGTGCAATGCAAAATTTTTGCCAGCGCAATAAGCCGGCAAACGGAAAGGTTGGTTTTATGGCAAGATTCAAACGCATAAAAGCGCCTAAAAGTCCCTATACGAGCTATCTGCTCATGCTCGCCGCACCCGCTATAGTCAGCTGGTATTACTACGGCGCGCTCGCATTCAGGGCGATACTTACGGGAATTATAAGCGCGGTCGCCGTTGAGGCAGTCGCGCTGCTGATAATGAAAAAGAAGCTCCACTGCCTGTCGGATATGCACGCGGTGTTTACGGGCTTCGCCATCGCTATGCTCCTGCCCGCCACCGCACCGATCTGGCTGATAGGCGCGGGCGCTGCGTTCGCGATTCTCGTTGCAAAAATTCCGTTCGGTCCGGCGCACAAGGCTCCGTTCGTGCCCGCTGCGGCAGGCATGGCGTTTCTGACCGTCTGCTTCCCCGACGAGGTTTTCAAATATCCCGCCATCGACTCGGCGTCGTTCGATGTCTTTGACGCGGGCTCGTCCCTCGCCGCTCAGCTGAGCGCGGGCGGAATACAGCATGTGAACTCCGTCGGCATAATGTCGATGATATCCGGCAATGTCGCCGGTCCACTCGGCACCTGCTGCGCGGTCGCGCTGCTCGGCTCATGCGCTCTGCTCACCGCAGGAAAGCCGAAGAGACTCTTCAATGTCCTCGGATTTTTGACCGTCTGCTCCCTGCTTGCGGTAATTTTCCCGCGCGGATCGTTTTCAAGACCGGTATCCCTGCTCACGGAGCTGTGCGCAGGCAGCCTGCTCTTCTCGGGCATATTCTTTGTAACCGACCCCGGCACGAGCCCGAAGCACCCGCTGACAAGATTTATCTACGGCGCGTTCGCCGGAATAATCTGCATGATACTGCGCTACTTCGGAACGTTTGAGGACGGCACCTGCTTCGGCGTCCTGCTCACCAACGCTTTCTGGCCGATAGTTGACAGCGCGCTGAGAAAGATCGGCTACCACAAGTTCATTGAAAAGTCGATGGCAAAGAGCGCGGAAAAGAGAAAACAGAAAGCAGCATTAAAGGGAGGTGAGCCGGCATGAGTTCAGGCAGAAAATACTCATTCTCCGACGCGCTGTTCAGCAGCACGTTTATTCACAACCCGGTGCTCATCCAGGCGGCAGGTCTCTGCGCGATAGTCGCAGTCGCGACGACGCTCAAGACGGCAGTCCTGCTCGCGGCGGCGTTCTTCCCGGTGCTCATTATAACTCAGGTATTCGCCTGCCTCGCGCTCAAAAGAGTCCCGAGATGGATAAGAGTCGCGATATATCTGCTCATCGGCACGGCGATAATCGCCGGAATCATATACGCAATTGATACTTTTATGCCCGAAATCAGCCTCGGCGCGGGTATATATCTCGCCCTGACGGCGGCAAACTCGATAATCGCCCTGCACTGCGAGAAGCTCGCGGTCAAGACCGACCTGCGCCATGCGTTCTTTGACTCCGTGGCAACGGCGCTCGGCTATGCGGCGGTTATCATTCCCGTCGGCGCGCTGCGCGAAATGATAGGCTCATCCACCATATGGGGCGCAAATATCAAAATCCCGATGACCTACCCGGCGATTCTCATGCCGTTCGGCGGATTTTTGGTTCTCGCGTTCTTCGCCGCCGCGCTCAAGGCGCTGATAAACAAGCGCTTCCCCGAGCACTCGGCAGAGACCGAGATGAAGATAAAGAAAACTTCCGTCATAGTCAGCAAGAAGAATCTTCCCGAGAATCTGGCTCCCGCAGAAGAGGAAAAAGAGACTGCCGAAGCAGAAGAGACTGTTGAGGCGGAAGAGACTGTCGAAGTCGAAGAGACCGTTGAAGCCGAAGACCCCAAAGAGGACGACTTGGCACACTTTGAGCCGCTCGACGGCAAGGGCAAATTTGACCTTTCCGATATCTTTGCCAAAGACGACGAAGACGAAGATGACAAGGACTACGGCTCGGTGTTCAACCGCCTGTTCGACGAAGCAAAGGATTTTGACTCCGACGAGAAGAAGGAGGGAGACAAATGAACATGACCTGGTTTTTTGATTTGCTCTCCACAGCACTCTACACAGTGTTCATTCAGAATCTCGTCTTCAACGGCGGATACGCGGCGAGCGAAGCTCTTATGCTCGCGAAGAAGCCGCGCAGACTCTGGATGTTCTCGGCGATGATCGCATTTTTCTCGACCGTCACGGCACTCGCCTGCCGCGCGCTCGAAATGATACCGGTGCTCAGCACCCTGCCCTCGGCACTGCATTTTGCAATGTTCAGCGGCGTGCTTATCGTAGTTTTCCTGATAACCGGACTCATACTCAAGCTCGCCCTCGGCGCGACCGAGAAGTTCCTCGGCACGCTCGGCATGGCGGCGCTCAACACCCTTGTGCTCGCAACTCCCCTGCTCAACCGCAGCGCGGCCTACACCCTTCCCGAGAGCATCGGCTCCGGCATCGGCGCGGGTCTCGCGTTCATTCTCGCGGCGACGCTCATATGCAAGGGTCTGCACATAATCTCGCAGAATCAGGATATGCCCAAAGCCTTTCGCGGCACTCCGGCGGCGTTCGTCTACGTCGCGCTGCTCTCGCTCGCGTTCTCCGGCTTCTCGGGCAGCTCCCTGTTCTCATAATTAATTAAAAAATTCCGACGCCGACGGGTGATGTCATGCCCGCCGCGCGGCACAGAGGATGATGAAAAATGGCAAAACGCAGCAAATATGACAAGTATTTTTCTCCCGGCACTCACAGGAGCATAACCGCGTTCAGCAAGCACGCGGCAGGCGGCTCGAAGCGCCGCAAGAGCTACACCGAGCGCAGGCGCAATAAGATAGTCGGAATAGTCCTCGCGTGCATTCTCGGCGCGGCAGTTGTCTTCACTGCGGCATTTTTCGTCACAGATACGCTCCTCGGCATCTCCGACGCGAATGTCGAAACCACGCAGAAGGCCGAAAAGGACAACAAAGGCAACAAAGACAAGAACAACAAAGGCGGCAAGAACGACACGACCGCTCCCGCCGATAATCAGCAGACTTCAGCTGAAATAAAGGCGCGCGTCGGCAATGTCTCCCTGCTCGCGGGCGGCAGCGGACTCGATCAGTTCGTTTCCTCGCTCAAGAGCGCGGGTCAGAACGCCGTTGTCATCGATTTCAAAGACGCATCCGGCTATCTCAGCTATCCCTCTTCTATAGCGGCTGTAAAAGATAAAGCTCCGTCATCAAAGGCTCAGGCGAACGCCGCCGCGAGCGTCAAGAAAATTCAGCAGTCCGGCATAAAAGTCGTGGCGCGCATATACTGCTTCAAAGATACACAGATGCCGCGCATTGACCGCACCATGGCTGTTCACTACAACAAAACTCAGATGATCTGGCTCGACAACGAGGCTTCCAAGGGCGGCAAGCCGTGGCTCAACCCCTATTCGCAGACGGCTCAGAACTATCTGCTCGAAGTCGTCAAGGAAGTGAAGAACCTCGGCGTTGATGCAATACTGCTCGACGGCGTGCAGTTCCCCGACTTAAATTCGAACGTTGCGACATTTGACGGCGAGGGCTCGGTATCGAGAAACGCCGCGCTCGTGAACTTCGTCAACTCCTGCGTCTCCGCGTGCTCCGGCACTCCCGTTATCTGCGCGATGAAGGGCGAAGCGGCTGCGGGCGGCAGCAGCGATATATACAACGGCTCTCTCTGGGGCGCGAACGTCTCCGCTTTTGCGGTCGATCTCAGCTCCCTCAAGGCGGACGCCCAGCGCAACTTCCCCGCCTCGAAAAAGGTCATTGAAATGAAGAGCTCGGCTTCAAACACCGACAGCACATATATCCTCACGAAATAAAGGCAGATTTAAATGCATTTTATCCCCTACAACTCGAGAAAAAAATATCATCTCTCGCCCGGCGCGGCTGTGCGCTCGGGTGAGGATATGATTTTCAGGATAGTTCTGCCCCGCTCGGAGCAGTGCAGCGCGGTTCGCCTCATTCTTGAGACGGACGGCGGCGAGAGAGAAGATTTTTCTTTCTCGTGGGAGCGAATGCAGGGCGAAAACGAGGAATGGTGGCGGCTCGAGACCGCCGCACCCGAAAACGCGGGGATAGTCTGGTACTTTTTTGAATACGACACCCCGTGGGGCACAAAAAAAATATCACTTGAATCTAATGGAAATGCCGTCATCGGCGAGGGCTCGCGCTGGCGGCTGACCGTATGCCGCGAAAATTGCGACACGCCCCTGTGGCTTCGCGGCGGCACAATGTATCAGATATTCCCGGACAGGTTCTGCCGCTCCGGCAAAACTTCCCTGCCCGAGAACAAGCCCGCGGCGGAATATCACTCCCGCTGGGGCGAAGAGCCCGACTGGGAGCCCGACTCCGACGGAAAAATTGAAAAATACGACTTTTTCGGCGGCGACCTCAAGGGCATCGAAGAGAAGCTCGGCTATCTCGAGAGCCTCGGCGTCACCTGCATATATTTAAACCCGATTTTCTCCGCGCGCTCGAATCACCGATACGACACGGGCGACTACATGAAAATCGACCCGACGCTCGGCACAGAGGAGGATTTCAAGTCTCTCTGCAAGAGTGCCGAAGAGTACGGGATAAAAATTCTGCTCGACGGCGTGTTCAGCCACACGGGCGCCGACAGCAGATATTTTGACAAATTTTCGTCCTACGGCGGCAAGGGTGCATATTGCGACAAAAATTCTCCCTACCGTTCGTGGTATAATTTTCGTTGCTGGCCGGACGATTACGCCTGCTGGTGGGGCGTTGACATCCTGCCGGAGCTCAATGAGACCGATTCGGGCGTGCTGGCGTTTCTGACCGGCGAAAACGGCGTTGCGCGGCACTGGCTCAGGCTCGGCGCGTCGGGCTGGCGGCTCGACGTGGCGGACGAACTGCCCGACGAATTTCTCGACCGCTTCCACGAGGCGGTCAGAAAAGAGAAAAAAGACGCGTTTATCTACGGCGAGGTCTGGGAGGACGCGACCGACAAGATAAGCTACGGCCACCGCCGCAGATATCTCGAGGGCGGCGAGCTGGACAGTGTGATGAACTATCCGTTTGCAAATGCTGTTATAGATTTTGTCCGCACGGCGAACGCGGAAGAGCTCCGCGAATGTGTTGAAAACATAGTCGAACACTATCCCCGCGCGTCGCTTGACACGCTGATGAACCATATCGGCACCCACGACACGGTACGCGCCATAACGCGGCTCGGACGCGGCGATATCGGGCGCCCCGAAAACGGGCGCGACAGGGGTATCTTGACTGAAGAGCAATATCAAAAGGGCGTTTGCCTTTTGAAGCTCGCCTCGGTTTTGCAGTTCACTCTCCCCGGCGTTCCCTGCGTCTATTACGGCGACGAGGTCGGACTCGCGGGCGGCGAAGATCCGTTCAACCGCGCCTGCTTCCCCTGGGGAAACGAAAACGCGGAGCTGCTCGACCACTACAGAACACTCGGCAGGATAAGAAAGCTCTGTCCCGCGTTTATCGACGGAGAGTTCAACTGCATATCCTCGGCGCTCGGCTGCATCGCATATGAGCGCAATTCCGAATCGGGCAGCGCGCTGATAATCGCAAACGCGAACTGCCATGGGATAGAATACACTGTCCCCGAACGCTGGCGGGGCGCATCCACGCTCTTCGGCAGCGCCGCCGACGGACTCAATGTCCCGCTCGGCGCATATTCGGCGGCAATACTTTATAAATAATCGGAGGTGATCGTATGGCGAAAAGAAAGGGAATGAAGTTCCGCACAACGCAGGAGAAAAAGACAAAGCAGTTTCGGCTTTTCGTGCTCGGATTTGTCGGCTTTCTGCTCGCGTTCGCCCTCGTCTCTGTAGCCTATATGTTCAAATCGCATCATCTCTCAATGAACGACCTGTTCCCGGAAAAGGAAGTTGAATCCTCCGACGGGAGCACCGACGAGGCTATTGCGCCGCTCGGCGGCAAGGCGACATTTATGTTCGCCTGCGTCTCGGACGAAAAAGACGAGCTGTATTTTGTCGCCGCGGTCAACGCCGATCTCGACTCGGGCGAGGTGCGCGTGTGCGCCTTTGATCCGAGCACTTCGGCGGATGTCTCCGGCAACAAAGACAGCCTCAAGGGTCACTACAAGACCGGCGGCTCGAAAGAGCTCAAGAAAGCGGTCGACTCCCTCTGCGGATTCACCGCGGACAAATACGCCGTCTCGACCGCGAATCAGTTCAAGAATGCCATCAACGTGCTCTCCGGCGCGCAGATATCCGTGCCCGAGCGCATAAGCTATAAGACAAAGGAGCTGTCGCTCTCGCTCATGCCCGGCAACCAGACCGTCAAGGGCGAGACGCTGCTCAAATATTTCCGCTACTGCCTGACTCCGTCGGGCGGCGGAGCGCAGAAGCAGGGCGAACTGCTCTGCGTGCTTTTCTCGCAGTATATCAACAAGACCTATCTCGCCTCCGGGCGCAACTATTTCTCGCAGATAATCGACTCTTTGGACACCGACATATCAATAGTCGATTTCTCGCGCTGTGAGCGCACTCTCTCCGCGATGGCGGCAGGAGATATAAAATATACATCCGTTTCTTCCGCCGGCGAGCTGACCGTTACGCCCGGCAAGCGCGGAAAATAACCGTTTATAAAACAAGGGGGCGGTCATTTGGCAAGAAAGCTTCTGTGTCCTGCGGCGCTTCTGCTGGCGCTGACGCTCATATTCACCGGGTGCTCGGTGAAAAAGGTGAACAATATACCCTCATCCGAACAAGTGTCTGCGTTCGGTGACTTCAAGCACTACTTCGGCGAGCTTAACGAAAACGAGAAACGCGCATACAACGCCATTCTCCGCGACATTGAGTCGTTTCCCGAGGAAATTGAAATTCCCGAGCTCAACAACGAAGAGCTCGAAAAAGTCTGGCTCGCCGTTATGTACGACAACCCGGAGCTGATAATGCTCGGGCGCGAATGTATGCTCGTCTCGAGGGACCGCAAATTCTGGTTCAGCTGCGAATACGCCATGACCAAAGACGAGTATGAGCAAAAAAAGGCCGAGCTTCAGGCAAAAGCGGATGAGCTCGGCGCAAAGATAGTCAAAGAAACTTCTGATTTTGACAAGGAACTGCTTATCCATGACGCGATAATAGACTCGTGCAGATATACCGACTCCGACAAGCTCATTGCAAGCTCCGCTTACGGCGTGCTCGTCAACGGCTCCGCCTCCTGCGAAGGATACGCAAAGGCGGCGAAGCTCCTGCTCGACAAAGCGGGAATAGAAAACTATGTCATCACCGGCACGGCGAAGCGCGAGGACGGCGCGAGCGAGGGACATATGTGGAATGTCGTCTTTATCGACGGCAAGCCCTATAACCTCGACCTCACCTGGGACGATCCCATCGGCGAGGGAGTGACGCAGAACAAACGCTATGCCTATTTCAATATTACGGACGAAGAGATACTGAAAACCCACACGTTTTCCGATGCGTCCGCCTGCTGCACCGCGACGGACAGCAACTATTTCGTCAAACTCGGCAGGCAGTTCGACGGCTACAATGCCGAGATGAAAACCGCTCTTTCAAATATGTTCGGCGGGCATAAATCGGGCGACAAGCTCGACGTCAGGTTCTCTTCCGAAGACGCTTATCAAAGCGCCCTCGACGGTCTGCTGAAAAAAGAGGAGATCTACAGACTCCTCAGCATCGCCGACGCGGGCAAGGGCGGATTTTCAACAACGCAGATTAATTATATCGCCGACGACACCCACTGTGTCATCGAATTTATTCTCGTATAACCGGGGTGAAACAATGGACAAAAAGAGAATCGAGGCGGCTGTACGCGAGATACTTGCGGCGGTCGGCGAGGATCCGGACAGAGAGGGTCTTGTCGAAACGCCCGCGCGGGTCGCCAGAATGTATGAAGAGATTTTCTCGGGGCTCGAGGACGATCCGAAGCGCCATGTCAAGCTCTTCAACGAAGAGAAAAACGAAGAGATGGTCATCGTCCGCGACATCCCGATGTATTCGATGTGCGAACACCATCTTCTGCCGTTCATCGGCAGGGCGCATATAGCATATATCCCGCGCGACGGCAAAGTCATAGGCCTGTCGAAGCTCGCGAGGATAGTTGACAGCTTCGCGCGCAGACCGCAGCTTCAGGAGAGGCTCACTTCGCAGATTGCGGACTTCCTTGACGAACAGCTCGACCCGCTCGGCGTGGCGGTCGTTATCGAGGCGGAGCACCTGTGCATGACGATGCGCGGTGCGCGTGCGTCGGGTGCGCAGACGAGAACTTCCGCTCTGCGCGGCACGATGCGCTCGGACGCGAGGGCGCGCGCCGAGGCAATATCACTTCTGACAAAATAAGGCGATACTATGGAGAGATTTATTTTTGATACCTCCTCCCACACCCTTGTGTGCGGGATACTCAATATAACTCCCGATTCTTTTTCGGACGGCGGCAAATGGGACGAGCCGCAGAAGGCACTTGAGCACGCGTTCGAGATGCAGGCGCTCGGCGCTGATATCATCGATGTCGGCGCGCAGTCGACCCGCCCCGGCTCAACAAGGCTCTCCGCCGACGAAGAGAACGCGAGGCTCATTCCGGTGCTCGATTTGTTAAAGGGCAGAATAACCGTCCCGATAAGCGTTGACACATTCTATCCCGAATGCGCGCGCACGGCTCTCACGCACGGCGCGAAGATAATCAACGATGTCAGCGGAGAAGCGAGCGGTGAGATGGCGAAAGTCGTCAGCGAATTCGGCGCGGGGTGGATAATCATGCACAATCCCGCCGGCGCGGACGCAGTCCCCGTCTATGAAAACGGGGTCTCCGACGATGTGCTCGACTTTTTCGACAGAGCCGCGAGGGTCGCAAAATCGCACGGGATACCGGCGAGCAGCCTCTGCTTCGACCCGGGAATCGGCTTTGCAAAAAGCTACGAGGACAACCTGCGCCTGATAAGGGATATCGGGAAGATAAAAATTGACGGCAGCGCGCTGATGTCCGCCGCGTCGCGAAAACGCGTTATCGGCACGGCATCGGGCGAGACAGACGCCGCAAAGCGCGACCCGGGAACGGTGGCGCTGCACACGGCGAGCATATTGAACGGCGCAGATGTTATCCGCGCCCACGATGTGTTCTCCGCCGTCCAGTCGGCGCGCGTCGCGGACGCACTGAAAAAGATATACGGGGAGGCAGACGGTGGATAAGATAATTATAGATTCGCTTCGCCTCTTCGCCTATCACGGGGTCAATCCCGAGGAGCAGGAGGACGGGCAGTTCTTCATTCTCGACATTGAGGCGGATATTCCGCTTTCAAAAGCCGGCGAGAGCGACGATTTAAATGACACCGTCAGCTACGCGCAGATGATAAAATGCGCGCGCAGGGTGTTCTCCTCGCAGAAGGACAAGCTCATTGAGCGTGCCGCACGGCGAGTCGCCGACGCACTGCTCGAAGAATTTCCGCCCATTGAGGGCGTGAGAGTGACCTGCAAAAAGCCGGACGCGCCGATGAAGGCGGATTTCGGCTTCGCCGCGGTCAGCATTTACAGGGAAAGAAAGTAAAAACATAAAACGGGCAAGAAACATCAATCGAAAGGACTGTAGATTTTATGGCAAACTGTATGCAGGCAGTTATAGGGATCGGTTCAAACATGGGGGACAGACTGAAGAACATAAACGGCGCAGTGCGTTCTCTGTCCCGCCTGCCAAAGACGAAAATAACGGCGTGCTCTCACGTCTATGAGACCCGCCCGGTCGGATATGAGGCGCAGCCGCTGTTTTACAACGCCGCAATAATAGTGGAGACGGAGCTGTCCGCGCAGATGCTGCTCGGCGCATGCCTCGGCATCGAGGGAGCTTACGGCCGCGTGAGGACGATAAAAGACGGACCGCGCGTGCTCGACCTCGACCTGCTGCTTTATGAGGGCATGAAGAGCGAGAGCTTCCTGCTCACCCTGCCCCACCCGAGAATACACGAGCGCGCTTTCGTGATGGTTCCGCTGCTCGATCTGTTCCCGTCCGGCAGAGCACCCGGACTCTTCTTCCTGCCGGCTCTTCACGAGATCGGCACGGACGGCGTTGAAAGAATAAACGAAGAGATAACTCTTCCCGAATAAAGAACGAGGTGTACCAATGAAATACGACGTAGTTATCATCGGCGCGGGCCCTGCCGGAATATTCACGGCCATTGAGCTTATCCGCAAGGGCGCGAACAAGAAAATCATGATGGTTGAAAAGGGTCAGCCGATTGAAAAGCGCCGCTGCCCCAAATCGAAGACCAACAAGTGCGTCAACTGCAAGCCCTATTGCCACATAACGACCGGATTCTCCGGCGCGGGCGCGTTCTCGGACGGCAAACTATCCCTGAGCCCCGAGGTCGGCGGTCAGCTCCCCGAGCTCATCGGCTACGATGTGGCGCAGAAGACCATTGAATATGCCGACAGCATCTATCTCGAGTTCGGCGCGGACACCCATGTTGAGGGCGTCGGACGCGAAGAGGAAGTCAAGGAGATAAGAAAGCGCGCGATAAAAGCGGGTCTTCGCCTCGTTGACTGCCCGATACGCCACCTCGGCACCGAGAAGGCGCAGGATATATACTATGCCATCGAGCAGTATCTCATCGATAACGGCGTTGACATGCTCTTCGGCTACGAGTGCGACAATATAATCCTCGACGGCGACCGCTGCAAGGGCGTCTATGTCCGCAAGGGCGACGAGAACATAGAGATCTTCGCGGATCACACGGTCATCGCGACCGGACGCCGCGGCGCGGACTGGCTCGAAAAGCTCTGCGCTCAGCATGATATCTCCCATCAGCCCGGCACGGTCGACATCGGCGTGCGCGTTGAGATAAGGAACGAGGTCATGGAGAAGGTCAACGACGTTCTCTATGAGTCGAAGCTCATAGGCTATCCCAAGCCGTTCAAGAACAAGGTCCGCACATTCTGCCAGAATCCCGGCGGATTTGTCAGCCAGGAGAACTACGACAACGACCTCGCCGTTGTCAACGGACACTCATACAAAGAGCTCAAGAGCAACAACACGAACCTCGCGATACTCTGCTCCCACAACTTCAATCAGCCGTTCAACCAGCCGATCGAATACGCACAGAAGGTCGGCGAGCTGACAAACATGCTCGGCGCGGGACATATTCTCGTCCAGCGCTACGGCGATATCCTCGACGGAAAGCGCACATGGCAGAAGGAGCTTGACCGCTCGAATGTCAGCCCCACTCTCCCCGACGCCGTCGCGGGCGACATAACCGCCGCCATGCCCTACCGCGCGATGCTCAACATAATCAACTTCATCCAGGCTGTCGACTATGTCGTGCCCGGCTTCGCCGCGGAGGAGACGCTGCTCTACTCCCCCGAGCTCAAGTTCTACTCCAACCGCATCAAGATGGATGAAAACTTCGACACGAACGTCAGAGGTCTCCATTGCCTCGGCGACTCGAGCGGCTGGACAAGAGGTCTGATGATGGCGTCCGTCATGGGCGTGCTCATGGGCAGAAGCATCGCAGACAGATACAGCGAGTAAACGCGATAAAACGAGTAACCGCAACTAAAAATGAATGAACCCCCGAAGATTTTGGAAGTCTCCGGGGGTTAATTATAAAAAAGAGAAGAGAAAAAACGATTTCTGCCGCTCACGGCAAAGCTGTTTCTTTCTCCCGCATAAAAAACCGCATTGAAAAAGGCACTTGCAACTGCAAGTGCCTTTTTCTGGCTCGTTGCACCGAAAAAGATATCGCTCAAACTTGAACCGATTTCCATGCGAAGGGGAGTAAATCTTTGATATGAGCCTTTACCACTTTATTGCTTTCATCGTTTAATATGACCTTAATATCGGGACAGTATTCTATAAGCATTTGACGGCAGTTGCCACAAGGCGCTACCAAGCAATTCGGTGCTTTATCGTGAACCGCAACAATTGTGTCGAAATTTCTTTCGCCTGCCGAAATTGCCATACCTATTGTAATGTATTCTGCACAAGAACCATGTATACCGTCACAGTTTACGCCGCTGTAAATTTTGCCGTTTGGACAACTGAGTGCCGCGCCTACAGTGTGGTGGTAAATTCCATCATCAAAATTATTTTGCAAGGTGTTAAGAGCAACTTTTATAAGTTCTTTGTCTTTATCGGTAATTTCATAGAAATTCATCTGATAACGCCACCTTTTTCGAGACTGAGTCTGCAATCTTTTGCATAACTATCAGTTACTTTAACCCGAAAACGCTATTTATTCATCTGCAGCCTTCCTTTGCAGTATTAAGCGAGGAAATTAACATTCTTCTGATTGCACCGCATTGGTTTTGCAAAGGTTTGTATATTGATTCCTCGATATAACCGGTTTCAAAAAGAAGATCAAGCCAATATTCTGTTTCAAAGCATTCCTTTTGTGCTATTTCCAGCTTTGAGATAAAATCCTTTTTGCCTTGGGCGTACTGGGCCTCATAAACATTTGCCCCGATGCTCGTTCCGGAGCGCAAAAGCTGATTCGTTAATACCGATTCTTTCGTTTTGGTTTTAGTATCACGGCAAAGAAATACAATTTTCTTTGCAAAGTCCTTTGATTTACAACGCAAAATGCTATCTGACATTATTCATCACCTAAATGAAATATATCATAATATTTCCTATTTGTAAAGGGACAGTGATATGCCGAGCCGTGCTCGGCGTGATGTTTTTAGCCGCGGCAAAAGTGATATTGTTCGCTAAAGCTCACAGTGATATTATATTCGCCCTCACACTTGCGAAGCAAATATCACTCGACAGAAAACCGAATATCACTGCGTAGCAATATCACTCGCCGTAAGGCGAATATAACTGAAAAAGCAATTGCTAAGAGCAATTGCTTTTTCATGGTGGGAGAGGGTGGATTCGAACCACCGAAGCCGAAACAACAGATTTACAGTCTGCCCCATTTGACCGCTCTGGAACTCTCCCATATTCGGTTTTCGTTGAGGTTGGAAAAAAACTGGAGCTGGTGGACGGATTCGAACCCCCGACCTGCTGATTACAAATCAGCTGCTCTACCAGCTGAGCTACACCAGCATCTCAACGCTCGAATAATATATCACAAATCGAGCGTTGAGTCAAGCCCTAAATCAAAAAAAATCGAAAAAATCGTTTATTTTCCGCTCCTGAGCAGTTCCGTCATGACCGCCGCCGAATTCTTCGCGGCAAGGGCGGTGAATTTTGAATAATCCATGTGCGATGAGCCGTCCGCCGCGTCGGATATCGCGCGGATAACGCAGAACGGGACTTTGTTCACATAGCACACATGACCTATCGCCGCGCCCTCCATTTCGCAGGCTATCGCGCCGAAAGTTTCGGAGATATATTTCTTCTTCTCCGCGCTGTTGACAAAGCAGTCGCCCGAGGCAATTTTGCCCTTGACGCATCTGATGCCGCCGACTCCATCGGCAGCGGCGCAGATTTTATCTGCAAGCTCGCCGTCGGCGGGGATATTAACTATATTTATGCCCGATATCATGCCGACCGGGTCACCGAGCGGACTCGTGTCCATATCGTGCTCGACAACGAAGTCGCTGACCGCGATATCACCGATATTGAGCTTCGTGCTCAGGCTCCCGGCAACGCCCGTGTTTATTATCCTCTCCGGCGAATAGAGCAGGATCATCGTCTGGGCGCACATCGCCGCAAATACTTTGCCTATTCCGCAAACGGCGGTCACCACTTCGCGCCCGCAGAGCGTGCCGCTCGTGAACTCGATGCCGCTGACTGTCTTTGTCTGCCTGTTCTCCATCTGCGCGTTGAGCGCCTCTATTTCGATTTTCATCGCTCCGATTATTCCGGTCATGGCTGTCTCCTTTTTACTCCGTGGGGTATTTGAAATCCTGATCGCGGCTCTCGAGCTCTTTGAGATACCGCGCCGCCTCTTTGTGCGCCGCCTCAATGCTGAGCTCTTTATAGTTGCCGCACTCCTTGCGCGATGCGCCGAACATCTCCGGCGCGTCAATAGTCTTTCTCAGCGCCTCTTTGACTTTTTCGAGCGCGCGCTCATGGTTCTGCGAGCGCATGAGCAGATAAAAGCCCGTGCGGCAGCCCATGGGGCCGAAGTATATGACATCCTCCGCCGCGTCCGAGTTGCGCAGGAACGTCGCGAGCATATGCTCCATGGAGTGCATCGTGATGTTGTCCATATAGTCGCCGCAGTTCGGCTTGCGGGTGCGCAGATCGTATGTCGTGATATCGCCGTCGATGCGCGAGATGTACATCCCCGGGACTATATAGTCATGATCGACCGAAAAGCTGGTTATTCTCTGCATAAAATACCCTCCTGTTTTCTGACAGATGAATTATACCACACGCCGGGCGCGGTTTCAATGAATATCGGCGCGCGGCGGAGCAAAAATAGAATTGAAGGAGGCTTTTATAAAATGGGAAAATTCTTTCTTGAAAACCGCGAGATACGCGAATGCTTTGACGCGCTGCCCGTTGAAGTACGCAACAAGATAATCGAGAGCGATCTCGAAATAAACAGCAAAGACGAGCTCGAGCTTGTCGCAAAAAGGCTCGAAAATCTTTCCAAATAGCCATTTTCTGTTGACTGATGCCGCGCACTCGTGTAAAATGGGTGTGCGGTATATTTTACACAGATTTTACAATAGAATTAGTATCGTGCTGTAAAACAACATACAAAAAGAGGCATCGCTATGATTATTGACAAATTCGAGAATCTTCCGCTCTATTTTTCCTGCCTGCCGGGGCTCGACAGGGCGGCGGAGTTCCTCGCCGGAGAGAATATTGCCGACGGACACTACGAGATAGACGGCGAAAAAATATTCGCAAACGTGTCGAGCTATGAGCCAAAGGAATTTAACAGCGATATGCGCTTTGAGGCGCATAAAAAATACGCCGACCTTCAGGCGGTTCTCGAGGGCGAAGAGCGCATCGACTGGGCGCCGCTCGGCTCGCTCAGGGAAGAGAGCGAGGAATATTCAAAGGGCGGCGACATAGCATTTTACAGCGGGGACGAGCACATGAGAGTAACTCTCTCGGCGGGCGAATTTCTTATTCTGTTTCCCGGCGACGCGCACAAGCCCTGCATCCGCAGCGGCGGAAAAGTGAAGAAAGCGGTAGTAAAGCTCGCGCTGTAAAACGCGCTTTCGGGTGAAGCTATGAAGAAAAACGACAAGATAACAGTTATAACCTGCGCGGCGGCGTTCGCGCTGAATGTCGCGCTGTTTTCGGTCAAGCTCTATGTCGGCCTGTGCGCGAACAGCATCAGCATATATTCAGACGCCGTGAACAATATGTTCGACAGCCTCTCGGGGCTTGCGGCGTTCATCTGCTTCTCCGCACTGCTCAGCTCCTCGAGCGAGGGCACGCGCGCGATAATCAAAAAAGCGGAGCAGTTCTTTTCGTTCGTCATGTCGGTGATAATACTTCTCACGGGGCTGTATTTCGCATATAATTCGCTCGAGCGGCTGTTCTATCCGACGCCGATATCTTATCTGACGCGCTATCTCGTGATGCTGATAGTCACGGTCGCAGTGAAGTTCATCATGTTCTTCGCCTATCGCGGGGTCTACCGAATCACCGGCTCGCCGATAATAAAAGTCATGGCGGCGGACAGCATTCTCGACTGCTTCATAACCCTCGCCACGGTCATGAGTCTCACCGTCTCGCAGTATGTCGAGTTCGCGGTCGACGCGGTGTTCGGGCTTGTTATCAGCACGGTGCTGGTAACCTCGGCGGTGAAGCTCGCGAAAAAATCGGGGGCGGTGATGCTCGACTTCGTCGGCAGCGGCAAACGCGAAGAGATATCGGAGATATTTGACTCCCTCGGCGTTGCGGTCGATTACATCACCTACCGCCGCACGGGGACGGAAATTGAAGCGTTTGCAAAGCTCAAATTCCCGAAAAATACAGATGAAAATGAAATAACTCAAAAACTTGTCAGCGCCTGCAAAGAAAAAGGCGTGACGCTGCACATATTGAAAATCTGAAGAGTCATGAAAGGAGCAAAAATGAAAGAGAAAAAGAAGAAAGATCCGAAGAAGAAAAAGAGAGCGCTGATTATCACAGGCTCTATCCTCGGCGTTTTCGCGCTGTTTGTTATTACCGTCGTTATGATAACGATTATCGGCGACAAGGCGAACATCAAGCGCGCCGAGAGCTATGACCCGGTGGTCATTGAGAATCAGCTTGTGCCCGAGAAGGACGAGAACGGCTACTGGACGTTCACGACCGACCGCGATCTCAAGATCATGCAGCTGACCGACATACATCTCGGTGGCGGCTGGCTCTCGCTCAAGAAGGACTCGCAGGCGATAAACGCAGTCGCCACTATGATTCAGGCAGAGAAGCCCGACCTCGTTATTATAACGGGCGACATGGCGTTCCCCGTTTTCTTCAAGGCGGCGACATTCAACAACAAGCTGCCCGCCAAAGAAATAGCCGCTCTCATGGAGCATCTCGGGGTCTACTGGACGGTCGCCTTCGGCAACCACGACACCGAGGCTTACAGCTACTACTCCCGCGAGCAGATTTCCGACTTCTACGGCAACTCCGGCTTCAAATACTGCCTGTTCCAGAAGGGTCCCGACGATGTTGACGGCTACGGCAACCAGGTCATAAACGTCAAGAACTCCAAGGGCATCCTCACCCAGTCGCTCTACATATTTGACAGCCACTCGTACACCGACGGCGACTTCCTTGGCATGATGTGGAAATACGACAACATCCATGAGAACCAGGTTCAGTGGTACAGAGACAACGTAAATCTCATGAACAAGCAGAACAACGAGCGTCTCAAGGCGCTGGGTCTGCCCGAGAATTCGGATGTCAAGTCCCTCGCGTTCTTCCACATTCCGCTGACCGAACAGCGCGACGCATGGTACGAATACATGGCAAACGGCTTCAAAGACACGGAAAATGTCAAGTATGTCTACGGCAAAGCCGGTGAGGGCAAAAAGATAATCTATTGCGGCATGGGCGAAGACGATCTGTTCGAGACGATACAGGAGCTCGGCTCGACGAAGGGACTCTTCTTCGGTCACGACCACGACAACAACTTTTCGATTTATTATAAAGGCATCCGCATGACCTACGGATACAGCATCGACTACCTCGCCTATTCGGGAATCAACAAGCGCGGTTCCCAGCGCGGCTGCACGATAATCACTGTCTCGCCCGACGGCACTTTCGACTGCAAGGCGGAAAACTACTATCAGAAGAAGTATCAGAGCCAGTACGAAAAAGAGCAGGTCACGATGCAGGATGTCACCGAGGCTTCGACTCATCTTTAATACGAATAAAGATTAATAAAGTGTTATAAAGCGAAACCCTACCCGGGGAAACTCGGGTAGGGTTTTTGCGTTGCGGCAAGTTGGCAAGGCTTATATTATTTTTCCCCCCCCGACTTTGTACTATTTCTAAATATAGCACTTTGCAGGGACTGTCTGTTATCGGCGAAGCCGATACAAAGCCTCAATTAATGATAATTTACCCTTTGCCTTCGCGTCCTACCACAATCGAATATTTTATACTACCTGCGTTTCGGCATTTTCTTTTTATTTGAAAAAGAAAACGCCTGCAAAAGAAAAGCAAACGAGCCGTTCCCGCTCGACACCCGTAACGCCGCGCCGCAGTTCTTAGCTTGCGGCCCTCAATCAGTTGCTCGGCACATTCGCGCGCAAACGCGCCGGAGCTTGAACGAGTGCGCGCTCGTGCGTCTTGCTTCGCAAGCCGTTCCCTCACCTAACCCAGTTGGTTTCTACCACTGCGGCGCGGCTATTGGAAGCTTAATTAAAAAAATCGGCTTGGTCACTTACTTTTACTTTGCAAAAGTCAGGGAAACGGGTTTGCTTTTATCTGTTTAAATCTATTGAAAGCATCGCCGCTGGCGGACAGCCGCAAGGGCTGTCTCTACAAACGGTCGGTAATGAACAGTTCGAGGATTTCATGCCGCTCACGCGGCATCGGTGCGTCGAGGTTGCCGCACCCTACATGTTGCGCGCCAATAAAATTGTGCAGATTTCGCGGGCGGATGATATTCGCTCATATTGCGAACTTTTTCACTATTCACTTTTACTTATTACTTTGAACGAAGCGAAACAAACCCCTCAGTCGCTCTGCGACAGCTCCCCTTCAGGGGCGCCTGAATATATTCTATAACGATACTCAATTTACCCATCAACAAAACCAACCTGCCCAAAGCTTATATCAGGCAGGTTGGTTGTCTTTACTCTCCGTCCGCCGGAGAGTTTGATTTTTTAATATCCGAGGTTCATATCAACCTCGTTGATGATATCCTCCCCAGCTATATAGCGGCGAAGATTTTCGAGACAGATGTCCCATACTTTCTTTTCTGTCTCCGGGTCGTGACCGAAGCCGCGCCCGGAGATATGCGGAGTTATCAAAACATTCGGCATTTTCCACAGCGGGGAATCCGCCGCGAGCGGCTCATTTTCGAGCACATCGAGAATCGCGCCCGCAATGCGCCGCTCTTCGAGCGCGCGGATGAGCGCGTCCGTGTCAATAAGACTCCCGCGCCCGACATTTATAAACAGCGCGTCACTCTTCATCAGGCAGAGACGGTCATAATTTAATATATGCCCCGTCTCTTTCGTGTTCGGCAAGCAGCCGATGACCAGATCCGCATGCGGCAGAAGAGAATCTATATCCGACAGCGTGTGCATCTCATCAAAATATTGCGCGGGCGCGCCCGTTCTGCGAATGCCGATATTTTTTGTCCCGAACGCCGAGAGCCGCTTTGCGATATTCGAGCCGATATCGCCTGTGCCTAAAATAAGAGCCGTTTTGCCTTCAATCGTCCGCTCAGCTCCGGCATCGCGCCAGATGCACACCTTCTGATTTTCGATATACTCAGGGAAACGCCTGTAGACGCAGAGAATCGCGCCGATAACATATTCGGCAATGACCGGGCCGAACGCGCCGGACGCATTCGCTATTTTTATCCCCTGCGGGAAGCCGCCGCGCGTATATATATCCGCACCCGCCCAGGTCATCTGGACGAATTTCAGGTTCTTCGCCTCTCTTATTTTCTCCGTGCGCGGTTCGCCGATAACCACTTCGGCGCTGCCTATATCACTTTTTCTGTCTTTAAATAAAAATACACAGCTGTTTTTGAATTCTTCGAGCCGCAGCTTTATCTCATCGCTGCACGGCGCCGTTATCAGAACCTCTGTCATGCAATCACCTCAACACAAAATTATGCCCGCGGGCAAAAGATATCCCCCCGCATGAGCGGAGGGAATTCGCATTTAGTCGCCGAGGTTCTTGAGCGCATCTGCCAGACGGGTCAGATCGTCTTTGTCGAAGAAATCTATCTCGAGCACTCCGCTCTCCTTGCCGGGCTTCGTGCCGACCTTGACTTTTCTTCCGAGGAAGTCGGTCAGAGCGAGTTCAACTTCGTCATAGTAGCTCGCGCGGCGAGCGGCTGGCTTCTCCGCCTTGGGCTCTTTATTTCTCTTTTTGACTAATTTTTCAACATCGCGGACGGTCAGCCCTTTTTCTATAATCAAATCCGCCGTCTCGATGATATCCTGCTCATCTTTAAATCCGAGCAGGGCGCGTGCGTGACCGGGCGAAAGCTTGCCGTCCGAGACGAACGCAATGACGCTGTCCGGGAGCTTGAGAAGTCTCAGCGCATTAGCCACTGCGGGACGGGATTTGCCGACGCGCTCCGCCGCCTCGTCCTGAGTCAGCGAGAGGGTGTCCATGAGCGCCTTTATGCCCTGCGCCTCTTCAATCGCGTTGAGATCCTCGCGCTGGAGGTTTTCTATAAGAGCGAGAGCCATCGCCTCGTCGTCGCTGAGCTCTTTTATAACAACGGGGACTTCGGTCAGACCCGCCATGCGCGATGCGCGCCAGCGGCGTTCGCCGGCGACGAGCTGATAGCTGCCGTCCGGCATCGGGCGCACGAGAAGCGGCTGAATGACGCCGTGTTTCGCTATGCTGTCCGCAAGCTCGGCGAGCGCATCCTCGTCAAATATTTTTCTCGGCTGGTCGCGGTTGGGCTCGATATCCATTATCTTGAGCTTGACCGCGCTGGTCGAGGCTATCTCTTCAATGGAGTTGTCGGCAAACAGAGCGTCAAGCCCGCGGCCGAGTCCGCCTTTTTTTGCTGCCATTTATATTTCCCCTTTCGGCTCAGTTGCTTTTCTTTCCGTTCATTCTCAGGAACTCGTCCGCAAAGTCGTTATATGCGCTCGTTCCCTTTGAGCTTCTGTCATAGTACATGACCGGCTGACCGAAGCTCGGAGCCTCGGAGAGTCTGACATTTCGCGGAATGACCGAGGAATAGACCTTTCTGGGGAAGAAGCGTTTGACCTCGTCAACGACCTGCTGGGTGAGATTGAGTCTGCCGTCGTACATCGTGAGCAGAACTCCCTCGATCTCTATCATCGGGTTATAGAGGCGCTTGACCTGCCTGACGGTAGACATCAGCTGCGACAGACCTTCGAGCGCATAATACTCGCACTGGATCGGCACCATGACTGTGTCCGAAGCGCACAGGGCGTTGAGGGTTATGAGTCCGAGCGAGGGCGGGCAGTCAAAGAAGATAAAATCAAAATCCGCCTTGACGGGTGCGAGCGCAGTCTTGAGTCTGCTCTCGCGGCGATCCATATCCACGAGCTCAAGCTCCGCGCCGGCGAGAGCCATGTTCGACGGCAGAACCCAAACGTTCTCATACTCGCTCTCGAGGATAACATCCTTTGCGGGGACGGAGTTTATCATCACATCATATGCCGACTGCTCGAGCGCGCGCTTGTTGATGCCGAGTCCGCTCGTCGCATTGCCCTGCGGGTCGATGTCCGCGAGGAGGACTTTATACCCCTTGTCGCCGACGGCCGCCGCGAGGTTGACCGCCGAGGTCGTCTTGCCGACGCCGCCTTTCTGATTGACTATTGCAATTACCTTTCCCAATCCGAAGTCTCCTTTGCCTTTTTCGGCCAAAAATACTGCAAAAATTATACCATAACGCTTTGAAAAGGTCAATCAGAATATCGGACACCGATGTTTCACGTGAAACATTGAAACGACAAAGCGGCAGGCTTCTTTTCGGAAGTCTGCCGCCCTGCCGTGATGTGGGGTGTGAAAGAGAAAGATATGGTAATGGGGGATTGTCAAATTTATGGGTCAGCCTGCGTTGCGGCAGGCGAACTCTTTCGGTATGCGCACCGTGAACTCGATGCTGTCCTGCGTCTCGGTGCGCAGGGACTCCGCCTTGATGCCCGCTTCGCGCATGGTATCGACGGCGTGGTTTATTGTGTTGACAAAGATGCGGACATCTTTGAAGAGCTTTATAACGTGCGGCTTGTGCGCGGTCTCGTCATCGAGAATCGCATTGACGAGCTTTTCGGTCTGCGCCACATTCAGCGAACGCTTTATGACCGTATCGGTCGCGGCGTGCAGCTTATTTAAATCTTCTATCCTGAGCAGAGCACGGGCATGGCGCTCGGTTAAATCTGCGGAAATCATCTTCTCGCGGATATCCTCGGGCAGGCGCAGAAGCCGAAGCTTATTTGATAATGTAGACGGAGCTTTGCCGAGCCTTTCCGAAAGCTGAGCTCTGTCGAGTCCGTACCTTTCGCCGAGCGACTCTATCGCAAGCGCCTCCTCAAAGAAATTGAGGTCGCGCCGCTGAAGATTCTCTATCACGGAATAGACAGCCGCCTGCGTGGAATCCGCATTTATAACAATGCACGGCACGCGGTCGAAGCCCGATTCTGCCGCGGCTCTGAGCCGCCGCTCCCCTGCTATCAGCTCATATTTTCCGTCCCCGTCCTCCGCGCGCACCGAAAGCGGTTGGAGTATTCCATTGCGGCGGATGCTCTCGCCGAGGGACGAAAGCTCGTCGGGGTCGAAATATTTTCTCGGCTGATTCGGGTTTGTCATGATCTTATCAACAGGAATGAGCAGAACAGCTCCGGCTTTTGAAACTTCCATGGCACTTGTCCTTTCCGATAATAGAAGAACCGCCGTTCCTCTGTGATAAAAGCATATCACCGGGAAAGGCGGTTGTCCACTGTTTTCGGTCGGGCAGAAATGAGCCGTTCGGGAGCTTTTCCCCGTTATACGAGCGGCTTTTTTGAAATCTGTGCCGAAGGGCGCGGGTATTTTGTCGCAGTGTGCGATATCTTTTTTACATTTATCAGAACTCTCTCGCCGCCGTCGGGCAGTATGAGAGTCTCGGTCTTTTGAGTCTCGCCGCCGAGTGTGGCAATCGCTTTTCCGGCGCAGTCAAGTTCTTCGACGCCCTTTGCGCCTTTCATCGCGCAAAAAGTTCCGCCGACTTTAACAAATGGCAGGCAGTACTCGCACAGAATATTCATCGCCGCGACCGCGCGCGACACCGCAAAATCGAAGCTCTCGCGCAGCTCCCCCTGCCCCGCCTCTTCGGCACGTGCATGGACTATATTAGCGGAAAGTCCGAGTTCTTCAACGCTCTGCGAGACGAACGCCAACTTTTTGCCTGTCGAATCGAGCATGGTGAGTCTTATCTCCGGGCGGGCTATCAGCATAGGAATCCCCGGGAATCCGCCGCCCGTGCCGACATCTATGACTTTCGTCCCCGGCTGAAGATCTATCATGCGCAGCGCAGTGAGACTGTCCGCAAAGTGCTTGACGGCTATCCCCTCGGGGTCGGTTATGGCGGTGAGATTGAGCACTTTGTTTTTTTCGACGAGCATCGACGCAAAAAGCTCAAATCTTTCAAGAGCCTGCGCGTCGAGCTCAACGCCGATATCGGCGCAGATATTTTTGAGCCTGTCTTTATTTATCATGTTTCCTGTTCTCCCTCTCCAGATGAATCAGCAGCACCGAAATGTCCGCGGGGCTGACGCCGGATATTCTCGACGCCTGGCCAACATTCTCCGGGCGTATCTTTGAAAGCTTCTCGACCGCCTCGAGCCGCAGTCCGCCGAGCGCGGCATAGTCTATATCCTGCGGTATTTTTTTCACTTCGAGTCGGCGCATCTCATCGACCTGCGCCTGCTGGCGTTTTATATATCCCTCGTATTTGATATCTATCTCGACCTGCTCGAACACTTCTTTCGGATAGTTCGGGCGCGTCGGGTCAAACGGGGCGAGCAGTTTATAATCAGCCTGCGGACGGCGCAGAAGCTCGGAGAGTCTTATTCCGCCGTCGATGGGCGATGTTTCACGTGAAACAAGTATATCATTCAGCTCTTTGCACGCGTGGATAGTAGTATTCTCCGCGCGGCGTTTCTCGTCTTCAATCAACTCAAGCTTGCGGCAGAATGCGTCATAGCGCTCCTGCGAGATGAGCCCCAGTTCGTAGCCTATAGGAGTCAGGCGGCGGTCGGCGTTATCCTGTCTGAGCAGGAGTCTGTATTCCGAGCGCGAGGTCATCATTCTGTACGGATCGGAGCAGCCCTTTGTGACGAGGTCGTCTATGAGCGTTCCGATATACGAGCTGGCGCGGTCGAGTTCGAGCGCGCTCTTTTTCTGAACCTTGCGCGCGGCGTTGATGCCCGCTATCAGTCCCTGCGCGGCGGCCTCTTCGTATCCGCTCGAACCGTTGAACTGGCCTGCGCCGAAGAGCCCGTCAAAGTCGTTGAACTCAAGACTGCGCTTGAGCGCGAGCGGATCGATGCAGTCATATTCTATAGCATATGCGGTGCGCATGACCTCACAGTGCTCCAATCCGGGGATAGTGTGCAGGAATTCGAGCTGCACATCCTCCGGCAGCGAAGAAGAAAGTCCCTGGAGATACATTTCCTGAGTCTCCGCGCCGCATGGTTCGATAAATATCTGATGCCGCTCCTTTTCGGAGAAGCGGACTATTTTGTCCTCTATGCTCGGGCAATAGCGCGGGCCGACTCCGTCTATCTTTCCTGAATAGAGCGGCGAGCGGTGGAGGTTCGAGAGAATAACTTTCTTCGTCTCCTCCCCCGTGTAGGTCACATAGCATTCGCGCGTGTTCTTCACTTCGTACCTGCCCGTGAACGAAAACGGCACTATATCCTCATCGCCGAATTGCGGTTCGAGCTTTTCGGTCTCAACGCTTCTGCGGTTGACTCGCGCGGGCGTGCCCGTCTTGAATCGGCGCAGAGGGAGTCCGAGGGCTTTGAGCGACTTCGACAGCTCAGTCGCCGGGAACATTCCGTCCGGTCCGCTCTCGTATGAGACATCGCCGATATAGACTCTGCCGCCGAGGAAAGTGCCCGTCGCGAGCACCACGCACTTCGCGCGGTAAACTGCTTCGAGCCGGGTGGTGAGCACCCACTCTCCTGAGTCATAATGAATATCGATTATTTCAGCCTGGCGGAGCGTCAGATTCTCCTGCTCCTCAAGCGTTCTTTTCATATATGCGCTGTAGGCGCGCCTGTCGATCTGCGCGCGCGGGCTGTGGACTGCCGGGCCCTTGCCCAAATTGAGCATACGCATCTGCAAAGTGTTCGCGTCCGCCGCGAGACCCATTTCGCCGCCGAGCGCATCTATCTCGCGCACGAGATGTCCTTTTGACGTTCCGCCTATCGACGGGTTGCACGGCATATTGCCGACCCAATCGAGATTGACGGTGAACACCTCCGTCTTGCATCCGAGACGCGCCGAAGCGAGCCCCGCCTCGATTCCCGCGTGACCCGCGCCTATAACGGCAACATCTATTCTACCCGCATCGTATTTCATTCGGTCAGTACCCCTTTGTTTTTCTCAACAGTATATCCGCTTTCGCCGAACACAGAAATCGCATCGGCAAAATTATTTTCTTTTATTAAAATATAGTTGGTATCATATGTAGACACCGCAAAAATGCTTATCCCCCGCCGCGCGAGCACGGATGTGATATCGGCGAGGATGCCGACGAGCGAAAAGTCCAACTCGCCGCAAACGCGCAGAGCGCGCCAGCCGTCCTCGCGGCGCAGAATGTCGCCCGGCACAAAATCAGTCGGGCAGACGAGCGAGATTTCGGAATCCGTCCGCGCGAAAAATATAAAATTTGTGTCCGGCAGAGCGGACGGAAGTTTTTCAAGTTTGCAGACGGAAAAGATTCCGTCAATGATTTCGAGAGTCATATGTGTATCCTTGGTGTGATGTAATTATTTAGGACGACAGTAATATAGGTTTTGGTTAACATAATCAGCTTCTGCCTTCGCGTCTTGCCATAATCAAGCCTTTATATTTTCCACGTTTCGGCATTTTCTTTTTATTTGAAAAAGAAAACGCCTGCAAAAGAAAAGCAAACTCAGGGCTTCGCCCCGAGACCCCGCGAACACCGTGCCGCAGTACATAGCTCACGGCTCTCAATCGGCAGCTCGGCACATTCGCACGCAAACGCGCCGGAGCTTGAACGGGTGCGTGCTCGTGCGGCTTGCTGCGCAAGCCGTTCCCTCGCCCCTCTTAGTTGGCTTATCAAACACTGCGGCGCGGCTATTGGAAGCCTGATTATAAATATTAGTTGAGTCACTCGCTTTTACTTTGCAAAAGTTCAAAAAACGAGGCTTATCTGCCTGTTTAAATCTTTGTATCGGCTTCGCCGATAACGGACAGCCGCAAGGGCTGTCCCCACGAACGGTCGCAATAGACATTTTGAGAATTTCGTGCCGCTGTCGCGGCAGCGGTGCGTCGAGTCTGTATAGTCTGGTAAGATAGTTAACAGAATGTT
>ERZ791891.7-NODE-7-length-198483-cov-9.093082_pt1 | contig 198483 bp, 191 predicted proteins | sample MGYA00510155_ERZ791891 | MGnify/ENA primary metagenome ERZ791891 (study PRJEB30046, sample SAMN00792061) | human gut metagenome | study: EMG produced TPA metagenomics assembly of the A metagenome-wide association study of gut microbiota in type 2... | reverse complement strand
TGATCTTCGGCGGACGTCTTGGCGAGTACAAGTATTATGATATGGATGCAGTAATCGCATCTGCACTTGCAATGAGTGAGAAAGAGCTGGGCAAATAACAGCAATACGATAACAATCAAAAAGAGCAGTTGGAAACAGATATGTGTTCCAGCTGCTCTTTTGGTTTCTGTGAATTTGTTTTGCGAAAACTCAAAAGTGTTATCGTAACAGTTCCAGAATTGTATTTACCATCAGGTCGTTCTGCATCGGATTCATGATTGAGAATCGTACAAAATGCGAATCCAGGCCGTGAAAATTCTCGCAGTTCCGAAGGACAATGCCCTTCAGATTGCAATGTGCCAGCAGGGATTTTGCAGTGACATCCTCTTTTAGAATCTGCATCAGCGCGAAGTTTGCACTCGGTTTGAACAACCGCAGATTCTTGTTTGTATTCATTGCTGCGTAGATCAGGTTGCGCTCGGTAAAGATGCGGGAGTGCGATTCGTGGATGTAGGCGGTATCCTCCAGCATAGCAGTACAGGCAGCTGCGGTCAGACAGGAAATGCTGTTTGGTGTGGCGGTCATATTGATGATCGTCATGTTTGTTTCGTTGTTCATGATCGCATAAGCAAGTCGCAGTCCTGGTACAGAGAAGAATTTGGATACGCTGCGCAAAATAATCAGGTTATCATAGGTATTTACCAGAGAGATCGCAGTGTTACGCTCATAGTTCTCTGTAAATTCAATGTACATTTCGTCGAGTAAAAGTGCGATGCCAAGCTCCTTGCATGCGGCTGCAAGTTTCTCGATATCTGCTTTTGATATAAGCTGGGAGGTTGGATTGTTTGGATTTCCGAGGATTACAATATCGTATGTATCCGATAAGTGTGCAATAAAATCATCCATATCCAGATGGTAATCCTGATTGATGTCCAGCTCATAGAAGTCTGTTTCGCAACCATACACGGATAATACATGTTCATAATCCGTGGCTGATGGGATCGGCAGTAAAGCCTTCTTTGGTGCAAGAAGTGCAACAAAGAGACGCAGCAGATCAGAGCTGCCGCTGCCAAGCACCAAATGCTCTGGCGCACAGCAGGCATAAGAAGCGATGGCGTTCCGTAAAGGGTCGTAGTATGTGTCAGGATAGCGACCGACCGCGCTGATATTTTCCATGATCGCGCGTGTCACGCTGTCCGGGACACCGAGTGGATTGCAATTTATGTCATATCGCACAGTCTCATACTGTTCGATGCGAAGTGGTCCGTTGCTCATAGTTTCCTCCTAATAATTAGAAAACAAACCATTTATATCCCTGTCTTGAAAAAAGAAAGGGGGTTTGTTATAATGTGATATGTGTTAAAAGGGGATAGTGGGTGAACTATACCCTCATATCGATAATTATACCTATTAAATAGACGAATGACAAGTAGGTTTTCATTACGAAGCCGAGAAATAAAGGAGATACCATGAAGGCGATAGTAGAACATTACGCAAAGGGCGAATTTCAGGTAGACCGGCCTGAGGTAGCGATATCAGAAAAGTTTTTAAAACTGAATATAGAATCGGGAACTTTGTACGAAGGTGTCTTCACGGTGAACAGCACGAATGACCACGTCATCAAAGCGATGGTGTATGATAGCCGCTATATGCTGCGGTTCAACCAGCATACATTTATTGCGAAGAATTTTGATGTCGGATTCACATTCGATGCAACCTGTTTGGAAGCAGGTAAAAATTACAAAGGACATATCAGTGTCATTACGGACGGCGGAGAATTTAAGATTCTGTATGATATTGACATCACGACACCATATGTAAAATACGGAGATCAGAAGATCGATGATCTTTTCAAATTTGCGACACTCGCTGAGAGCAACTGGGCAGAGGCGGCGCGTGTATTTGTGCGCGATGATTTTAAGCGTACATTTATCAACCGCGATCCGGTGATCAAGCAGATCTACAACAGTCTGATGGAAAGCCAGTCGGTCAATCAGGCTTTGGAGGAATTCCTCGTCTATGTACACAAGAAACGTGCGCTGACATTGTCAGTATCCAAGGCGAAGATCAATCTGGAGTTCCCGGAGGAGCTTTCCAAGATTTCGATTAACATCAGCAAAAACACATGGGGCTACAGCAGTTCAACGGTACGCTCCACCGAGGATTTCATTATTCCAGCGAGAAAGGTGATTACAAGTGCCGATTTTTATGGCAATCTGTATGCTTTGGATGTACTGATTTCACCGGAGAATATTCCGGACGGCGTGACATCCGGCAGAATCATTATCGAGAATGTCTACCAGACAATCGAGATTGAGATTAACCTGTCCAAGCCGACAGAAAAAGAGATAAAAGTGTCCAAACCGGGCAGCAAAACACATCTGATTAAGTCGAATCAGGTGCGCTTGATTACGACATATATGGATTACCGCATGGGCAGAATCCAGCTTCGGGAATACATTAGCACGACCTTATTTGCATTTAACAATCTGGCACGCTATGTACCAGAGGAAGATCTGTACCGTCTGGGAACAATGCATATGAACATTATGCAGGGAGAGACAGAGAAGGTAGAACAAGAATTCCTGCGTATCGAGGCGGATGTCGATAACTCTGGAATGAACAACAAGCAGAGTTGTTATTATGCATATCTGAAGGCGATGGTTGGCAAGGACCGCCGTGCGACCGAACAGGCAAAGGAACTGATTCGCAGAAGCTACCACACAGAGGATGACAAGATCTTCTATTTCTGGTTGCTGCTGTTTGTGGATGATACCTATAATAACGATCAGACCGCTTTGTACCGGGAAGTTAAAAACCTGTATGAGCAGGGATACAACAGCCCGCTTATGTACATGGAGCTTTGCGAAGTCTTAAACAACAACCCGTTGCTGCTGAAGCATATTACAGATCTTGAGGTTACAACGATCCGATGGGGATTGCGCCACCAGTATCTGTCGGACGAAGTGATCGAGGCGTTTATCCAGCTTGCGGCATCATTCCGTCAGTTTGATGCGAAGATTTTCGAGATCATGGATAGCATTTACTCCAAGAAAAAGAGTGACGAGGTGCTGTCAAGTATCTGCTCGATGCTGATCAGCGCAGGAAAACTGGATAACAAGTACCATCGGTTCTACCGGGATGCAGTGGAACGCAACCTGAAATTTATCGGGCTGAATGAGTGCTTTGTCAAGAGTATGAATTTCTCCAGATATGATCTGATACCGCAGTCGGTATTGATGTATCTGAATTATAAGAATACACTTTCCGAAAAAGAGCTTGCGTACTTGTATGCGAACGTAATTTACAACAAGTCCCAGCACATGAAGGTGTACCATGAATATGCGACAACGATGCAGGATTTCATGGAGAATATGATTATCAGCGGCAAGGTCAGCGATGATCTGACTGTGCTTTATGATGAGTTCTTGGAGCCAGAGACGGTCAGTCCGCTTTATGCGAGCAAGCTGATCAACATTATCTTCCGTCGGAAGCTTGTTTGCTTTAACAAGGGCGTGCGTGCCGTGATCGTGACGCATCAGGAGTTAGAGGAAGTACAGCGCGTACCGATCGTAAACGGCGAAGCATATGTGGAGATTCTGTCGAACACGGCTTCCATTATCTTCGAGGATAGCGCGGGAAACCGGTATGCGGGATCTATTCCGTATCGACTGGAACGTATTGTAGATGAAAATGCATATATGGATATCTGCTGTAAATACAGTCCGCGGGATTACCGGGTGCTGCTGCATAACTATGAGCAGCTTGGTGATTTCACATTCAAGAAGGCAATCGAGGTCAATGCCGCACGAGATATTGTTAACTGTGATGAGATCTCCTATGATTACAAGCAGCAGGCATATCTGAATATTATTGAATATTACCATGAGAATCTGGATAACGAGGTGCTTACAAAGTATCTCGAAAAATTGGATATCGAATACTTAAATCACGCAAATGCACGTGTGATGATCGCTTACATGGTCGATATGAACATGTTCGACAAGGCATTTCAGGCGGTGAAGCTGTATGGCTTCGATGAGATCGACAGTGAAGAGTTGTATCGTCTGGCGGATTATGGTGTGGAGGACAGCAATGGCTTCTTAAATGAGGATCTGCTTTCCATCTGTATCCATCTGTACAAATCCGGTAAGGTCAATGAGCGGATTTTGGTATATATCATCAACCATTATAAGGGTGACTTGGAAGAATTGGCAGGTATTTTTAAGACGGTGCGTAACCGTGTCAGAGATATTTCCCTGCTGGCAGAAAATACATTGGCACAGATGATGTTCGCGATGGGAAATGTCGAGTACATCTACGATATCTTTACCGCGTATTATGCAGGCAGAAACCGTGGACTGGTCGTAAAGGCGTTCCTGCGGTTTGCATGCTATAACTATCTAATCAAAGATGCACAGATTCCAAGTGGTGTCTTTGACTGTCTGTATCAGGAGATTCAGAAGGGCAATATCGAGGATGAGATTTCCCGTATGTCCATGCTGCATCACTTCTCGAAGCTGGATCGTTATACGGGCGAGCAGAAGACGTGGATCAAGGATGCGGTTGGCAAGTTTATGGATGCAGGCAAGCTGCTTCCGTTCTACAAGAGCTTCCAGTCCTTTATCAAGCTGCCACAGGATGTCATGCTCAAGACCTATCTGATCTACAAGAGCGAGCCGGGCAAACAGGTAACAGTGAAGTACGCATTTGATACTGGTTCCAGACAGAATCTGATCTACAAGACAGAGCTTCTGGATGAGATGATTCCGGGCATGTATGTGAAGGAATATGTCGTGTTCCACGGCGAGCGCCTTGTCTATGAAATCTCGGATGATAAGCAGGGTACTTCTTATGTGGTAGAGAGTGAATCGCTGAAGTCCAAAGCGTTTAACCGCAAAGACCGGAACCGCTTTGAGATTATCAACAGCATGCTTGTCAATCAGGAAATGCGGGAAGATAATGAGCTGTTAGAGACATTGGATGTTTACCTGAATACGGTACATCTGTTTGAAGAGAATTTGAGTATATTGTAATATCGCGGGGAAACCTGTGGATTGCAATGCATAGAAATAGATATAAGTACGAAAGGAAAAAGACATGTCAGAGGCGTATTATATAGGCATGGATCTGTGTTCGGATTCCACGCAGATTAGTTTTTATAACGACATCTCGCGCGAGCCGGAGACAGTCAACCAATTAAATAACAAAGAAACATATATGATGCCAAACATCCTTTTCTTCGGCTTAGAGACCGGAGAGTGGTATGTTGGCTCCGAAGCTTCCGAGGCACGTTTCAAGGAGCAGGGTATCGTGTTGGATGAGCTGTTTCAGAATGCGCGCAGTGAGGAGACTGTTGAGGTGCATAATACGCGTTACAGTTATCGCAAGCTGTTTTTAATGATGCTTAAAATGCATGTCGATTCTTTCCTGTATCGTTATGAGGGCGCGACGGTAAAGAAGCTTGTCATTACGATTCCAGAATATAACAAGGATCTGTTCCGTGTACTTTCAACGTTTTACAAGGAGCTTGGTGTCGAGAAGGAGCAGGTGGAGATCACGAGCCATCTTGACAGTGGTCTGTATTACATTTTTAATCAGGATGAAAGCCTGCGCACAAACAGTGTGGGATTGTTTGATTACAATACGGATGGCCTGCATTATTACAGAATTGATATCTCGCATGGACACGAACTGAACACGATCAGTGTCACACATGAGGACTATTCTGAGAATTTCAATCTGGCAGCCTTCGGCGGTGACAATATCCTGATGGATATTACATTTGCAAAGATTGTGGCAAATGAGACAAAGAAAACATACATTTCGGCCATTTATCTGACCGGACTCGGATTCTCCGAGAAATGGCTGAACAAATCACGCGAGCTTCTGACGCAGGGCAGACGTGTATTTGCCGGACAGAATATCTATACCAAGGGTGCCTGCTACAAGGCAGTCGGCGGTGAATATGGCGAATTTTATAAGAAGTATTTTGTAGAGACAAAGGAGAATGTGATCTTTGATGTCGGAATCTCTTCGGAGGACGAGGAGGATCGGTTTATTCCGATCGCCTTGGGCGGCAGACAGTGGTACAACATCCACGGAAAGATCAGTATTATATTGGATGATACAGAGTCCCTGACTTTGGTATACCGGAACCGGAAGACCGGAGAAGAAGAGCGGGAAGTCGTGAAGCTGCACGGAATCCCGAAACGTCCGAACAAGACGTCTAAGTTCTCCGTGGAGGTGGAATTTGAGAATCCACATCATGGCGCATTTATCATTAAGGATGTTGGATTTGGAAAATTATTCCCGACCACGAACAAGATTTATCGTAAGGAGTTTGATGTTTAATGTCAAAAATTATCTTATGTACAAGAAAAGAAGCATCGCATCCGTTCATCTTTCTGAATACGAAGGTGGAGATCAACACCTACGAGGAGCTGTGCTTTTATATCTACAATAATACCGTGCTGATCTCGAAGTCTTCTCTGTCTGAGAAGCTGTTTGACTGGATTCGGGATGAGCTGGATATGCCGGAGCTTGCAGCGAAGCTGGTAGCACTTTCGAACAAGGCGACATTTGCACAGGATCTGCTGGTTGAAATTTTAAATGCCGGGGATTACTATACACCGGACGAGATTGCAACTTATGTGGAAGCATGGCAGAAATATCGTCGGCTGACATCAAGTCAGCGTAAGAAATTAAAGGCAGACAGCTATCTTGGCTACCGCAGATACATCAAGGCGGCATCGATTTACGATGAGATTCTGGACAACCAGCAGGATATCACAGACAAGGTATTTCTTGGAAATGTCTATCACAACCGAGGTGTGGCAGCAGCCAACAACATGGATGTGGAAGATGCAAAAAGCTATTTCATGAAAGCGTATGAATTAAATGGCAACGAGGAGAGTCTGCGCAGTTACCTGATCGTATTTTCGGCAGGGAACGATGCGACGACACTGAAGCAGGAAATGCGGAAGTTTGACCTCGATGAAGATAATTTTGAGAATTTGATGATTGAGATCGGAGATTCGAATGAGGATGTCCGGGAGATGACAATCTTCTCTATGTTACAACGTGCGGTATACAACCGTATGAATAAGGACATGATCGATTACGACAAGCGAATGGATATTATACTTGGACAATTGAAGGATGAATTCAGAGAGCAGGCGATTTGATGGGAATGTTTCAGAAGATCAAGGCATACTTGAATGAAGATGATGCCGAATATGACGCCTTGATTGAAGAACAGGAACGCATGCGGGAAGAACGCAGAAAGCGCAGGAATCAGTCGAGGGCAGAACGAAATAAGGAAAAGGCGAAGCGGGCCGCGGAAAAAGCGGTGCTGAAAGAACGTGTTGATCCGGAGATCCGGCGGGAAGTCAAAGAGACGGTATCGTCGAATCGAGAGCGAAAGACCGTTGGCGATTTCTGTGAACAGTTAGTCGATACGAAATATCACATGGAGGATATGAAGCAGGAGTACAAACTCGTGACGGATTATCTCGTTGATATTCAGCGAATCGAGGAACTGCCAGTGAATCTTGCAGAAGATATCATAGATACGGCGAAGGAGATTGAACGTCTTGACGGCAACCGTAGTAAATATCAGCAGTCAGAGAATCTGCTTACAACAGAGCAGTATCGTACGATGCAGCGGCTGGAGGATGACATTCCGGATACGATCAAAAACTTAAATGATATGGAGATGCGGGATTCTATGCTGAAAAACGACATGGGATATCTCGAGGGAGAAAAAGAAGATCTGAAATATGCACGTGTGGAGGATACCGACAATGCATACCGGATTCGAAGCGTTTTGATCGTGGTGCTGGTGTTATTCCTTTTGATTAGCATTACCTTGTTTGCGGTGGCGCTGCTTGCGAAGAAGGATGTGACATTGCCAGCGGCAATCGAAGGAACGATTGCGGTGATCTGCTTTGCCGTGTGTTATATCCAGTATGCAAATATCAACCGGCGCGTACAGGAAAACGACGCAAAGCTTCAAAGGGCAATCTCGTTACTGAATAAAGTCAAAGCAAAATATGTCAATAATACAAATACATTAGATTATATCTATGAAAAATACGACGTCAATTCCGGGAAGGAACTGATGTACCGCTGGGATCTGTACAACCAGATGCAGCGCGATGCAAAGAAATATTCACAGGCAAGCGAGAGCTATTATCTTGCGTGTGACAGGCTGGTAAAACAGCTTTCTGATGTTGGCGTGACCGATCCAATGGTCTGGAAGAATCAGACAAATGCACTGATCGACCGGCGGGAGATGGTTGAGATTAAGCATGGCTTGAATGTACGGCGGCAGAAGATCCGCGAGAAGATGGCAAGCTGTGAGAAGATCCGGCAGAATGCCACGGCGGCGTTAAAAGCAAGTATTGCAGCGAATCCGGGCATTGAAAGCTATATCCGGGAGTTGCTTGCGACCTACAATCTGGAATTGTAATTCCGGATTGCAGATACAAAACAAGAGAAGTTTGATTGTGTATTTTTATACACGACATCATTCATATATGGAGGAAGAAAGACATGGCTAAGGAATTAGAGAAGAACTACAACCCGGCGGAGATTGAACCGCGTCTGTATGAAAAATGGGTTGCAAACAAATATTTTCACGCGGAGGTAGACCGGAGCAAAAAACCGTTCACCATCGTGATGCCGCCACCAAACATTACCGGACAGTTGCATATGGGACATGCACTCGATAATACGATGCAGGATATCCTGATCCGTTTCAAGCGTATGCAGGGTTACAATGCACTGTGGCAGCCGGGAACCGACCATGCGGCCATCGCGACAGAGGTGAAGGTTATCGAGGCTTTGAAGAAGGAAGGCATCGACAAGGAAGACCTTGGACGTGAGAAGTTCTTAGAGCGTGTCTGGGACTGGCGTAGAGAGTACGGCGGCAAGATCGTCAACCAGTTGAAGAAGATGGGTTCATCCGCAGACTGGGATCGTGAGCGTTTCACGATGGATGAAGGAAATAACAAGGCAGTTACAGAGGTATTCTGTAAGCTGTATGAAAAAGGATATATGTACCGAGGTTCCCGTATCGTAAACTGGTGTCCGGTTTGTCAGACATCCATTTCCGATGCAGAGGTTGTACATGAGGAGCAGGATGGCTTCTTCTGGCACATCAATTATCCGGTTGTTGGCGAGGAAGGAAGATTCGTAGAGATCGCAACCACACGTCCGGAGACATTGCTCGGTGATACAGCCGTTGCAGTAAATCCAGAGGACGAGCGATACAAGGATATCGTTGGCAAGATGCTGAAGCTGCCACTCACGGACCGTGAGATTCCGGTGATTGCCGATGAGTATGTAGATAAAGATTTTGGAACCGGCTGTGTAAAGATCACACCGGCACACGATCCGAACGATTTCGAGGTTGGAAAGCGTCATAATCTCGAAGAGATCAATATTATGAATGATGATGCTACGATCAACAAGCTTGGCGGCAAGTATGCAGGCATGGATCGTTACGAGGCAAGAAAGGCAATGGTTGCTGATCTTGATGCACTCGGACTTCTTGTGAAGGTTGTACCACACAAGCATATGGTTGGTACGCATGACCGTTGTAAGACAACGGTAGAGCCACTTGTAAAGCCACAGTGGTTCGTCAAGATGAGTGAGATGGCAAAGCCGGCGAAGGAAGCAGTTGTAAGCGGCAAGCTGAAGCTGATTCCAGAGCGTATGGACAAGACTTATTATAACTGGCTGGATAATATTCGTGACTGGTGTGTATCCAGACAGCTCTGGTGGGGACATCGTATCCCGGCATATTACTGTCAGGACTGTGGGGATACGATCGTATCGAAGGAGACCGTGTGCACTTGTCCAAAATGTGGAAGCAATAATGTAAAGCAGGACGAGGATACACTGGATACATGGTTCTCCTCTGCACTCTGGCCATTCTCTACACTTGGCTGGCCGGACAAGACGGAAGATCTGGACTACTTCTTCCCGACCGATGTACTTGTAACTGGATACGATATTATCTTCTTCTGGGTAATCCGTATGGTATTCTCATCGATTGAGCAGACAGGCAAGCTTCCGTTCCACACGGTACTCTTCCACGGTCTGGTCAGAGACGATCAGGGACGTAAGATGAGTAAGTCCCTTGGAAATGGTATCGATCCATTGGAGGTTATCGACAAGTATGGTGCCGATGCGCTCCGATTCACACTGATTACCGGAAATGCACCGGGTAACGACATGCGTTTCTACTGGGAGAGAGTTGAAGCAAGCCGTAACTTTGCAAATAAGATCTGGAACGCATCCAGATTTATCATGATGAATATTGAGAAGGCAGATATCACAGGTATTGATGCTGCCATGACCGCTGATGTCGATGCAGCGATGAAGCAGTACGGCTTCACACTTGCGGACAAGTGGATTTTGTCGAAGATGAATGATCTCGTTCAGGAGGTCACAGACAATATGGAAAAATTTGAGCTTGGTATCGCAGTATCAAAGCTGTACGATTTCCTGTGGGAGGAGTTCTGTGACTGGTATATCGAGATGGTAAAACCAAGACTCTGGGACGACGCAGACGAGACAAAGGCAGTTGCACTCTGGACACTCAAAACAGTTCTTACAACCGGTCTGAAGCTGTTGCATCCATATATGCCATTTGTAACAGAGGAGATCTTCTGTACATTGACCGACGAGGAATCTATCATGATCTCCAAGTGGCCGGAATATGACAAGGCATTTGATTTCAAGGCAGATGAGGCTGCTGTGGATAAGATCAAGGAAGCCGTACGTGGCATTCGTAACGTGCGTACGGAGATGAACGTTGCACCGAGCAGAAAGGCAAGTGTCTATGTTGTATCGCCGAAGGAAGACATTCGTGCAATCTTTACGGCAAGTAAGAATTTCTTCGCTATGCTTGGCTATGCAAACGAGGTACATGTACAGGCAGATAAGAGTGGAATCGCAGATGATGCGGTATCGGTTGTGATCCATGATGCAGCGATCTACATTCCATTTGCAGAGCTTGTGGATATCGAGAAGGAGATCGAGCGTCTGACGAAGGAACAGACAAAGTTAGAGGCAGAGATCAAGCGTGCATCCGGTATGCTTGCAAATCCAAAGTTTGTAGATAAGGCACCTGCAGCAAAGGTTGAGGAAGAACGTGCAAAGCTGCAGAAGTATACAGAGACATTGGAGCAGGTAAAGGAAAGACTTGCGAATATCGCAAAATAGTCACTGGGAGAGGCTGTTTGAAACGGCAACAGGTGAGAATCGATGAATAACGAAAAGATCTTAAAAAAGAAAATACAACAATATCTGCTGATGCCATTGGCACTGACTGTGCTTCTGGTTGGCATGGTGATCGTGTTGTATGTACATGACAAAAAGAGCGGTGCGATTGCCGCTGCGGCAGTTTTTATCTTCGTTGTATGTGAGATTATATTTTTCATTGTAATGAAGGCGGCGATCATGCCGGTTGTCTTCCGGTTTGCGCTGGAACAGGGGCAGATACAGAAGGAGCTTTTGAAAGAGCTGGATATTCCGTATGCGCTGCTGGATACGGATGGTAAGATTCTGTGGGGCAATGCAAAGTTTATCGAAGAGATTGGCGTTGGATCCAAGAAGCGGATTCGGAAAAACATTTCGGCATTCTTCCCGGCGGTGGATGCGGAGGCGTTATCGTCCGAGGAAATGCAGATGGATCTGGAGTACAACGACCGCGTCTATCGTGCATTGCTGCGACGAATCGATTTTTCAGAGGCGTTAGTAGATTCGGATGAGGATGCGATGGTCGATCATCAGGCAGATGCCATGATTACCTTGTATCTGTACGATGAGACTGAGCTTCGGATCTACAAGAAGGAAAATGAAGACCAGAAGCTGGTTGCCGGACTGTTGTATATTGATAATTACGACGAGGTTATGGAGAATACCGAGGAAGTTCGTCACTCACTGGTGGAAGCATTGGTGGACCGACGGATCAACATGTACCTTTCCACGATTGATGCGATCGGAAAGAAACTTGAGAAGGACAAATATTTCTTCGTGTTCCGGCAGCAGTATCTGCCACAGCTTCGTGAGACGAAATTTGCGATTCTGGACGAGGTAAAGAGTATCAATGTCGGAAATGAGATTCCAGTTACGTTAAGTATCGGTGTCGGCGCTGGAACAGACAGCTTTGCGCAGGCGTATGAGCGGGCGCGTACCGCAATCGGACTGGCACTTGGACGAGGCGGCGATCAGGCAGTTGTTAAATATGGTGATAAGACGACGTATTTTGGTGGAAAGAGTGCAGGAACTGAGAAGTCCGCAACCGTTAAGGCGCGTGTTAAGGCACAGGCGTTCCAGGAGCTTCTGACAAGTAAAGACAGTGTTATTATCATGGCACACAAACGACCGGATGCGGATGCGTTTGGTTCGGCAGTGGGCGTGTATCGTCTGGTTAAGACGTTAAATAAAAAGGCATATATCGTAGTGAATGAGGTGACCTCAGCCATCCGCCCGATCATCAGCGGATTTATGGGAAACAGCGTTTACGGCGATGATATGATCATCAACAGTGAACAGGCAATCAGCCGGGTAACACCGAATACTCTGGTTGTCGTAACGGATGTGAATAAACCGAGTATGACCGAGTGCGAAGAACTGCTCAGTCTGGCAAAGTCTATCGTGGTATTTGACCACCACAGACAGTCCGACGAAGTGATCGAGAATGCGACACTTTCGTATATCGAGCCATATGCAAGTTCGGCATGTGAGATGATTGCAGAAATCCTGCAGTACATCGAGGGCAAAGTAAAGCTTCGCCCGATCGAGGCAGATGCCATGTATGCTGGTATCGTGATTGATACAGATAATTTCCTGACCAAGACGGGTGTGCGTACATTTGATGCAGCATCGTACCTGCGCCGGAGTGGTGCGGATGTCGTTCGTGTCAGAAAGATGTTCCGAAGTGATATGTACACGTATCGCCAGTTGGCAGAGGGCGTCATCAATTCGGAGATTTATATGGAGCATTTTGCGATTTCCACGGTTGATCCGAAGGAATCCGATGCACCGACGGTGGTTGCGGCGAAGGTTGCGAACGACCTGCTCAACATCGAAGGTATCCGCGCGTCGTTTGTCACGACAGAGAAGGATGGCACGGTTTATATGAGTGCACGGTCGGTCGACGATGTGAACGTACAGATTATTATGGAAAAAATGGGTGGCGGTGGACATGCAAATATTGCCGGAGCCCAGTTTACAAATAGTACAAATGAATTGGTATTGATCCAGTTAAAGACGCTTTTAGATGAGATGTATCGGGAAGGCGATATTTAGGAATTAAGGAGGAACCAGACATGAAAGTTATTTTATTGCAGGACGTAAGAAGCCTTGGGAAAAAAGATCAGATTGTAGAAGTATCCGATGGATATGCAAGAAATATGCTGCTTCCAAAGAAGCTTGGTATGGAAGCAACCTCAAAGAACCTGAATGATTTGAAGCTGAAGAAGGCACATGAGGATAAGGTTGCCGCAGAGGTGCTGGCAGACGCACAGGCACTTGCCGCACAGATTGAGAAGGAGAGCATCACGCTTTCCATCAAGATGGGTGAAAACGGAAGAACCTTTGGTTCCATTTCTTCCAAGGAAATTGCAGAGGCAATCAAGTCGCAGCTTGGACATGACATCGACAAAAAGAAGATTGTTATGAAGGATGCCATCAAGGCACCGGGCACACGTACGGTTGGAATCAAGCTGCATACAAAGGTAACCGCAGATCTTACCGTGAAGATTGAGGAAGCTTAATTTTATGGATGAAAATACGATAAGACGTGTACAACCGCATAATGAAAAGGCGGAGCAGGGAATCGTGGGAACAATGCTTGTAAACCGGGATGCGATTTCTGATCTGGTGGATATGCTGACAGGAGAAGATTTCTACAATAAGCAGTACGGAATTCTCTTCGATAACATGGTTGAACTGTACTCTGAGGGCGCAAGTGTTGATCCGATCACGTTGGTAGAACGGCTGCGGATGAAGGATATCCCAGAAGAAGTGGCAAACACAGTGACGCTGGCACAGTTAGTGCAGTCAGCGCCGTTATATGCTCCGGTGAAGGACTATGCGAAGATTGTCAAGGATAAGGCGGCACTCCGACAGCTGATCAAGCTTTGTGAGAATACCGAGAAGGATGGATACCAGTCACAGGAACCGGTTGAAGTCATTATGGAGCGCGCAGAACAGAGTATCTTCAAGCTCGTGCAGAACCGAAACGGCTCCGAGGATACAGTGCCAATCCGCGAGATTGTGATGAATGTCATTCGTGAGATGGAGGAAGCGGCAAGAAACGATGGTAAGGTTACTGGTGTTCCGACGGGATTCCGGGATTTGGACAATATGCTGACTGGTATGCATGCCGGAGAACTTTTGCTTGTAGCAGCCAGACCTGCGATGGGTAAGACGGCATTTGTCTTAAATATTGCGCATCATCTGGCGGTTATGAAACATATTCCGGTTGGATTCTTCTCATTGGAGATGAGTAAGGAACAGCTGGCAAGCCGTATTCTGGCGGTAGATGCAATGGTTGATTCCAAGAGTATGAAGGTCGGCGATCTGTCGGATGATGACTGGGATAAGGTCATCGAAAGTACAGAGGCAGTTGCTAATTCGCCGTTATACATAGAGGAAAATTCATCGGTTACAATCTCAGAGCTTCGTTCAATCGCAAGAAAATGGAAGCAGAATTATGGAGTGCAGGTTATCATGATCGACTACCTGCAGTTGATGAGCCCAAGCCGTGCCGTGGAGAGCCGGCAGCAGTTTATCGCGGAGGTTTCCCGTGCATTGAAGAACTTGGCGAAGGAACTGAAGATCCCGATTATTGCATTGTCGCAGCTTTCCCGTGCGGTAGATGCAAGACCGGACCACAAGCCAGTGCTTTCGGATTTGCGAGAGTCTGGATCTATCGAACAGGATGCCGATGTGGTTATGTTTATTTATCGAGACGAATATTACAATCCGGAGACAACGACAAAACCGCAGACCGCGGAGATCATCATTGCCAAGCAGCGTAGTGGTGAGACGGGCAGCGTCGATCTTCGTTGGATTGGAAAATATACGAAGTTCGCAGATCCGGAGAAGCATTATAAAGGGTAATCTGTGGCGAGAAGCAGGGAGGCAAAAAACAGATGGGGAATCGATATAAGAGAATGGTAACACTTGGCATGATCAGTTTCACGGCGCTTCTGGCGTGGGGATACTGCATGCTTGCATATCGTTCACAGGCAGTCTATGTTGCGATAATCTCGCTTGTATTGGTGGGAAGTATCTATGCGTTGTTTCTGTCCTTTGTCGACATCAAAGTGGCGAAAGAACAGGCAATGCAGGAATATGTGACAAAGACCTTGCAGGAATATACGAAAAAAGAGGATACGGAGATCCTCAACGATATGGAACGTCTGGCAAAGGCTTCCTATGTGCAGCAGAGAAAGACAAACACCTATCTGTCTGCGCAGGCAGAGCAGTTGGATGAGGCGTTGAAAAAGACAATCAAGATTCTGATCAATTATGATCGGAAGAAGGAAGAGGAAGCAGCACAGCAGGCGGAGCAGATGCAGAAGGAACTGGAAATGCAGGCAGCATTGCAGGCACAGAAGGAGCCGGATCATACTGCACTGGTGCTGGAGGAGTTTGGCAAGCTGGCAGGCGATGTACAGGCAGTGGTTGCCCAGTTACAGCAGGTGACAGCCCAGCTTACTGCATTGCGTGAGGCAGTGGATGCGATCGAGATGCCGAAATATGTGGAGGCAGCACCATCAGTAGAGGCAGCATCGACAGCCGTTAACGCGGATGTGCAAAAACGAGTGCCGGAAGATGAGCAACCGGAAGTGGTAACGAATGTTGAGAATACGACTGAGACGGATGTACCAGAGTCACAGATCCCCGGTGGAATTGAGAATGATACAGCTGATGAGGCAGAACTAGAAATCGCAGATGATTCTCTGACTCAGACAGATGATACACCAGCAGAGGTAGAGGCAGTATCAACAGAAGAACCAGAAACGGTTGCAGAAGAGGCTGCACCAACAGAAGAACCAGAGCCTGCATTTAATACGGAGGACTTCTTCTCGCAGTTTGGCGGCAGTACCGATAAGGAATTAAAGGAAGAGGCAGAATTCAAGGAAGAAGCAGCCAATACAGGTATGTTAGATCAGAGTATGATCGACGCTCTGCTTGGCAATCTGCAGGCAGATAAACCGGCAGAGGATGTGAAGAATGCAGATGTGATCCCGTTTCCACAACAGGGACAGACAGATCTGTCCACAGAGGAAGCACATGCGGAGGAAGTTGCAGAGGCAGTGCACGAAGTAGAGCAGGATATCACAGATACAACGATGAATATGGATGCAGAACCAGCACCGACAATGCCAGTGGACGATAATCCAAACCGGACACTGTCGCCAGAGGAGATTGCGGCGTTATTTGCATCAATGCAGTAAAGAATAGAGAATGAATCATTGCAAAAGTATCAGGGGTGGGTACTTTTGCAATTCTTTTATAGGAGGAAGTTACATGGAGAGAACAAAAGCGATCGTCAAATTCTTTTCGCAGGAACCAATTGAGAATGTGATGGTGATGATGAAATACATGCCGGAACGCGTGATTTTTCTCGGACACAAAGATAATATGATTACGAAGCAGATCCGGGATATCGAGCAGTTTCGTGACCACAAATATCCGGATATGGAGTTGGAATTTATTGAGGTACCAAAGGATGATCTCGATAACATTATAGGAACTCTGGCGGGCATTATCCGGGAATATCCGGGGATTCGGTTTGCTCTGACCGGTGGTAGTGAGATGCTTCTGATCGCGCTTGGGTGTATTTCCGCAAGAATGGAAGTCAGCAAGCTGCGTATCGATCCATTTACCGGAAAGGAAATTGATGTCCGTGGTTCGAAGGTAATCACATCCGATTATCATTTTAATATCAGTATCGCGGAGGATATCATGCTGCATGGCGGTCTGCTCACGAAGGAGACGGGAAGTATCTCCGAGTGGAAATTTACTGATCAGTTCCGGGAGGATATCCGGATTATGTGGGATCTGTGCCGTAGATACCGTGGAGATTGGAACAAACATTGTGGAGTCATTGACGAACTTCGCAAGAACACATCGAACCAGCGGGAAGGTTGGAGTGAGTTATACATCAATCAGCTTGGCGATGCCATCCGTCTGCTGCGGGATCTGTATGAGATTGGCATGCTCAAGGATTACGAAGAACACGGGAAAAAAGTGATGTTTCGGTTCAAGAATAATCAGATCAAGAAGATTATCGCAAAGGCAGGAAACATGCTGGAGCTGCATGTCTATGAGGTAGCGACGCGGGAAGGTTACCTGTTCTCGGATGCGGTGATCGGTGCGCATATTGACTGGGATGGTGAGGTGCATGACACGATGAATCCCGGCTATGATACGATGAACGAGATTGATGTGATCCTGATGAAGCAGGTGTGTCCGATTTTTATCTCCTGCAAGAGTGGCAAGGCAGGTGGAAATGCGCTGCATGAGTTAGAGACCGTATCACGAAAATTCGGTGGCAAATATGCCAGAAAGGCACTTGTTTTAGCACGTGCCTGTGATAACACGACTGGCACGATGTTCTTCAAGCAGCGAGCAAGGGATATGCATATCTGGATTATCGATGATGTATTTCGGATGAGTGATGAGCAGCTGCTCAATAAATTGAAGAGGATATAAAGATAATAAAAGGGGCGTTTTATAACGCCCCTTTTTGCATTCTGCATAATACACTAATCTATATTAAAATTACATCTTCAACAGATTATCATTATCAAAATAATCAATCTTCATAGAGCGGCGGACATCTTCAAGTGTCTTGCCTGCCGTCTCTCTGGCTTTCTTGCTGCCAGCCTTCAGGATATCATAAACATCTGGAAGCTTCTGCTCCCACATCTTACGACGCTCACGGATTGGAGCAAGCTCTGCCTGAAGTACATTGTTCAGGAACTTCTTCACCTTCACATCGCCAAGACCACCATGTGTGTAATGCTCCTTCAGCTCGTCCATACCAGAATATTCTGGAAGGAATTCTGCGAAATAATCAGGCTTGCTGAATGCATCGAGGTAGATAAATACCGGATTGCCTTCCACTTGTCCCGGATCTTCAACACGCAGATGGTTCGGATCGGTGAACATCGACATAACCTTCTTCTTGATATCCGCCGGCTCCTCTGCAAGATAGATGCAGTTGCCAAGAGACTTACTCATCTTCGCTTTACCATCGATACCCGGCAGACGCAGACATGCGCTGTTTTCCGGAAGTACGATCTTCGGATCGGTCAGTGTCTCGCCGTATACTGTATTGAATTTGTGTACGATTTCCTTACACTGCTCGATCATTGGCATCTGATCCTCGCCAACCGGTACATGGGTTGCGCGGAATGCTGTGATATCGGCTGCCTGACTGATTGGGTAGCAGAAGAAACCAACCGGGATGCTTGCCTCGAAGTTACGCATCTGAATCTCAGCCTTTACAGTCGGGTTACGCTGTACACGGGAAACGGTAACAAGGTTCATATAATAGAATGTAAGCTCCGTCAGTTCTGGGATCATGGATTGGATGAAGATCGTTGCCTTCTCCGGGTCAAGTCCACATGCGAGGTAATCAAGTGCAACCTGCATGATGTTCTGACGTACCTTCTCCGGGTGCTCTGCATTATCTGTGAGTGCCTGTGCGTCCGCGATCATGATATAGATCTCATCATAGACACCAGAATTCTGAAGTTTCACACGCTCTTTCAAAGAGCCTACATAATGTCCAACATGCAAACGTCCTGTCGGACGATCGCCAGTTAAAATAATCTGTTTCATAGTAGAAGTCCTCTCTTATAAAATATCACACTCTATAGAATACTCATTTTGCGTTGGAAGGTCAAGCAAAATTGCGAAAAAGGAGCAGGAATCTTACTTGTCTGCCACATATAAAACAGGTATAATAAAAAAAGAATGTGTACGGATAAACAAATGATGCGAATGACAGGGGGTAGCAATGGCAACCATCAGTTTATGTATGATCGTGAAAAATGAAGAGCAGGTTCTGGCACGTTGCTTGGACAGTGTCGCTGACCTGATGGACGAGATCATCATTGTGGATACAGGCTCTACCGACCGCACGAAGGAGATCGCGGCACGCTATACCGATCAGATCTATGATTTTACATGGATTGGCGATTTCTCGGCGGCGCGGAATTTTTCATTCTCCAAGGCGACGATGGAATACGTCTATGCGCCGGATGCGGACGAGGTGCTTGATGCGGAGAACCGGGCGCGTTTTTGCGATTTGAAGAACTGTCTGCTCCCGGAGATTGAGATCGTGCAGATGTGGTACGTCACAGAAGCGTTCAATACAGTTATGAATGCGAAACGGGAGCTTCGCCCGAAGCTCTTTAAGCGTCTTCGGACGTTTACGTGGATCGACCCGGTGCATGAGACGGTGCGGTTAGATCCGGTTGTGTTCGACAGCGAGATCGAGATCTTACACAAGCCATTGTCTGTCCATGGCAGCCGGGATTTTGAGATCTGTGAGCGGATCTATGCAAGGGATGGTGCGTTGTCGCCAAAGCTTCGAAAGATGTATGCGAAGGAACTGCTAAAATGTGGCGAATTGACAGATTTTGAGCGGGCGTACGGATTTTTCACCGGAGAGTGGGAGAAAGATCCGATGGCGGAAGCGGGCAGGGAAGCTGCCTGTGTGCTGGCACATCTGGCAAGACTGCAGGGAAATGGTGCCAAGCTTATGAAATACGCACTTCGGGATATGTTAGATACGCCGTGTGCGGAGATCTGCTATGAGCTTGGAAGCTATTATCAGGAAATGAAAGATTATGATGAGGCAATCGTTTGGTATCAGAATGCCGTTTCCGAGACGGAATGCATGCTGGATGTAGAGGCAGGTGGAAAGAAGAGTCTGGAGGGGTTGGTTGCCTGCTACGAGGCTTTGCTTGCGCAGGCGGAAAAAGCAGAATTACAGACATCATCGGAACAGCAAAAGCAGTCCATAGAAATATATGAACAGCAGCTTGCGGTGTATCGGGAGGCACTGGCAGACTGGCAGCTACCGGAAGAATGACAGGGGTGAAATTATGTCATATGGAATGATTATTTTGATTGTGATAGCTGTATTTGTGGTTTTATCGTTGATAGCAACGATTGCGAATATAAAGGCGAAACCACCGAAACCAATCGAAAAAGGAAACTTGAATAGACCGTCTCATTACATGTACAAGACAGAGACAACATTGGATGATAAGATTGCTCATTTGTTTATACCGGAACCATTGCGTGTAGATCCGCCTCCGATGGTGGTGGATGTGGCTATGGATCTGGTTGAACAGCAGGAGCGGGAAGAACTGGCAGAAGAACGGAGACAAAAACAGATTACAGAATCCATTTTGGCACAGAACAAACGTGATTACCGTCAGGATGTGAAGTCTGGAAGAATCTGGATCTGTCCAAAATGCAGGAAGAAAAATGAAAAATACGTCACAACCTGTACCTGTGGAACGCCGAAGCCAGCAAAATAAGAAAAGATAAAAAAAGCGAGTATGCCAAATGCATACCCGCTTTTTCTGTGCGATCGTCTGTATAATACATAATACATTATGCCTGAATGATCGTATTGATGATTCCGACAGTATCTGCAAAGATCTGCTTCATCTGCGCCAGATGGTTGCGCCCCATCTCGGTAATATGATAATAGACACGCTTGGACTTCGGTGTTTTCTGTACCGTCTCCATCGTAACATCGCCCTGCTCTTTCAACCGTCCAAGTACGGGATACATAGACGCTTCCATAAGGGAGAACTGTCCATTGCTGCGCTTTTTAATTTCCTGTGCCAACTGGTAGCCATACATCGGTTCCTCGCATAACAGCGAGAGAAGGATGATTTCTACAGAGGCTCGTTTGAGGTTTGTAATAATCGTCTGCATATTCGTCCTGCCTTATTCCTGAATTGCCCGCGATTCAACGATCACAGGTTCGTGGATTACAACGGTGTAACGTGATTTGGTCAGTTTTATGAGAACATCTTGATTCTACGCACATGTCTCTCATCGTTTGAGAATGGTGTATCCACGAATTTGTCCACGATCATAAGTGCAAGACCAGGTCCGATTGTACGTGCGCCCATGCAGAGTACATTGGCGTTGTTGTGCTCGCGGGTTGCCTGTGCAGAGAAACAGTCACTGCAGAGTGCGGCGCGGACACCTTCGACCTTATTTGCAACCATGCTCATACCGATACCGGTACCGCAGATGAGAATACCCAGATCCTGCTTGCCAGCAGCGATCGCCTCTGCAACAGCCTTTCCATAGATTGGGTAGTCACAGGATGCTGTGCTGTCACAGCCGTAATCTGTCACTTCAAATCCGCGATCCTTCAAATGCTTGATAACCTCCAGCTTGAGTTCATATCCGCCGTGGTCACTTCCAATTGCGATTGTCATATCTTAAATCCTCCTGTAATTAAATGTCAACATTGTAATTATTATATATCACATATAGTTTTATATAGTTCATCCTATATACAATGTATTGAACCTAAGAAGTTCTAAATGTTCTAATTTACATAATATATCTGTACGCCACCACCGCCAATTCGCCATCCATGGCTCAGTGGCGGTTTGTTTGAACATCGTGTTCAAACATGGCTGTAATGGAATAGAACATTAAGAACTTCTAAGGCTCAAACATATCGTATATATAGATGAATCTATATAAAACCATATGTGGATATAGAATATTTACACGGTAATGACTCTGTGACCAGCTGCCTTCAGCAGCCGGTTCATAATGGCACCACCGAGTTCGTTCTGGTCAAATGCTTCGCTGTACATATATTCCATCTGTTCGCTGTCACATTCACGCAGGGCGGCATAAAGCCGTGCGGAAATCGTCTGTCCCTTGCTACCCTCGCCGACGATCAGTACATGCGAATAGTTCTTATATAAGGATGCATGCTCCTTGGTTGTGAGAATCGCAACCTTGTAGCCCTGTGCTTCCTTTTCATTTACAAGTGCCTTGATTTTCTCCGCTACGCGCAATGTTTCCGCTTCGGTCGCGTTGTAGGAGACCTTGACACCGGAATGCAGACTTGCCCGGTTTGCCGATTCGTCTGCGACAGCTTCCACGATACTGAGTGTTCCGTGTGGCGCATAGTGTGTATATTTCATGCCGGGTGCTTTCGGACGAAGATTCGGGTCCGGCTCGATAATAGCTGGATCGATCGTCACGTCGCCGACGATCTCGGAGAGCATCGTCTTCGTGATAAAGCCCGGTCGAAGAATCGTTGGGATCGTGCCTGTCATATCGACGATCGTCGATTCAATTCCGATTCCGACGGCACCACCATCTAATATCATCTCGATGCGGCCGTCCATGTCCTCCCATACATGCTGTGCGGTCGTCGGTGATGGCCTGCCGGAAGTGTTTGCAGATGGGGCTGCGATGGAGACACCGCTTGTGCGGATCAGCTCCTGTGCGATTGGGTGGGATGGCATCCGGATCGCAACGGTCGGCAGTCCGCCGGTCGTTCCGTCTGGAACGATGGCGAGCTTCGGAAAGATGATCGTCAGTGGACCAGGCCAGAAAGCTTCCATCAGCATGTGCGCTTTCTTCACCATGTCCGGGTGTGTCCGGTTCATCGTCTCGAGATCTGCCAGCTTCTCTACCGCATCGGTATCTGCGATGTGGACGATCAGCGGATTGTCGCTTGGCCGTCCCTTGGCAGCGTAGATCTTTGCGGCTGCATCTGCATTTAATGCGTCAGCACCTAATCCATAGACTGTCTCGGTCGGAAATGCGACCAAGCCGCCGTCCTGCAGGATTTTCGATGCCTCTGCAATTGCTTCTTTGTTATTTCCATTTAATAGTTTCGTTTCCATGCCGCTATTTTACATCAATCGTTAGGGAATGACAACCTTTTCGCGAAAAATACAATTCTGAAATACTGTTTAATTCGGTGTATAAATGATTGAAAAATAAGGAAAAATCTTATATAATAAGCTTTGTGTATATCTGATTGTATTGGAAGGGTTTTAATGAATAACAAAGAAAGAAGCCAGGTCTTAAAGATGCTGTATCTCATCACGCAGATTGGGTTTACGATGGTGGTTACGATCTTTATAAGCATGGGCATCGCATATCTGATAAAGCGTATATTTGGGAAGGATTTAATGGTATGGTTTATCGTGATCGGTGTGCTGGCGGGTTTTCGCTCCGTGTATATTCTTATACGGAAATTCCTGAATAATTCGGATAATAAACACAAGTAAGTGGAGGCAAAAAGACAGGCATAGCATGGCAGAGGTTCACAGAATATTGAAGGAAATGTATATCGGCATGGCTGTCTGTATGATCGTCTTTCTGGCGATTGGTGCATTTTTTATGCGTCCATATTATATCTTTGCTCTTGCACTGCTCGTCGGCAATCTCGGCGGGGCACTGCGCATTTATCATATCTATGATGTGCTCGATCAGGCACTCGATATGGGCGAGGCAGGTGCGAAGAAAAAGGTGATCGTGAACAGTCTGCTACGGATGATCGTGACGCTTGCTTTATTGGTGGGTTCCATTTTTCTTGGAATACAGGCGTTTACCGGCGTGGCACTTGGCATGATCGAACCGAAGATCTGCGCCTACCTGCAGCCTAAAATCCGCCGCATCCTGATCCGTCTCGGATTGGAAAAACCGGAAGAACCGGTCGAGCCGGAACAACCCAGTCAGGAAGATGATGAACCTCATTTCCAGACCGAGGATGAGGAATAAGGTAGTAAATAGGAGATTGCAAAACATAGTAGGATAACATGAACCGTGTATTTCAATATGGTTTTATTCTGAATATACGATATGTTTGAAGCTTAGAAGTTCTTGATGTTCTGCAGATAAATAGCCATGTTTGAACACGATGTTCAAACAAGACGCCACTGAGCCATGGATGGCGAATTGGCGTCGGTGGCGTATGGATAGAACAATTGAATCAGAACATTTAGAACTTCTTGGCTTCAATACATTGTATATAGAATAAATCATATTGAAATACATGGTGGATATTAACTGGTTTTGCAATCGACTAACATAAAATAAAAAAGGAGGAAAAGCGTATGAGGAGTGGGTTTGCCACTGGAATACAAGTAATCAGTAACAGCTCCGAAGATGTAGATTTCTATATCCACGAACTGTATCCGATTCATTTCTTTGGCACGACGGTATATATTACCACCACCCATGTCTGCACCTTCATTGTACTGCTGGTGATTGCGATCTTAGCAATCTGTGCCAGAAGAAGTGTGCTGAAGACGCGGGATAACCCAAGTAAATTCGCCACTGGAGTCGAGCTTGCCATCGAATCACTGATCAAGTTCGTCAACAGCACGATGGGAAAAGAAGCTGGTAAGCATTATATCAATTACATCGGAACCTTGTTCATATTTGTACTTTTTTCGAACATATCCGGCTTGTTTATGCTTCGGCCGCCGACCGCGGATTACGGAACGACGCTCTGTATCGCACTTGTATCATTTGTCATGATACAGTACGCATCCATTCGTTACCAGAAATGGGGTGCATTCAAGAGTCTGTTCGATCCGATATTCCTGTTCTTCCCGATCAACGTGATCAGTGAGTTTGCCACACCGGTATCACTGTCGCTGCGTTTGTTCGGTAATATTCTGGCAGGAACCGTTATGATGGCACTTTACTATGGCATGCTGCCGATATTTGTAAAGATTGGTATTCCATCGGCACTGCATGTGTACTTCGATTTGTTCTCAGGTGTGATCCAGGCGTATGTATTCTGTATGCTGACGATGACATTTGTTGCAAATAAGCGAAATGTAGAAGGGTAATAAGATTTAATATTTAGAAAAACGGAGGAATTATTTCATGAATGGTATTACAGGTGAAACAATAGTTAACGCTGCATCCGCAATCGGTGCAGGTATTGCAGTTTGTTCCGGTATCGGTCCTGGTATCGGACAGGGTATCGCTGCCGGTTACGGTGCTTCCGCAGTTGGACGTAACCCGGGTGCAAAGGGTGACATCATGTCAACGATGCTTCTTGGACAGGCGGTAGCCGAGACAACCGGTCTGTACGGTCTGGTTGTATCACTTCTTCTGATGTTCGTTAAGCCTTTCAAGTAAGAACAAAATTAGGAGGAGTAAAATATGACAGGAATTGCAAATATCGCGCTTCTGTCAGAGGAGACGGGCCGTATCTTCGGTCTGGATGCGCAGCTTCTGTTCGATATTCTGATACAGGGACTTGCGGTATTTCTGCTCTTCATCTTTCTGACTTATGTGCTGATCAACCCGGTGCGCAAGGTGCTCGAGGACAGACAGAACAAGATTAAGGATGACCTTTCCCATGCGGCGACAGACCGCGCGGAGGCAGAGAAGCTTCGTGCAGAGTATGATGAGAAGATCAAAAATGCGAACAGCGAAGCGGGTGAGATCCTTTCTTCCGCAAGAAAACGTGCGGTGAAGAACGAGGAAAACATCATTGCCGAGGCGAAGGAAGAGGCAGGACGCATTATCGACAGAGCAAACAGCGAAGCCGAGCTTGAAAAAGAACGTGTGAAGGATGAGGTGAAACAGGAGATCATCGGCGTAGCAACCGCGATGGCAGGAAAGTTCGTTGCATCCTCTCTCGATGAGAGCACACAGGCTTCTCTGATTGATGAGACGCTGAAAGAGATGGGTGATGATACATGGCGAGACAAGTAGAAACAACCTATGGAGATGCACTTTTGGAACTTGCCTTGGAAGAAGGCAGTCTGAATATGCTCTACGAAGAAGCGCAGGCTCTTGTGACAGTGTTACAGGAAAACGAAGAATTGCTCCGCATTCTCAAGCATCCACAGATTGACAAGGACGAGAAGCGGAAGATAGTGGATAACATTTTCAAAGGACGCGTATCGAAGGATATGGTCGGATTGTTCGGCATCATGGTTGAGAAAGATCATGGCAGCAAGATTGTAGATGTGCTTCACTATTTTATCAGACAGGTAAAACGAGTAAAAAATATAGGAGTTGCAAGTGTGACAAGTGCGGTTGCACTTACCGGTGCACAGAAGGCATCAATCGAGAAGCGTCTGCTTGAGACGACAGATTTCGCTTCGATGGAAGTAACCTATACGGTAGATGCATCCATCATCGGCGGGCTTGTGATCCGAATTGATGACAGAGTGGTTGACAGCAGTATCAAAACCAAGATTGAGACGATGTCAAAGGCACTCGCACAATCATAAGAAGGAGGTGTTCGTGTTCCATGAATTTAAAACCGGAAGAGATTAGTTCCGTAATCAAAGAACAGATTAAGAACTATGAGACAAAACTGGAAACATCCGACGTTGGAACAGTTATCCAGGTAGCGGACGGAATTGCGCGTATTCACGGTCTTGAGAATGCGATGCAGGGCGAACTTCTGGAATTCCCAGGTGAAGTATACGGCATGGTTATGAACCTGGAAGAAGACAATGTAGGTTCGGTTCTTCTCGGTGATCATAAAAATATCAACGAGGGAGATATAGTGAAGACAACAGGACGCGTGGTGGAAGTGCCTGTTGGCGATGCGATGCTTGGTCGTGTCGTAAATGCGCTCGGTCAGCCAATCGATGGCAAAGGACCAATCGTAACCACGAAGTCAAGACAGATTGAGAGAGTCGCATCGGGCGTTATCTCCCGTAAGTCGGTTGACACACCGCTTCAGACAGGTATCAAGGCGATCGACGCCATGGTTCCGATCGGAAGAGGACAGCGTGAGCTGATCATCGGCGACAGACAGACCGGTAAGACAGCGATCGCGATCGATACGATCATCAATCAGAAGGGGCAGGGTGTAAACTGTGTCTACGTTGCAATCGGTCAGAAGGCATCGACTGTAGCAAATATCGTAAAGACATTGACAGAGTACGGCGCAATGGCATACACAACAGTCGTTGCAAGTACCGCCAGCGACTTAGCTCCATTACAGTACATTGCACCATACGCCGGATGTGCGATCGGTGAGGAATGGATGGAAGAAGGAAAGGATGTATTGGTTGTATACGACGATCTGTCGAAGCATGCAACTGCTTACCGTACACTCTCCTTGCTTCTCCGTAGACCACCAGGCCGTGAGGCTTATCCGGGTGATGTATTCTATCTGCATTCCAGACTCTTAGAGCGTGCAGCAAAGTTGTCGGATGAACTCGGTGGAGGATCGCTTACAGCTCTTCCAATCATCGAGACACAGGCAGGCGATGTATCTGCGTATATCCCGACAAATGTTATTTCCATCACAGACGGACAGATCTATCTGGAGACAGAGATGTTCAACTCCGGTTTCCGTCCAGCTGTAAATGCAGGCCTTTCTGTATCACGTGTTGGTGGTGCCGCACAGATCGGTGCCATGAAGAAGCTTGCTTCCCCAATTCGTGTGGAGTTAGCACAGTACCGCGAGCTTGCCGCATTCTCCCAGTTCGGTTCCGAGCTTGATGAGGATACGAGAAACCAGCTTGCACAGGGTGAAAGAATCAAGGAGATTTTGAAGCAGCCTCAGTATAAGCCAATGCCGGTTGAAAAACAGGTTGTTATCATCTACGCTGCAACAAGAAAGTATCTGCTTGATATCGAGGTAGACCGGATTCTGGAATTTGAGAGTGGATTGTTCGAATACATTTCCACGAAATATCCGGACATTTTCGAGAAGATCCGCGAGGAGAAGAAGCTGTCCGACGAATTAGAGGACGCTTTGAAGAAGGCAATTACGGAATTCAAGGAAACATTCTAATAAATAGAGCGAGGAGGTTGATCTTTCTTGGCATCCATGAGAGACATTAAGCGGCGCAAAGAAAGCGTCCAGAGCACGCAGCAGATCACCAAGGCAATGAAGCTTGTCTCCACAGTTAAGCTTCAGAAAGCCCGCGGGAGAGCTGAGAGCAACAAACCATATTTTAATATGCTCTATGATACGATATGTTCCATCCTTGCAATGACGAAAGAACCAAACCATAAATTCCTGAAGGAAAACGGCAGTGACAAGAAGGCAGTTATCGCGATCACATCGAACCGTGGACTTGCCGGTGGTTACAACAACAATGTTGTAAAGGAGATTGTTGCAGCCGGATTTTCGAAGGAGGATACCTATATCTATGGTATCGGAAAAAAAGGTATTGAGGGCTTGACCAGAAAAGGTTACAGCATATATCAGGATGAATCAGAGATCATCAATGCACCATTGTTTGACGATGCGACCGAGCTTACGAAGCAGCTTTTGACGCAGTATTCCAAGGGCGAGATTGGTGAGGTGTATATCGCATATACGAATTTCAAGAATACCGTGACACAGGAAGCAAAGCTTATGAAGCTGCTTCCGATCCGGGAGGAAGATTTTACACCGGAGCAGCCAATCAGTGACAATAAGCTGCTGATGAACTTCGAGCCGTCGGAGGAGGAAGTCTTAGACCAGATCGTGCCGAAATATATGTCCAACATTATTTATGGTGCACTGTTAGAGGCGGTAGCCAGTGAGAATGGTGCGAGAATGCAGGCGATGGATTCCGCGACAAGCAATGCGGATGATATGATCGGAAGCCTGTCACTCAAGTACAATAGAGCAAGACAGAGTGCAATCACGCAGGAGCTTACGGAGATTATTGCCGGAGCTGATGCAATAAGTTAAAGGAGATTAAGGAAATGGCAGATACAAATGTAGGTAAGGTTACCCAGATTGTCGGTGCCGTTATCGATGCGAAGTTTACTGAAGGTAAACTGCCAGAGATTCACGATGCGATAACGATTGCCACAAAGAGCGGTGACACACTGTACGCCGAAGTATCCCAGCACTTAGGGGATGACACCGTTCGTTGTATCGCGATGGGACCGACAGATGGTCTCGTACGTGGTATGGAAGCGGTTGGTACCGGCGCGCCGATTACTGTACCTGTCGGTGAAGCAACACTGGGACGTATGTTCAACGTGTTGGGACAGCCGATTGACAATAAACCGGCTCCAAAGGTAGATACTTACCTTCCAATCCATAGAAAAGCACCAGAGTTTTCAGAGCAGTCAACCGAGACAGAGATTCTGGAAACCGGTATTAAGGTCGTTGACTTGCTTTGCCCTTATCAGAAGGGTGGTAAGATCGGTCTGTTCGGTGGTGCCGGTGTTGGTAAGACAGTATTGATTCAGGAGCTTATCACAAATATCGCGACAGAGCACGGTGGATATTCTGTATTTACCGGTGTTGGTGAGCGAACAAGAGAAGGAAATGACCTGTATTACGAGATGATCGAATCCGGCGTTATCGAGAAGACAACGATGGTATTTGGTCAGATGAATGAACCGCCAGGAGCAAGAATGCGTGTTGGTCTGACGGGCCTCACGATGGCAGAGTATTTCCGTGATCAGGTTGGAAAGGATGTATTGTTATTCATCGACAATATCTTCCGTTTTACACAGGCTGGTTCGGAGGTATCCGCACTGCTTGGACGTGTGCCTTCTGCCGTTGGTTATCAGCCAACCCTGCAGACAGAGATGGGTGCATTGCAGGAGCGTATCACTTCGACAAAGAATGGTTCTATCACATCGGTACAGGCGGTCTATGTGCCAGCCGATGACTTGACAGACCCTGCACCTGCAACTACATTCGCGCATTTGGATGCGACAACGGTACTTTCCCGTTCCATCGTAGAGCTTGGTATCTACCCTGCGGTAGATCCTCTGGAGTCTACATCCAGAATCCTCGACCCAAGAGTGGTTGGCGAAGAGCATTACAAGGTGGCACGTGGTGTACAGGAGATTCTGCAGAAGTACAAGGAATTGCAGGATATCATCGCAATCCTTGGTATGGATGAGCTTTCCGAGGAGGATAAGATCGTCGTTGCCAGAGCAAGAAAGGTACAGAAGTTCCTATCACAGCCATTCCATGTAGCAGAGCAGTTTACGGGACTTCCTGGCAAATACGTTCCGCTGTCTGATACAATTCAGAGCTTTAAGGAGATTCTGGAAGGTAAGCATGACGATATTCCGGAGAGCTATTTCTTAAATGCGGGAAGTATCGACGACGTGCTTGCGAAGTGCAAGAAGTAGAAATAAATTAGGTGGTATACATGGCAGAAAATAAAATGATGGTTCGCGTGATCGCACCGGAACGGGTATTTTATGAAGGGGAGGCTTCTTTCCTTGAGTTTAATACGATTGAGGGCATCATCGGACTGTACCCAAAACATATACCTATGACTGTGGTTGTTGCACCGGGTGTCCTGAAAATCCGGGAAGATGGTGGTGACAAGGAAGCGGCTTTGCATTCCGGTTTCGCGGAGATCCTTGGCGATTCTGTCACGATTCTGGCTGAGTCGGTCGAATGGCCGGATGAAATCGACATTCATCGTGCCGAGGAAGCAAAGATTCGCGCGGAACGCCGCATCCATGACAACTCACAGGATATCGACCGGGCGGAACTTGCACTGAAGCGTGCGATGCTTCGTTTGGAGATGACGAAGAAAGTGTAATTTATAAAATCCTTGGATAGCAATCATTCATGGAGGATATAGAAAAACAAAAACGCATCGGATATAGAGAATCCTTGCAGTATATAACGATTTGCAGATAAGAAGTTGTATGTGTTCTGATTTAGATTGTTTTAATGGACGCAATCGCAGCCAATTCGCCATCCGTGGCTCAGTGGCTGCTTGCTTGAACGTCCTGTTCAAGCATTGCTGAAAGCGAGCAGAACACGAACAACTTCTAATCTGCAATCGTATCATATACCGCAAGGATTTCTATATCGCAGATGCGTTTTTTATTTTTTCCACATATAAAAAGAATGATTGCTACTACAGGATTTCTTTATACACTTCTGATATCGCCTTTGTACTTTGAGGAGACAGGCGGATTGGGGCAAAAATGTTCAAACAGGAAGAAATGCTCCAACCGAAAATTTATGAGAAGCAGGAAAATAGGAGCAAAAGTGGCGAAATAGGGGAGATGCTCCAATCGGAAAGGGTTGAGAATCAAGCGGATTGGGGGTAAAATAGTGAAACAAGAGAAAAACTCCAATTAAAGTGTGCGGAGCATTGCAAGTATGGGAGGAAGACGATATGAGCGAAAAAACGGATGAAGGTCAAAACAGGAATGAATTGGAAGCACTGCTGAAATCCAAACAACGAACGTACAAGATATTGACAAAGCTTTGCTGGGTTTTCCTGTCTATGCTGGCAGCACCGTTTATTCCTGCATTCTGCGGGGCGGAAGATTCGACGTGGACCTACCGGCTGACTGGAATTGCGGTTGTTTCCATTATGATTGGATTTGCCATAGCGTTAATTGCTGCAAATATAGAGAAACAGATGAAGGAGCTGATTGGACAGTGTGCCGTGTGGGGCGTGTTGGAAGAACAGATGCAGGTACTGGAATATATGCCGACCGGGCATACAAATGAAGATTTCCTGAAAAACTGCAGACTCCTGCCGGAATATAATGAAGTGACCGGCTCTGATTACTTCCATGCGATCTACAGAGGTGCAGAGATCACGTACTGCGATCTTTGCCTGAGGTGGCGAAGCGACAACATGGATCCGGACAGACCGGGATCATCTTCTGCAGTGACGCGATTCCAGGGACCATTTGTGACCATAGTCCTTCCACATAATATAGACGGTGTCGTCCATGTCATTGAGCGGAAAGGCGGGAAGAAACCGGCAGAAGCAATCCGGCTTGGAAATACAGATTTTGACCGGAGATTTACGACTTTGGCAACCGACGAACAGCTTGCAGGAAGCATATTGCCACCGGATGCAATCCTCAGAATACTGCAGCTTCCGAAAGATACCTATCTGGAATTCGCAGGAAATCAGCTCGTTGCTGCAATATACAATGATGAGGACCTGTTCGAAATGAAAGATATCAATGTAAACGATGGCTTGGACGAATACAGGGAGAAATGCCGCAAAGAACTCGCAGAACTGCTGCAGATACTCGATAAACTCATATATGTAGCCAGCAGGTAGGAGAAAAAAGACCAGTATGAAAGGCAGATGTTACACAGATAATTGCGATGTGAACGGGATAATATAAGAGTTGCGGATTTATAATTCTGATATGAGGTATCGTATGACAAGATAAAAACGCATCTATATTTAGAATAGAGCTTCATGTAAGATGCGATATGTTTGAGCCTTAGAATTACTTAATGTTCTTTCTTCTTGTAAGCAATACCTGAACACGATGTTCAGGTAAGCAGCCACTGAGCCATGGATGGCGAATTGGCTGCGGTTGCGTATTTTGAGAATATGTTTGTTAAGAACATTTAGTAATTCTTAGGTTCAATACATTGCATCTACATGTACTCTATTCTAAATATACAGATGCGTTTTGATTTTTCGTCCGTTGAGCATCAACTAAACTTATCCATAAACTTCCCGAACTTCTCAATCTTACTCATCGTATCATTCCGGGCAGCTGCGGAACCGGTCTTTCCTTCGGAAGCTGTCTCACCTGCATTCTGTTGGCTGCTGACACCTGCGGAACCGCCAGTCTCCAGTACCGGAGCAAGCCAGATCTTGCCGGAACCACGGTATACGTTGACCAGACCTTCCCCGGATACAGCAGAGCCAACCAAAGATTTGGAAGATTTTTCAACCGTAAAATCCAAAGAGGATGACCATGCAATTGCCATATTTCCATCGATCTTCATCATATCGTTGTCGAGTACAACCTCGATAATCTCATTTCTAGGAACGATACTTTCCAAAGCACAGATACCTGTACCATTCAAGCTTAAGTTGAACAGACCTTCTCTGCCAAATACAGCAGAAGAGAGGTTACTTCTTGCTACAATTTTCTGTGTAACGGTGTTGTCACAGGCAAGGAACAATCCGTCATCTAAGACTACACTGCCTCCCCATTCCTGTAGATTCGTGAGCAGAATATGACGGTAGGTTGGCTCTAACATGACCTGACCGCAACCGGTGTAAATCGGCTTGGCAACCGTCTCTTTGGTAACTGCTGCTTTAGCCATACCACTTAAGAAACCGCCAACACCTTTGACGCCGCTTTCCATCTGTATCTGACCTGCCGTCCATTGCATGGCACCGGCTTGAACGATGTAACCATTTCCGTTCAGATTAAGCAGAAGCTGACGCTTGTTCACATTCATGCGGGACATGTAGTACTGCAGCTTCGAGGTAGATGGGCTGACACTCATATCCTGCACATATTCCAGTACCTGCATGCCGCCAAGAGCAGAGGTAACCTGTACATTTGTGTTATTTAATAAGCTTTGACTTACCATATATGTACCCCTCCCCTTATGCAGTTGGTGCCATCAGAATCGAGCCGGTACCACGGTATACATTGACCAGGCCTTCGCCGGAAACAGCCGAACCGATCAGCGATTTTGAAGATTTTTCAACCGTGAAATTCAAAGAGCCGGACCATGCGATTGCCATATTTCCATCGATCTTAACCTCGTCATCCTGCAGATTGAACATGATAAGCTCCTGCTGTGGAACCGGACTTTCCAATACAGCGATACCCTGTCCGGAAAGGCTCAGGTTAAATAAGCCCTCTCCGCCGAGCGCAGCAGAGGAAAGTGTCTTACGGCTGACAACCTTATGCTGCAATGTGCTGTCACAGGCAAGGAATAAACCATCCTCGAGTACGATCTGCCCCCACTGTGCCACATCGACAAGCAGGATGTGCTTGTAGGTTGGCTCTAACATAACATAACCCTGACCGGTGTATTCCGGTTTGGACATTGTCTCACCGGTTACAGCTGCTCCGAGTGCTTTGCCGAGGAAATTACCGGCACTTACACCGGACTGCATAGATACATTTCCGAGCATCCACTGCATGGCACCTGCCTGTAATTTGCAGGATGTGTTGTTCAGCTCGACCAAAACCTGACGGCGGCGTACATTCATCTCAGCAGAAAAATATGCAGTTTCTGCGTTGTATGGAGAAACTGACAGATCCTTTTGGTGTTCAAAAACACGGTACTGTCCGAGCTGGTTGATACACTGCATGTTGGCGTTGTTGAAAAGATTGTTGATACTAAACATAAATACCTCCCCTTATCCGGCCATATAAATTTGCGGTTTGCATAAGACCGGTTATTCTTATGATTGTTCGGAATCCGTTGTTGCCTTGGACAGTGAAAATGTAAATTCACTTCCGACACCTTCCGTGCTGACAACATTGATATTCTCATTATGTGCCTTGATGATTTCTTTGGTAATCGCAAGTCCGAGTCCGGTTCCCTGTTTGTCTTTGCCACGGGAACGGTCCGCCTTATAGAAACGTACCCAAACACGGTTTAAAGACTCTTTTGGAATCCCACATCCCTCATCCTTCACAGATACAAAAATTTTATCATGTTTTTCCGACAATGTCACGTAAATTGATTTACCATTTGGCGTAAATTTGATTGCATTATCAAGCAGATTGTAGATGACCTGCTCGATCTTTGTCTTGTCTGCATGAACAATCGAATGTTCGGTGTGATTATTTAACCGGATCGCAATCTGCTTCTCGATACAGCGCCCCTCAAAGGAGTTAATCGCAGATAGGACAAGCTCGACAATATCGAAATCCTTGCATACGAGCCAGATACCGTAGGAATCGTAGTTATTTAACTCCAGAAGACTGGAGGTAAGTTTTGTCAACCGGTTTGTCTGCTGCACGACGATATCTAGGTAATGACTCTGCTTCTCCGGCGGGATCGTTCCATCCTGAATCGCCTCAATATAGCCTTTGATCGAGGTGAGCGGAGAGCGGAAATCGTGTGAGATATTGGAGATAAATGCCTTTCGGTAATCGTCCAGCTTCTCCAGTTCCGAAGCCATATATTCCAGCGTGGATGCAAGCTGACCAATCTCGTCGTTGGAATGAATATCCATCGACGTGTCGAAATTACCGGTCGAATATTGCTCTGCCACAGAGTTGATCTTCCGGATCGGACGCATGATCTTGCCAGAAATGATACCGAGCAGGGCAAAGGAAATGATAATCATAAACAGATATGGTGCATAAATCAGTTTTACGATTTTTTCCTGAATATTCTGCAGCTGTTCCACCGTAGAATGAATCAATAGCATACCGTTTGGCTGGTTGTTAATATGGATTGGAATGGCAACAGAAATAACGTTGCTTTTGAACGTATTGTAAAAGTTGCCATTAAAAGACTGTGCGGTGTAGATATCGAAATCCGGGTCAACGAGGAATATATTTTTGGGGTTATCTGGATGTCCGTCTGCATTCGCAAATCCATAGATGATGCCTTTTTCATCGGTAACCCAGATGCTGGCATTCAGTTTGTCGCTGTAATAGCGTAGACTTTCTTGCAATTCATCTTTGGTGTAAACGCCCTGCACATATCCTGCGACTGTCTGATCCGCGATTAAAAATGCTTCATTTGTCAGTACTTCTGTTCGGTCATCGACAAGCATGCTTCGTGTGACGTTGGAGGCATAGAGGACGATAAATCCAAAACAAACCGTAAAAATAACCAAAAAACTTATGAATATTTTATCAAACAGAGAGTGGCGTAATGTCATGTTACTTTACCTCGAATTTATAACCTTTGCCCCATACCGTAGAGATTGACCAGTTGTGATTTTCGTTCAGTTTTTCACGCAGACGCTTGATATGGACGTCTACCGTTCGCGAGTCTCCGGCATATTCGTAGTCCCAGAGACGGTCAAGCAGCTGATCACGTGTAAATACCTGGTTTGGACGTTTGGCAAGAAAATACAAAAGCTCCAGCTCCTTCGGCGGCATCTCCACCGATTCACCATCCAAAGTTACAGTGTAGTTGGTCATATTGATAAGTAAGCCGTCATATTCGACGAATTCACCCTGATGATCGGTAACTTCAGCGATGCTTACAGGTGCAGCAGTGGTTACAGCCTGGGTCATAACAGTACGACGCAAAACCGCTTTGACTCTTGCAACCAGTTCGTTGGAATCAAACGGTTTGATCATATAGTCATCGGCGCCGAGCTTTAAGCCGAGCACCTTGTCGAACACTTCCCCCTTCGCGGAAAGCATGATGATCGGTGTCTGGCGTGTCTTGCGGATTTCCGTGCAGACCTCATAGCCATCAATATCCGGGAGCATGATATCCAATAAGATCAAGTCAGGATTGAAGGTGACTGCGAGTGCAAGTGCGTCCTTGCCTGTGTATGCGATTTCAGTTGCAAAGCATTCCTTTAGTAAATACAAAGAGATAAGCTCTGCGATATTTTCGTCGTCATCGACGATCAGGATTCGTTGTTTCTCCATGTTCCCCTCCAATAAAAGTGTGTTGTATGGTTGTAACTCGTCTACAATTCGACGATGGTAACGCCATATTCGCCCTCACCAAATTCGCCGGAGCGATAGGACTGCACCAGTGGATGTTTCTTTAAATACTGCCAGATGCCTTTGCGCAGGGCACCGGTTCCCTTTCCGTGGATGATCGTGACACGGGAAATGTGTGCCAGAACTGCATCATCCAGATATTTGTCAATCTCAAAGCATGCTTCATCGACTGTTTTCCCCATGACGTTCAGTTCTGGAGAGAATGTCATAGATTTGCTGACGGATGTATGATCTCCGCCTGCACGTTTGCCGCTGTATTTTTGTTTTGTTCCATTTACTGATACGGTACTTTCCGGAATAATCAGCAGGTCGGAAATCGGCAGCATAGAATTTAAAATACCCATCTGTACGCCTGCAATGCCTTTGTTGTCCGGCAGTTTTGTGATTGTACCGCGTGTTCCCATGCTGAGTACCTGCACGGTATCACCGATATGGAAATCAGAAGCCTTGTGGCTCGAAGTCTGTTTCTTTGTCTCGGATGCACCGGATTTCTCGTAATCTTTGATCCTGCTTCGCAGCTTGCTGCGCTGTTCTTCCATCGTGCGCATGTCTGCTTTGTGCGGGTTATTGCGCCATTTGTTGTAATCGCGGATTGTCTGATCCGCCACATCCTTGGCGTCCTCGATTATGTCTCTGGCTTCTTCCCTTGCTTTTTTCAGAATCTCGGCTTTCTTCGTATCGAGATTTTCTTCCTTCTTCTGCAAGGATTCCTTCAGAGATTCAATTTCCTGTTTATATGCCTCAATTGCCTTTTCGTCCTCCTGCATGGATCGCTTGCTTGCTTCGAGATCCGCGAGCAGGGTTTCCATGTCGATCGCATCGCTGTCAATCTGTTCCTTTGCGGAGTTGATGATATAATCTGGCAGACCAAGCTTGCTTGCGATGGCAAATGCGTTGGATTTTCCTGGGATACCGATCGTCAGACGGTAGGTCGGACGGAGTGTTGCCACATCGAATTCGCAGGAGGCATTTTCTACTCCATCGGTGGAAAGGGCGTAGGTTTTCAATTCGCTGTAATGTGTCGTTGCCATGCAGCGGGCCCCCATACTTTTCAGATAATTTAAGATGGAAACTGCCAGTGCCGCACCCTCGACTGGATCGGTTCCGCCGCCCGGCTCATCGAACAGGCATAGTGTGTTCGGGGTTGCGTGCTGCACGATATAAACAATGTTGCTCATGTGAGAGGAGAACGTTGACAGATTCTGTTCGATGCTCTGCTCGTCACCGATATCCGCGAAGATATCGTCGAAGACAGCCAGACGGGATTCCTCCATCGCCGGGATATGCAGACCTGCCTGTCCCATGAGAGAAAACAGTCCGAGTGTCTTTAAGGAAACCGTTTTACCACCGGTATTCGGACCTGTGATAATGAGCAGGTTGTATGTCTCACCAAGCCGGATATCGACTGGCACAACCGTGTGCTTCTCCAGCAATGGATGACGTCCCTGCCGGATATCAATGATACCGTCGGTGTTGAAGATCGGACGAGTGCTGTTTGTTGCACGGGCGAATTTCGCCTTTGCAAATATAAAATCCAGATCGGTCAGTAATTCCAGATCATAGGCAATGTCAGAGACATAAGTAGCCGCCTGCGCACTTAAGCTTTCCAGTATTTTCTCGATTTCCAGTAATTCTTCGTTCGCAAGTTCCTTGATCTGGTTGTTCAGATTGACGACTGCCATTGGTTCGATGAAAAGCGTGGAGCCGGTCGACGATTGATCGTGGATCATGCCCGGGAATTTCGAACGGTATTCCTGCTTGACTGGGATACAGTATCTTCCATTTCGCATGGTAATCAGAGAATCCTGCAACTGGTCACGGTTCGCGTCACTTTTGATAATCTTATCCAACTGCTGATGCAGCTTGTCATTGGTGAGACGGATTTCCCGGCGGATGTTCTTCAAACCGGAGCTTGCATCATCGGCGTATTCATTTTCTGATAAGATACAGCGGTTGATCTCGGATGCGATGTGCTCCAATGGCAGCAGCATGTTAAAACGCTCGGTCAGGGAATCGAAGGTAGTCTGTGAAACAGGCTCCTGATTCCGGCTGGCGAGTGCTTCGGTCAGATCGGAACCGTCGCCGTACTGTTTGGCTGCTTTTGCAACCTGTAAGACGGCTGCGATGTCCAGAAGTTCCTTAGAAGTAAGGGTACCCTGTACCTCCAGTCGTTTGATGGATGCACCGATATCGCATAACCCGGAAAAGCTGATATTTCCATGACGGTTCAGACGGTTCAGTGCATCGTTTGTCTCTTCCTGTAATTTTCGGATCTGTTCGATGTCACGCTGGGGTTTCATGCGGTCCACCCGGCGTTTTGCCATAGGGGAGGTCGCATATTCTGTCACCATAGATAGTATTTTATTAAACTCTAGTATGCGTAAGCTTCGTTTGTTCATGGTTTATTCCTTTTATAAAAGTATGTTAGGCTTGATTAAATGCTTTCTTTGCATTGATATGAAGAACCAAGCCGATAATGGCACCGACAAATGCAACGATACCACCGATCAAAAGCAGATAGAAACCAGCACCATATTGAACCATAGAACCATAATCGGAAAGTTCGCTTTTTGCGCTCATAGTTTCATAAATTGCAAAAATTCCCTGAATCAGGGTCAGGATAATATTCAATGTATTTACCCGCAGCATAGACAATGCAATAATCACGATTGCAGTTATCAAAAAGATGACGCCATCTTCGCCGTCCTTAAATAACGACATTGATTCACTGTATCCAAAAAGGGAAACCGTCAGGAACGGAAGGAAGACGGAGATCAGGCAGAGGAGGCTTCCACCCATCACTGCAAAATGTCCGGCATTGAATTTCCGCTTGAATCCTGCGCCAGCAGAATTTGCATATGGCATCTGATTGAAATTTGCCTGAGGCTGCTGATACTGTGCCTGATTATAGTTTGCCTGAGGCTGCTGGTATTGTGCCTGATTGAAATTTGCCTGAGGCTGCTGGTATGGTTGCTGATTATAGTTTGCCTGAGGCTGTTGATATTGCATTTGGTTGAAATCTGCCGGCCGGGAGATCGACGCTCCGCAGGTAGGACAGGTTGTAGTGCCGTCTGTAAGTGTTGCTCCACATGTTGGACAATTCATAGAATCACGCTCCTTAAAAAATAATATAAAATTAAGATAGCATATATTTAGAAGACTTACAAGAAATCGACCTGACTTTAGTACATATATTTACTAAAATTAAAGACAGATTGACGATTCAAAACAAGGACTTAGAGTTTATTGCTCGGTCCAAGTATATAGTCGGAGGAAACATGATACAATTTGCACAGGGATAGAAGATGGCGGATTGGCAATTCGTTGGCACCGCGCTCATAGCGGGCATACATTGTCTGGGATGTGCCAAGATAGTTAGCGACATATTCCTGCGTGTAGTCATGATCCTCTCTTAAATTTTTGATTCGTTCAATATATTTTTTATTATCCATAATTTCACCTTGTTTACACAATAGCATAGTAAAGAAATGTACTATCCAAATTAGTAAATATTTTTACTAATTATTGTACGCAGGGCAAGGAGATAGCATGTATATGGAGAGAAGAAGAGGAGGAAAAAAGATGAGAAGAACAAAGAGATTTGCAGGCTTTGCGCTGGCGGCGTGCATGGGCGTGAGTTTGCTGGTAAACGTTCCGGTGGGGACGGTGTCGGCGGAAGAACCGACAGAAATGGTAGTTGCAGATATAGCTGAGACGAGTGAAGCAGATTTTGAGTGGGATGGAACGAAGATTACAAAATATAAGGCAAACGGTGCAGATGTCGTAATGCCAAGCAGATGTACCGAGATTGGGGATAGGGCATTTCAAAGCAAGACAGAATTGAAAACGGTAGAGATCCCGGATGGTGTAAAGAAAATAGGCGAGTGTGCGTTCGCGGATTGTAGATTATTAAAAAGTATTGTAATACCAGACAGTGTGACAACAATAGGTGATGAGGCATTTTATTATTGCGCTTTATTGGAGTATGCTGTTATACCAGATGGAGTAACAACGATTGGAAAGCGTGACGAAAATAGAGAATAGTGCTTTTTGGGGGTGCGTGAATCTTAAAACTATCCGGGGATATGCTGGTTCGTACGCAGAGTCTTATGCCAAGGAATATGGCTATATATTTGAAGATGTAGAGGGGAAAATTACTACTTCCTACCGCACTCACGTCCAGTCCTTTGGCTGGCAGAATCCGGTAACGAATGGGGCGATGAGTGGAACAAGCGGAAAGGCAAAACGCCTGGAAGCAATCCAGATCAAGCTTTACGGCGAGATGGCAAACCACTTTGATGTCTATTATCGTGTGCATGCGCAGTCTTACGGCTGGCTTGGCTGGGCGAAGAACGGAGAAGAGGCAGGAACTGCCGGTCTTGCGAAACGTCTGGAGGGAATCCAGATTGTACTTATACCGAAGGGTGGCGCAGCACCAGCGAACAACTATAAAAATATTCAGTCTGTGAATACAAAAGCTTATATCAAGAAGTAATAATTATGTAATTGAAGAATAAGAATAAAAAATGCGGAAGGTGTACTTTAATAGCGAAGTACGCCTTCCGTTTTTGACATTATTATGAACATAAATAAAAATATTATTTCCTTCAAACCCGCATATTTCCTCGCTTTTTCCAAATGTTCCAAACTTACGCTTTACATTTTCAGAAGTTGTATGCTATGGTTTATGATCGGAGGCGGGAGCATGGGAAACTGGTTTGAGAATATGGAGCCAATGAACATACAGGAAGAACGTGCGAAGACGAAGAAGGCGGAGGAATCCTCCCTTGCGAAAAGTATATATAAGTGATATAAATAGGAAAGAGTGAAGCGCAGGATGGAGGAAGAAAGAGCATGAATTATATCAAAGAATTGCGTGATGGAGAGATGGTATCGGAAATCTATCTCTGTAAGAATAAAGTGGTAGCAAAGACAAAGGCTGGAAAGACATATTACTCTTTGCAGCTTCAGGATAAGACCGGAACGGTCGATGCAAAGATCTGGGAGCTTTCGAATGCGATTGCGCATTTCGAGCCGATGGACTATATTCGTGTTGACGCACAGGTAACGAGCTTTAACGGAGCATTGCAGTTAAATGTCAAGCGTGTGCGCGTGGCGGATGAAGGCGAATACAATGTGACAGATTATATGCCATGTTCAACGAAAGATATTGATACGATGTATCAGGAATTACTGGGACTGATTCAGGGTGTAAAAAATCAGTATTTACATAAACTATTGGAAATGTTCTTTGTTGAGGACAAGGAATTTGCAGAGAAGTTCAAGAAGCATTCCGCAGCCAAGTCCATTCATCATGGATTTATAGGCGGTCTGCTGGAACATTCTTTATCGGTTGCAAAATTATGTGAATATATTGCAGCGAATTATCCGGTTGTCAATCATGATTTACTTGTGACGGCAGCGATTTGTCACGACATCGGTAAGGTCGATGAGATTTCCGATTTTCCACAGAACGATTACACCGACGAGGGACAGTTAGTCGGACATATTGTGATGGGTACGATGATGATTGCGGATAAGGTGCGTGAGATTCCAGGATTTCCACCGAAGCTTGCAAATGAGCTGAAGCACTGCATCCTGGCACATCACGGGGAACTGGAATATGGTTCACCGAAGAAACCAGCATTGATCGAGGCGATGGCACTCGCACATGCCGATAATATGGATGCGAAGTTGCAGACATTTACCGAGATTATCCGGGAGAATGAAGACAAGACGGAATGGCTTGGATTTAACCGTATGTTTGAAAGTAATGTGAGATTGACAGGTGAGAAGAATGAGTAGTGAAGTAAGAAAAGCAATGACGATATTATATAAAGTGCATAACGGATTGTATGTGAATCTGACAAATCGTTGTCCGTGTGCATGCACATTCTGTGAACGACAGACCCGTGATCATGTGTCAGAGGTAAATGATGCGCCTTTGTGGCTGGAACATGAGCCGAGTGTGGAAGAAGTGATTGCAGAGTTTGAGAAAACGGATGTTGCGCCGTATGAAGAAATTGTATTCTGTGGATTTGGTGAGCCGACGGAACGGCTGGATGCACTGCTTGAGATCGCAAAATATCTGAAAGCACATTATGATAAGCCGATCCGTATCAATACAAACGGTCTCGGAGATCTGATCTGGAACGAAGATATCACACCGAAGCTTGCAGGTCTGATCGACACAATCTCTATCAGTCTGAACACACCGGATGCCAAGCGGTATCAGGAGATTGTGCGGAGTAAATTCGGGGACGGTTCCTTTGAGGCGATGCTGAAGTTCGCAAAGGATGCGAAAAGGTATGTGCCGAAGGTGGTATTAAGTACCGTGGAGACGACGATCACGAGAGAAGAAGAGGCAAAGTGTCAGGCAATCTGTGACGAACTGGGCGTTACTTATCGGATTCGCCCATTTCATTAATAAATTCGCGGACAGATTGTTAACAATCCATGGTAAATGACCGATAATATAAACAGAGATGGGGGTTCCATCTCCAAAAGCACAAGGAAGTGCGTATGATTCTAAGGAAGGAGCAAAAGAACATGGGAATGACAGTAAATGCAATGGCAGGTATGCAGGCTGCAAGTGAAACCGTTTCTGATTATAGTGTAACTGCAAAGGCTGCGGAGACACCCGAGAAGAAGGCTTCTGCAGAGACAGAGAAAGATGCGGTTTACGAGAAGAGCGCGCAGGAAAGTGCCAAGGCACCATATTCCATCAGCAAGATGAGCAAGGAAGACCGCGCAGCTTTGGTAAAGCAGCTCAAAGCGGATCAGGAAAGCAGACAGAACAGTCTTACAAATCTTGTATCCCAGATGCTTGGTAAGCAGGCTGGTATGTATGGAATTGCAAACGGAGACGATTCCATCTGGAAGATCTTTGCAAACGGAAATTTCACTGTGGATGCAGCAACGAAAGCACAGGCACAGGAAGATATCTCCGACGATGGATATTGGGGCGTGAAGCAGACCTCGCAGAGATTGTTTGATTTTGCAAGTGCTCTCGCCGGTGACGATGAGGACAAGATGCGCGAAATGCAGAAAGCAATGGAAAAAGGCTTTAAACAGGCAACTGCTGCATGGGGCAAAGATCTGCCGGATATCAGCAACAAGACATTGGATGCGGCAAATAAGCTGTTTGATGAATATTATAAGTCAAAACAAAGCGAATAAATACATAAAAGGTTTGCTATTTCTAACAATTCAGTGTTACAATAAAAGGGTCTTTGACAAGATCCTTTTATTTTTTTGACGGAGAGAGAAAATGCTACGATTCTGGTATGTGATTATTATCTCTTTGCCATATATTATTTACTATCTGGCGAAGGGAAGTTATATAGAGAAAAATACGGAACGCTATTCCGAGGCAGACCGTTATCGCGTGGCACTTCATGTGATTCATGTCATGAAACGAAATGGCAGGATTCGGACGAGTGTGACTGGCGTGGAGAATCTGCCGGCGGAGGGCGGATATGTGTTATATGCCAATCATCAGGGTAAATACGATGCGCTTGGAATTATGGACGCCCATAAGAAACCTTGTACGGTTATGATGGATGCGAAGCGTTCGAAGATGATTATTGTCGATCAGTTTATTACATTGATCGACGGCTGCCGGATTGATAAGACAGATATCAAAAGTCAGGTAGAGGCGACCCGGAAAGTGACAAAAGAAGTAAAAAAAGGCAGACGGTACATTGTATTTCCAGAGGGCGGGTATTTTCATAACCGGAATGCGATCAAGGAATTCATGCCGGGGGCATTCAAATGTGCAGTGCGTGCAAATTGTCCGATTGTTCCCGTGTTATTGGTAGATTCCTATAAACCATTTGAGATCAATTCTCTGCGGCGTGTAAAGACACAGGTACATTTCCTGCCAGCGATTTATCCGGAAGAGTATGAGGGGCTTACAACGGATCAGATTGCAAAGCTGGTGCGAAACCGCATTGTGGATGCAATGCAGCAAAAAGCGTGTGCATAAGAACATTCGGGGAAAAGAGGAGGTACGACTGATGGATATCAATCAGGTATTGATGGATTATGACAATATGTTTGGAACACATTCTCTGGAAGATATAGAGGAGTTTCTGACGACCAATATTGAAGTGGCGATGGATGAGCGGGATTATGCATCGGCACTTTCTCTGCTGAATGAAATGATGGGGTTATGCAGGGATACGAACCAGAATGCAAAGGGACTTCGGTATTGTGCAGATATTGAAGACATACTTGTAAAGATGGGTATGGAAGGCACGGTAGAATATGCAACGAGCCTGTTAAATGTGGCAAATGCGTATCGTACCTTTGGCTATTATATGAAAGCACAGAATTTGTTTGAACGTGTGGAGGTACTTTACCGGGAGAAGCTTTCTGCGGGAGATTACCGGTTCGCGACACTCTATAATAACTGGGCGTTTGTCTACCAGGGAAGTGGCGAGCTGAAGAAGGCAGAAGAGACATTCCGACGGGCACTTGCGGTCGTAGATCTACAGCAGAATGCATGGATGGAGCAGGCAACGACCCGGTGCAATCTGGCACAGGTATTGCTGCAGCTCGCAGGCGGTGCCGCCATGGGCGCAAATGGACAGCGGGTAGATGGCACAACGGCATCCACCATGTATGAGGAAGCACTGCAATGTCTGGAGCGTGCGCTCCGTATCTTTGAATGGGATGGAAAACGCGATTTCCATTACAGTACGGCACTTGCGATGATGGGCGATGCACTTTGCATGCGTGAAGCGTATGTGCAGGGAGCGGATTATTATATGCAGGCGATGCAGGAAATGGAAAAGCACGTCGGAAAATCGAATGCATATCTGGAAATCGAAGAGCGTTATAAGCAGGCGAAATATTATGCCGAGGAAATGAAGAAGGAAGAGGAAGAAGAACAGACGGCAGTTTTGACTGCGGATATGAAAACAAATCCTTCTGTAAAATATCTGACGAATATTGTGCATATGGGAGAAGTGCAGGCGGAAACAGTGCCGCAGGAAATCGGGACCAAGGAAGCGGCACAGGGACAGTCCGATTATGTGGATACATTATCGGAGGATACGGTTCAGCCAAATGCAGAGAATAACTGGCTGCATATCTGCAAGCGTTTTTATGAATTGCATGGTGCGAAGATGATCCATGAGGAATTTCCGAATTACGAGGCACGGATTGCCGTCGGACTTGTCGGAGAGGGTTCGGAATGCTTTGGCTATGACGATGCCATTTCGCGCGATCATGATTTTGCATTGGGATTCTGTCTGTGGCTTTCAGAGGAGGATTACCGGAGTATCGGAGGTATGCTACAGAAATCGTATGAGCAGCTTCTGATTGATTTCGGGGATGAATTCCTGCGTGAAAATGGAATCGAAGCACCGACAAACTCGGTCAACAAGGTGCTGTCACATAGAAGAGGTGTCTCTTCCGTGCGCGAGTTCTATGAGAATCTGCTTGGCGTGAAGGTACAGAAAACCGCAGAGGGTGGTTATATTCTCCCGGATAGCTGGCGGCAGATCTCAGAAGAGAAGCTGGCGGCGGCGACCAATGGAATGGTGTTCCGCGATGATGCCGGTGCATTTACGAAGATACGGGAGAGTCTGCTTGAGTATTATCCAACAAAGGTATGGATGATGCGTCTGGCAGAGAAACTGCATGGATTTGCGCAGACAGCGCAGACGAATTATGCACGTATGATGGCAAGACAGGATTATGTGACCGCGAATCTCTGCGTGGCAAAGGGCATGCAGTACACGATGGAGATCATTTATCTGCTGAATCAGAAGTATGCACCTTATTATAAATGGATGCGGAAAGGCATGCAGAGCCTGTCGCTCATTGACAGCGTGGCTCCGATCCTTGACCGGATCGCAGTGATTCCGAATCAGGCAGCTGCGTGGGAAGGACGTACGTATAGCGCGTATGAGACGAATTATAAAGACGAGATTGTGTCCTGCTTTGAGGATATTGCAGAATATCTGTTGATGGAGCTTAAAATGCAGGGCGTAGTGAAAGGGACAGATACATTCCTTGATGTATATGCGCAGGATCTGGTACAGCGTGTGGATCGCGGTGATTTCGGTGCCGTGGAGGATGCCGAGATGGAAGCAAACTACCGCGAGTATGTAAACGATTTGAAGCAGGCGGCAAAAGAAAAGACAACAGAAAAATCAAAATATGACCTCGAAGAAGAGATGGGACTGGCACGTGAATGGAGCAATGAAACGCCATTTGACCGCGAGGAAACGATTGCGGCAATCATAGATGCGGAGTGGAAGTTGTTTGGAAGTACCATCTATCCGGACGACTGGAATACATTCTTCATCATGCGGAAGAGCCGGTATCTGGCTTGGACGAATGATCTGCTTGCAAGCTATCTGCAGGATTGTAAGGCAGGAAATGCATTGCAGGTAGAGCGGAGTGAGAAACGGATTGGCATCGAAGAGGATCTGGTGCAAATCCAGTTAGACTGGTTGCAGAAATTCATCGAGAATTATCCGAAGATGGCAGGTTATGTACGTTTTATCTATACAAATGATGCACAGGAGACGATCGAATCGGCACTGCGCAGAGACATTGCTGCCTATGGAGACCGGACGTTTATCCTGTTTGGCAAATTTGTGACCGATATCGCACAGGCAGGCGGCAACCTGACGTACGACATCATGAATTATATGGCATGCCTGTATGGATATGGCGGAGTTGAAGATGCAGAACGTCAATTATAATTCCAATATAGGACTATCAAGTATAATGAAATAGAAAAGAACTCGTAAACAAACATGCTTGCGTGTGCATGTAATTGTTACGAGTTCTTTTTATGCAGAAAATAGTTTAATATAGTTTTTCTGTCTCACAGATCGTGCCGCCGCCGACTACAATATCACCATCATATAAAACAACGGCCTGCCCTTTCGTGATTGCACGCTGTGGTTCATTGAAAATGACTTCAATCTTTCCATCCGGGAGTGGATTGACAGTCGCTGGTGCTTCCGTATGACGATAGCGTACCTTCGCAGTGACACGGATCGGGGTATCGATATGGCCGATTGAGATGAGATTCACATCATCTGCGACAAGGCGTTTTGAGAAGAGATCTTCATTTCGACCAAGGACAACCTGATTTTTCTCGATGTCAACATCCATGACATACATCGGTTCTTTCAGTGCCAGTCCAAGTCCTTTACGCTGACCGATCGTGTAGCGGATGATTCCCTTGTGGCGTCCTAAGACATTGCCGTGGACATCAACGAAATCGCCCTCCGGGTAAGTCTTGCACGCATGCTGTTCGATGAACTTCGCATAATTTCCATCCGGCACAAAGCAGATGTCCTGACTGTCGTGCTTTTTCGCATTGACAAAACCATGTGCTTCCGCGATGGCACGCGTCTCGCTTTTCGGCATGCCGCCGAGTGGAAACTGTGTGTGCGCAAGCTGATCCTGTGTCAGGGAATAGAGCACATAGCTCTGATCCTTGCTTGCGTCGACTGCTTTCTTCAAGAGATAGCGCCCGGTTGTTTCATCCTGTACAATCTGCGCATAATGTCCGGTGACAACGTAATCCATTCCAAGCTCCTGTGCCCGTTGGTACAGATATTCGAATTTCAGATAGCGGTTACAGTCGATGCAGGGATTCGGTGTGATGCCACATTCGTAGCAATGCACGAACTTGTCCATGACCTGTTCCTTGAAATGTTCCTTGAAGTTCATGACGTAGTGATCCATGCCCATTGAATGTGCCACAGCACGGGCATCCTCCACGTCGTCTAAGGAACAGCAGGTGTGTTCCTTGTTGATGACGATGTCATCGTTTTGATATAATTTCATGGTGGCACCGATGCATTCGTAGCCCTGCTCCTTCATCAGAAAGGCCGCCACGCTGCTGTCGACACCGCCGCTCATAGCGATCAATGCTTTCTTATTCATAGTTCCTCCGAAAAATTCCTTGGACTTTTTTGTTTTATAATAGTATAGTATAAATATTGAAAATATAAATAGTCATTGCACATCCGCGCAATTTTTCTATATCATAATATAGTATGAACAGAATTGCAATATATGTGTCCGGTATAAAATGCAGACCGGCATATGCATCTGAGGGTGTGAGGTGGTTATGATTTGAATAGATATTGGAGGCAGGTCATGGGAACAATTGTAAATAAAACCATTCAGGAGGCAACCGCGCGCCTGAAGGAAAACTACGAAGCACAGAAGATTTTTGATATGTCACTCGGCGATTGTGTACCGAACCGGGACGCAATCATTTCGATCATAGAAGGGCTGCGCACGGTCACATTTCCGGGATTTTTCGGCTCTGAAAATATGGCATATGTTTCCAAGGATAATTTCGCGGGAAGCACGCTGGCAATCCTCTATGAACGGCTGTTTAAGCAGGTGCGTGTCGCCTTGAAGTTCGATAACAAGGAGCTTGCCGATGCAGAGATCCGGGCGAAAGCGGAGGAGTATACATCAACATTTATCGCGAAGATCCCGGACATTCAGGCGATGATCTTAAAGGATGTGGATGCGGAGTTTAACGGTGATCCGGCGGCGAAGGACCACCAGGATATCATCCTTTCCTATCCGGGGATTTTCACGATTTTTGTATATCGGTATGCACATGTCCTGTATGAGTTAAATGTACCGTATATTCCGCGTATCATGACGGAATATGCACACGGACTGACCGGAATCGACATTAATCCGGGTGCGACGATCGGCGAATATTTCTGTATCGATCATGGTACGGGAATCGTCATCGGCGAGACGACGACGATCGGCGATCATGTGAAGATCTATCAGGGCGTAACGCTTGGAGCACTCTCCACACGGAAGGGACAGCTGCTTTCCGGTGTGAAGCGTCATCCGACGATCGAGAATAATGTTGTGATTTATGCGAATACTACTATCTTAGGTGGCGAGACTGTGATCGGTGAGAATTCTGTTGTAGCCGGAAACTCTTTTGTCACGACATCCATCCCGGCGAATACGAAGGTCGCTTCGATGCAGCCGGAGCTGGAAATAAAAGAACAGAAGTAGGGATTCGATTTATGCAAACCAAAGATCATCTTGCCTTAGGGCGTTATCTTGCACGTGTATTTGAGATAGAAGAACCGGTAAAAAAATACGCATTTGTAATTGGGAATATCATGCCGGATGTTAACAAATGTTCATACATCCACGGATATTTTCAGTTGCTGCGCGCGCATAGACAACAAAAAGATGCGGGACCTTTGTCGTTGAATGACCATCGGCGTATGCTGATCGGTGGGCATACAGCGGAAGGGTCTCGTTTTTTTGTCAACCGGGTGTACCGCGTGCTGCGGAAACGGGAGAAACTGTCGGTGCGTGATTATTACCAGATGGGAAAGGCGACACATTATCTGGCAGACCGCTTCACGTATCCGCACACAATGCGCTATACCAGTGGATTTTTTGCGCATATCCGATACGAAAAGCAGTTGCATATTTATATGCGGGATATGCTTGCAGTCCTGCCGAATATGCGGGATGCGGTAGATAAATGCTTTTCCCGGACAAGCTTCAACAGTTTGTACCGCTCGTATCGGAAGGAACCGGAGGGAAATGGAACGGTTTTGCACGATTGTTTTCATATTCTGGCAGTATGTATTGCCTATTTGGAAAATATCCTATATAATAAATAAGAAAAGATATGCAAAAAATGTAAACATTCTGATATGCATACACAAGAGAATGAAAAGCAAGAGGGAAGGAGCGTGTATGAGTGGACAAGTCAGAATTCGAGTCACGTTATTTTGACCTGGTATCCAAAGCGCCGGGCAAAACTTTTTTATTTTATGGCAATTTAAAAGAAGACATGATACGCTGGTCTGCATCGGCAGTGGAATATTTCGGATTACCGGGGGAGATATTCGGAGATTCCACGCGGGAGTGGATCAGCCGGATTCATCCGGAGGATGTGGAACCATATACAGATAGTCTTATGGAGCTTCTCCATGGCGTGACGCCGTATCACAACTGTGAGTACCGTATCAAGAACGCACAGGGAGAATATGTGTGGGTCAATTGCCGCGGATACATGACTTACGATGCGGATGGAAAAGCAGAGTGGTTTGGTGGTCTTGTCACGAATATGGGATATCAGACAAAGATCGATGCAGTCACGAATCTGTGGACCGTTCATCAGTTCCGGAGTGAGTTAAACCGTCTGCTGGATGACCGCGCGCGGGGTGGAATTCTCATGATCGGGCTGGAGAACTTCAAGCGGATCAATGCAGAATACAGCTATGCTTATGGTGATAAGGTGCTCGCCTTGATCGGAGAGAAGCTGCGTGAGGGTGTGCTCCACAACTGTCATGTATTTCGGATGGACGGAGCGAATTTTGCGATTGTCATGCAGGATGCAGGTGTGGAGCGTATTGTAGAATACAAGAAGTTCGTAGACAGCTTTATGCGGAATCTGGTCGTGTCCGGGCAGGTGGTACACCTGCGGTTTAAGGCAGCGGCAGCGTTCTTCCCTGAAGATGGGGAGTTCTTAGACCAGATTCAAAGTAACCTGTTTTACGCCCTTGATCATGCAAAGCTGACGAATACCGATGATGTTGTATTCTACAGCAAGGAATTATTTGCACAGAAGAAATATATGACACGTCTGAAGGAGGCAATCCGGGAGTGCGTGGAGGAAGACTGTAAGGGTTTCCGTATTGTAATGCAGCCGATCGTGGAGACGAAGAGCGAGGTCTGTGATGCAGCGGAAGTATTACTCCGCTTTATTCATCCGGAATTCGGTGTGATTGGACCGATGGATTTTATTCCGATTCTGGAGAATTCCAAGGAGATCATCCGGGTTGGAAACTGGGTGATCGACCAATCATTACAGACGCTTGCCAGGTGGCGGGAGCAGATTGGACATATGCCGTTAAAGCGTCTGCAGATCAATGTGTCTTATGTACAGTTCAAAGATCCGGAGCTCTTAGGTTATGTTGTGGAACGGCTCGATCATTATCAGCTTCCGCATGATGCGGTCATGCTGGAACTGACGGAGAGCTGCCGGGTGGAGCAAACGTCATTTCTATCGGACGTCCTGCAGACATTCAAGGATGCGGGTATCAGCATTGCGCTTGACGACTTCGGAACCGGCTATGCATCGCTGACTGTACTCAAAGACATTCCTGCCGACATGGTGAAGCTTGACCACACGATGACGCGGAGTATCACCGAGAAACCGAAGGACAAAGCGCTGATCGAATTCATCGTTACATACTGCAAGAAGGTTGGTATCGCTGTCTGTGCGGAAGGTGTCGAGAAAGTGGAAGCACTCTCCATCGTACGAAACGCAGGTGTCGAATGTATCCAGGGCTACTACTACGATAAGCCGCTCGAACTCGATACGTTCTACCGGAAATATGTGAAATAAACGAAACACACCATATCAATTGCATATATCCAGTATCGGTTCGAGTAAATACGATGTATTGAAACTAAGAAGTTCTAAACATATGTATATTACTCGAATCCGATCTGGATATCTATGCAGTTGACAGGTGTGTTTCTTTCGCTTTTGTAAGATTGAGGTAGAGTGTAAGGAATTTGCAGAGCCAATAAAGTAAATAAAGAAACCACATGGATACAATTCTAAAGCAGACCGTTGAAGCACGTCGGCACTTAATGAGTGCGAAGCGCGAATTTAGTACCGCTACGTGCTGAACCGAGCGGGAGCGCGTCTGCGTAGAATGTATCCATGTGGTTTCTTTTTAGTTATATAAATGCAAATTCCGTCAACTTAATCTGGACTTCACATAGTTGAAATCCTGGTTGTACTTGTTATCAATCTTCTCGTCCCCGAACATGCAGTCCGTGAACATATCGTTCGTGTTCGTGCCCGGCGATACAACAAAGCCGTCTCCAAAATCCGCTTTCCCAAGGAACACACTCTCGTAGAACATGTGATCCATATTCGTTACCTGTGCAGTCAGGAACCGCTCCGGGAATTTCAGTCCATCCGGGATACGGCACTCAGAGAACATATACTCCATGTTCATGACATGCGATGTATCAAAGATCTTACCGAAATCAAATGCCTCGGATACAGAACTCTGGTAAAACATGTATCGCATATCCTCGACTTCCTTCGTATGGAAATGGTCACCGAGCGAGAAGCCCTTCGGCATAACACAGCCTGCAAACATCAGGTTCATGTCCTTGATGCCACGCGTGTTGAACAGTCCGCCGATCTGGAAGCCTTCCGGGAGCGTTACCCAGGAGAACATACCACAGCAGCTACTTGCATTGATCGGAACCTCCAGACGTCCACCCTTGAATTCACGGTAGTTAAATTTCAGAATCTTTTTTCCATTCCAGTTCTTGGTAGGCATAAAACAGATCGGATTGTAGAGAACCCAGTGCTTGTCGCCCGTACCTTCCTGAAACCATTTATAGTTTGGTACACCAATCCGGTTCTGGAACCACATACGCTCGGAGTCATCGTTGACATCAATAAAATAAGAATTTTCTTCATATACAAAGTGGTCACGACCGAATATTTTCTGACGTTCGATTTCTTCTTTTCCAGCTATCATTAAAATTACCCCCTGTTGCTAATCAATTCGTACAAAAAATGCATGATAATTTGCATATTTTGCACAACAGTCTACTTTGATTATAGCGGATACAGGGGGTAGTTGCAACGGCAAAATCAATTATTGTGCAGATTCTGTCACGGTTTCGGTCTGTTCGATGCCGGTTTCATCTATTTTGTAGGAACCGCCCTGCTCTAACAGAGCGTCTGCGTCAACTCCAAGGTCTTTTTCAGCTTTCGCAAACCATACAGGCGTCTCATCCGGATTCGCCTCGTCAGTTGGGATATTCATCGTGTTGAAAATATATTTTCCCTCTGCATTGAAGATATACTCTGCCCAGCCGTAGCTTTCCACGGTTCCGCCTGCGATGAGCACATGCTTATTTCCTTCGGAATCGGTGTAATCCTTCCGGAAATAGTCTGTGTCGCTGCACTGATCGGTGATGTCTGTTTTCTCATCATTCAGATTTAGATACAGGCGTCCGTTCTCGGCAGTCGTGTAAGAAAGATCTCCTGTTTTTTCGATGGTAAATGTAACCGAGTTGTCGTCCTCGGAGATCTCCACATTCGAGCCATCTGCCATAACAATGATTGTGTGCACAAGAGATTTCCCGGTCGCCGCGTAACATATGCCGTTCGATGCGGCAAACATCATGACCAGACATGCAGCAGTGTAGCACATGCGCCGAACCACACGGGTTGTCCGGCTGCGCCGGATGGATGCCGGGTTTAAGTTGATTTCTGCGTCGGTCGTCAGGCAGTCAAATGCCTGCTTATATTTTTCATGATTCGTCATAGTTCCAATCCTCCTTGATTTCTTCTCGAAGAGCGGCGCGTCCACGGTTTAAGCGAACCTTGACGTTGCTCTCGCTTACATGCAGTATTTCTGCGATTTCCTTGATCGTGTAATCTTCATAATAGAAGAGATGAATGACGGTGCGCTGTTTCTCCGGGAGCCGCAGCACTGCCTCGAACAGGGTACTGCTTTCAGTATCTGGGAAATCCAGCTCCTCCATATAGCTTTCTAAGGATTGCCGGTGTTTCCGCCAGAAGGCGCGAACGATATTCCTGGATTTGTTGATTGCAACCCGCATCAGCCATGCACGGATATGGGTTTCGTCTTCAAATTCTTTCTTCAGAATATGATATTGCAGGAAGGTGTCCTGCACGACATCTTCTGCGTCTTCGCGGTTCTGACAGATACTGAATGCAATCCGGTATAAATGATTCTGATAGCGTTCCATCAGTATCCGTATTGGTATCTTCATAGTCACATCCTCCGTCTGTTTCAAAAGGCCTTTCACAGATTATACACGTGGGCGGACGAAAAGGTTACAAAAACTTGACATTTTTAAATAATCGTGGTTTAATCTGTTACTGTAATACTTTATTACACTAAATCATTAACCCGTTAGAGCAATAAATGAGTAAAGAAAATGGATATGCAGCGAAGACATGCATATCGTCGAGGAGGAAGAGAATCATGAGAAAATTAAAGAAATTACTTGCAGTTGCATCTGTTGCTGCAATGACACTTTCCCTTTGCGCCTGTGGCGGCAAGAAGGATGATACTTATACGGTAGGTATCTGTCAGCTGGTACAGCATGAAGCACTCGATGCTGCAACAAAGGGATTTAAGGATGCATTAGTCGAAGAATTTGGTGAGGATGGAATCAAGTTTGATGAGCAGAACGCACAGGGTGATGCAAATACATGTGCAACGATCATCAATGGATTTGTAAGTAGTGATGTGGATCTGATTCTTGCAAACGCAACTCCTGCATTGCAGGCAGCCGCTGCTGGTACAGATACAATCCCAATTCTTGGTACATCTGTAACAGAGTATGGTGTTGCACTTGAGATTCAGGATTTCAATGGTACCGTTGGTAGAAATATTTCTGGTACATCTGACCTTGCACCACTGGAGAGTCAGGCAGATATGATCAAGGAGCTGTTCCCAGATGCAAAGACAGTCGGACTTCTGTACTGTTCAGCAGAGGCAAACTCCCAGTATCAGGTAGATACAGTCAAGGCAGCTCTGGAGAAGCTTGGATATACATGTGAGTATTATTCCTTCTCCGATTCCAATGACCTTTCAACAGTCACAACATCTGCAGCCAATGCAAGTGATGTGATCTACGTTCCAACAGATAACACAGTCGCAGCTAATACAGAGATCATCAAGAATATCTGTATGCCAGCAAAGACTCCTGTAGTTGCCGGCGAGGAAGGTATCTGTAAGGGTTGTGGTGTTGCAACACTTTCTATCAGCTACTATGATCTGGGTGTCGCAACTGGTAAGATGGCAGCCAAGATCCTGAAGGGTGAGTCTAAGGTAGAAGAGATGCCAATCGAGTATGCACCACAGTTTACAAAGAAGTACAACAAGGATATCTGTGACGAACTCGGTATCAGCGTACCAGATGATTACGAAGCAATCACAAACGAGTAATCGAAAAGAATAGCGAAAACGAGCGTATTTACTTGATTTTTGTTGTATTATTATAGTATAGTAGTCGGGTAGAGTTTTTCTACCCGACTTTTGTTAATGAAGAAATAAAGGAGAGAAAGAAATGGATGTAAGTGCTTTATTCAATGCCATGCCAGGCGCGATTGCCCAGGGTCTGATCTGGGGTATTATGGCGATTGGCGTGTACATTACGTTCCGGATTCTGGACATCGCCGATTTGTCCGTCGATGGAACGATGTGTACCGGCGCAGCCGTATGTATTATGTTGATGCAGAAAGGGTATCATGTAGCAGCCGCGATGGCGATCGCGACACTCGCAGGTATGCTTGTTGGTTTGGTAACTGGATTGTTCCATACAACGATGGGAATCCCGGCGATTCTGGCAGGTATTCTGACACAGCTTGGTCTGTGGGGAGTGAACCTGAAGATCATGGGGAAGGCAAATCAGCCGATCAATGTGGACAAATATGATCTGGCAGTTTCTCTCCGATACATAAAGAGAGTGGCATTCTATAAGAATTCCATCTTTGTCGTATTTCTATTTATGATTGTTGTCATCGGAATTTTGTACTGGTTCTTCGGTACAGAGCTTGGTAGTTCGCTTCGTGCAACGGGTTGTAATGAGAATATGGCACGTGCGCAGGGTATTAACACGAACTTCAACAAGGTACTCGGATTGATGATCTCGAATGGTCTGGTTGCATTTGCAAGTGCATGTCTTGGACAGTATCAGGGATTTGCAGATATCAATATGGGTAAAGGTGCGATCGTAATCGGTTTGGCATCGGTTATCATCGGTGAGGCAATATTCAGCCGTATCTTCAAGAACTTCGCATTGAAGCTTCTGTCGGTTGGTATCGGTGGAGTGATTTATTTCATCGTATTGCAGATCGTTATCTGGCTCGGCGTCGATACGGATCTGTTGAAGCTGTTCCAGGCTTTGATCGTAGCAGTATTCCTTGCAGTGCCTTATTGGAAGGGAAAACATTTCAACAAGGGTAAGAAGCTTGCGGCAACCGCAGAGAAGAAGGAGGCGTAAATACTATGTTAGAGCTGAAGAATATTTATAAGACCTTCAATGCGGGAACGGTCAATGAGAAAATGGCATTAAGAGGACTGAATCTGACGCTGGAGGATGGCGATTTCGTAACCGTCATCGGTGGAAACGGGGCCGGTAAGTCTACGATGTTAAATGCAATCGCCGGTGTATGGCCGGTCGATCAGGGACAGATCCTGATTGGGGATGCCGATGTAACAAAGCTTCCGGAATATAAGCGTGCCAAATATCTCGGCCGTGTGTTCCAGGATCCAATGACCGGAACAGCAGCGACAATGGAGATTCAGGAGAATCTGGCACTGGCACTCCGCCGGGGAGACAGCCGTACTTTGAAAGCCGGAATCACGAAGAAGGAGCATGCAAAGTATCGTGAGATGCTGGCTACACTGGGACTTGGTTTGGAAGACCGTATGACATCGAAGGTAGGACTTCTGTCCGGTGGTCAGAGACAGGCACTCACACTGCTGATGGCAACCCTGAAGAAGCCGAAGCTCCTGCTCCTCGATGAGCATACAGCCGCTCTTGATCCGAAGACTGCGGCGAAGGTATTGCAGACGACCGATATGATCGTCAACCGCGATAATCTGACCACGTTGATGATCACACATAATATGAAGGATGCAATCGCACACGGAAACCGGCTGATCATGATGATGGATGGCAATATCATTCTCGATATCCGTGGTGAAGAGAAGAAGAAGCTGACCGTTGCAGATCTGCTTCACAAGTTTGAAGAGGCAAGTGGCGAGGAATTTGCGAACGATAAGGCGATTCTTGGCTAATCTATGAATCAGTAGATATGAACGAAGAACAGGTATTGATTGCACGTTTGCAGGATTTGGCGAAGCGCGCATACAGACAAAATATTTATACATACACCGGATTCCTGACACCCGCGGAGCTTGCGGTGGTCTATGAGAAGCAGGCGGATTTCTCCTTTGTTGGGATGACCTGCTTCGGCGGAACGCCGGAGTGCGAACGGCAGATGGTGCAGTTTGGCTCGGAAGAATTGTTTGGGTATGCGGGCGTGTTCCCCATCTCGATTATTCTGGTAGAACCATTACTGGACAAATTCGCTGAAGATCTGAGTCATCGCGATTTTCTCGGCGCGCTTATGAATCTGGGGATTGAACGGTCTGTGCTCGGTGACATTCTGGTAAAGGATGGAAAGCGGGCATATATTTTCTGTCAGGAGAATATCGCTGCATATATTATGGAGCAACTGACAAAGATAAAACATACGAACGTGAAAACCTCTCTCGTGGAGGGTGAGATCGAGGATCTGAAGCCTGTACTTGAGGATATACACGTGATCGTCAGTGCACCGAGGTTTGATGCCATCGTTGCAGCCGTCACGAAATGCTCCCGCAACGAGACGCTGGATATATTCCGGGCGAAGAAAGTCACACGTAACGGCAGAATTGAGGAACGCAACAGTCTGGTCTTAAAAGATGGCGATAGTTTCTCAGTCCGCGGGTACGGAAAGTTCCGGTATTGCGGTGCCGGAAGTGAGACGCGAAAGGGCAGAGTGAATATTTATTTAAAGAAATATATTTAGGGGTTTCCGAATGGGAAAAGTCGTGATAAAATATGTGACAGTGAGGCTTTTGCCATGAAAAAGGGAGACAATGAGGCGAGAAGGATATGATCAGTAAGTACATTACAGAGAATGGAAAATTCAGACAGATTGATGAGTTTATGCCTGGTACATGGATCAATCTGACAGCGCCGACGCAGGACGAGAGTCTCGAGATTGCAAGAAGATATAATGTGGATCTCGCAGATATCCGGGCTGCACTGGACGATGAGGAGTCATCCCGTGTGGATGTCAACGATGATTATGTTTTGATATTATTCGATATTCCTTCGGTTGAGATCCGGCACAACCAGGAGGCATATACAACCATCCCGCTGGGGGTTGTATGGACGGACGATGCAATTATCACGGTGTGTTCGGCGGAGACACCGGTGCTCAAGCATTTTATTGTCAATAATATACGAGATTTTACCACGAAGAAGCAGGTGCGTTTTACCTATCAGATTATGTACCGGACGAGCATGTTATATCAGTCGTATCTTCGGATTATTGACCGGCGCAGACTTGAGATGGAGGAACGTATGGGAGGCGCAACGGAGGATGCCGATATCGTCAACCTGCATGAGATGGAATCCAACCTGGTGTATTTTGATACATCATTGCGTGCGAACCGGATGGTCGTGGACCGTCTGACACGGTATAGCGGAATCCGGAAATTCCCGGAGGATCAGGAATTGCTGGATGATGTGATTGTCGAGAATCTGCAGGCGATAGAGATGACGCAGATCTACCGGGATATCTTAAAGGGTACACGGGAATTGATGTCAACATTCATTGATAACCGTCTGAACAACATCATGAAGCTGTTGGCTGCGATTACGATCGTCATGTCCATACCGACGATTATATCGGGATTATATGGTATGAATGTAAATGGCAACGGTATGCCGTTTTCAAAGGAACCATGGGGATTTATGATTATATGTGTGCTTACACTTGTCATCTGTATTGTAGTGACAATTGTGCTGCGAAAGAAGAAGATGTTGTGATAGCTCCAGGTTGCAGGCAGACACAGAACTATGCAGGATGGCATGGGGATATAAGGGTTGAGAAAGATTGAAAAATTTGAGATTTAAATTCGTTGTTGCAACGAGTCCGTTGTTCGTTGCCACGCATATTCCGCGTGCGAATTATATGATAAAACACAAAGAAAAATACACCGAACAGCAGCGGTATGATTTTGCGATGAAGATCGAGAATCATATGCGCAGACGCGCCCGTACCAAGACGGATGTATTTGGCAGGGAGAATCTGCCACAGGATGGCGGCTACATCATGTATGCCAACCATCAGGGGAAATACGATGCACTTGGTATCATGCTGGCACATCCGAAGCCATGTGCGATGTTGTGGGAAGAGAAATCCGCAGATCGTCTGGTGGCAAGACAGGTTTGTGGACTGGTGGAGGGAACCACGATTTCCTTTGAGGATCCGAAGCAGCAGATCGGAGCACTCAAGACGATTGCCGAGCGTGTGAAGGATGGAAAACCATATTTGATTTTCCCAGAGGGCGGTTATACGGATAATAAAAATGAGTTACAGGAATTTAAGTCCGGGTGTTTCTCGTGTTCGTTAAAATCCAAGACACCAATGGTTCCAGTTGTGATCTACGATTCGTGGAGGTCGATGGATACGAATACCTTTGAGAAGGTTCGGACACAGGTATATTTCCTGCCGCCAATTCCATATGAAGAATATGGAAAATTGCGGAAGCATGATGTATGCGAATTGGTAAAGAAGAGAATTCAGGAGAAGCTTGACGAATTAAAAGAAGCAGATCCGAGGAGATGAAAACGTGAAGACAGGTATTGTATTAGAGGGCGGTGCGTTCCGCGGGCTTTTTACCGCAGGAGCATTGGACTGCCTGATGGATAATCAGATAGTATTTGATTATGTGGTAGGAGTATCTGCCGGCGCTGGAAACGCGGTTAATTATCTGGCAGGGCAAAAAGGTCGTACCAAATGGACGATTACCGCAAGCGGTGAAAATGCATATTATGGTGTCAAGCAGATGCGTAAAAGCAAGAAGATGCTTGATTTAGATCGTATGGTGATGGAGTTTTCGCACAAGCAGTACCCATTTGATTTTGAGAAATTCCTTGCGTCACCATCGGAAGTAGAGCTCGTGGTGACAAACTGTGAGACCGGAAAAGCGGAATATATCGCGAAGACAGACGATGAGAAGCGTATGCTGACAGCAGTGAAGGCATCGTGTTCGGTTCCGGTACTGTGTAATCCGGTCGAGTTAGATGGGTTTCACTATATGGATGGAAGTCTGGCAGATTCGATTCCGGTGAAGCGGGCATTTACGGTTGGATGCGACCGGGTAGTCTGTATACTGACCAGAAAACCGGAAGAAGCACCGACAAACTATGGGAAGATTCGTGTACTGATGCGGACATATAAGAAGAAGTATCCGGCGTTCTATGATACACTGATGCGCAGGAGAGAGATGTACGCGAAGCAGTTAGACCGGATTGACCGCTACGAGAAGGAAGGAAAGCTTCTCGTGTTCCGTCCGGAGTTAGACAGCATCAGCAAGTTTGAGCAGGATAAAGAAAAGCAGGAAGCATTCTATCAGAATGGATATGATCTGATGGCAGCTAACCTGCAGAAGATGCAGGATTTCCTGCAGGGAAAATAATCAGCGTTTTTGGCTGTGTTTGTACCACAGATACATATACGCAACAAGCGGACTGTATTCTGGAAGCGGGATGATCCCAAGAGATTCGTATACCTCTTTGCTGTCATAATCAGTAGAATATGCAGAGATTCCGGTCAGATAGACCGGGATCTTTTTTTGTGCCGCCTGTTCGGCGAGTGCAAGCAGAGATGGATTTTTCGTATTGATCGTACCGGAGTGGTAAGCGTGGATCAACACTACGCATGCATTGTCCGGCAGATGATACTGCATGCCCGGCATGGACTGGAAGAAGCAGACCGAACAGGTTGTATCGAAGAAGGTGTATGATTCCTGGATCGGATCACGTCCCGGATCCGGTATATCGATATTGCCGGATAACAAATCAATCGTTGTGCCGGATGTGCAAATGCTGTCTGACGTAACGTGACGTATCACAGAACATTCCCGCAGGACGGGCGCGATAGCCTCTGCATATGTGTCATATGGACGTTCGTACAAACTGTCATCAAACGGACGATGATTGTAGATGCCGAGCGCATTGTAGATCTTCGGCGTGCTTCCGGTGTTGCAGTAGGAGATACCGACGGCGGTTGGAAGAATCGGGAAGCTCGGGGTATACATAGCCGTTGCTGTATCCGGAGAAGCCGGTGTTTCAATGGCTGTTCCCTGTCCGGAATGTGCGTGCTTCCAGTCGTATATATAATCGACTGCCGCAGCGAAGTTTGTCAGTCCGTTTGCGCGTGGGTCATCTAAGATATAATTGCTGGATACAAGGAGAATCGGAATTTTGGCATAGGCAAAGCACATACCAAGTGCGGCAGCGGTAAATGGAAGCGTGTCGGTGCCGTGTGTGATGATTATGCCGTCAATATCCGGATGGTCTGTTGTAAGTAAGCTTTGCACACAGGCAATCAGGCGGTTTAAGTGGGAACCATCCATATATTCACTGAGTGTTGTATAAGGGGCTTGTGTCCGGAAGTTTGGGATTGCAGCGCCTCTCTTTTTTTGTTCGGCTTCATACATTGCCAGCAGTCGATATGGCATCTGTGCATCGGTGGAGACAAATTCCTGCTGTACGGACGAACCAATCGTGCCGCCGGTGAAGATAACTGTGATATTCATAGAATTACTCCGTTTCATTTTCCTTTAGTTTTAACATGATATTCGAGATAAATTCATGTTGTTCGGTATAAAAATTCGAGGAACCGTGATATTTTTGTGTCGTTGCCTGAATCGAGGCAAGACCGATACCACTTTTACGCTCCTTCGTGGAGATGTATTTTCCGTTCCGCGTGCAGACATTGCCGTCAAAGCTGTTTACCATTGTGATATACAGGTGCCCCGGGGTGTCGAGATCCGCGGATAAGCGGATGAAACGGGCATCGGTCCGGACATGGCGGCATGCGGTGACTGCGTTATCAAGCAGATTGCCGAAGATCAGGCACAGGTCAATATCCGAGATCGCTATCTCCTTTGGAATAACAACCTGCAGCTTCGTCCGGATGCCATAGCTTTGGGCGATATCGATATAATAATGAATCGTTGCGTTGACCACGGGGTTGTCACAATAGGTGGCAGGTGCCTGTACATTCGATATCTCGGAAGAATAGTTGGAGATATATTCCTGTAATTTCTCATACTGGCCGGTCTGGGAAAGTTCGTTCAATACTGCAATCGTATGCTTGAAATCATGCCGGATACGGCGTGTCTCATCCAGATATGCCTGCATTTTCTCATACTGGTCTGCCTGAAGCTGGTACATCAGGGCGGTGGAATCTGCTTCGATCTTCCGGGAGGTCGTGACGGCGATGATGTACAACAGGGACTGGAACAGCATGAAGAACAGGAACAGCACACCCTCGATCACCATTGCAATCTGGAAGATCCGCCCGACGCGGATGTTGGCATAATCAATCGGAATCATGTAGATGTTGCAAAAGGAGATGATTGCGGGAATCATCCATGCGATTCTCCAGAATAATGTCGTGTTGAAATTCTCAAACAGCCATCGAAATTTGTGCCGCATGTGGAGTAACACAGACATAATGAGGAGGCTGACCGCATATTGTATGATCAGACCGGGCACGGAGTCGTCGTGTATGTTAGAATGCGGATCGATCCGTGCGATGATGTAATAGTTCATGATGCAGCCGAAGGATAACGCAGCGGTTGCGCATAAAAACATATAGAGTAATTTCAACTTCTCCAGTTTTACAGTCAAAAAATACGCAATCAGACAGATGCCAAGCAGAGGAAAGAAGAATATGTTTGTGTAGTAGGAGCCGGAAGAATCCACCCATGCCAGCACAAAACAGACTGCAACCATGCATGGCAGCAGCACCGGATAGAGTTTCCTCTGGGGAATGATGAGCCAGTCCGCAACAGGGATGATGCAAAGAAAGATGCCGGGGAGGATAATGCCGTATTCGGCGGCTCTGTAAACGAGGTTCCAGAAATTCATGAGAGCCCTCCTTTCGTCAATGCCTTCGTGCGCCGCTTAAACTGGTGAGCGATATAAGCCTGTGTGATGGCAGCTGCATTTTTCCTATGAATCGAAAATGTCGTGGAGTCGCACATGGTGCAGGAAGTGTTCTCCATATGCTGCACGTAGTCCAGGTTGATGAGTATCCCCCGATTGATGGTCAGAAACCGTTCGTCCTGTGTGAGGATGGATGCGGCTTCACGAAATGGCATGCGGCAACGGAACACATCGCGCCCCTGAATCTGCAGATAGTTGGAATCCGAGGTGATATAGCGGATGTCAGAATATAAAACCGGAATCTGCTTCCGGTCTATCGAGATTGAAAATGCCTGTGCGTCAGTCTCTTCTTCCTGCGTAATCGCCAACTCGTCGAACAGCCGGGCGATCATCTCCCCGGTTACGGGTTTTTCGAGATAATCAAATGCATGCACCCGGAATGCATCTGCCCGATGTTCCGGACTGCTGGTCAGGAATACGATAGGTGTCCGGGGAGCAATCCTGCGGAATTCTGCCGCCAGATCAATTCCGGTTGTATCCTGTAAATAAATATCAAAGATAACAAAAGAATATGAGATCTGTGCGCAGGCGGAAAGAAATGCGGCAGATGTCGCGAAGCGGTCACAGGCGATTGCAACATCATGCGTGCAGCTGTAATCCATAATGGTTCTATATAATTTCTGTAATTCTTCCGGATTGTCATCCACGATGGCAAGCTTCATATTCATTTCCTCTCTGATGAATGGTTGAATTGTAATTTTTAACATTGTAACACAATTTTATATAGGAATCTATGCATCCAAATGACATTTCGCCCCAGAAAAATGCATTTCGTCCCAGAAGGGTTGACGCGCCCCCCAAAGGTATGGTAAAAAAAAAGAATGAAAAAAATGTAAAGAGGATAATATTTGGGACAGGAAAGTCCTGGGTAGTAGGAGGAGAGAAAATGAAAGTAAGAGAGAGGTTAATGCGGAAGGTGATGGCAGTTGTGATCGCAGCAGCCACAATTTTTTCGATAAGCGGAGGGACGAAGGTTGTGCCGGTCAAGGCTGCGGTAGAAGTGGCAGAGGTATTGGATCTAAACGAAAATCTAAGGGGTCAATATGGAACACTGCCAGAGGCATTTGTTGCGGCTCAAAATGGAGATACAATACGGTTGTTAAGTGATATAAGTGATACCTCGCTTACGATAGGATATAATCCTGTGGAATCGGGCAAACATATTATTCTCGATTTAAATGGACGAAATTTGACGATGAATGAGTTGAATGTGACATATTCATTGATGGTCAAAAATGGAACAATGAATTGCCGATTGACAAATGGAAATACGGGATCCGGATATAATGCACCATTAACTATATCTAAGGTGAATTTTAGTACATCGTTCTTGCAATGGATGCCAGATGATGGAGTAGTATTAGAAAGTGGAACGACCGTTACGGTTTCGGATTCGACAAGCGCACAGTGCTTTTTTGAGAAGTTAACAATGCAGGAAAGTTGTGTGTTTAAGGTTGGAACAAACGCGTATATCAGTAACTATAAGCATGATGAACATGGTTTAGATGCAGTAACGGATTTTGTGCCGGAGGGATATTCCATTGGCGTTTATCAAGCGCCGTTGGGTACAGATCAATATGTAACAATTGCGGATAAAGCTGGAAACATAGCAACGAATTATGAGCTTCGTTATCGCACGCTTCGCGATTCACAGCTTACCGTTAAATTCAATCCGGATACATATGTCTATGATGGCAATGAAAAAAAACCTGCCGTGAAAGTAATCTATGACGGACAGACACTGATAGAGAACACAAGCTATACACTGACTTATGCAGATAACAAAAATGCAGGAACAGCAAGTGTCACGATTAAAGGAAAAAATAGTTTGCATGGACAAATTGTGGAATACTTCACCATCCAAAAGGCAGATCAGAATGCACCGACGGGATTGACACCGACGGCAGAAACAATTGATGGAAAAAATGATGGTCAGATTACCAATCTGGCAACGACGATGGAATATAGTGTTGATCAGACAAGCTGGACCGCCTGCACAGGCACGACGCTGACGCAGCTTTCCGATGGCGATTATTACGTAAGATATAAGGAAACAAACAATTACTATGCGTCGCCATCTACCAAGGTGGTTGTTGCAAAGGGCGCGACGCCATCCCCAACAGGAGAGCAGACGACGACAGGTGAGCAGGCAACCACACAGCAGACATCCGTGGAACAGCCGGATGGAGCAACCACACAGCAGACATTCGTGGAACAGCCGGATGGAGCAACTACACAGGCAGGTGCCCCGAAGACAACAGAGGCAGACAAGAAAACGGATAAAGCAGTTTCCACCGGAGATGCATATCCGATAGCGATTATGATTACGCTTATGCTTGGAGCAGGTGTCGGTATCACGGGTATGATCCGAAGAAGAAAAGAAAAATAGTTAATTGTGCAATTCATACACATGAGAGCAGGATGAAAGTCCTGCTCTTTTTTCGGAAATAAATCATGTGGCATAGTGAAGTGGGCGCGGAAGAGAATATAAGACCGGAAAACCCCACGCGGTGGGCGTAGGAGTAAGAAAGTAAGCAGAAAAACCCAAATTGGAAGCGCGAGGTGGAGAAATGTGGCGAGGAGTGGGTGAGGAAGAGAATATAAGACCGGAAAAACCCATGCAGTGGGCGTGAGAGGAAGAAAGTAAGCAGAAAAACCCAAATTGGAAGCGAGAGGTGGAGAAATGTGGCGAGGAGTGGGCGCGGAAGAGAATATAAGACCGGAAAAAACCATGCGGTGGGTGTAGGAGTAAGAAAGTAAGCAGAAAAACCCAAATTGGAAGCGCGAGGTGGAGAAATGTGGCGAGGAGTGGGCGCGGAAGAGAATATAAGACCGGAAAAAACCATGCGGTGGGTGTAGGAGTAAGAAAGTAAGCAGAAAAACCCAAATTGGAAGCGCGAGGTGGAGAAATGTGGCGAGGAGTGGGCGCGGAAGAGAATATAAGACCGGAAAAACCCACGCGGTGGGTGTAGGAGGAAGAAAGTAAGCAGAAAAACCCAGATTGGAAGCGAGAGGTGGAGAAATGTGGCGAAGAGTGGGCGCGGAAGAGAATATAAGACCGGAAAACCCTATGCGGTGGGTGTAGGAGGAAGAAAGTAAGCAGAAAAACCCAAATTGGAAATAGAGGTGCATAGCGGGAACGGAAATAAATTTACAATTTCCGTATGAAATGGTATAAATAAAGAAGATTTTACAGATTGGAAATGCGTATGGAAGAATATGTGATCAAAAATCAAAAAAAGCTCCGGCTGGGCATTACGACAGGAACGTGCAGTGCAGCGGCGGCACAGGCAGCAGCGATGCAGCTTCTGCTTGGCGTAGAAAGCCATGGGGTAACCTTGCGTACACCAAAGGGGATGACGGTTTCCGTTCCGGTGTATCTGCTTGAATCAGACAGCCGGAAGGCGAGCTATAAGGTAGTAAAGGATAGTGGTGATGATCCGGATGTGACGAATGGTACAGATGTGTGCGTGACAGTGGAGTTTGTGAAGCAGTGTGTGCGTGAGCAGGCAGATGGAAGTGCGGAACTGGATGGAAGTGTGGAATCCTGTATTCGGAGCAACAGCCATGGAAGCCAAGACAGCTCCTGCTCATTTACCAGCGAATCATTTCCGTATCTGACATTAGATGGAGGAATCGGCATCGGGCGTGTCACGAAAGAAGGCCTGGAACAGGCAGTCGGACAGGCGGCAATTAATCGTGTACCGCGGCAGATGATATTTGCGGCGGTGGCAGATGTGTGCGAGAAAGCAAATGTCAGTGAGCCATTGCACATCACGGTTTGGATGCCAGAGGGCGAGGCTCTGGCGAAGCGCACATTTAACCCGAAGCTTGGCATCGAGGGCGGACTGTCGGTGCTAGGAACAAGCGGAATCTTAGAGCCGATGAGTGAGCAGGCGATTGTGGCAACGATCGAGACGGAGATCCGGCAGTTGCATGCGGTCGGCGAAGAGAAAATATTAGTCACACCGGGAAACTATGGACAGGCGTATGCGTCTGAATATTTGAAACTTGATCTGACAAAGAGCGTCAAGTCAAGCAATTATATCGGTGATACGATTGACCTTGCAATCTCATATGGCATGAAGGATTTCTTGCTGGTTGGAAATATCGGAAAGCTGGCGAAGCTGGCGGCAGGAATTTTCAACACACATTCCAAGGTGGCAGATGGACGAGGAGAAATCTTCGCGGTGCATGCAGCGATGGCGGGCGCCGAAGCGAAGGTGGTACAGGAAATCTACGACTGTATCAATACCGATCGGATGTTGGATGTGTTGGAACGAGAAGGCTTGCGGGAAGTGGTGATGCAGAGTATCCTTGCGGCGATCGAGAAGCATGTCGCAGGCAGAGTCGGCGATACGATGCGGTTTGGAGTTATTGTATTTTCGGAGAAGTATGGATATCTGGGGCAGACGAGTGATGCGGAAAGAGAGTTAAATAAATGGTACATTTTGTAGGAGCGGGTCCTGGTGCGTGTGATCTGATCACTGTGCGGGGCATGAATCGAATCAAGGAAGCGGACGTAATCATCTATGCAGGTTCGCTTGTAAATCCAGCGCTGCTTTCCTATGCGAAGGCGGATTGCAAGATCTATAACAGTGCGCATATGACACTCGATGCGGTTGTGGATGTGATGCGGGAAGCAGAGGCAGCAGGTAAAGGGACGGTGCGCCTGCATACGGGAGATCCGTCGGTGTATGGGGCAATCCGCGAGCAGATGGATCTGCTGGATGAATATGGAATTGCATATGATGTGTGCCCGGGGGTGAGTGCGGTGTTCGGTGCTGCGGCATCGCTGGCGTGTGAGTATACGTTGCCGGATGTGACGCAGACATTGATTCTGACAAGAGCGGAAGGGAAAACTCCTGTGCCGGAGAAGGAAAATCTGCGAAGTCTGGCTGCACACCGCGCCAGTCTGGTGCTGTATCTGTCGTCCGGGCTTGCCCGAAAGGTGCGGCAGGATTTGCTGCTTGGTGGATACGCGGAGGACACGCCGGTTGCTGTCGTGTATAAGGCAACCTGGCCGGAAGAGAAGATTATCCGCACGACACTGGCTAAGCTTCCGGAGGATATGGAAGCCGCAGGGATTACGAAGACGGCACTCATTATTGTATCTCCGGCACTTGGAAGTATCTATGAGAAATCAAAGCTCTATGACGCAGCATTTGCAACGGAATACCGCGGTGCGACGGAGATTGCCCTTCCGGCAGGAATCCGCCGCGTGCTGCTTATCACATGCAGTGTGCGTGGTTATGCGACAATGCAAAAATTGGCGAAAAAACTGGAAAACATTTCTGGTGCAGAAATTATTACGAAGGTAAAATGCGAGGCGCTTCAAGAGGTTTCAATGAAGGAAACAGTGAAGGCATGTGTTGACGAATATTTTGAACAGGTGGACGCTATCGTGTTCGTAACAGCAAGTGGAATCGCGGTACGGAGTGTAGCGGAACACCTGACACACAAATCCAAAGATCCGGCAATCGTGTGCATGGACGAATGCAGCAAACACGTGATATCGTTGGTGAGCGGGCATGCCGGCGGGGCAAATGCACTCACACAGATGCTGGCGGATGTGATGTGGGCAACACCGGTCATTACGACGGCGACGGACGTGGAAGGACAGTTTTCTATCGATGATTATGCGCGGGAACATAATTTAGTTGTGACGGACTGGGCGAAGGCGAAGGCAATCAGCGCAGAGGTGCTGGCGACCGGGGCGAAGCCTGTGTGGGTGGATGAAGCAGAGGTTTCGCAGGAAGAAGAGAAGAACGCATGCGGGAATAGAATCGATGTTCGGAGATTAAAGATAGGTTCGTATCAGGTTATTGTAACTCCACGAGATATCCTGCCAGATGAGAAAATGTTGCAGCTTGTTCCACTCTGCATCGTAGCAGGAATTGGATGCAAGAAGGGAACATCTTCGGATAAAATCGAGCATGCGGTGCAGGATGCATTTGCGAAAGCAGGCTTGCGGATGGAAGCGTTATGTGCGGTGGCAAGCATCGATTTGAAGAAGGAAGAGGCTGGATTGCTTGAATTCTGCGAGACGCGGAAAGTGCCATTTGAGACATATACGGCAGAAGAATTGCAGGCGGTGTCGGGAACGTTTTCCGCATCCGAGTTCGTGACAGGCGTGACAGGCGTGGATAATGTTTGTGAGCGCAGTGCAGTGAAATATGCAAGCGAGCATGGCGCGAATGATGGAGAGCTGTTGCTTCGCAAGCAGGCGCAGGATGGCGTGACGGTAGCACTGGCGTATGTGGGCGTAGCGAGTGGAAAGTAAGCAGAAAAACCCACGCGGTGGGTGTGGGAACCGAAAAACAAGCGAAAAAACCCAAACCGGAAGCTATAACATAGAAATATAGAGCAATAACGGAGAGAAATATGAGCGCAGATAGTAAGAAGGAATTGTATATTGTCGGGCTTGGCCCCGGCGCGAGACAGAAGATGACGCAGGAAGCAATCGACGTCGTGGAAGCCTGCGAAGTGATTGCGGGATATAAGGTGTACATTGATTTGCTGAAGCCGTATTACCCGGATAAGGAATATCTGGTGAATGGTATGAGGCAGGAGGTAGAACGATGTCGGCTGGCACTGGAAACTGCGGCAGGCGGAAAGAAGACCGCGCTTGTCTGTAGTGGTGATGCTGGCGTATATGGCATGGCAGGAATCACATTGGAGCTGGCAACAGAATTTCCGGAGGTGGATGTACATGTGATTCCGGGCGTGACGGCAGCATTATCCGGTGCGGCATTGCTTGGCGCGCCACTTGGGCATGATTTTACAGTGATCAGTCTGAGTGATTTGCTGACACCGTGGGAGCTGATAGAGCGGCGTCTTGCGGCAGCCGCTGAGGGTGATTTCGCAATCTGTCTGTACAATCCGTCCAGTCACAAACGACATGATTATCTGCAGAAAGCGTGTCAGATTCTGTTACAGAAAAAATCTGGAGATACAATCTGTGGAATCACGCGGAATATCGGGCGCGATGGCGAAGAAAAACGAATTCTGACATTGGATGAGTTACTGGAGACGCAGGTGGATATGTTCACGACAGTATTTATCGGAAATTCCCAGACACGAAAAGTTGGTGACGCGATGGTGACACCGCGCGGATATAGAAGAGATAACGCATGAAAGTAGTCATATTTGGCGGTACAACGGAGGGGCGACAGCTTGCCGAGTATCTGATACAATTAAACAAGAAGCAGAAAATGCAGACTATCGAAGTCCATGTTTGCGTGGCATCGGAGTATGGTGCACAGGTACTGCCGGAGGATGCCGCGCTCAAGGTGCATGTGGGTCGGCTGGAGCAGGCAGATATGCAGGAATTCCTGCAGGCAGTACAGGCAGACCTCTGTGTGGATGCGACACATCCGTATGCGGTGATCGTGACACAGAATATCTATCAGGCGTGTAAGGCGGTGGAAGTTCCGTATATTCGCGTGCGGCGAGAGATGCATACCTGTGAAGCATCGGACAGTGTCTACGTTGAGGATACACAGGCGGCGGTTGATTATCTGAAAGGCGTGACCGGAAACATTCTGATTACGACAGGCAGCAAAGAATTACATTTGTATACGCAGATCCCGGACTATGAATCGCGCTGTACGGCGCGTGTGCTTCCAGCGCAGTCTGTGGTAGAGACATGTACGGAACTGGGATTTACCGGTAAGCATCTGATCTGCATGCAGGGCCCTTTTGATCTGGAGATGAATCTGGCAACTTTGCGCTATGCAAATGCTGATTTCCTTGTGACAAAGGCAAGTGGGAAGAACGGCGGCTACGATGAAAAATGTGAGGCTGCGCTTGCCGCGGGAGTGCATCTGGTTGTGATCGGGCGTCCGAAGGAGCAGGTAGAACCGGTGATGTCACTTGAACAGGCAGAAAAATATTTGTCTGATATGATAAGGGGCAGAAAGGAGAATCAAAAGAATGGGGAATAATGAACACACAATCGTATATTTGATCGGTATGGGACCGGGAAATTCGGATTGCCTGACGCGGGAAGCGGTACAGGCATTATCGCAGGCGACCGTATGTATCGGTGCTTCCCGCATGCTTGCGATCTGGAAGAGCCTCTGTGAAGAAGATGGGCGCGACGCGGAGCAGACATTTTATAATGCGTATAAGGCAGAAGAAATTGCAGAACTGATTCAAAATCATGTCGGAGAGACGATTGCGGTAGTGTTCTCCGGGGATATTGGCTTTTATTCTGGCGCGAAGAAGCTTTCCATGATGTTGCGGAAGGCTGTGGGGAAAGTCTGCAATATGGTGGATGACACGACAGGAACAACCGAACAGATACAGGCAGATAAAACAATTTATGAGCTTTGTTATATTCCGGGACTCTCGTCTGTTCAGTATTTGTTTGACAAAATTGGCTGGGCATGGGAGGATGCAGAGCTTATCAGCAATCATGGCGTCTCTGCAAATATTCCAGCGAAGGTGCTGCATCATGCGAAGGTTGGTACATTGCTTGGCGGTGAAAATCAGGTGGCAGAGGTCTGTAAGCGGCTTACTGAAGTGGGATTGGGAGAAATCGCGGTAGTCGTTGGAGAGCGGTTGTCATATCCTGATGAGAAAATTACAAAGAAGTATGCCAAAAATCTATGTGAGGAAACATTTGATAAGCTGGCGGTTGCGATATTTATAAATGATCATCCGCAGCCAAGGCGTTTAGCTCCGGGAATCAAAGATGAAATGTTTATCCGGGGTAAGGTGCCGATGACGAAGGAAGAAGTGCGGATGGTTGTAATCGCAAAGCTTGGAATTCAGGAAGACACAGGACTGGTGAAATATGATCAGAACAGCGGGCAATGCATGACAAGCAATCCTGCACCAGTCATTTACGATGTAGGAGCGGGAACGGGTTCAGTATCCATTGAGTTGTCACTCCTGACAGAGCAGGGAACGGTATATGCGATTGAGAAAAAGCCAGAAGCTGTGGAATTGTTGCATGCGAACCGAGAGAAGTTTCATGTGGGAAATATGGAGATCCTTGCGGGCGAAGCATCGGAAGTGATTCCAACGCTTCCTGCACCGACGCATGTATTTATCGGAGGAAATGGCGGAAATCTGTTCAAGATCATGGATCAGATCTATGCGAAAAATCCGAACGCACGCATTGTTCTGACTGCGGTCACATTGGAGACGCAGGCAGAAATGCTTACATTGGCAGACATAGCGAAGCGGCATAACGTGGATTTTAATATGGTACAGATGGCGGTGACGCGCAGCCGCGAAGCTGGCCCGTATCATATGATGCAAGCACAAAATCCGGTGTGGATCGTGACGATGGGATAGAAAATGTACAGGAGCGACCGGAAGAAACAATAGTATAGAAAATGCACAGGAGCGACCGGAAGAAACAATAGTATAGAAAATGCACAGAAACAGCCGAGAAGAAACAATAGTATGGAAAATGGACAGGAACAGCTGGTAAGAATCAATGGTATAACATGTACAGTTACAGTCGGGGAGAAACAATGCAACACAAGAATAATATCCAGGTAAATACCCCACGCGTGATGTTCGCAGCGACACGGAGTGGCAGCGGAAAAACAACCGTGACGTGTGGTGTGCTGGCAGCATTAAAAAAACAGAATATAAAGGTACAGGCGTATAAATGCGGTCCGGATTATATCGATCCGATGTTTCACCGGACGGTGCTCGGAATCGACACTGGAAATCTGGATACCTTCTTTGCGGATGCTGATGCGATTGGACGCATCCTGGCGCGAGACACGAAGGATGCAGAATTGATCGTGATGGAAGGCGTCATGGGATATTACGACGGTGTTGGTGGAACAACGACGATGGCAAGCTCTTATGAATTAAGCAAGGTTACGAAGACGCCGGTCGTTCTAATCGTGGATGCGAAGGGCGCGAGTGTCACGCTTGCGGCGATCATCCGCGGAATTATGGAATATAAGAAGGACAGCCGGATTGTAGGGGTGATATTAAACCGTGTATCACCGATGTTTTACAGCCGGATCAAGCATGTGATCGAGACGGAATGTGGGATTCCAGTGCTTGGATATCTGCCGGAAGATGCATCATTTGCGGTACCATCCAGACACCTTGGACTGCTGCAACCGGATGAAATGCAGAAGCAGAGAGACTGGGTGGAAACAGTTGCGGAAGCTGCCAGAAAAACGATTGATATTGACGGGATTCTGGAGATCGCGGCACAAGCAGAGATGTTGCAGATACAGAAGGCGACAGGTGAGACAGAAAAAAGCAAGTTCCCAGCCGGTTATCGCATTGGCGTGGCAAGAGATGCGGCATTTTCCTTTTATTATCGGGAGAATCTGCGCATGTTAGAGGATATGGGAGCGACACTTGTGTACTTTTCTCCGCTGACAGATGCGCATGTGTCGGAGGTGGACGCACTGATCTTTGGCGGCGGTTACCCAGAGCTTTATGCAAAGCAGTTGTACGAGAATCAGTCGATGCGTGCGTCTGTCTGGCAGGCATTGGAAGCAGGCATGCCGTGCCATGCAGAATGTGGCGGTTTCTTATATCTTGGCAAATCACTTGCCGATGCAGAGGGAAATGTATATGAGATGGTCGGTTTCTTGGATGGTGCAGGATTCCGGACAGAGCGGCTACAGCGATTTGGGTATGTGGAGCTGGCACCGCAGGAAGCGGATGCATTTGCCGTGAATACGGTTTTGCGCGGACATGAGTTTCACTACTGGGATAGCACGGATTGTGGCGATGCCTGTTTGGCGTGGAAGCCCCTTTCCAAGCAGAAGACCTATCCGTGTATGGTGAAGAAGAAAGGAACGTTCGCCGGATTCCCACACCTGTATTACGCGGGTGCGGAGAATTTTTTCTATCATCTATTTTTAAATAGTACAGAGAATGAAAATAGATGAAAATAGATAATATAGTTTTTGGTTAGTAATGAGGGAAGAGAAGAGTAAGAGGGTATTATGTTAGAAGAGATACAGTTACAGCAGGTGCTGCCACAGGAAATTGAAAAACGAAGCTTCGAGATTATCACAGAGGAGCTAGGAAATGTTGAATTAGATCCGCTTCAGGCACCGATTATCAAGCGGGCAATCCATACGTCGGCGGATTTTGATTATTTGAAGAATCTGACATTTTCTGAGCTGGCAGTGGAACAGTTCCATACGGCGATTAAAAATGGAGCCTGTATTGTCACGGATACGCAGATGGCGAAATCCGGCATAAACAAGAAAGAACTTGCGAAATACGGTGGTGAGGTCTACTGCTTTATGAGCGATGACGACGTGGCAGAGATTGCGAAGAAACAAGGTTCCACGCGGGCAGTAGCAAGTATGGAGAAGGCGTGCATGTTAGACAAGCCGCTTATTTTCGCGATTGGAAATGCACCGACCGCGCTGGTGCGTCTGTATGAGCTGATCGACGAAGGAAAGCTGCATCCATGCGGCATTATTGGTGTGCCGGTTGGCTTCGTGAATGTGGTGGAAGCGAAAGAACTCATCATGCGGACACCTGTGCCGTATATTGTGGCACGAGGCAGGAAGGGCGGTAGCAATATTGCCGCGGCAATCTGCAATGCGCTGTTGTATGAACTGCGGGATATGGAGAAGTAAGAAATTATGAACGAGACACAGCAGAAAATCTATACACAGGCAAAGGGAAAATGGGATGCAATCGCGAAGCCAATCGACAGTCTCGGCGTGTTCGAGGATATGGTTGCCAGACTTTGTGCGATTGCCGGGACAGTGAATCCCGGTGATTATAAGCGGCGGGCACTGCTGACGCTGTGCGCAGATCACGGCGTTGTGGCAGAGGGCGTGACGCAGACCGATGCCAGCGTGACAAAGGTCGTAGCGGAGAATATTGCACACGGCTGTTCCGGTGTCAATTATATGGCGCAGATGGCAGGCGTGGATGTGTATGCCGTCGATATCGGTATGCGGGGAGAAGCATATCCGGATGCGACATTCGGTATGGGACATATGATAAACCGGAAGGTACAGGCTGGAACCGGGAATCTTGCGAAGGAACCTGCGATGTCGATGGAAATCTGCGACCGCGCAATTGAAGCAGGAAAAGAGCTTGTACGGGAATGTAAAGAAAAAGGCTATGAGATATTAGCGGTTGGTGAGATGGGAATCGGAAATACAACTCCGACCTCTGCCCTGCTTGCGGCACTGCTTGATCTGCCAGCGGATACGGTGACCGGGCGCGGCGCCGGACTCAATGATGCCGGACTTGCAAGAAAGGTGCAGGTGATCACGCAGGCACTTGCGCGTGTGCAGGGAACGACCGATGCGAAGCAGCTACTCGCTGAGCTTGGCGGGCTGGAGATTGCCGGGATGGTGGGCGTATTCTTAGGTGCCAGACAATATCAGATTCCGGTCGTGCTGGATGGTGCGATCACCTGTGTTGCGGCACTCGTTGCGATGCGGATGGAGCCGGAGGTTGTAGATTATCTTCTGGCATCACATGCGTCGGAGGAAGCGAGTGGAAGGCTGGCACTGAACGCACTCGGACTTCCGGCAGTGATACATGGCAAGCTGTGTCTGGGCGAAGGCAGCGGCGCAATGATGTTATTTCCGCTTTTGGATATGACATTATCCATCTATAAAAACATGGGAACGTTTGATGATCTGTCAATCGAAGCATACAGCCGGGATGGAAAGCCGGAAGAATAGGGGGGAACGCATGAAACATAGAAGGATATGGATAATTATAGCGGGTGTAGTACTGATTGTGGCTGGCGTACTCGGCGTTGTATTGGTAAGACAAAATTGGAATTCGAAGGATACGGGACCGCATTCGATTGAAATTACGTTTGGATTTGATGAGTTTACATTTATGAAGCATACGCTGTCCGAGGGTGACAGAATGAGTGCGATTATGATGGAGAACAATATTGGCATGGCAAACAGCGTGAATGATACAAGGGATTATTTTGTGTACTATGCTGATAATATGAAGGCGCAGGTTCTGATGTGTCCGTATGAGATTGACGGGGATAGAAACTACAGAGCTTCCGTGTATATTGTCTCGAAAGAGAGCGAAAATGACAGAAGAATCCACATGAGCATAGATAAATCGCAGCCGGAGTATGATACATATTATAAGGGACCGATTCAGATCGGGGATTCGCTGGAGCAGGTATACGAGTATCTTCATATAGATGAGATCAAGAAATATGGAGAACTGGAGGAGAAAAATAACCGGAAATATTACACATGTGACAGTAACCTTGGCGTTATCACGTTTCACGAAGAACCGTTTACCGGATTGCAGGAACTGGAGAAATATAAGACGCCGGAGGAATATTTGAAGACAGGAAATACGATCCAATACATTATTAATTTTGCTACATATGACCTGCAGGTTCAGGTTGATGAAAGTCTGACAGTTTCGCACATTAGTTTAGCTTATGATCCGGATCGGACGACTACAAGCAGTGACCTTGCGGATATGGGCTTCTAAAGAAAGGTAAATAGACGATGTTACATATTGTGTATGGCGGAAGTGCCAGCGGGAAATCATCGTATGCAGAAAGCTTCGCCATGTCCTTGCAGGGCGAAGGACGGCTGCTCTACATTGCGACGATGTATCCGTATAAATGGAATACGACGGAGATTGATCCGGAGACGATGCAGCGGATTGAACGCCACCGCGCGATGCGTGCCGACAAAGGGTTTGATACGGTCGAATGTTACCGGCATGTGGAACATATTGTGGCGAAGCGGCAGGATGTGCTGCTGCTTGAATGTATGTCGAACCTGCTTGCAAATGAGATGTATCTGGAACAGGATAGTGATGATGGCGGACTAGCGGAAACAATGTCGGAAGTGGAGAAAACAGGTGTCGGTATGTCAGAGACACTGTCACCGGTGAGCAAGAAAATCGTACAGGCGCTCGTTAATTTATCTACGCGCGTGCAGGATGTGGTGATCGTCACCAATGATGTGTTCTCCGATGGCGGAAGTCTGACCTACGATGAAAGCACGCGGGAGTATGTGAAGAATCTGGCAGAGATTAACTGTGCACTCGCACGGGAGGCAGCAACCGTGACGGAGGTTGTCTGTGGGATTCCGGTCATAGTCAAGAAAAATCACCCAATGGGGAAGTAAGGTTAAGAGTAGGAATTGGGTAGAAATTGTGAATGGAAGAAAAATCCCCAATCATAATGCAGAAAAATGAGAAATCATTGGGGAGAAAATTGGAATATGAAAAACATCCCCAATTTCAGAGAAATGGGTAAGTCAAAATTGGGTAAAAAGTTTAGAATTATCAAAAAATCCCCATGTAGGAACAACAGCAAGTAGGAGAAATAAGAACAAAAAGTTCGAGTAAATTGATCAGAGGAGACAAGCAGCTATGATGAAAGCAATCGCAATTGCATTTTCAACTTATTCTAAGATACCGATGCCGCATTTCAAATGGGATCCGAAGGCCTTGCAGTACAGCATGTGCGCGTTCCCACTGGTTGGGGCTGTGATTGGTGCGGGCGAGTTCGCGATCTGGTATCTCTTTGGTTTTCTCTTACAGTGGTCGGAGGTCTTCACAGCGGCACTTCTTACGGTATTCCCGATCCTGATCACAGGCGGCATTCATATGGATGGATTCTTAGATACCGTGGATGCGAAATCTTCTTATAAGTCCAGGGAGGAGAAGCTGCAGATCCTGAAGGATCCGCATACCGGGGCATTTGCAATCATCCGCGGCTGTCTGTATTTCCTGATTTATTTTGGATGCATGTATGAGCTTGTAACTGCAAGTTCTGTAAAGCTTGCTGCCGGAGTGCAGATGGCAGGAACGGGGGAGGCTGCTGTGAATGGCAACCTGACAACGATCGGGAAGGATGGAAATCCTATGCGGATGCTGGCGGTCTTTGCCATCGGATTCATCTTGGAACGTACCTTGTCCGGACTTTCTGTACTCACGTTCAAGAAAGCAAAAAAAGAAGGCATGCTGGCAGATACCGCACGCCTTGTAAATAATCGCTCGAAGGTGATCATGTTCGTATGGCTTATTGCCTGCATTGCCGCAGGCTGTCTGATACAGCCGGTTGCAGCACTTGTGATCACAGGCATCGCCATACTTGTATTTTTCTATTATCGTTTTATGTCGTATCGCACCTTTGGCGGGATCACCGGCGATCTGGCTGGATATTTCCTGCAGATGTGCGAACTCTGGATGTTAATTGGAACCGTCGTTTTGGTGCATGTTATTTAACAACGATGACACCACCAGTCACATAATCCCGATCGCTTAAGCTAAGTCCATCGACCATGATACCAATGCTTTCGCCGAGGGTAGATTCCGTGACATCCTGACGGAGCTGCTCCATGCGGCTGATCGTGCCTTCTACAACCTTGCCGTTTGTGAGCTGTACATAGACAGGATCGCCTGTCTTGAATATGCCCTTATTGGTTGTACCATTTAAGACGAGTGTATCTTCGCCGCCGAGCTTGAAGCAGTCGGTGATTGCCATATAGACATCATTTGCAGCTTCACTGAAATCACGGTCAACATCCACATAGTTGGAAGAATCTGTTGTACTTTTTGTTGTTTCTGCATCGGTTGTGGAAGCGGTGCTGTTGGCAGACTTGACAAGGTTCACGATTTTGTCCTCAGGTGTCAGGTATTCGACATCGCCGAACAAAGCAGTTTTCTCTGCCATCAGTTCTTTCACGATGTTTGTTCCATAGCTACCATCAAAGGCGTCTAAGAAATAGTCTTCCAGGGTTCCTTTCTGGATTGGAACGTATGTAAATCCAACTTCATTCTCCGGAGATACGTAATATCCGCTTGTCTCACTGTAACGAAAAGTGTCAAAGAAGTCTACCGCAATTCCAAAATCTTCAAATTGCCAGCCAATGTACATTAGATATGATGAGAACTGGTCATCCGATTTTTCCGGATGCAGGAACGTGTCAACAAAGTACTGGGTATTTTCTTCGACGGACTTTTCTGCATTATAGTCGTTGCTGAAACAGATATAATTTGGGGCACCAAACATGGTTGTCAGCATATCCATATAGATATATGCAGGATTCGGATCGTCGTAAAAGTTGTAGACGTCGTTGTAAGAATCCTCGGAAACCCCGAAAGCATCGTAATCTAAATATGTACTTAACAGTGACCAGAGATTCTTGTCAAGGGCTTCGTCAATGGTCATATCGTCTTCTTCTATCAACAGCTGGGGAAGGGAGTAATTATCCTCATAAAAAGATACGGAATATGCGGATTCATCCAGTGCATCCGTAAGTGGCACGCCGGATGTGCTGTAAGATATGTTAAAAAGCGTATCCGTCGTAACCGGGAATGTCAGTCCGTACAGACCGGCACCCTCTGGCAATTCCAATGTCTCTTCATCGGAAAGCGCACGGCTGAACACCCATGGACAGATGGTGTAGTCGATCGTACCGGCTGCTGTTTCGCTTCCGGAATTATCGGAACTGCTTTCGCTTGTTACTGCCGGAACAGGAGTGTCCGACGTGGTATCTTCTTTCTTGCCACAACCGGTTGTCAGTGTAAGGGCGGCTGCCAGTGACAGTCCAAGTGCCAGTGCCTTTGTAAATTTTTTCTTCATTTTGATAGTCTCTCCTTTAAGTAAATATTTGATTCCATTTATAACAAGACACGCGTTGTGCACAGACAGAATTGTCTGCTGCACATAATCATGTATTGAATATAAATGATATGGAACAAATTTGAAATCCGTCCGTTCAATATATAGACGGACGAACAGGAGAAAAGGTTGGGAAAAATAAAAAAAATTATGCAATATGAAAATGTATCTTGCAGAAAAAGTATAAAGAAGTATAAAATAATCGAAAAAGTATAAAAAGGTATAAAGAAATATAAAAAGTATAAAGAGGGAACGCTATGATCTTAATAATTGGTGGTGCATACCAGGGAAAGTTCGAGTATGCCAAGGCAAATTTCAAAGAAGGACATCAGATTATCAATAATTTTCATAAATATGTGCGGAAGACGATGCAGCAGGGCGGCGATCCGGAATTAGAGGCAAAGCAGCTTATGAACAAAGCGGTTCTTGCCGGAAATGCAGACAAGCTCGTCTTGGTCAGCGATGAGGTCGGAAGCGGCATTGTGCCGATTGATGCATTTGAACGGGAGTTCCGCGAGAAGAACGGGCGCGTGAATTGCTATCTGGCAAGCCAGGCGGAGCAGGTTATCCGCGTGACGGCAGGAATCGGAACGAGGATTAAGTGATATGAAAGCAAAGATTGTATTAATCCGTCATGGCATGACGCAGGGAAACAAGGAACATCGCTATGTCGGTACGACGGATGAAGGACTGCTTCCGGAGAGCGTGGAAGATCTGCGAGGTATGCAGGAGTTCTGGCAGAAACAGGTGCCGATGAATGGTAGAACCGTGGCAGATAGTGTACATGACGAAATCGAAATTGTACCGGGGAAAATCACATGTGAGCAGCACTGTCAAAAAAACGGTTGTAAAGAGCAAATCGTCTACGTCAGCCCGTATCTGCGCGCAAAGCAGACGGCGGATATTCTGTTCCCCGATGCAGGAAAGGTGGAAATCGCGGAATTTGCAGAGTGCCGGTTCGGTGAATTTGAATACATGAATTATGCGGAATTAAATGGCAATCCCGATTACCAGCGCTACATCGACAGCGGCGGTACGACGGCGTTTCCGGGCGGTGAGACGAAAGCGGAGTTTACAGACCGTGTGATGCGGGGATTTGAGAAGGTGTTTGTGGATGCGGAAAGCAGGGAAGAACAAAAACGGTTACGATGTGACGTTTCATCGAGAATAGAGACGGCGCACACATCCCTGTCAGATACGATTATTATCGTTGCGCATGGTGGCACGATCATGGCACTGTTGGATCAGCTGTCGGAACCACACAAGGATTACTTTGACTGGCAGGTGAAACCGGGCGAGGGTGTTGCGGGGATTTTAAGCGTGAATGAGGACAGGAACATTGTAATTACCAATACGGTTCGCATAGAAGGATAGTAAGGCATGCGTATTAGGCAATTGGGGATTCGATCGAATTTTGACGTAGCAGATACGCTGTTTTTTATCAGTCACATCAATCTATTCTGTGATCGCTGCGAAGATTATAGATAAAAAGGAACATATAAATCATGATACAGGAACGTATATTTATCATTATAATTGCATGTTTGCTTGATCTGGTATTCGGTGATCCACACTGGCTGTGGCACCCGGTACAGGGGATGGGCTGGCTGATCGACCATGTGGAGGCATGGATGCGCAAGCGGTTTCGGATACGGGAAGATCGCGACGCGGATATCCGTAAAAAACAGGTGGCAGGAACATTTACAGTTGTGATCGTGATAACGGTGTCACTGCTTGTGGCGGCAGGAATCCTATATGGGTGCAACCAGATTCATCATACGTTGTATCTGGTTGTGGCAATCTGGATGTCATACCAGATGCTGGCAGCCTGCTCGCTTCGTCGGGAGAGTATGAAGGTGTGCAAGGCACTTGAAGCCGGGGATGCGGAACAGGCGAGAACGGCGGTATCCATGATCGTCGGCAGAGATACAGCATCGCTCACTGAGGAAGGCATCGCGAAGGCCGCGGTGGAAACGGTCGCTGAAAATACGTCGGACGGCGTGATCGCCCCGCTTTTTTATATGTTTTTGTTCGGACCGGTCGGTGCGTGGGTGTACAAAGCAATTAATACGATGGACTCCATGCTTGGATATAAGAACGACAAATACCGGTATTTTGGAACGTGCGCGGCGCGTGTGGACGATGTCGTGAATTTCATTCCGGCACGACTTTCCGCATGGCTGATGGTTGGTGCGGCAGGCATTTTGGGTATGGATATGGCTGGCGCGGTGCGGATTCATTTGCGGGATCGACGAAACCATGCAAGTCCGAACTCCGCACAGACGGAATCGGCGTGTGCGGGCGCGCTTGGATTGCAGCTTGCCGGAAATGCATATTATTTTGGAAAGCTATATGAGAAACCAACGATTGGCGATGCGAAAAGGCAGATCGAGCCGAAGGATATCCGCCGGGCAAACCGGTTGATGTACGGAACCGCAGTGTTGATGGTGATCGTGGGTGTCGGCGTGCTGATCGGATGCGGATGTTTCACGTAGTAATAATTACTATTATTATATTGACAATAGAATAAAAGAGAGATACAATCCTTATTAAGAATAGTATGAATTTATAACACTCATGGAATTGAATTTTTGATTTCATTTAAAGGCATTTGCCCGAAATGCAGGGACAAGGTAAAGGAGGAAAAATATGGATAGGAAAGCAATGTATAAATTGAGTTATGGACTGTTTATATTGACCGCTAAAGAAGCAGAAAAAGATAACGGATGTATCATTAATACAGCCATTCAGGCAGCTTCGGAACCAAACCAGTTAAGTATCTGTGTAAATAAGGCAAATTATACGCATGATATGATTCAAAGAACCGGGAAATTTACTGTATCAGTCTTAAGTCAGAATGCAGAGTTTGAATTGTTCAAACATTTTGGCTTCCAATCAGGAAGAGACACCAATAAGTTTGAAGCATTTGAGCAGTGTGCCAGGGGCACAAATGGTATTTATTATATTACAGAAGGTACAAATGCATACATTTCTGTGACAGTTACTAAAACAGAGGACTTGGGTTCACATACGATGTTTATCGGTGAGATAACCGATATGGAAGTTTTAAGCAATGTTCCTTCAGTAACATATGATTATTATCAGAATAATATTAAGCCTAAACCACAGGAAGTTGGAAAAACAGAGGATGGTCAGACAATATGGCGTTGCAGAATTTGCGGATATGAATATGTAGGCGAGGAATTACCAGATGACTTTATATGTCCTTTGTGCAAGCACCCGGCATCAGATTTTGAAAAAGTAGTAAAGAAAACGGAGGTAAAAGAGATGGCAGCAAACAAATATGCAGGAACACAGACAGAGAAGAATTTACAGGAGGCATTTGCGGGAGAGTCTCAGGCAAGAAATAAGTATACCTATTTTGCATCTGTAGCGAAAAAGGAAGGCTATGAGCAGATGTCTGCATTATTTTTAAAGACCGCAGATAATGAGAAAGAACATGCAAAGATGTGGTTCAAGGAATTAGCAGGAATTGGTGATACAAAGGAAAATCTGGCAGCAGCTGCGGAAGGCGAGAATTATGAGTGGACAGATATGTATGAAGGCTTTGCGAAAACAGCCGAAGAAGAAGGGTTCCCTGAACTTGCAGCCAAATTCAGAGCAGTAGGAGAAATTGAGAAGCATCACGAGGAGAGATATCGTGCACTTCTTAAGAATATTGAAACTGCACAGGTATTTGAAAAGAGTGAAGTCAAAGTATGGGAATGCCGTAACTGCGGACATATCGTGGTAGGAACAAAGGCTCCTGAGGTATGTCCGGTATGTAATCATCCGCAAAGCTATTTTGAAGTACATGAAGAGAATTATTAAGGAGATATAAGCATGGAAGTAAAGTATTATATATGTATAGAACAGGTTAATAAAACAAATAAAACAGAAAGTAGGATTAATTTATGTATGAAATGAAACCAGAATATTATATCGGCATAGATATGATAGACGAAGAACACAAGCAGTTATTTAAATATGCAGATGAGGCATATGAACTGCTTCATGATGAGTTTACACCGGATAAATATGATAGGATTGATGTAATATTAGAAAATCTCCGAAATTATACAGTAAAACACTTTAGTGATGAAGAGCAGTATATGGAATCTATTAATTATAAGAAGATATTTACACAGAAAGTTCAACATCAGGAATTTATACATAAGCTTGATGAATTTATGGAACACCACAATGATGAGGTAGAAGATCAAGATGAACAGATTATGGAAATTTTAAAATATCTCACAGAGTGGTTAGTTAATCACATTCTGTATGTCGATGGTCAAATTCCAAAAGGCTGATATAGTAAGAAAGGCTGTTATTTTTAGTGAGTAGCAGCTTTTTTCTACGAATAGTCAAATTATTTATTCTTGAACATTCATGCTTTTAAATTCAATTCATTTAATTTAAGATGCAGAAGAACAAAACACTTGACCAGATCGCAGATGAACTTGAAGAATCCATTGAAATAATCCAGCCAATGTACGATATTGTGAAGAAGTATGCACCAGAATATGATGTGGATGCAATTACAACGGAAGTGCTGGAAGCACGGGAAAATGAAAAAGCATAAATCGTTAGGGGAGGAATTTAGGAGGAAACGTTATGAATGTTATAGAGGCTATATTATTTATGATGTATAGAGAGATAAATCGATATATGAAATTAGCTTCGTATAGAAAAAATTATCCCAAATATCAAACAGGCAAAAAAGAAGGAAAAAATTTCTTTTGGAGATTTGGCATATCTGGTCGATTTTTATTCAGTATTATATAATGAACCTATTATAAGCAATAAGTTTATGAATGCTGTGCGTGATATAAGAAATGCTTCGGCACATAGTAATTGTTTAATCAATAAGTTGTTTGAAGAATTACCAGCTACACAACAACCAGATGCGGAGATTAAAGACGATTGGTCTTATGATAAGACTGGTCGTCTTTATTTTTTCGGAGTTTGATATGAAAACATGGGAAATTAAAACTTAGTGAAAAAGTGCAGTAAGTTTTAATTACAATATTGATTGTACATAATAAGGATAGTATAATAAAATTAAAATTTACGAAAAAAGTGCAGTAAGTTTTAATTTGAGGAGGCAAATCTGTGGAAAAAATTATAAATAGAGATATCTATTTAAGTAGATTGATAGACAAAAAGGAAAATGGTCTGATTAAGGTTATTACAGGAATCAGAAGGTGCGGAAAAAGCTATCTTCTGTTTTATTTGTTTCGTGACTATCTTATATCGAGTGGAGTAAAGGAAGAACAGATTATTTCCATTGCACTTGATGATGATATTTGTGAACAGTATCGTAATCCGGATGAATTATCAAAATACATTCGTTCAAAAATTGTAAATAAAGAAATGTATTATATTCTTATAGATGAAGTGCAATATGCTATAACAAAAAAAGAACTTGAAAATCCGGAAGATGTTAAGCTATATAATGTTTTGAATGGATTGATGCATCTTCGAAATGTGGATATTTATGTGACGGGAAGTAATTCAAAATTACTTTCTCAAGATGTAATGACGGCATTCAGGGGCAGAGGCGATCAAGTTCAGGTATTCCCGTTGTCATTTAAAGAATATTATGATTTTGTCGGTGGAGATAAATCGGAAGTGTATGAATTGTATGCTCTTTATGGGGGAATGCCGCAGCTTTTATCATTCAAACGTGATGAGGAAAAGGTTAAGTATCTGAAAAACTTGTTTTCGGAAGTATATTTCAAAGATATAAGTGAGCGATATATTGTAAAACTTCCCGATGTTTTGACTGAACTAACCGATGATTTGTGTTCTTCGGTAGGTTCACTTACAAATGCAAAGAAGATTGCCGATACATTGGAAAGTGTAAAAAACATTAAGGTGTCTACCAGTACAATCGCAAAATATTTGGAATATCTGATAGAGTCGTTTATGTTCAGCGAGGCAAAAAGATATGATGTAAAGGGTAAAAAGTATTTTGAGTATCCTTTGAAATATTATTGCACGGATGTAGGACTTCGTAATGCCAGGCTTAATTTTAGACAACAGGAAGAAACACACATAATGGAAAATATCATTTATAATGAACTGATAATTCGTGGGTATTCTGTAGATGTTGGCGTTGTTGAAATTATTGAAAATGCTGAAGGCAAAAAAAGAAGAAAACAGTGTGAGATTGATTTTGTTGTAAATATGGGAGCAAGAAGATATTATATTCAGTCTGCATTATCCGTAAGTGATCCTGATAAGATGACAACTGAGTTAAGACCTTTGAAAAATACAAAAGATTTTTTCAAGAAGATTATTATATCAAAGTCAAATGCAAAACCATGGATAGATGAAGACGGTATTGTGCATATTGGATTGTATGATTTTTTGTTAAATCAGAATTCCTTGGAACTGTAAAGAAACAAATCGGAAGTTGTCGGAGGAAAAAATGAAGAAGATATTGGTTATTGTTTTAGTATGTGTACTTTGCATAATGCTTTGTTCGTGTGGAAATGATAGAACGAAATACTATGAGGAAAGAATATCCTCATATGAGGCAATTGCTGAATATGCATTACAAAATTATGCTTCTTCAGATGGAAGTAGAGTATCCATTAAATTGAGTGATATTACAGAGAATAGTTTGAGCAAAGACATTATAGTTGCAGAAGAGAAATTTACATATATTTGGATAGAAAATAATAGTGTAATATTCTGGAATGATGAGATGAAAACATTAGGTCTTGTGTATTCGGACAATGCGAAAAGTGCCATAAAAGATATTGAAGAATGGTATTCTGATTTAGAAAAAGAAAAAGTAAACAACAACTGCTATTTGATAGGGCAGTTGAATGGTATTTGATAATAATACTTGGTTGTTAAAAACGCGCCCAAATTTCAGTAAGCTGGTGTGTTTAACCGAGAGACAAATTTGGATTTGTGAATTTTGTTGATTTAGATTTTTAATGTTAGGAGGTTATCCATGTTTGATTTAAGTGTCAAATACAATGAACTAACAGCAGAGCAGTTTATTGAATTGTGGGAAACAGTATGGGGAGATGGACCAACTCTTGAACAAACAGAGTTGGCGATGAAACATACCTTATTCAGAGTATCTATATGGGATGGGGATTGTATTGTTGCTATGGCAAGAATGAATGGTGATATGGGGCTTAATTACTATATCAAGGATGTTGTTGTCAGACCGGAATATCAAGGCAAAGGCATTGGAAGAATGTTAATAAATGAATTAAAAAAGTTTGTGAATGACAATGGGGTGAAAGGAACTGATATTTTTGTGGAGTTATGTGCGGTTCCAGATAAGGTACCTTTTTACGAAAAATTTGGATTTGAAGCAAATGAGGCACAAAGATTAAAAATTTTTCATCATGTCGAGTAATATTAAAATTCCAGCTTATGAGGATAAAACTTAGAGAATACAAAACGACTGACTATGAGCAATTGGCGCAATTGTTTTATAATACGGTACACAGTGTAAATGCAAAAGATTATACAAAAGAATAGGAAGTAGATATGATAAAAATTGTGTGGTCAATAAATGATATAAATAAATATCAAACAGGAAGCTTGCCGGATGACGCAGTAAAGATAGAAACACCGCAGAGTGTTGGTGACCTGATGAAAAAAGCAGTGCCGATTGCTGCAATTCTGTGCGTTTTTCTTTTTATTGCTATGCTTTGTAAAACGATTATATGCAAGACAGTTGTAATCTCACCAATATTTATTCTGGTTGGATTTACTTTCGGTTTTTTATTGTTAATAATTCATGAGTGGTTACATGGAATTGTTTATCCTAAGGAAGCAGATGTAACAATAGGAAGAATAAAAGGAAAGACAACATTTGTCGCATTAGCATCCTATCCATTAAAGCGAAATCGGTTTATATTGATGTGCCTGTTGCCATTTGTTCTTGGATTAGTTCCATTTATATTATTTGTAATTAGTCCTGCTGAATTTAGAGTATTTAATGGATTGAATTTTGGCATGGCATGTATGGGTATGGTTTCGCCATTTCCGGATGTGTTTAATGTTCTTGCCGTTTTAAGAAATTCTGAAAAAAGCGATTCAATAATGTTCTACAAGAACGATATGTATAAGATTTCTTAAATTTTTGGTTGATTGTACAGTTGATCAGATAGGAAAATGTAAATCTGCAACTTAAAATATTTTGGAGAAATAGCATGAAAAAATATTTAAGAGAAACAAAAATGCTGGATTATTCAAGTAAAAACATACAGCAATTGATACGGGAAAGAAACTGGAACGACATAGAAGAATTTGAACGACTAAAATCAATTTACACGTTTGTAAGAGATGAAATTTTGTTTGGATATAATATTGATGATACGGTTTGTGCATCAAAGGTTTTGGCGGATGGTTATGGGCAGTGCAATACAAAGGGAACGTTGTTCATGGCACTACTAAGAGCTTGTAATATTCCATGCAGAGTACATGGATTTACCATTGATAAAGAATTGCAAAAGGGAGCAATGACAGGAATTGTATATAAAAATGCACCTCGAAATGTGCTGCATAGCTGGGTTGAAGTGTATTTTGAAGATACATGGTACGAGCTAGAGGCATTTATTCTTGATATGCAATATTTGAGAAAATTGCAAATAAAAAATAGCGATTGCACGGGTGCGTTTTGCGGTTATGGCGTGGCGGTGAAAAACTTCAAAAATCCGGTTATTGATTTTGACAGAAATAATACATATATTCAGAGCGAGGGAATCAATCAGGATTTTGGAGTTTATGATTCACCAGATGATTTGCTAAAGGAGCATCATCAGGAAATGTCTGCGTTGAAGGCTTTTTTATACAGAAATTTAGGAAGATATTTGATGAATCGAAATGTTAATAAGATTAGAAATTCTTGAAATTCATCCGATTGGTCGAATAGTATAACACTATTTTGGGATTGTGAAACATTGAGAGTAATGGAGAGTTGAATTTTGAAAAAGGTATTGACTCCGACGTTGCGTAATAGTTTATCCGGTGATGCACAGAACCTTGTAAAAAGAATACAGGAATATATTACACAGAACTTATATACTTGTACAAATAAGATTTTGCGTGGATTAGGAAAAATGTATTCAGGTGGCGGGGATATTACAACAAATATTGATGCTTATGGAGGTGAAGGTACCGCGATTTTTGTAGCAAATGCAATAGAGATTTATTGCGATAATGCAGAGTAAAATCAGAATTTGCAGGAGTGTGTTACATGTATGACTGTTGAAGATGCGATTAATTATTTGGTGTAATAGGTGGTGATATTTTTTGAAAAATGAAATTGTTTTATTTACAGATGGTGATATAAATCTTGAAGTTGAGTTAAGCCCAGAATTAGAAACTGTATGGTTGACGCAGAAACAAATGGAAGAATTATTTGATGTTAAGCATGCTACAGTGAGTGAGCATATTTCCAATATTCTTTCTTCAGGAGAATTAGATGGAACTTCTGTCGGTTTTTCCGACAAAAGTACTGGAGGAAGAAAACCCAAGATATATAATCTTGATATGATATTATCCGTGGGATATCGTGTTAATTCAAAACGAGGCATCGCATTTCGTAGATGGGCTAATTCTGTTTTAAAGCAATATGTGATTCAAGGCTATGCTATTAATGAAAAACGATTGCAAGCGCTTGAAAGAACCGTTGATATTCAAACAAAGATGCTTGCGTGCACATTGGAGGTTGAAGAATCAGACATTTTAAAGGCTGTTACCTCGTATACAGATGCATTAATGCTTTTAGACCAATATGATCATCAATCCCTTAAAAAACCTGTGGGAAACAGACCTATATATAAAATAACATATGAGGAATGTAAAAAAATGGTTTCACACATGGAGGATTCATTTAAATCGGATGTATTTGGTGTGGAGAAAGAAAAAGGTAAAGTTGAGGGTATTTTGGCAGCAGTTTATCAGAGTGTGTTTGGTGGAGATGTATACCCGTCATTAGAGGAAAAAGCTGCTAATTTATTATATTTTATGATTAAGGATCATCCATATGCAGATGGATGTAAACGAATTGCAGCATCTTTGTTTTTGGAATTCCTTGCTCGGAATAATGCCTTGTATAGAGATGATAGTAAGATAATCAGTGATGGAGCATTGGTTGCGATTACACTTATGATTGCAGAGTCAAGACCAGAAGAAAAAGATATAATGGTGAATCTTGTAATGAATTTTTTGACAATGTAGTTAGTTCGTGAAATTTATTATTTAATGAAATTGGTAAATCGGTATTTGTCGACTTGATAATTTCCAATTTTTAGTGATAGGGAGATACACAATGAATGGTTTGATTATAAAGGTACTCAGCATAAGTATTGCGGTAGTAACCGTAGTATACTTGATTATTTATAAAGGAAATACCATGATTACGAAGATATTTAGCGTGTGTATTATAGCAGCAATGGTAATATACTGGATTGTTTATGAAAGAAATATAAGAAAGCGAAAAAAACAGGAATTACAGCGTGATGACTATTTATTTGCGAAAGAAAACGATTTGCCGTTACAGATAAATTGGAATGAGATAAATGACTTTTTGTCAGATTCCGGATATGGTGTAAATATGCCAATGGAGAATTGGTTTATGATGGATTGGGCGATACAGCCCTGTGTGGAGAATGGTATAAAAGAAGGAAAGTTTTCTATGAAAGGGTTTCGCGTGTTACAAGCTTTAAGTAACGATATGAAACACATTTTTTATGATGTGAGGTTTAATTATGACCGTGGTCCGGATATAGAAGATAAAAATAGGAAGTACGAAGCCGTAAAAAAGGTGTTGGATACAAAATACGCCGGTTTGTCAGAAGAAGTACGGAAGAATATATATGACCAATTTGTTAAGATATATGAAAGAAAAATCTAATTACAATACAAAGGAGGAAGCCGTTGAGTTTTTAGGGAATGAAACAAATTTTACATATGAAGAATGTTCTAAAGCCAACGATTTCCATATTAGACTAAATAAGAAAAATTAATATACAATTCCAGTTTGTTGGTTATAGTGAAATTCGTTTCGTGAAGATGCCAGAAAAAGTGTGGCAACGAATATTGATTAAATTTTTGAAATAGACATAAATTACCCAATGTTGAAGGGATATATAGATGCATATTGGGTGAAAAATTCCAATATGAAAAAATCACCCAATCAAAATGGGAAGAAGTTCAGAGGACGATGGGGAAATTGTTGAAATATGAAAAAATTCCCCAATTGCGGATGAATGTGTAGGGAAGGATTGGGTGAATATTTGGAATGACAAAAAAACACCCAATGCAGGAGAAAATGTTATCGTAATGCGGTGCCATTCGCATTACGCTGCGCTTCATGCTCATGTCGCGCTGGCGCGCTATACATCCAGTCCGAAAATCAGCCGATTGTGAGCAAGCTCCCATGGCTGATTTCGTCCTGCCTGTGCACCGCTTGTAGAAACGCGCAAATTCCAGTTTATGAGGATAAAACATGAAACTTGGAGAATACAAAACGACTGACTGTGGGCAGATGTTGCTCGATAGATTGTTAAGGGAGGGAGTAGGAAATGAACGAGATTTCATACAGAAAGACTACAAAAGATGATATGGAAATCCTCATGAAGCTGAGACTTGAAATGCTTAGAGAGGTAAATGATCTGTCCGGTGAGTATGAATATGATGAGAAATTTATCTCTGAGAGCAGGCGGTATTTTGAGTCAGGTGAGCAAACAACGGTTATTGCACTTGATGGGCAAACTCCCGTAGGCTGTGCAAGCCTATCCTATATATGGATTATGCCGACATTCTCGCACCCGACAGGCAATCGGGCGCATTTGATGAATGTTTATACCCGTGCAGATCACAGAAGAAGAGGCATCTCTAAGAAGATGGTTGAGATTCTGATTGAAGAGGCAAAGGAAAATGGTGTGACAGAGATAAGTCTGGATGCAACAAAGATGGGAAGACCTTTGTATGAAGCATTAGGGTTTCAGGCATCGGATTCATGTATGACGATGGAATTGTAAGGATTGTGCCCCATTATTATGAATAAATAACTTCCAGTCTGGTGAGAAAACAAAAATCATGCATGTCCTTTGTCATATAGTTTTTGTATATTCTTAGGAAGCTTGTCAGGTAACATGGCATTTATAGCATCTTCGTTACCATTTTCCAATGCTGTTTCGTAATACCAGCACTTGAATTTTAAGAGGGAGAGAGTTTTTTGAAGTTCCAGGATTTCGGTTTCAACAGCTGATTTTCTGGCTTCAAATAATTCTTTCCTTTTTGCATAGCTGGAGCTGCCTTCCGATACCCAGATAAAAAATTGTTTTATATCTTTGATCTCAAGACCGGATTTCTTCAGGCATTCAATAACTCGAAGAGCCTCCAATTCATTATCGCTGAAATAACGGATATTTCCCTTGCGTTCCAGATTAGGGAAAAAACCTTCCTTGTCATAATATCTTAAAGTAGAAACAGGGAGATTAAACATTGCAGAGACCTGACCGATTGTATACATAATAAACCTTCTTTCAAAATTATGCTTGACCTAAAGTTAACTTTAGGTTGTATGATATTTATATCATATACGATTGTTAGTGTATTTACAAGAAATTTTGCATATGGAGGATGATAAATATGTTGAAAACAGAAGAAATAATAGACAATAGTTCTGAATCTCAAATTTCAGCCGGAGAATTAGCGGAAACAGAACAAAGAGATATAAAGTAAATCAGGGGCAGGCTGGAAAACAATTGTCTTTCAGCCTGTCCCTGATTCAATTATTTATTTGCGCTATCTGCATCAATTACAGATTGGATCTGCTTCATCAGAGTATCATAGTTGTCCTGGTTATCAATTCCTCCAAGCATCGGATCTCCGACAATATTACCGTTTCTGTCAACGAGTATGGTTGTAGGAAATGCCATAATATCGGAAGCGTATTTTCCTGCATCGGAAGATGCGTCGATGGAGAGATTGCGGTATTTGGCACCCTGGCTTTCAAGAACTGCTGCAGCTTCTTTGATCGCAGTTTCGTTTCCGTCGAAGGTTTCTGTGTTGATGCCGATCACTTCGCCGCCCATGGACTTGATGGCATCGTTTAATTCATTAAGCTTCGATAACTCTGCAACACAAGGCTTACAGCCGGTAAACCAGAAATTGATGACTGTGACTGCATTTCCGGAAAACAGGCTTTCATCAACCGTATTACCGTCATAATCCTGACCGGAGAAATTGCGAAACGGAGATGTGGATCCGGAATTGTCGTTTGCATCAGCACTCTCGGAGGTTGTGTCTTTCTTCTCGATTTCGGCGATCTGTTCTTCAATCTTCCGTATAGTCTCAATATCAGTCGTAAGTGTGTTCAATTCGTCTTTTGTAAAAGCATCCTTGTTTGATTCAACGGTGCTGGCTAGAAAATCTGCATAATTTCCGCTTGGATCGGCAGTGCTTTTGTTCATCATGCCGAACACTTTGTTCCATACATCCTCATGATCGGCAAAGATCTGGTTTTCCTGCTGATATAAATCATCCAGTGTTGTGCTGGAATCCCCTGTGGCTTCTGTACTGGCTTCCGTCTGGGAATCCTGTGGTTTTTCCGTGGTTGCAGCGCCCTTTCCGGTGCAAGCCGTAAGGAATAATGCTGCACAGAGTGTTACAATAGGAATAAAAGTTTTTTTCGTTTTCATGATTATTGCTCCTTTGAATTATATTAAAATTTAATTGTTATCGGTTGATTGCGGCTTCCCGCTGTCCTCTTTTTTCTGACAGGCACCGCCTAGAAACTGGTAATGGATTGCGTCTTTTGGACAAGCCTTTATGCAGGCACCGCACCGGATGCATTCCGGATGGTTTGGCGTCTTGCACACGTCAACATCCATTTTACATGCCTTCGCACATTGATTACAGCCCACACATTTACTTCCATCTACCCGGATGCTTAGAAGGCTCACCTTGTTAAACAGGGAGTAGATTGCCCCAAGCGGACAGATCCATTTACAGAAGGGCCTGTAAAACAAAATACTCAGCACTATAACTGTAATTAAGATCAGGCATTTAAAGGAAAACAGCTTTCCCAATGCAGATCGTATAGCCGGGTTTCCGATCGACAGCGGGATGGCTCCCTCTAAGACACCTTGCGGACAAATATACTTGCAGAAGAATGGGTCACCCATTCCGATTGAGTTCGTCATAAGCATCGGCAGAAGTATAACGAAAACAACGAGGATGATATATTTGAGGTATCTCAGCGGTTTCAGTCTGGCTGTGGAGAATTTCTTCCCGGGGATTTTATGAAGTAAATCCTGAAACCATCCAAACGGACACAGGAATCCGCATATGAATCTTCCGAGTAACACACCGAGCAGAATAAAAAACCCGGTTATGTAATAGGTGAATTTAAATTTGGACGATCCGACCACTGCCTGAAAGGCGCCGATCGGGCAGGCACCTGTTGCGGCGGGACAGGAATAACAGTTTAATCCCGGCACACAGACTGTTTTTGCTTTGCCCTGGTATATTTTGCCCTTAAACAGATTGGGGATATGGATATTGGTAAGCAGCGTGGCGGCTGCCTGTATCCATCCGCGCATCCGGGCAGTTTTTTGTGATAGTGATTTCTTTTTCTTATCCAATTCCGACACACTCCAGACATAATTTTATAGCTTTGCCCAGCACGGTGGCAGCTTCTCCTCTGACTGCACCATAGCTGATCATGGCGATACCTGTGATGAGCAAAACAATTTGGGATATTTTTCTGCGCTTCAAGATATGATTGCTCCTTTCGTTTGTTGTATTTGTTGACCAGCTGACTTCTGTATTATACAATAGCAGTTGTAAAATTATTGTTAAGAAACAGGAGAAAGATTTTGAGATTATTAATAGTGGAAGATGAGAAACAATTATGCGACACGGTTGCGAAAAGCCTGTATGATGCCGGGTATGAGGTGGATACCTGTTATGATGGGGAAACGGCGCTTGAATGCATCCTGGCGGAGAATTATGATCTGGTCGTGCTGGATCTGAACCTGCCCGGTATGGATGGAATGGAGATTTTGCGTGAACTCCGACAGAGCAACGAGGAGACAAAGGTGCTTATATTATCTGCCAGAGGACAGATCGCGGATAAGGTTGAAGGGCTGGATGCGGGGGCAAATGACTATATGGAAAAACCGTTTCATCTGCAGGAACTTGAGGCACGTATCAGAAGTCTGACAAGAAGGAAATTTGTGCAGAAGGATGTGTGCCTGGAATGTGGCGGGATAAAGTTCGATACGATCCGGCGCGAAGCATACGCCAAAGGGCAGATCGTTCCTCTGACAAGAAAAGAAAATGGAATTTTGGAATATCTGCTGCTCAACCTGGGCAGACCTGTGAGCCAGGAGGAACTGATGGAGCATGTCTGGGATGCATCTGTGGACAGCTTCAGCGGAGCCATCCGGGTACATATGTCTTCGCTTCGGAGAAAGCTCAAGGCGGTGCTTGGATATGATCCGATCCTGAACAAAGTCGGCGAGGGATATAAACTACGAGAGGAGTCCGATCAATGAAAAAAATGTCACTGCAGTGGAGACTGACCTGTATAATTACCTTATATATCGCGGTTATATGTGGCTGTCTGACTATGCTTGTCTATAAAAACGGTGTGTATTATATTGATTCCCTGAAGGAGACTGTTGATGCCAGGGGAGATGAGAAGGTGGATGATACGGATGAAATATATATCAGTATTCCGGAAGATAATTGGGATGAATTTGCGAACGATTTTTCCGTCCAGGTATATAATAACAAGACCGACTACAGGAAAAACAGTCTGATAATCTCGGCGGTGCTGGCGCTGCTTGGCGGAGTGGCGACTTATTTTATAAGCGGACATGCGCTCCGGCCGATTCGTGAGTTTTCGGATAAGATCGAAGAGGTGCAGGCGCAGAATCTGGCTGATTCAAAACTTGAAGAAAACAAGGTGAAAGAACTGAACCAGCTGAGCGTCTCCTACAACAAGATGCTCGGACGTCTCTCGGATGCATTTGAGATACAGAGGCAATTTACCGCGAATGCAGCACACGAGCTGAGAACGCCGTTAGCTTTAATGCAGGTGCAGCTTGATTCCTATAATTCCGGGCAGCATCCGGGCAACGATGCCGATACCGTACAGACAATCAAGATGGTTACGGAACAAAACGACAGACTCAGCAAGATGGTGAAGACACTGCTCGACATGAGTGAGCTTCAGACCGTGGGCCGGGATGAGACGATCATGGTCGATGCGCTTGTGGATGAGGTATTGGCAGACTTAGAACCGCTTGCCAGGGAGAAGGAAGTAGAACTGACCGGGAACTGTGAGGATATAACGATAGTCGGAAGCGATATTCTTATCTACAGGCTGGTATATAATCTTGTTGAGAATGCAATCAAATATAATCATCCGGGCGGACAGGTCACCGTAAGGGCATCCCGGAAGGAAAAGCACGTTTGCCTGTCGGTAGCCGATTCGGGGAACGGAATCCCGGAGGAACTTCGGGAGCGTGTCTTTGAGCCATTCTTTCGTGTGGATAAATCCAGAAGCCGCGCACTTGGCGGCGTCGGACTCGGACTTGCACTCGTTCATGAAATCGTGAGAGTACATGACGGAAGCATTACTGTCCGATCAAACCCGTCAGGAGGAACGGTTTTTGAGGTGATGTTTACGCAGTGATTTTCAGTTATGCGAAGCAATTCTTTCGGATTCCCGTGTTGACACACGCGGCTATATTTGATAAAATTTATCAGATAATTGAACAGTCCATGAGGGAGTAGTTAGCGCGAAAGTGTGGTTTGTCAACATTCTGATTATAAGTTGAGAGTATAATCTGGCAAATCTTAAATAATGAGACTCATGTATATTGATTAACCGTCTGTGCAATAATCTACACAGGCAGCTGATTGATATACATGAGTCTTTTTTTAAGCTATCCATACTTATGATAGCAGGATTTCGGCTGACGGAAGCTTTGAACGAGAAAAGGAGGAAACCATGGAAAAAATCATTAACAATGCCCCATTTGCCCTTGTGCTTGTATTCCTTGTGATAGGCTTTGTACTGCTTATCAAGGGCGCGGACTTCTTTGTGGAGGGAAGTTCCAGCGTGGCGAAGCGGCTGCATGTGCCGTCGATCATTATCGGACTTACCATCGTTGCGATGGGGACATCCCTTCCGGAAACCGCAGTCAGTGTGTCTGCTTCCCTTGCAGGCAACAATGAGCTTGCAGTCAGCAATGTTGTCGGTTCCAATATCTTTAATCTGATGGTCGTCATTGGCGTGTGCGCGATATTGGCAACGGTGAATGTTGCAAGGGAAACAATCCGAAGAGATATCCCGTTATCCCTTATTTGTGCCGGACTTCTGATGCTTCTTGGAATTGTCGGACTTGGCGACAAGACCGGTATGACGCTTGGACATCTGGACGGTGTGATATTTATAGTGCTTTTTGCATGTTACATTATCTACATGGTCCGGACTGCGATGAAGGCAAGTAAGGAAGGTAAGAAGGTCGAGATCGAAGGTGGATCGGACGAGGAGATCAAGCTTGTGTCTGTTCCTATGAGCATCCTGTTTATCATTGGCGGCGCAATCGCGATAGCTGTCGGCGGAGATGTGACGGTAGATGCCGCATCCAGAATCGCAAGCGATCTCGGTATGAGCCAGACATTGATCGGGCTTACGATCGTTTCAATCGGAACATCGCTTCCGGAGCTTGTTACATCCATCGTAGCAGCCAGAAAGAATGAAGTGGATATGGCACTTGGAAATGCAATCGGTTCTAATATATTTAATATATTGATGGTGCTTGGTATAGCATCGGCGATCAGTCCGATCAGCATTATCACAGAAAATATCATTGACCTGTGCGTACTGATCGTATTTACCATATGTGCATGGATCTTTGCAGGAACGAAGAAGAAAATCGGAAGAGCCGAAGGGCTTTGCATGGTTGCGCTTTACGCGGCATATGCGGTTTACATCATAGTAAGATAAAGGGGCGCTCGGACAAATGATATTATTCTTCAAAGTATTTTTCACGGAGTTTATAGCAGAGATGGGCGATAAAACCCAGCTTATGCTGATCGCGCTTACTTCGAAATACAAATTAAGGGACATAATACTCGGTACCGGTGTTGCGATTCTTGTATTGAACGGACTTGCGGTTCTGGCAGGCGGACTTGTCAGCGAGTTTGTGCCGGAATGGGTAATCAAGATGATTGCAGCACTCGCATTTCTTTATTTCGCCGCATCTACGATTGCCGGTGACGACGAAGAAGAGGAGGAAGATGGTAAGACGGAGATCAAGTTTGCGCCGCTTGCGGTATTTTGTACATTTTTCGTGGCAGAGCTTGGCGATAAGACACAGCTTACCGCGATCACATTTGGTGCAAATGAAGGCATGCGTGCGGCACTGGTTGTATGGATTGGCTGCTCGCTTGGACTGTTCGCTGCGGATATGCTTGGTATGCTGATCGGATATCTGCTGAAGAGCAAGACGCCGGACGGACTGCTTAGCATGCTTGCATTTGCAATCTTCTCCATCTTCGGTGTATACACATTGTATCAGGGGCTGAAGCTTGTTTGCGCAAGCGTCTCTCCAATCCCGGTGATTCCGGTGCTTGTAGTCATGACGATTGTCTTTGCAGGCTTGTGTGCGTTCCTCTTTGTAAGACGGGAGAAAAAGAAGAAAGCTGCATAAGATAATAAGCAATAATCTGTTTTATTAAAATGCGAGGAATAAAACATGGGATATAACTATACGCACGGTGGAGATGTCTACCGAAATCCAATTGAATATGATTTTTCTATTAACGTCAATCCGCTTGGCATGCCGCTTGCAAGTATTCAGGCGGCGCATGAGGGAATCGTGCTGACCGGCAGATATCCGGACTATAGGGCGGAGCAGCTATGCCGTGCGATAGCAAAAGCACAAAATATACCGGCAGACCGGATCATTCCCGGGAACGGCGCAGCGGAGCTTCTGTATGCACTGGGACAGACGATTCCCGGGAAGGCACTTGCAATTGCACCGACATTTACCGGGTATGCGGAAGCGGTTGCTGCCGGCGGTGGTGAGATGTGCTATGCAGGATGCGAGGATGCGGATGGGGACGTTGATGATATGAGCGGACAGGATAGGCTGCAGTTTGATTCTGAAACCGTAATTCAACGTCTGCTTGCAAAACTGGATGATTCGATCCGTCTCGTATTCCTATGCAATCCGAATAATCCAACCGGAACATTGTTTACGCGGGAACAGATTCTGCGCGTGCTTGCGAAGGCGGAAGCAATGCAGGCGTATGTCTGTGTGGATGAATGTTTCCTGCCATTTTTAGAGGAGGAAGCTTCGTATAGTATGCTGCCTTATCTGGCGAAACATCCGCGGTTGTTAGTGCTCCGTGCATTCACGAAGATTTACTGTATGGCAGGACTTCGACTTGGGTATCTGGCTTGCGGGGATACAGAGTTGCAGTCGAGGATTCGTGCGAAGCTTCAGCCGTGGAATACATCGATTCCCGCACAGCTGGCAGGCATCGCGGCATTATCGGATACAGAGTATCTGGCGAAGACACGCGAGAATCTGCAGGCGGAACGCGCATATCTTGTGCCGAGGCTACGTGAGCTGGTTGCGGAAGTGTATGATGGATATGGGAATTTCTTGTTATTCCGCGATGAACCGGACTTGAAAGAGCGGATGCTTGAAGTGGGTGTTTTGATTCGTGCGTGTGGTGATTTTGAGGGACTCGATGATACATATTTCCGTATTGGAATCCGTTCCCACAGTGAGAATCAGGAATTCATCCGCAGATTGGTCCGTGTGAAAAATGTGGTAAAATAAACTTAGATTTATATAAAGTAGTGAAAAAAGAAATTATAAAATCAAAAAATCACTGTTTTTTCAAAAAACAGTGATTTTTTTGACCCTGAGTGGTATTATATTACTATAAATGAAAAAGGGGTGTGAATATATGGAACCATATAAAACAAAAAGTATGCCTTTGGACTATAAAATAGATAAAGATATGTTAAAACTGATTTCAGAAGCAAATGTAAAATATGGGGAATACAAATCATTGTTAAATACGTTGGAATTTGATGCCAGCTATTTCTTGGATTCCGTAATATTAAATGAAAGTTATAAATCGACACAGATTGAGGGAACACAGATATCTCAGGATGAAATGTTTTATCTGAAATATATGGAGAAAACAGATGATAATCAGGAAATACAAAATCTCAAGAAAACAATCGAATATGCGCAAACGTATTTGCAGACGAAAAAGCAAATAAATTATGAACTTGTAAATGAAATGCATAAAATTATATTAGATAGTGTGAGAGGATCGCAAAGAACGCCCGGAAAAATCCGAACGACACAGAATTGGATCGGACCAAGAGGATGTACGATTGAGGGAGCAACATTTATTCCGCCAGTTCCAGAAGAAGTTTATGGATTGCTTATAAATTTATACGATTATATGAATGATGCGTTTACAGATCCTTTGTTGGTAAATGTTGCTTTATCCCATATGCAGTTTGAGACGATTCATGCATATAAGGATGGAAATGGAAGACTGGGCAGGGCATTGATTCCGGTACAAATGGCAATGATGGATGAAAGTACTCCGATTTTGTACATGTCAGAGATTCTCGAATTATATAAGCCATCTTATCAGAGATATCTTATGGAATGTAGAAGAGGCAATGTAGCAGGATATATTAAATTCTTTTTACAGTGTGTGATTGATCAGTGCAATTCATATACTAACAAACTGGAACGAATTAAAGTGATTTACAAAGAAGATATGGAGACAATTAAGCAGATAAAAGGAAATTCGATATATAGAATTATGCCTGTGATTATGAAGCAGATTGTGTTTAATAAAAAAGAAATACAGGATCTGTCTGGGGTATCTGTGAATGTTGTGTCAAGGATAATAGATCAGCTAGTAGATTTACATGTGATTGTACCAGATTCCACGGTTTCGAAAAAAGGATATCGATATCAAAGAATATATGAAGTGTTCGTTGGAACAAATGAGTTTTAAATGACAAGGAGACACAAAATGGCAAAATCAATCATGATTCAGGGCACCATGTCCAACGCGGGCAAATCTCTTATTGCGGCAGGACTTTGCCGCATATTTAAACAGGATGGTTACAAGGTTGCCCCATTCAAATCCCAGAACATGGCATTAAACTCCTATGTGACAAGTGAGGGGCTGGAGATGGGACGTGCACAGGTTGTACAGGCGATGGCGGCCGGTGTGGAACCATCTGTGCGGATGAACCCGATCCTGCTTAAGCCGACGACCGATATGGGTTCGCAGGTGATCGTGCAGGGACAGGTCGTAGGAAACATGCGCGCCATGGATTATTTTGCAAAGAAAAAAGAATATATTCCGGTGATCAGGGAAAGCTACGAGCAGCTTGCTGCAGATCACGACATCATTGTGATCGAGGGCGCGGGAAGTCCGGCGGAGATCAATTTGAAGCAGGATGATATCGTGAATATGGGGATGGCGAAAATCGCGGATGCACCAGTGCTTCTGGTTGGTGACATCGACCGCGGGGGTGTATTTGCGCAGCTAATCGGTACGGTGATGCTCTTGGAACCGGAGGAACAGGCGCGAATCAAAGGTCTGATCATGAACAAATTCCGTGGTGATAAGAAAATATTAGATCCGGGTATTACAATGTTAGAGGAACGGGCAGGTAAGCCGGTGCTCGGCGTGGTGCCGTATGCAGATGTGGATATCGAGGATGAAGATTCTCTTGCGTCAAGTTTGGAAGAGACGCATATACAGGCGGAAATTGATGTGGCTGTGATCCGGTTCCCGCGCATCTCGAATTTCACAGATATGCAGGCGCTCAGCATGGAGCGGGATGTGTCAGTACGCTATGTGACAAAGCCGTCAGAACTAGGAGAACCGGATGTAATCTTACTTCCGGGTACCAAAAATACGATTCAGGATCTGCTCTGGCTGCGGGAAAGCGGACTGGAAGCAAAGATTACGCGTCTGGCGAAGAAGGGCACCATCGTGTTCGGAATCTGTGGCGGGTATCAGATGCTTGGCGAATCACTCATGGACCCATTGCAGACGGAGAGTGCACTTGGTAGTGTGCGTGGTATGGGATTGCTGCCGGTTACAACTGTGTTTGAAGAGGAAAAACAACTGGAGAACCGCGCATACCGGATTGGAATGCTGGAAGGGAATTTTGTGTCACTCAGCAATAAGAAAATTGCCGGTTATGAGATACACATGGGGCGGACGGAAGCTGCTGGCAAAACTAAAACCCCCATTTATCCTTTCGTCAGCGATTCAGCAGGAACCGTACTCGGCTATACGGCAGGAACTGTGGCAGGCAGTTATATTCACGGCATCTTCGATGAAATTGCATTCCGTGAGGCATTTATTGAACTGTTGTATGCGCGCAAAGGGAAAACACGGGGAGAAAGTGAACATTTGACCTTGCAGGAATACCGGGAACAGCAGTTTGACAAGCTGGCGCAGGTTCTGCGGGAAAGTCTTGATATGGAGAAAATCTACGAAATTCTGGGACTAATCAAGCAGGGATAAAGTAATTCCTGTGTAAGTGGAAATAAACTCGAAATACAGAAAGCAGTAATAGATTATAAAGGAGACGGAAATGATTCAGATCTATCATGGAGATGGAAAAGGAAAGACAACGGCGGCTGTGGGACTGGCTGTGCGCGCGGTGGGGAGCGGACTTCCTGTACTGTTTGTACAGTTTTTGAAGGATGATACGTCCGGAGAGATTGCAATGCTGCAGAGGCTTGGTGTCGAGACATTGCATGTCCCGCAGATGTATGGATTTGTGAGCCGGATGTGTGAGGAAGAGCTTGCAAAGACGCGTGCATATTTTGCAGATATGCTGGCGCAGGTTGAAATGTGGATTGCAAAACAGAAAAAACAGCATGACGACGTGCGGAAGGAAAATACGGTTGAGGCGGTTGTTGTTTTGGATGAGGTTTTGCACGCTGTAAAGTATGGGTTACTTGATGAGAGTACATTGATGGAAGTGCTGGCGAGCAATCAGGCGCAGATCGAATTCGTTCTGTCCGGACGGAATCCATCGGACAAGCTTCTGGCACTTGCGGATTATGTCACGGAAATGAAAAAGGAAAAGCATCCGTATGAACAGGGAATTTCTGCCAGAAAAGGGATAGAATTCTAAGGACTGTTGTGATAAAATAAAACCGATCATCGACAAAAACAGGAGCGCACATGGAAGCACATCAGTTACCTTCGGGGACGTATCTGGAACAGAATAAATATTATATTGAGCGGGTGCTTGGAGATGGCGGATTTGGAATTACGTATCTTGGGTATGATGTGAAGCTGCAGCGGAAGGTTGCAATCAAAGAATTCTATATGCGCGGGTACTGCTACCGGAATCCCGGAGATCCGAATGTTTACACCCAGGCAGGTGAAAAACGTGAGAATTTCGAGAAGATGAAACAGCAGTATATTGAGGAAGGTCGTGTGCTGGCTGCCTTGGGAGAGCAGCCTGGTGTGGTAAATGTCTACACGTTTATTGAAGAGAACAACACAGCTTACCTTGTCATGGATTTTGTGGAAGGACAGTCGCTGGATGCATATGTGAAAGGTCGGGGAGGCAGGTTATCTGTGTCCGAGACTCTGGCAATCATGCGTCCGGTTATCCGTGCGTTGGCAGGTGTACATAAACGAGGTGTGATCCACCGGGATATCAGCCCGGACAATATCATGATCACACATGACCGAAAGGTGAAGCTGATTGATTTTGGCGCTGCGCGAATGTATGGAAATTATAATTATCTCCGCGTGCAAAAGGGTGGATATTCGCCAATCGAACAGGTGTCACCGGGAGCGCAGATTGGACCGTATTCCGATGTATATGCGCTTTGTGCGACGATGTATACTTGCATGACCGGGGTGAAGGTGCCGCATGCCGTCGAGCGGGCAAAGCAGGACAGACTTGTGCCGCCATCTGCGATGGGACTTGTGATCGCACCGCAGGAAGAAGCTGTTTTGATGCAGGGACTTGCAATTGATCCGGCACAGAGGTATGCAAATGCGGAACAGTTGTATCAGGCATTGTACGAGACGTCGATGGAGCAAACAGGAAGCGTATCCATGATGACGCACAGTGGAATATCTCAGATGTTGGCGGATATGCAGGAAGACCGGAAAAAGCAGGCACATAGAAAAAAGCAGATTGGTATGGTCTGTGGTATTGTTCTGTTGTTGGGTATTGGAACTTTTATATATTTTCAGAGGACGCGAAATGGGGATGAGACAACGGCTGCTTCCGAAGCAACGACACAGCAGATCTTACAGACGGAGATAGATGCGAGTCCGGTGGAGGAAGTGGATTGTACTGCATATGCGCAGGAGTTTTATGATTTATGTGCGAAGCAGCACGAAGCAAAGGGGAATACTCTGACACAGAGGGATGAATTTACAGTTGCTGCTAAAGAGACAGCGGCAAAAAGCGCGGCGTTGGTATATACCAGCATGGATGAATTAAATGCCGCGTTAACGGAGATTGGCAATCAGGCGATTGCCACATATAAGATACCGAATACCGGATGGGTGACATATACATTTTCTTTAAAGGAAGATGTCGCGACGGTAAAACAGGCATTGGATACTTATATTGCACAGATGAACGAGGAAAATCAGGGGACCGTGGATTTGGATAATTGTGCGTATCTTGGCGTCAGCGTAGCGCGAGCGCAGGACGGTACATATTTCTGGGCAGTATTTTATCAATAAAGAACAGGAAAACATAAGAAAAAAAGGAGAATATGGGGGATTTTGAAATGGATAAAAACGGGGATTTTAAGGAATCGTCAAAGGACAAATTGAATCGTGCCATCGCATCTATGTGCGATGAATGGTTGTTGATTGAGGAGATTGATCTGGAAGCGGATACATTTGAAATCCTGCACGATAATTTGCAGAAGCAGGGGATTCCGGTACCACGGAATTGTAGTTACAGCCAGCAGAATTTCGAGATGCAGGAGTTGGTTGCACCAGAATATCAGGAATATCGTTATAATTTCGGTGTACGGGATAATCTGCGCAAGCTTCTGAAGCAGAGCGATACCGCGGAATGCGAGTATATTGTATGCACGGGAGAAAATGTATGGCGCAGAGATGTGTTCAGGGTAGTTGAATGGAAGGAAGAGGAACCGAAGATTTTGAACTGGTTCCACATGAATATTGACAGCAAGAAGTCTGCAGAGTTAAAACAGCGGCAGGCGATTCGGGATGCATATCTGCAAAGTGAGCAGGCATATGCCATCAAAAATATGTATCTCAAGCGGCTGAACGAGGAATTGCAGATGCCGATCAACATGATCGTCGGAAATGCATCCGTTGCGCGGACATTTGTCACGAATCCGGAACGTGTGACCGCGTGTATCGAGGAGATTTCCCTTTCAGCAAAGGCAATCTTCCGTATGGTGCGTCAGATGATCAATACAGACGCGATACAGCAGGGTACGACGCTGTTGCAGATGCAGCAGACATCTGTAGAAAATCTGTGGAGAAATACGCTTGATATTGTCAAGCCATCCATGCGGCTTCGGCGGCACACAATGCATCTGGACATGGCACAGCTTTACCATCGCAATGTGATTGGCGATGTGGAGAAGATGCAGCAGATATTGTTGAATTTATTGCAAAATGCAATTGATTATACGCCATATCAGGGCGAGATATTTTGTGGGATCAAAGAGAAACCGATGGACGAAACGACCGGATACTTTGAATTTTATGTGCAGGACAATGGAGTCGGTATGTCTGAGGAGTTTCGGAAGATTATGTTCGAGCCATTTGCAAGAGAGCATTCAGACCGGATTGAGCGTGTGGAAGGCTCTGGCTTGGGGTTGATGATCGTGCAGAATTTGGTTCGTCTGCTGGATGGAGAGATTGAGGTTGAGACAAAGACTGGTCATGGGACGAAGATTACAGTTGGAATGAAACTGCGATATGGAACAGAGTCCAAGGATGCCGAAGGAGAGATCCAGTATTTTGACTGGAGCGATTGGGAATCTGCGCGCGAGAGGAAAACGATGTTTTCCGGACAGCATGTGCTGGTTGTAGATGATAATGATATTACCGCTTCGATTGAGGAGCAGATTTTGACAGAACGTGGACTTGTTGTTGACCGTGCGATCAATGGAGAGGATGCAATCTGCATGTTTGAACGGTCACCGGCGCATTACTATGATCTGATATTGATGGATATGGGATTGCCGTTTATGGATGGTTATGCAACAACAATGGGGATACGACAGCTTCGCGAGGATGGAAGGACTGTCCCGGTGATTGCGTTGTCTTCCCGGTTATATGCAGACGATGAGTTTCATGGAGAAGAATATGGAATGAAAGCAAGGCTTCAAAAACCTGTCAGTGCAAGGAAACTGATGGAAGCCGTGCGCGAATATATATAAAATTAAGGAGTCGCAAAAGAAAATGCCAGTTACAGAGTACCTAGAGAGAAATGCCAGATTGTACCCGGATGAGGTTGCACTGGTGGAGTTGAATCCGGATGAGCCGGATACGAGAAGAACTTCGTGGAAGGAGTTCGAGCTGATACAGCCATCGAGATTTGAGCCGTATCGAAGAGAGATTACATGGAGTGTCTTCGATGAGAAGGCAAACCGGTTTGCCAACATGCTGATCGGGCGAGGCATCAAGAAGGGCGATAAGGTCGCAATCCTGATGTATAACTGTCTGGAATGGCTGCCGATTTATTTCGGCGTTCTGAAGACAGGAGCCATCGCCGTGCCGTTTAATTTCCGGTATGATGCAGAAGAGATTTTATATTGTGCAGAGCTCGCAGAGGTTGATATGATCGTGTTTGGCCCGGCGTTCATCGGACGAATCGAGACAAATGCAGAGCGGCTTTCCAAGGGAAGACTGTTGATCTATGTCGGGGATAACTGTCCGGAATTCGCAGAGAGCTATCATCAGCTCGTAGCAGATTGTTCGAGCCATGCACCAAATGTGGAGATCACAGACGATGATTTTGGAGCGATTTATTTTTCATCCGGAACGACCGGATTCCCGAAGGCAATTTTACATAAACACCAGAGCTTAACACAGGCCGCACAGATGGAGCAGAAGCATCACGGCACGAGCCGGGATGATACGTTCCTGTGTATCCCGCCACTGTACCATACCGGTGCGAAGTTCCACTGGATGGGAAGTCTGGTGGCAGGCAGCAAGGCTGTGCTCTTAAAGGGCACAAAACCGGAGACGATTCTCTCCGCTGTGTCGAGTGAGCATTGTACGATCGTCTGGCTGCTCGTTCCGTGGGCACAGGATATTCTGGACGCGTTAGACCGCGGGGACCTGAAGTTAGAGGATTATGAGCTTTCGCAGTGGCGGCTTATGCATATCGGTGCACAGCCGGTACCGCCATCGCTGATCAAGCGCTGGAAAGAATATTTCCCACATCACCAGTACGATACGAATTATGGACTTTCCGAGTCAACCGGACCGGGCTGCGTGCATCTGGGTGTGGAGAATATCCATAAGGTCGGTGCGATCGGTGTGCCGGGTTACCGTTGGGAATGTAAGATCGTGGACGAGAACGGTGTGACAGTCCCACAGGGCGAAGTCGGAGAGCTCTGTGTCAAGGGACCGGGCGTGATGACCTGTTATTATAGAAATGAGGAAGCAACCGCGGAGACAATCAAGGACGGCTGGTTGTTCACCGGAGATATGGCAAGACAGGATGAGGATGGATTTTATTTCCTTGTTGACCGGAAGAAGGATGTCATCGTCAGTGGAGGCGAGAATATCTACCCGGTACAGATCGAGGATTTCCTGCGCAAGCATGACAAGATCAAGGACGTGGCAGTTATTGGACTTCCAGACCGCCGGTTGGGCGAGAAGACCGCTGCGATCATCGAGATCAAGGATGGCATGACCTGCACAGAGGAAGAAATCGAGAACTTCTGTCTGGAGCTTCCAAGATATAAGAGACCAAAGCAGATTATTTTCCATGAGATTCCGCGTAATGCGACCGGAAAGATCGAGAAGCCGAAACTGCGTGAGATGTACGGCGCAGACAAGCTGGTAGAGAAGGAAAATGAGGCATAAAGAACAAAAGGAGTAAATTATAAATGAAAGAATTGATGTTAGGGAATAAGGCACTTGCACGCGGTCTGTACGAAGCCGGATGCAAAGTGATTTCCAGTTATCCGGGTACACCGAGTACAGAGATCACAGAGGAAGCCGCTTTATACGATGAGATCTATTGTGAGTGGGCACCAAATGAGAAGGTGGCTATGGAAGTGGCACATGGCGCGAGTCTGGGTGGAGTCAGAAGCGCAACGGCAATGAAGCATGTTGGATTGAATGTGGCAGCAGACCCATTGTTCACGATCTCTTATCAGGGATTAAATGCAGGTCTGGTTGTCTGCGTGGCAGATGATCCGGGTATGCATTCTTCCCAGAATGAGCAGGATTCCAGACACTATGCTGAAGCTGCAAAGGTGCCGATGTTAGAGCCGGCAGATTCAGAAGAAGCGCGCGTATTTGCAAAGCGTGCGTACGAATTATCTGAGAAGTTCAATACACCTGTATTCCTTAAGATGTGCACGCGTGTAGCACATTCACAGAGTGTTGTAAATACGGAGGAGCGGATCGTTCCAGAGCAGGTTCCTTACAAGAAGGATCCGACAAAGGTTATGATGACGAAGAATTCCCGCGATGCGCATGTGCGCGTGGAGCAGCGGACAAAGGATCTGATCGCATTTGCTGAGAATTGCGATCTGAACCGCGTGGAGATGGGAGATACATCCATCGGATTTATCACAAGCTCCACATCGTATCAGTACGCAAAGGAAGTGTATGGCGATAATGCAAGCTATCTGAAGCTTGGTATGATCTGGCCGCTTCCAGAGAAGCTGATTTTAGACTTTGCAGAGCATGTGGATAAGGTTGTAGTCTTGGAAGAGTTAGATCCATTTATTGAGAATCACTGTAGAAAGCTCGGTCTGGAAGTTGTCGGCAAAGAGACATTCCCGATCTGTGGCGAATTCTCACAGAATCTGGTGCGTACGGCACTTGGCGGAGATGCACCGGAAGAGCTGGCACTTGCCGATGAGATTCCGGGACGTCCACCAGTTATGTGTGCGGGCTGTCCACACCGTGGAATCTTCTACATCCTTTCGAAATTAAAGTGTATGGTCTATGGTGATATCGGATGTTATACATTGGGCGCCGTGGCACCGTTGAATGCGATGGACTTAAATGTCTGCATGGGTGCGTCTTGCTCCGGTCTGCATGGCTTTAATAAAGCGATGGGCGAACAGGGCGAGAAGATGAGTGTCGGTGTAATCGGAGATTCGACCTTCATTCATTCCGGTATTACCGGTATTACAGATATCGCTTACAATATGAGCAATTCGACCGTGATTATCCTGGATAATTCAATCACAGGTATGACCGGACATCAGCAGAATCCGACAACCGGTAAGAATCTGCGTGGTGAACCGGCCGGTAAGGTGAATCTCGAAGCGCTCTGTGCAGCACTTGGATTCAACCGTGTCACAGTTGTTGATCCGTACGATCTCGCAGAGGTGGAGCGTGTCGTGAAGGAAGAGCTTGCCGCAGAGGAGCCAAGTATCATTATCAGCCGCCGTCCGTGTGTTATGATCAAGGGTACGGTACATAAGCCGCCAATCAAGGTGGATACCGATAAATGTGTCGGCTGTAAGATGTGTATGAAGATCGGATGTCCTGCGATTTCCGTGCGGGATAAGAAGGCAGTGATCGATACAACGTTGTGTATCGGTTGTGAAGTATGTACACAGATGTGTAAATTCGGCGCATTGTGTCCGGCAGCAAAGGAGGGCAGGTAAGATGGAAACAAAGAATATTATGATCGTCGGTGTCGGCGGACAGGGTACGTTGCTTGCCAGCAAGATATTAGGACATGTGCTGCTCTCACAGAATTTTGATGTGAAGGTTTCCGAGGTGCATGGTATGAGCCAGCGTGGCGGAAGCGTTGTCACATATGTAAGATATGGTGAGAAGGTGTATTCACCGGTCATTGACAAGGGCGAGGCAGATGCGATTGTCGCATTTGAGAAGCTCGAAGCGGCAAGATGGATTTCCTACCTGAAGAAGGGTGGACAGATCATCGTGAATACACAGGAGGTAGAGCCGATGCCGGTCATCACAGGCGCTGCGGAGTATCCACAGGAGCTTGTCTCCAAGATGGAGGCAGCCGGTGCGAATGTCGATGCGAAGGATTTCCTCGCGATCGCAGAGGAGGCGGGTTCTGCCAAGGCGGTTAATATCGCACTCATGGGAAGACTTTCGAAGTATTTCTCGGAGATTCCGGCGCATGCATGGGAGGAAGCAATCGACGCAATCGTTGCGGAGAAGTTCCGTGCTTTAAACCATAAAGCATTTGAACTTGGAAGAAATGCATAGGCAGGTGTAAACTTTGCCTGAAAACACCTTTCCTTTGTTCGTGTAATATAAGGACATCAGCAAGAGCTGAAAAACAAACGAACAAAGGAGAGGTAAAAATGAAAAGATTGGAAATTGCGCAGTATATTGCACTTGGAGCAACTTGTATGACAGTATTGGGGTTCGTGATCAACCTCGCCACACAGAGCAGATGGAGTATGACGATGTGTGGATATGGTGTGATGATCGGATTGATCTCATACTTCTTCGGCGGAATCAAAACCGCAGTGAAAATGGCGGGAAAGATTGCAAAATGGGGCTGGATCATTCTGCCGTTTCCTTATGATATCGTGACCGGTCTGGTTGCATTTTTTATTTCGATTTTCGTATTTATGGCGTTGCCAATTATTCCGATTCGTAAGGCGTACAAGGAACAGTCGATGGAGTAAACGGATGCCTGTGACAGGCATCTCACAGGATGATGTATGGAAGAAAATGATTATGAGACAAGATTTATAAGAGAAGAGATCGGAAGATGTGAGGATCTGGATGAGCTGAAAGCGCGGATTTTTCCACTGCTGCAGTCACAGCAGGAGTTGTGGATGCAGAAGATGCAGGAAATCCTTGCGGAGAGCGGACTTACGAAGTCTGCATTTGCGAAGCGTTGCCGCGTGAGCCGGGTGTCAGTCGACAAATGGTGCAAGGGAGCGATCCCGAAGAACCGCGAGACATTTCTTCGAATCGGCATGGCGGCGGAGTATGATCTGGAGAAGATGAACCAGCTTCTGCGTCGATACGGGCAGTACCCGGAGCTTTATTCGAAAAGCTTAGAAGACTGTGTCTGTATCTACGTGTTAAATCACAGGTTTGATATGGACTGCGTAGATAATCGCGAGTCGGAGAAGGGCGAGGAAGCGTATGGACTGACCGCCTATGATTACATATTGTCGCAGATTAAGGAGAACATGGCGGCGGATGCGGATATGGAAATCCCGGATATCAATACGGCACAGTTTGCAGAACGGCTATCACAGGTAGAGGATGCAGATGCCCTGACGCAGTTTATCTATGACAATATCGCAACCTTTTCCTCAGCATATCAGAAGTTCTATGCCTATGTGAAAATGTATGTGACGATCAATTACCAGCGGTATTCGTCGAGTGTGGCGAATCTGGCAGAGGGACAGGGCTGGTCTTCATCGCTGCGGCAGTGTGTGTCCGCGATACGACAGAACAAATGGTATCCGACGCGGAACAAGATCATCTCGCTGGGACTGCATCTGAGCATGGATCATGAGCAGATCGACGAGATGCTCACGCTGGCACATATGGAACCTTTGTGTGCAAAGAACCTGTTCGAAAGTGTGATCCTGTTTATTCTGGATGATGCGGAGTTGAACAATATGCTTGATACGGAATCGGAGGAGTTTGATCCAGATGAGTTATGCCGCTATGCGCGTAAGGTGCTGCTGGAGCTTGACCTGCCGGAGATCGACGCATTTCTCGCGGAGCTTCCGGATCTCGATACGGATATATGGTAGGATGGAAAATAATTTAATCGTAATTGAAAATGGACAATTGAATATCTATTTGCTGGACAATCAGGTTGTCTGGGAGGTTGGACGGATGTCGAAGGAGCATACACCGGATATCCCGATGCATGCAACGACAATCAGCCGTAGGCATGGGCGGTTTCAGAATATGGACGGTATCTGGTTTTACATGGATGAAAACCCGAAGAATGGTACGATCCGCAATTGGAAGAAATTATCTTCCGGGCTGCATGGGCGCGTCAAGCCGGTGATGGTTTCGCCGGGGGATGTGTTCGTCTTCGGTGGCGGCGAGGATGCGGTCGTAAGTCCGGCAACGGTGTGGGCGTTCTTCCGGACGCGGTACTATGATGCACCGTGGCGGGCGATGGATTCGCGAGGCTGCAGCAAATTCCTGATCGTGGATGGGACTACCCGGACGAAGTTAGCGGACCCGGAGCCGGGAAGTGTGGTAGAATGTGAACACGGGATGGTGATCTATATGGGTACACTTACCTATGTGATCGGACCATTGAAGGTGATGGGAAGTAAAGGGAGTACAGATGGAACCAATTATTACAGAACAAATTGAGAAATTTCAGTCCGGAGATTTCAGCGGATATGAGAGCTTTTATTATGCGACATCGCAGACGGTCTATACGATGCTGCATACGATTATTCCGGATGAGAACACTGCGGCAGAGCTGATGCCGAAGGTATATGAGAAAATTTATGCGAATGTGCAGACACTTCCACAGACAGAGGCATTTTATGCGTGGAGCGCAAAGCTTGCAAATGAGGAAGCTTTGGAGTACTTAAAGGGAAATGCTGTATCGACAGGAAATTCTGACATGCAACCAGAGATGGATTCTGTAAATGTACAGCCTGTGGAATCCGCAGATAGCAGTTTGGATATGCCGTTCTATGATTATGCCGCGGAGGATGAAGCCCTCGCGATTACAGAGGATTTATCTGAGGATCGCGTATTTACAGAGCATGTGCAGGCTGTGATCGAGGCGCTATCACCGATGGAAAAGATTGTATTCCAGTCGTATTATTATTTTGGAGAGAGCGTGCCAATGATCGTAGAAAAAACGGGATGTACAACGCGGGCGGTAAAGCATACCATCGGACAGACACGGACAGCTTTGCTTTCTGCAATCACCGCGTATGGACAGGCACCGACATATGAAGTAAAGCAGGAGAATTCGCATAAATTCAGCTTGAAGGATACACCTTGGCTGTATATTTTGTTTCAGAATTATATTGGAAAAGTGACGGGCATCGCGCATGTCGGAATCACAGGAAGTGCGGCTGGTGCAATCGCGATGGTCGGGCAGGCTGGTGGCGTGGCAGGAACATCTGCGGTAATCGGACAGGCAGGTGGTATTGCAGGAACCGCGGCAGGACAGGCAGGGAGTGCTGCAGGTGCAGCGGTAACCGGACAGGCAGGCGGAGCCGCTGGAACAGCGGCGAAAGCATCTGCAAAGGGAAGCGCAAAATTCCTTGGTACGGTTGGTGGAAAAGTGGCGGTTGGTGTTGCTGGAGTTGCAGCGGTTGTTGGCATCGGTCTGGGGATCCATCATGCATCGTCGGAGCCGGAAAAACACATTGTAGCAATAGAAGAAGAGGATGGCAGTGGCGCACTTATGTGGGAGGATGGACCGGCACCCGTACAGGAGGCAACAACTGAAGAGGTTTCTTGGGTTGACTTAAAATTGGAAGAGACGCGTCAAAATGTAGATAGTTATCGTACAACCGGAAGTGGCACACGGGGAGACGATGCTGAGGTTGGCGAGTCTTTAGCTCCATATGAGCGGAAGAATTGCTTTTATGCTGTGGCGGATATCAATGGAGATGGCATGGAAGACATTTACTTTGGATATTGGAATAGTGAGACAAGACAGGTTGAAATACGACATACCTATGAACGGGATGATATTGACGGAATCGTTACATATTACCAAAGGGATCTGTATCTGTCGGATCAGGCAAAAGATTTTTTGTATGATAAAGTAGACAGCCAGTTTGAACTGATTTCTGATTATATGGATAACGAGTCTAGCGGAGGCGTGGGATATTTGAAAATCGATACAGGTGGTGGTGAAAAATATTACAAGGTAATTGCCACTACATGGTATGTGTATGGCGGTTCGGATGGAACAGTCAATTACGATAATTATGATTATGATTTTCTGCTAAGACAAATGAGGGATGAAAACTATAGTGGTTATTATCAGGAGGTTTCCGCTTCGGAGTTTGAGACGTATAAAGCGTCATTTACATACAAAAAACTGGAATGGCATCCTTTGTTTGAGAACGAAACAATTCTGAACGAAGATCCGTCAATTCCGGATGCGGATGGGAAGTTCTAATACCAAATCAAAATGAAAAACGAGGAACAAATCTATGAAGAAATTAGCAATATTTTTTCCGGGAATCGGGTATCATGCGGACAAGCCGCTCCTATATTACAGCCGGAAGCTGGCGGGAGAGGCAGGCTACGAGCAGATCGCTTTGAAATACGATTATCAGGCGGGGAATATCCGTGGGAACAAAGAGAAGATGGAGGCAGCTTTCCATGCATTGTATGCGCAGGCGGAAGAACAGCTTGCCGAGGTCGATTTTACACCGTATGCAGAAGTACTGTTTGTATCGAAGAGCGTTGGCACGATTATCGCATCTGCCTATGCACAGAAGCTTGAAGAAGCGGGAATGGCAGCAGATATTCGACATATCTTATACACGCCGCTTGAGGCAACCTACACCTTCGCACCGAAGCATGCGGTTGCATTTATCGGAACGGCTGATCCGTGGAGTGATGTGCCTGCGGTGATTCAGATGAGTGAAGCGCAGGGCGTTCCGATGCACGTCTACGAGAACGCCAACCATTCACTGGAGACAAGCGATACCATGCAGAATCTGAAAATCCTGCAGGATGTGATGGAGAAGACCAAAGCAATTATATAATACAAAAGCCCCTGTTGCAGTCCGGTGTGATTGGAAATATATCCACGGACGCAATCGGGGCTTTTTGTTATGGTAAGCAGAATGTTTAATTATCAAACGTTGCCGCTTTTGCTAATGCAACATCAATGTTCTCACAGAAGTTCTCTTCGCCGAGCTTCTCTACGAAACCGGCCTTCTCCATTACATGACGTGGCTGTTCGTTCACGTGGGAGAGCAGTAAGTGGATGCCCTTCTTCTGGCATGTCTTGTATGCCTCTTCGAGTGATTCCAGCCCGGTGATATCCATCGCCGGAACATCACGCATACGAAGAATCAGAACATTCTTGTGTTTTTCGTGTGTAAATGCAAGGTAGTCATTTGTCTCCGCAAAGAACATCGGACCGAGAATTTCATATACCATTGTGTTACGCGGCACATTCTTCAGGTCCGTGTGCTCGGAGATCTCGTTTTTGTCCAGATCTTCTTTGTAGATCCATGGTTTCACTTCACCGACATCGGACATTCGCTTCATGAACAGGAATGCGGCCATGACCATACCGATCTCGATAGCCACAACCAGATCGAAGAATACCGTCAGAAGCAGAGTGGTGATCAGGACGAGAATATCGCTTTTCGGTGCGGTTTTGATCATGTGGCCAAATGTCTTGAAGCCGCTCATGTTGTAGGCAACCATGATCAGGATTGCGGCAAGACAGGTCATCGGAATCATAGATGCATACGGCATCAGGAACAGCAGGATCAACAGCAGGGTGATCGCATGGACGATACCGGCAATCGGGGTACGTCCGCCGTTTTTGACATTGGCTGCGGTTCTGGCAATCGCTCCGGTTGCCGGGATGCCGCCGAAGAGAGATGACATGATATTACCGACACCCTGACCGACTAACTCCGCATTCGAACGGTGATGTCCACCGATCATACCATCGGATACAACACAGGAAAGCAGCGATTCAATTGAAGCTAAAATTGCAATTGTAAATGCCGGTGAGATCAGTTCTTTTACGAGGGCGAACGAAAGCTGCGGGGCGGCGAATTTCGGGAAGCCTGCCTTAATTGTGTACAGATCGCCGATCGTAGCAACCGGAAGCTTGCCAAGCTGGACAATCAGTGTGGTTACGAGAATTGCAATCAGGCTGCCCGGAATCTTCGCAGATACCTTCGGCCAGAAGATCTGGATCAGCAGCGCGAGCATACCGATACCGAACGTCATCCAGTCAATCGTGTGAAATGCTTTCGCATAGGCAGCGCATTTATCAACAAATTCGGATGGCCACAGCTCCCATGGACAGACCGAAGAAGTCCTTGAGCTGTCCGGCGAAGATGCCGATGGCAATACCAAATGTAAAGCCGACCGTGATCGTCTTCGGGATAAATTTGATCAGATTGCCGAAATGGCACAGTCCCATGATGATCATGATGATACCGGACAAAAAAGTAGCGATTGTAAGTCCGGTCATGCCATATTGGGCGATGATGCCGTAGATGATAACAACGAATGCTGCGGTCGGACCGCCGATCTGCACGCGGCTGCCACCGAGCAGGGAGATGAAGAATCCTGCGATGATGGCTGTGTACAGACCCTGCTCCGGATTGACACCGGAGGCAATGGCAAGTGCAATCGACAAAGGCAATGCGATGATCGCCACGATGATACCTGCGACGATATCCTTCACAAACTGTTCCTTTGTATATGTTTTCATAGTGCTAAAAAGTTTCGGTTTTATATATTTGAGCTTTTCCATGTCAGTAAAATCCTTTTCGCTTTATTTAAAATGTAGTATAACGATCTCCCCGGATCCGGCTACAGCAATCCCTGAATCAGAATGATCAGAATCAAAACCGGAAGTATAAACTGGAAATACGGCTTTAATTTCCGGCTGATTTTAAGCCCTTTTCCGGTATTTGCCTCTTCAATGTAGTTATCAAATCCAAATCCCCATTTGGTAACACAGAACAACAGATAGACGAGTGAACCAAGCGGCAACAGCAGGTTGCTAACTAAGAAGTCTTCCGTGTCGAGTACGTCACGACCGCCGATCAGATGCACACTGCTCCAGACATTGTAACCGAGGACACAAGGCATGCTCGCGATCAGGATGATGATGCAGTTGATGAGTGACGCCTTGTTCCGGCTGATATGGAACATATCCATACAGAACGAAATGATGTTCTCAAATACAGCGATAACCGTTGAGAAGCTGGCAAATGTCATGAACAGGAAGAACAGTGTTCCCCAGATTCTTCCGCCTGCCATATTTACAAATACATTTGGCAGTGTGACGAAGATCAGACTTGGACCGGCACCGACTTCCACGCCATAGCTGAAGCATGCCGGGAAGATGATCAGTCCTGCCATGATTGCAACAAATGTATCGAGAGCACAGATACGGACGCCCTCCCCGGCAAGCGTATTGTCTTTGCTCATGTAGCTTCCGAAGATCTCCATTGCCGCAACACCCAGACTCAGAGTGAAGAACGACTGGTTCATAGCCGCAGAGATCACATTTCGAAGACCGACCTCGGATACGGTTTTTGCATTTGGTACAAGGTAGAACTTCAGGCCTTCCTTTGCACCGGATAATGTCAGACTATGTACAACTAAGATCACGATCAGTGCAAGCAATGCCAGCATCATGAACTTACTGATCCGTTCCAATCCGTTCTGCAAGCCGCGGCTGCAGATGAGAAATCCTGCGACTACGATAATGACCATCCAGATCGTCATCTGAAGCGGATCACCGAGCAGATCTGTGAATACGGAAGATGTCGCGTCGGTGTCCATACCAGAATGGAAAGCACCTGTGGCAAACTTATAAAAATAAGAAAGCATCCAGCCGGATACGGTTGTGTAATACATCATCAGCAGATAGCATCCAGCCATGGCAAACCAGCCGTGGATATGCCATTTGCTGCCGGGCTTTTCGAGTGCCTTGTATCCAAGCACCGCACTCTTGCGGCTCGCACGTCCGACTGCAAACTCCATTGTTAAAACCGGGAGCCCCATAATTACCAGAAAGATCAGGTAAAAGAGCACAAAAAGACCGCCTCCGTTTTCCCCTGCAACATATGGAAAACGCCACACATTTCCAATACCGATGGCGCATCCTGCCGATACAAGCAGAAAACCAAGGCGGGATTTGAAAGATTCTCGCTGCATATATATTTTTCCTCCTGAATAAAAATGCCGCCAGATGATTCAAAATAGCGGCATATTACCTATTATATTGTTTGACAAAGCAAACTTCATAAAATATACTATAAAAAAAATAATAATACAAGGGGAGAACTTTCAAAATTAATTAAGGAAACGTGAAAGGACAGGTTTAGAAGACAACATGGAAGAAAATGTAAACGTAACAGAGCTGTTTGGCTGTGACGTATTTAACGACGCGGTCATGGAAGAACGACTTCCGAAGAAGGTTTACAAAGAACTCAAGGAGACGATTGAAGAGGGCAAGGAATTGTCATTGGAGATCGCGGATGTGGTAGCCCACGAGATGAAGGAGTGGGCGATCGAGAAAGGGGCAACACATTTCAGTCACTGGTTCCAGCCGATGACCGGTGTGACTGCTGAAAAGCATGATGCATTTATCACAGCACCGAAGGAAAATGGAAAGGTATTGTTATCGTTCTCCGGTAAGGAGCTGATCCAGGGAGAGCCAGATGCATCTTCATTCCCATCCGGCGGACTTCGTGCGACATTTGAGGCAAGAGGTTATACGACATGGGATTGTACATCTCCAGCGTTTGTACGTCATGACTCTGCAGGCGGGATCCTTTGTATTCCAACCGCATTCTGTTCGTACACTGGCGAGGCACTCGATCAGAAGACACCATTGCTTCGTTCGATGGAGGCAGTTAATAAGCAGGCACTCCGTATCTTAAGATTATTTGGAAATACAACTGCAAAACGTGTGACACCATCCGTTGGTGCCGAACAGGAATATTTCCTTGTTGATAAAGAAAAATGGTTAAAGCGTAAGGACCTGATCTACACTGGACGTACATTGTTTGGTGCGATGCCACCAAAGGGACAGGAGATGGATGACCATTATCTTGGTACGATCCGTCAGCGTGTCAGTGCATATATGAAGGAAGTCAATGAGGAGTGCTGGAAGCTTGGCGTCGCTGCGAAGACACAGCACAACGAGGTTGCTCCGGCACAGCACGAGCTGGCTCCGATCTATGCACCGGTCAATATCGCACAGGATCACAACCAGATCATGATGCGTATTTTGAAGAAGGTTGCAAGTCGTCATGGTATGCGCTGCCTGCTTCACGAGAAGCCGTTTGCAGGGGTAAACGGTTCCGGTAAGCACAACAACTGGTCACTCACTTCTGACGATGGAGTTAATCTGCTTGATCCAGGCAAGAATCCACATGAGAATAAAATGTTCCTTCTTGTACTTGCATGTATCTTAAAGGCGGTTGATGAGCATGCAGATCTGCTTCGTGTATCTGCAGCCGATGTCGGAAACGATCAGAGACTGGGTGGCAATGAAGCACCACCAGCGGTCATCTCCGTATTCCTTGGCGACCAGCTCGAGGATGTGCTTGACCAGATTCTGAAGAATGGAGAGGCAACCCATAGTATCAAGGGTGAGAAGTTTGCAACGGGTGTTACAACGCTTCCAGATTTCCGCAAGGACGCAACTGACCGTAACCGTACATCACCGTTTGCTTTTACAGGAAATAAGTTCGAGTTCCGTATGCTTGGTTCCCAGGATTCTCTGTCAAACTGCAACGTCGTTTTAAACACGATCGCAGCGGAGGCATTTGAAGAGGCCTGCGACAGACTGGAGAAGGCAGAGGATTTCGACAAAGAGTTAAACGCGCTGATTGTAGAATATACAGAAAAGCATAAGCGTATCATCTTCAGCGGAAATGGATATTCCAAGGAGTGGCAGGAGGAAGCAAAGCGCAGAGGACTTCCAAACCTTCCGACAATGGTCGATGCAATCCCGGCGCTTACGACGGATGCAGCCATTGATATGTTTGAGCATTTCAAGGTATTTACAAAGGCAGAGCTTGAGGCAAGAGCGGAGATCCAGTATGAGATTTATGCGAAGGCAATCAACATTGAGGCAAGAACGATGATCGATATGGCAACGAAGCAGATCATTCCAGCGGTTGTCAAATACACAACCGTACTTGCAGAATCTGTCAACCAGGTACGTGCAGCTGGCAAGACTTACAATGTAAGCGTACAGGAGAAGCTTCTGGAGAAGACATCAGCCCTGCTTGCAGAAAGCTACGAGGCACTTAATCATCTGGCAGAGGTAACAGCTGAGATCGAGAAGAAGGAAGAAGGTCCGGAACGTGCAAGATATTGTCTGGATGTGATCATGCCAGCCATGACAGAACTTCGTACTCCAGTCGACGCATTGGAGATGATCGTCGATAAGGAGATGTGGCCAATGCCTTCTTATGGAGATTTGATGTTTATACTGTAATGCAACATGTAAGATAAGAACCTGAATGCGGTCGGAGAGTCGGACACGAACCAGTATTCCATGTGGAAGGATTATTTGTCAACCACGGAAGTTCGGGAAATTCTTACATAAAAAAATAAATCGGTGCTCTCGCATGCGGAGATGGATGGGAAAACCTATGCGTATGCGGTTGTGGCGCGGAAAGATCAGCCGGGATTGGTGCTTTGTTATGAGGATGTCACCGGCTATAAGGGAGTAGATAACGAATTATCGTTAGATACGTTATTATCAGGAAATAACTTTACGATGGAGGCGACCATCATTATCACTGATGGCGCTTCTATCATAAATAGCAATGATGAAACAAAGAAAAATAAATCCATTTCAGGAACAGTCGTAGAGACAGCGGAAAAACAGGGCTGGGACGGATAATACGATGCAGAAGATAAAGTCGGACGGACAGACATGGTATGTCATGCGTCGGAGCTACAAGGACAATCATTTGTATGTATTTTATACGTCGGGCGAAATGTTTACATATCGTACAACGACAATGGCGTACGCGGTTTTGTTGTATTTGCTGTTTGTATCATTTTTTCATATGATTCATTATCGATATGCACGAAAAAACACCGAATACATAGAAAAACAATATCAGATCATACAGGCAATCAGCACGATTTATTCAACGGATATCATTCTGTTCCCACAGACAAATACATGGGAGGGATTGAAGATTCCAGAGAGTGTTGGAGTTCATCTGCATGGCGGAGAGACGATGGGAGAGCTTGTTGAGACGCAGGCAGCCGCAGCCGGTGTGACTTTCCATCGCGAAAGAGCTGGTGGAACGATTTCTTTTACAAGTGAAGAGGGCGTGGGGACGACCTTTACAATCGAGTTTCGATTTTTACTTGCGCCAGAGACAGAAAAAGGGGATAATAGTAAAGATAATACAATGCAGGATTTTCAGGGAACGCAGAGCAAAGAAGCGGGGATGAGTGAACATTTGTCAAAGCCACTCGATGAGCAGAAGATGTTCGCGATGATAAGAAAATATTGTAGGGAGAAAAAAGAGGGGGAGAACCAATGAGAATGAAGAAACTTCGTCAGATTATAGCTGCATGTATGACGGGGTGTGTACTGCTTGCGGGCTGTGGATCAACCGCGACAGAAGGCACACAGCAGTCGTCAAAACTGCCGCAGTTGGTGATTGGCAGTGACAGCTATGAACCGTTTAATTATATCAACGAGGATGGTGAATTTGCAGGCGTGGATGTCGAGCTTGCGCAGGAGGCATGCCGCCGCATCGGATACGAGCCGGTCTTTACACAGATCGTGTGGGAGGACAAGGACGAATATCTGGAGGAAGGAAGCGTGGATTGTCTGTGGGGTAGCTTCACGATGACTGGTCGGGAAGAAGAGTATACATGGGTTGGACCGTATCTGAACAGTCGGCAGGTTGTTGTGGTGCATGCGGACAGTGATATTTTTCAACTATCCGATCTTGAAGGAACGCGTGTAGCAGTACAGGCGACGAGTAAACCAGAACGGGAATTTTTAAATCAGGATAATCCGGCGACACCACAGGTGGGGGATCTGTTCAGCTTTTCTTCTATGGATGAGATTTACGCGAGTCTCAGAAAAGGATATGTGGATGCGATTGCCGGGCATGAAAGTGCGCTTCGTACATTTGTAGAGACCGATCCGGATGCTTACCGGATTCTGGACGAGAGTTTGTATAATTCAGAACTTGGAATCGCGTTTATAAAGGGAAGCGATAACGAAGTGATTGGGAAATTGGCACAGGCATTGAATGAGATGCAGGAAGATGGAACAACAAGGAAGATTATAGAGAAATACGGGTTAAACCCAGAGACAGCATTTAGTGACATGAAAGGAGTACAGGAATGGAAGTAAGAGCATGCTATGAGGAGATGGGATCAAATTTCGATGAGGTATTGAGCCGTCTCGGCAGCGAGCAGATGGTGCAGCGGTTTGCAATCAAATTTTTGAACGACAAGTCCTATGAGACATTGGAGGCAGCACTTAAGGAGAAGGATGTGGACAGTGCATTTCGTGCAGCACACACGCTCAAAGGTGTCTGTGTCAATCTCGGATTTGACAAGCTGTATGAGGTAAGTTCAGCGCTGACGGAGAAGCTTCGTGCAAAAGAGTTAGATGGTACAGATGTGATGTTTGAAAAAGTAAAGGAGCAGTATGACATTACTGTGAATGCAATCCGTAAACTGCAGTAAAATAAAGAGGAATCTATGGCAAAACTTCGGAAAATGTTAATCAAGGTATTATAAAAAAGTTTATTAATTTGTTCAAATAAGAATCGAATATTTCTTTCGATTTTCCACATACTACCCATACAGTACAAAAATGGAAGTATGTCAGGAGAACAGGAGGAAATAATCAAATGAAAGCAACAGGAATTGTCAGACGGATCGATGAGCTTGGCAGAATTGTCGTTCCAAAGGAGATCCGGCGCGTGTTACGGATTCGGGAAGGCGATCCATTGGAAATATTTACCGACAAGGATGGTGAGATCGTCCTGAAAAAATATTCACCAATCGGAGAGCTTTCTGCATTTGCGCAGGAGTATGTTGATGCGATCGCAGCAAGTCTTGGTTGTGGCGTGTGCGTCTGTGACCGGGATCAGATCATCGCGGTCGCGGGAATCTCCAAGAAGGATCTGCTCGGCAAATCCCTGCACCGGGAACTGGAGGATGCGATCAATGACCGGGAAGCGATTCTGGCGCGGAAAGGTGAAAAGAAGTTTATCCGGATTCTCGGGCACGGAGATAATGAGTATGATGGAGAGATCGTGCAGACGATCATCTGCGAGGGCGATGCTATTGGCGCGGTAATTTTGCTCAGCCGGGAAGGAAGCAGGCAAATCGGCGAATCTGAGGTGAAAGCGGCGGCGATTGCAGCGAAATTCCTTGGGAAACAGATGGAAGGGTAAAATTGACATCGAAATTCCCAAAAAGTGCCAAAAACTTGGCTTTTTTCCTTGACAAACAAAGGGCAACAAGGTATAAATATGCGTAGGGCTTTGTTGGCAAAGCTGATAAAAACAAGATTCGACCGCGGGGGATGTGGTCAGGAAACATCGTTTTATTATAGGAGGAAATTTCGATGAACAAGAATGAATTAGTTGCAAAGATGGCTGAGAAGGCTGGACTTAAGAAGACAGAAGCTGAGAAGGCACTTAAGGCTTTCACAGAGACAGTAGCAGAAGAGTTAAAGAATGGTGAGAAGATCCAGTTAGTTGGATTTGGTACATTTGAAGTAGCTGAGAGACCTGCTCGTGAGGGACGTAACCCAAGAACAGGCGAGACAATGAAGATCGCTGCTTCTAAGTCTCCTAAGTTCAAGGCTGGTAAGGCTTTAAAGGATTCTTTAAACTAATCTGATTCTTATCCGAAAAGATTTTTCGATAAAGAGTGAAAAGCTGTCGCATGCTGCGGCAGCTTTTTCATATGAGAGGAAAGTAAGGAGGAACGTGCTATGCGTTTGGACAAATATTTAAAGGTATCGCGTCTGATTAAGCGTCGTACCGTAGCAAATGATGCATGCGATGCAGGCAGAGTCATGGTCAATGATAAAGTCGTGAAAGCATCCTATGATGTGAAGCTTGGCGATGTGATCGAGATATCGTTTGGTAATAAATCCGTGAAGGTTAAGGTGACAATGATCGCGGATTCTACGAAAAAGGAAGATGCAAAAGAGATGTTTGAATATCTCTGATGGAAGGTAGAAGGCTCATAAATCGCAGAGTGCCTGCATATATTTATGCTATAACAAGTGTGCAGGAGCATACATGGAAAGTCATATGATACATATTACACAACGCGCACATATGAGCCTCACCGGACTGGAAAAGGTGATATCGATGGAACCGGAGCTTGTTGAGGTAGAAACAACAGCAGATCATCTTGCCATCAAGGGGCAGAATCTGCATGCAGAGAAGCTGGATATGGAGAAGGGTGAACTCCAGTTGACCGGAACGATACAGGGGATGCTTTATTCGGACAAAAAGGGAAAGAAGAAAGCCGCGGCGATCGCCAAACGGCTGTTTCGATAATTGACAGATGTATTGATACGACAGGGTGCCATGTTTATCATGAGTGTTGCCGTGGGAATCGCCCTCACACTGTCGTATGATCTTTTGCGTGTATTTCGACGCGTGGTATCTCATAATTCAATTTTAATAGCAATGGAAGATGTCTGTTTCTGGCTGATCTGGACCTATGTGACGTTGGAGTGCATCCACGTATATGGGGATGGTGTGCTGCACTGGTATATGGCGGTTGGCATTTTGTTTGGTGTTGTATTGTTCCATTACACTATAAGTTGTGCCTTGTTAAAATCTGTAAACAACATCTTGTACAAGGTAAAAAAATCCGCGAAAAAGCACAAGAAATTGTTGAAAAATAGCGATAATAAGGGTAAAATGTAAATATCTTTAGGTATGAAAAGTGGGTATGGAAATGGCAAAAAGCAGTACAAAAAAATCAGTTCGATATCGTCAGTCGCCGGTGATCACATTTCTGGTTGTTGCGGCGGTTATATTTATATGTGTGACTTCGATTGTGCGTGCGACAAGTCTGCACACGAAGAGTAAGCAGCTGGCAGAGACCGAGAAAACGATGGAGTTGAAGGTCGAAGAGGCAAAGCAGGAGCAGGCGAACCTCGATGCACAGGAGAAATATATGCAGACGAATGAATATATAGAGGACGTGGCAAAGGACAAGCTCGGGTTAGTGAAACCAGATGAGCTGGTTATCCGTCCGGCAGAATAAATGAATCAGAGATAAGAAGACAGAAAGCTTCCGGTAGATTGCCGGAAGCTTTTTTGCGTAAAAATGTCTATAAATTTTATCTCCCAGCTGTCACTGTTAGACATACACAGTCGGAAGAATTGTATAAACTTGTATGGCAAATTTGAAACAGACGGAAACCATCGGGTAGAGGGGATTGAGAAAATGAAAGTGGCGAAGCTTTTTTCTGGTATTGCAGATATTCTGATTGCATATTGTGTGGGACATTGCAGTCTGCTTGGCACAGCACCATTTGGGACGGCAATCATTGGTGCGGGCAGCGCCTGCGGGAGAAGTCCATGGATGTTGCTGCTCGGATTGCTCGGCGCATTTTTTGAGCAGGGTGGTTTTGAGAAACAGGGACAGATGATCTATCCACTGATCTGGGTGATGGCAGCTGTGCTTGTACGCGTCAGAAAGTTGCAGCTATTATATCCGCGCTCGTTTCTGTTGTCTGTCCTTGTCGGACTGGAGACGATCGTTCTCCAGATCGGTGCGGCGTTCTGGCTGCCAGGGGCAATCGGAATCCCTCTGGCGTGCGCAGAAGGTGCGCTCGTTTTTTCTTTTATGTTAGCGTATTGCTTTTCTTATCGGAATCTGAGTGGGGATAAGCTCCTTTTTTTAACAGACACCCAGACGATGCTTGCGGTGCTGATTCTTGCAACAACCGTACTTGCCGGGATGCCGGTTCAGCTTGGCGGAGTCGTCGAGGTGCTTGCGAGCGTGTGCCTGTTTACAATCTTTTATATATCGTATCGGTTTGGATTTTCGGCTGGCGTTTCCTGGGCGGCAATCTCCGGAGCCATCTATGCCCTCCGGACAGATGATATGCAGATGCTTGCCGCGTGGGTATTTCTCGCAGTACTTGTAAATGGTTTGACCGAATTCCTGCATATGGGGCGGTATGGAAGCATTTTGATTTTTGCGGCGAGTGATTGCCTGCTTGGATATTTTGCGTTTCCGCAGATGCTCTCTGAGGCTGGCATCAAGGCGATTGCGACTGCGGTGTTTGTGCTGTTTTTTTTACCGGGACGCCTGTTCGTGCAAGTGCGTACGCAGGGGGATGCCATGGCACTTTCCGGGGCAGAATGGGGCAAGCTTACGCTTTCCCGCGTGCGCAGCTTCTCGGATGCGTTGAAACGGATTGATTATACGTTTGCAGGGACGGAGGGGCAGCGGATTGGATTTTCACAGATCGGAACGATGCTGGAGGATTTTACAAAGCAGTTGGACAGCCCTGTTGCGATGCGTAAGGATGCGGAGACGGCGATCGTGTCGGAATTGGGCAGGATGGGCGTACATGTGAAATCGCTGACGCTCTTAAAGGCGCAGAATGGCAGATACCAGCTCTATGCGGATGCCCGCGTGGGACGTGGCAGATTGGTCGGCGCAGAGGCGGTGCGCAAGATTGCAAGCAAGGAGACGGGAATCCCGTTTGAGATCGGGGAGGACAGCCGCCAGATGGTTGGACGGAGCTATGACCTTGTTATATTAAATCAGAAGCCTGCGTTCCGCATTCAGACTGCCGCCCGTCGACTTTCCTGTCAGGAAGATGTGATATCGGGAGACAATTTTTATATTGGGAATCTGAAGAATGGACAGGCGCTTTTGATGATTGCTGATGGCATGGGAAACGGTGTGCAGGCGGCGAAAGACAGTGAAGCGCTGCTCTCTGCGGTCGAGGAACTTGTCATGACCGGATTTGAACAGGAGATGGCAGTGCGGCTTGTGAATGCGTATCTGGCAGAGAAGAATAAGGGGGAGCATTTTACAACACTGGATATGTTGTTGCTGGATCTGTACACAGGAGTTGGACATCTGGTAAAATACGGCGCCGCAACGACTTATGTGTGCCGGGGAAACTGGATGGAGTGTATCAAATCGACATCGCTTCCGGTTGGGGTGATGGAGGATGCTGGATGCGAGTGCAGCAGTAAGAAATATTATGCCGGAGATCTGATTGTCATGGTGAGTGATGGCGTGCTGGACAGTATTTTGTTTGAAAATAAAGACGACTATATGCATACACTGCTGGAAGCGTTAAAGGATGAGGAGCCAGAGACTGTGGTGGAGGCGGTCATCCAGGATATCCGAAGCGTCTGTGGAAAACGATTGAAGGATGATGCAACGATTATTGTGTGCAAGGTCATGAAAAATCTGTGAATCGCTATACGAAAGGTATCGTTTGTGCTAATATAAGGATGGTAAAAACTGACAAATGACGGAGTATGTATGAATTATTTTGAGCAAAAAGTCTACAATTATATACAGACACACGGATTGATCGAACCGGGAAATCGACTGGTAGTCGGTGTGTCGGGTGGTGCGGATTCCGTGTGCCTGCTACGCGTGTTAAAGGCGCTTATGCCAGTGTTGCATATCCCTTCGCAGGGCATCGTTGTGGTGCATGTGCATCATGGCATCCGGGGCGCGGAGGCAGATCATGATGCCGCATTTACCAAAGACTTGTGTGCAAAGCTTGGATTCCTGTATCAGGAATATCGGAAAGATATTCCGGCGTATGCGAAGCAGTTAAATATGACTGTTGAGGAAGCGGGACGGGAGTATCGTTATCAGTGTATGGAAGAACTGGTTATGCAACTGAAATTCGATAAGATCGCCGTCGCGCACAACCAGGATGATGTCGCGGAGACGGTGCTGTTCCATATGCTTCGGGGCAGTGGATTGAACGGGCTTGCCGGGATCGCGGCGAGCAGGGGGAATATCATCCGCCCGCTGCTCGGTGTGTCGCGTGCAGAAATCGAAGCGTATCTGGAAGAATGCGGACAGGATTTTTGTCTGGATTCGACAAATGTTGAGCTTGCCTATGCACGAAACAAGATCCGGCACAGTATATTGCCTGTGATGAAGGAATTGAATGACCGGGCGGTGGAGCATATCTGCCAGCTGGCGCAGGATGCGGCACAAAGCTATGACTATATTCATACGCAGGCGATGGAACAATGCGATACAACAGAGGATGAGGATGCCTTTGGCAGAACGGTGACACTTTCGATTGCAGAACTGTATAAAGTAGGACCGGTGCTGCAGGAGCATATTGTATGGGAAGCAATCGGACAGGTTGCACAGCGCAAGAAGGATATTACGCGGCGGCATATACAGGCGGTTGTGGCACTGATCTATCAGGATTCTGGAAGCAGTGTACAGCTTCCATATGGTATCCATGCGAGAAGAAATTATGGGGAGCTGATCCTTTCGGATAAGGTGCAGACAATGACGGACTACCGGTTTGCGATTGCGCAGGCAGGTGATTATGAAATCCCGAATCAGGGAACACTTTCCGTATCCATTGAGGATTTTACTTTTACGGAGCCAATTCCGAAAAAAAACTATACGAAATTCATTGACTATGCTAAAATAAAAGGTACTCTGTGTGTCCGGACACCGGAAGACGGAGATTATATCGTGATTGATACAGCTGGAAATACGAAGAAACTGTCGCGTGTATTTATCGATGCGAAGATCGACAGGACCAAACGGGCAGGATGGCCGGTGCTTGCATGCGGACAGGAAATCGTATGGGTAGTTGGACTGCGGTTTTCGCCAGCGTATCATGTGGATGAGCAGACAAACAAAATTATGAAAATACAGTATGAAAGCAAAGGAGATCAGAATGGAACAAAAGATTGATGTTATGATTGATGAGGCAACTGTGGAGGCAAGAATTGCAGAAATCGCACAGCAGTTAAGCAAGGAATATGAGGGAAAGACGATTCATATTATCGGTGTTTTAAAGGGAAGCGTGTTCTTCATGTGTGAGCTTGCAAAGCGTCTGACTGTACCAGTGACGATGGATTTCATGTCTGTTTCCAGCTATGGAAATGATACCAAGTCTTCCGGTGTTGTAAAGATGATCAAGGATCTCGATGAGAGTATCGAGGGAAGAGACGTGGTACTGATTGAGGATATTATGGATTCCGGTCGTACACTTTCTTATCTCATCAATATATTGAAGGAGCGCAAACCGGCAAGCTTTAAGGTAGTCACATTACTGGATAAGCCGGATCGCCGTGTTGTAGAGTTGGAGCCGGACATCACCGGATTTGTGATTCCAGACCGCTTCGTTGTAGGATATGGTCTTGATTGTGCACAGAAATACAGAAATCTTCCATATATCGGTGTGATTTCTGAGTAATACATAAATTTATCCAGAAGGGAGCATAGCATGAAGGGATTAAAAAAAGGACTCGGAATCTACCTGATTCTGTTCTTTGCGATGTTCTGTGGCATTATTTGGTACATGAACAAAAACTCAAAGACAGATTCCGGTTATACGATCGTCGATTTTCAGGCAGAAGTATCCGAGGATTTGATAGGCTCCGTTGAGATCTATCAGAATAAGGAGATACCGACAGGAACGGTATACATCACGTATCGTCAGACAAACGAAGAAAAAGAATTCTATGTGTCGGATGTCAATAAGGTACAGCAGATTATCATGAGCAAAGGAAACGGAAATATCCGCCTGGAGCTGCATGATGTCAGTGGTCAGAGCAACGTCTGGACATGGTTGCCGACAGTCGTGCTTATTGTAGTATTGCTGGTCGTTGTTATGATATTCATGGCAAATATGTCTGGTGCCGGTGGCGGTGGTGGTGCCGGTGGCGGCAAGATGATGAACTTTGGCAAGAGCCGGGCACATATGTCAAACGAGAACGATCAGAAGTATACATTCAAGGATGTCGCTGGTCTGGAAGAAGAAAAAGAGGATATGGCGGAGATCGTAGATTTCCTGCGGAATCCAAAGAAATATAACACGCTGGGTGCACGTATTCCGAAGGGCGTTCTGTTAGAGGGACCTCCGGGAACAGGTAAGACACTGCTTGCAAAGGCAGTTGCCGGAGAAGCTGGTGTTCCGTTCTTCTCGATTTCCGGTTCGGATTTCGTCGAGATGTTCGTCGGTGTTGGTGCGAGCCGTGTGCGTGATCTGTTTGAGGATGCAAAGAAGAATGCACCATGTATCGTGTTTATCGATGAGATTGATGCGGTTGCCAGAAAGCGTGGCTCTGGTCTTGGTGGCGGTCATGATGAGCGTGAGCAGACATTGAACCAGATGCTTGTTGAGATGGATGGTTTCGGTACGAACGAAGGTATCATTGTGCTTGCGGCGACAAACCGTGTGGATATTCTTGATCCAGCGATTTTGAGACCGGGACGTTTTGACCGTAAGGTTATGGTCGGCAGACCAGATGTTAAGGGACGTGAGGAGATCCTTCGTGTCCATGTCAGAAACAAGCCGTTGTCTGATGATGTCGATCTGCATGAGATCGCAAGAACAACTGCAGGCTTTGCTGGTGCGGATCTGGAGAACCTGATGAATGAGGCAGCTATCTGTGCAGCTAAACAGAATCGGCAGTTTATCAAGAAGGAAGATGTTGACAAGTGTTTTGTCAAGATTGGAATTGGCGGTGAAAAGAAGAGCCGTCTTGTACCGGAGAAGGAGCGGAAGATTACCGCTTACCACGAGAGTGGACATGCGATCTTGTTCCATTTACTGAGCGAGGTTGGACCGGTGCATCTTGTATCCATTATTCCAAATGGACGTGGTGCTGGCGGATATACGATGCCATTGCCGGAGAATGATAATGTGTTTATGACGAAGAAGCATATGCTGCAGGATATCATGGTCAGCTTTGGTGGACGAATCGCAGAGGAACTGATCTTCGGCGATATCACAACCGGTGCTTCTGCAGACATCAAGCAGGCAACCCAGACCGCACAGGCGATGGTTGTCAAGTATGGTATGTCTGAGAAGGTTGGGCTGATTAACTACGAGGTAAACAGCGAGGAAGAGGTATTCCTTGGCAGAGATCTCGGACATGCGAGAAATTACAGCGAGAAGGTCGCCGCGATGATCGATAAGGAAGTGCGCCGAATTATGGATGAGTGTTATCAGGAAGCAAAGCTTATCATCGAGAGTCATATTGACGTATTGCATCGTTGTGCAGCTGCTTTGCTGGAGAAAGAACGTATCAACCGTGCAGAATTTGAAGCACTTTTTGAAGTAAGTCCAACAGAAACTTATCCGGATGGACTGGATACAACCGGATTGAATCTGTAATCGATTGTGAAAAATGTAGTGATAGAAACTATGGAATTGTGCAAGATACACAAAAATACGACAAAAAACGAATTTTTGCGACATGATTCAAGAGAATATGCACAAAAAAAATCTGAAAAAAATTAAATGTTTGGGCAGACTTTTTAGGGTTTATATGTATAATAATACTTGTAACCCCCCAATACATTATATAGTTTTTTGCTACACCCCAAAGTAACAAAATACCTTCTCCGAAAAGGACAGCCGATCGTTGGCTGTCCTTTTCCCTTTCTATTTTTAATTTTTTATTGTGTAAATTCCTGTCCTGTATTAAAATAATAGATAGTCGTCAAAAAAGAATTAGGGAGGATACTCTTGATGGTGGAGAATCAGAGACAGGCTCTCAAAGTATTACAGTATGTATATAATACAAAGACTGCATTGAATTTCGGTGCATTGTTTGCGGACGGAACGGATAGCTACCGGCATCCGGCAGAGTTAAAGATTGGAGATTCGGTGACATTGCGGTTCCGTACAGGAAGAAACAATGTAGATGCTGTCTATCTGGTTTACAATGGGGAGCGTTGTAACATGCAGGTGGAAAGCAGTGACGAGTTATTTGATTATTATGCATATACCATTTCCGAGGTAACGGATGACATAGACTATTATTATATGGCGCTTGCCGGGAATGTTATCTGCTATTATAACAAGCTTGGCACACAGAAGGATTTGAATCCAGATTATAATTTCCAGATTGCGCCGGGATTCTCGGTTCCGAAATGGGCGAGAGGTGCTGTGTTCTATCAGATTTTCGTGGATCGTTTCTACAATGGAGATCCGTCCAATGATGTCGAGGACAACGAGTACTGCTATGTCGGGGAAGGCACGCGCAAGGTCAAGGACTGGTTTAAGTATCCGGACAATATGGATGTCCGCAGCTTCTATGGTGGTGATCTGCAGGGTGTTATGGATAAGCTTGATTATCTGCAGGGACTTGGCGTGGATGTCATTTATCTGAATCCGATTTTTGTTTCTCCATCCAATCATAAATATGATATTCAGGATTACGATTATGTAGATCCTCATTTTGGAAAGATCGTCAAGGATGGCGGAGAATGTCTGCCGGAGGGCTGCAAGGTCAATAAGGAAGCCAGCAAGTATATTATGCGTGTGACAGATAAGGCGAATCTGGAGGCCAGCAACGAGTTGTTCGCACAGCTTGTGGAGGAGATTCATAAGCGCGGCATGCGTGTAATCTTGGACGGTGTATTTAACCATTGTGGTTCTTTTAACAAATGGCTGGATCGAGAATGTATTTACGAGAATCAGGAGGGCTATGAGAAGGGCGCTTATGTGGATTATCAGAGCCCGTACAGAAGTTTCTTCAAGTTCCAGGACCCTTGGCAGTGGCCATACAACGGCACATACAATGGCTGGTGGGGACATGATACTCTTCCGAAATTAAATTACGAAGAATCTGAGAAATTATATGAATATATTATGCGTATCGGTGAAAAATGGGTTTCTCCGCCGTACAACGTGGATGGCTGGCGTCTGGACGTGGCTGCCGACCTTGGTTATACTGAAGAGTTTAACCATCGTTTCTGGCGTGATTTCCGGACAAGAGTGAAGAAAGCAAATCCAGATGCACTGATCCTTGCGGAGCATTATGGTGACCCAAAGGCATGGCTTTTGGGCGATCAGTGGGATACCGTTATGAACTACGATGCATTTATGGAGCCGATTACATGGTTTTTGACCGGTGTGGAGAAGCACAGTGATGAGTTCCGCGGTGACCTGCTTGGAAATCCAGATGCATTTACTGGTGCGTTGCGCCACCATATGTCGCGGTTTAATCAGAACTCTCTGGAAATCGCGATGAATGAGCTGTCCAATCATGATCATTCACGATTCCTGACACGTACAAATCGCCGTGTTGGACGAATCCATACGATGGGACCGGAAGCCGCTGGTGAGAACATCAACAAGGGTGTATTCCGTGAGGCAGTTGTATTCCAGATGACGTGGCCGGGTGCACCGACAATCTATTATGGTGATGAAGCCGGACTTTGCGGCTGGACCGATCCGGATAACCGGCGTGGATATCCGTGGGGCAGAGAGGATCAGGAGCTGATTCAGTTCCACCGTGATATCATCAAGGTACACAAAGACAGTGCGGCGCTGATGAAGGGATCTGTGATGTTCCTGCATGGTGAATATAAGGTAGTCAGCTATGGACGGTTCCTGCCGGGCGAGGCAGTGGTTGTGATTTTGAACAACGATTACGAACCACATGAGCTGAACCTGCATGTGCGCAGACTTGGTGTACAGGATGGTGCGGTGATGAAAGCCTGTATCACGACGACGGAGAGTGGCTATCAGATGGATGAGACAGAATATGTCGTTGCAAATAACAAGTTGAAAATTACAGTTGGACCGATTTCAGCGGTTGTACTGAAATATACAGAGCCTTCTGTATAAATTAAAAATGATATATAATTTGAGTCCCTGTTTCGAAAACGGAACAGGGATTTTTTATACCCATAGTTGCATCAAAAGGAACTTTAGCTAGTTTTATGCAAAAACCCAATATGTGAGAATAAAAACAGATTGTTGCGAAAAGCGAGGGTATGCATAAAGTGGTGCTAATGTCGTTAAAACTATATCTTGCATGGGGATGCCTGACGCTTGTCGTTTTGATTTTAGGTATTTTGATATATATGATGCTTCAGGAACGAAAGCGGGGGAAGAAGTCCTGAGTAGTTTGCCAATATATATAGACACAGTGGAAAACGAGGTGTAAAAACATGCAGGATCGTGCTTTTTATGAGCGCATAGGAGCAAAATTTCAGAGTGAACGGGAACGGCAGAAGATAACCAGAGAGCATATGGCGGAGCAGATCAACATTTCCTCCAAATTCCTGTATGAGATTGAGAGCGGAAGAAAAGGTTTCTCGTGTGAGATATTTCGGAATATGTGTAAATATCTGCATGTAAATGCAGATTATATTCTGGAGGAAGATGATGTCGCCAGCAGTCAGATGCGGATTGAGACGATGACACGTGATTTCTCCATAGAGGAAATGAATTATCTTGTGAAAATGATCGAGGGAATCCGGGAGATGCGCAAAGCATATGAGCAGAACGATAAAATTGGTTGACAGCCAGAACATCCTGTGCTATTTCTTATACAGATAAGAGATACGATCAAGGAGGCAATTATGGTTAAACATATTATTTTATGGACATTGAAAGAGACAGATGCGGACAAGAAGGCAGAGATTCTTGCCAATATGAAAGAGCATCTGGAAGGACTTGCCGGAAAGGTACCGGGACTTCTGGAAGTGCATGTAAGAACGAATCCACTTGCGTCTTCGAATGCGGAGGTAATGTTGGATACGACATTGGAGAATGAGGAAATGCTGAAGGGATACCAGAAGCATCCGGCGCATGTAGAAGTTGCAAATACGTATGTGCGTCCATATACAGATGTGCGTATGTGCATGGATTACGAAGTGTAACGAATAAAAAGAATGGAAAACGCAGAGGATAACGGGAGTGCAGGGCATTTCCGTTATTTTTATGTGTGTGGAAGTCAATAGTATGGAGATCGGAGTGCATTTTATCGGGAAAGAACATTTGTTCTATACAAATAAAAGAAGATGTGGTAGAATGATATGTGTTATAAACAGTTAGGATAAATTCTAAGAAAGCCACGCGCTTTCGGCAGTGGGTAACAAAAACATTAAAAGAAAATGATTCAAGCACAGTAAAAGGAGAGAATCTATCATGGATCATTTTGAATTAGTATCGGAATATGCACCGACCGGAGATCAGCCGGAGGCGATCGAAGGATTGGTAAAGGGCTTTCAGGAAGGAAAAAAATGCCAGACACTGCTCGGTGTCACAGGTTCCGGAAAGACATTTACAATGGCGAATGTCATCGCCAAATTAAATAAACCGACGATCATCATATCGCACAATAAGACTCTGGCGGCACAGCTTTACAGTGAGTTTAAGGCGTTCTTCCCGCACAATGCGGTTGAGTATTTTGTATCGTATTATGATTATTATCAGCCGGAGGCATATGTGCCGTCGACGGACACGTATATTGCGAAGGATTCGGCTATTAATGATGAAATTGATAAGATGCGGCACAGCGCGACATCTGCCCTGATCGAGCGGAAAGATGTTGTGGTTGTATCTTCGGTATCGTGTATTTATGGTCTGGGTGATCCGGAAGAATATAAGAACATGATGCTCTCACTCCGCCCGGGTATGGAGAAGGATCGGGATGAACTGATTCGGCAATTGATCGATATTCAGTACACGCGGAATGAGATGGATTTCGCGCGAGGAACTTTCCGTGTGAAGGGAGATATCGTAGATATCCTTCCGGTATCGACGTTTGAGGATGGTATCCGGATTGAGTTTTTCGGCGACGAGATTGACCGGATCGTGGAGTTTGATCCATTGACCGGTGAGATCAAGCGTGCACTTTCCTTTGCCTGTATCTTCCCGGCATCGCACTATGTTGTTGCACCGGAGAAGATGAAGCATGCGATCGTGGAGATAGAAGAGGAACTAAAGCAGCAGGTGGCATATTTCAAGGAGAATGACAAGCTGTTAGAAGCACAGCGTATCCGTGAGCGGACAGAGTTCGATATGGAGATGCTGCAGGAGACAGGATTTTGTTCGGGCATCGAGAATTATTCCCGGATACTGGCGGGTATGAAACCGGGTGCCACACCGAACACACTGCTCAATTTCTTCGATGGCGATTATCTGATTATCGTGGATGAGTCGCATATCACATTGCCACAGGTACGAGGCATGTATGCGGGTGACCGTTCCAGAAAGACGACATTGGTTGATTATGGATTCCGTCTGCCGTCAGCGCTGGATAACCGTCCGCTGAATTTTCAGGAGTTTGAGTCTAAGATCGATAAGATCTTATATGTATCTGCGACACCGTCCGATTATGAGAAGGAACACGAGGAGAACCGCGTCGAGCAGATTATCCGTCCGACCGGTTTGTTAGACCCGGAAGTAGAAGTACGACCGATCGAAGGACAGGTGGATGATCTCGTATCAGAAGTCAACAAAGAGGTTGCAAAGGGCAATAAGATATTGGTAACGACGCTGACGAAGCGCATGGCGGAGGATCTGACGGACTATATGAAGCAGCTTGATATCAAGGTCAAATATCTGCATTCCGATATTGATACATTGGAACGATTGGAGATCGTGCGTGATCTTCGGATGGGCGTATTTGACGTGCTGGTCGGAATCAACCTGCTCCGTGAGGGACTCGATATCCCGGAGATCACACTGGTTGCGATTCTAGATGCAGATAAGGAAGGCTTCTTACGTTCGGAGACATCGCTTGTACAGACGATTGGGCGAGCTGCACGTAACGTGGATGGGCATGTGATCATGTATGCGGATACGATCACGGATTCGATGCGGCATGCAATTGACGAGACCAACCGCAGGCGGAAGATACAGGACGCTTATAACAAGGAACATGGCATTACGCCGCAGAGTATCAAGAAGGATATCCGTGATCTGATCAGTCTGGATACGGGTGAGAACGTGACAACGAAGAAGGAACGCGAGAAAGATCCGGAATCCATGACGAAGAAGGAACTGAATGCCGAGATCGCACGTCTGACGAAGAAGATGAACAAGGCGGCGATGGAGCTTAACTTCGAGGAGGCAGCCGTGCTTCGCGATGAGTTGAAAGAATTAAAGATTGCCTTGCGGGATTATGATGATTAGTTTACAATTATTTTAGTTATACTAAGTCTTAAATAAAATGAATAAGGAGGAGCTTGCGATGGAAAGAGATGAATTGATTGAGGAGATCTCAAGAAGAAAAGGAATTGCGATGGAAGAGGTTGCAGAAATCTTAGATGAGGAGGATGCAATCTGCCTCGAAGAGGAAGAAAAATTTGTACAGCAGATGAAGAAAAAGAAGAGAAGAAAGAAGATGTGCATGCTTGGAACGATCACAATCTTCCTTGCAGGTGCAGTGTGTGCCCTTTTTGTCCTTGACAAGAAGGAGAAGATCAGCATGTCAGATTTAGAGGACATGGTGAAAGATAACGTGAAGAAATATACAGATAAGTATATGGATAAGATTAAGAAATTTAGCTAGACAAAGGAGTAAGCGGAAACAGACGTCATGAGTGAACATAAGTATATCACCATCAAAGGTGCAAGAGAGCATAATTTAAAGAACATTGACATCAAGATTCCGCGTGATCAGTTTGTAGTATTGACAGGACTTTCCGGTTCCGGTAAGTCCTCTCTTGCTTTTGATACGATCTATGCGGAAGGACAGCGAAAATATATGGAGTCTCTGTCGTCCTATGCACGACAGTTCTTAGGACTTGCGGACAAGCCGGATATTGATTCGATAGAAGGTCTTTCTCCGTCCATTTCCATTGATCAGAAATCGACGAACCGGAACCCGCGTTCCACGGTTGGAACGGTGACGGAAATCTACGATTATCTGCGTCTGCTGTACGCACGTATCGGTATCCCGCATTGCCCGAAATGTGGCAAAGAGATTGCCAGACAGACAGTGGATCAGATGGTTGACGAGATTATGGAGCTGCCTGCGGGCACAAAATTCCAGTTACTTGCGCCTGTTGTGCGCGGACGGAAGGGCGAACATACCAAGCTGCTGCAACAGGCAAAGAAAAGCGGCTATGTGCGCGTGATCGTGGATGACAGTATGTATGATCTGTCAGAGGAGATCAAGCTTGATAAGAACAAGAAGCATAATATTGATATCGTTGTGGACCGTCTTGCAGTCAAAGAGGGCATTGAAAGCCGTCTGACCGATTCCATCGAGACTGTCCTGAAGCTGGCAGAGGGCTTGGTGAAGATTGATGTGATTGGTGGAGAAACAATGTTATTTTCCGACAGTTTTTCTTGCCCGGATTGTGGCATCAGCATTGAGGAAATCGAGCCGCGAAGCTTCTCATTCAACAACCCGTTTGGCGCATGTCCTTGCTGTACAGGACTTGGGTTTAAGACGGAATTTGACATTGATCTGATTATCCCGGATGACAGTCTGACTTTGAATGAAGGGGCAATTGCCGTACCGGGCTGGCAGTCTAGTGGTGATAAGAAGAGCTATGCCCATGCATGTCTCGAAGCGCTTGCGGAAGAATACAAGTTCTCTCTGGACGTGCCATTTAAGGATCTGCCGGAAGAAGCAAAGCATGTAATCCTGTACGGAACCGAGGGCGAGAAAATCTATGTACACTATAAGAGTGCTTATAATGGGAAAGATGCTTTCTATGCAAACTACGAAGGCCTGCTCCGGAATCTGCAGCGCCGGTACAGAGAGACAACTGCGGAATCAATCAAGCAGGATTATGAGACATATATGACCGTGACGCCGTGTGAGGTCTGTCATGGTAAGAGGTTAAAACCGGAGTCTCTGGCAGTTACAATCGGTGGAAAGAACATTGCGGATGTCACAGATCTTTCGGTGGTAGCCCTACATGATTTTATCTCGAAATTAGAGCTTACCGACCGGCAGAAGATGATCGGTGCACAGGTGTTAAAGGAGATTCAGGCAAGACTTGGGTTCATGATCAATGTCGGTCTGGATTACCTGACACTGTCACGTGCAACCGGAACCCTGTCCGGTGGAGAAGCACAGCGTATCCGTCTGGCGACGCAGATTGGTTCCGGTCTGGTTGGTGTCGCATACATTCTGGATGAGCCGAGTATCGGACTGCATCAGCGTGACAATGATAAGCTGATTGCAGCACTGAAGCGTCTGCGGGACCTGGGGAATACCTTGCTTGTCGTGGAGCATGACGAAGATACGATGCTTGCGGCAGATCATGTCATTGATATCGGACCGGGCGCAGGTGCAAACGGTGGTGAAGTCGTGGCACAGGGAACTGCAGAGGAGATTATGCAGTGTCCGGAATCTATCACGGGAGCATACTTAAGCGGCAGGATCAAGATTCCGGTACCGGAAGAGCGGAGAACACCGACCGGATATATCGAAGTACTTGGTGCCAGACAGAACAATTTGAAGAATATTGATGTGAAGTTCCCACTTGGTGTGATGACCTGTGTGACAGGTGTATCTGGTTCCGGAAAAAGCTCGCTTGTCAATGAGATCTTATATAAGCATCTGGCGAGAACTCTGAATCGTGCGAAGGTAAAACCGGGTAAGCATGATGATATCACAGGACTGGACCAGTTGGATAAGATTATCAATATCGACCAGTCTCCGATCGGCAGAAGCCCACGTTCGAACCCGGCAACTTATACAGGGGTCTTTGATCTGATCCGTGATCTGTTCGCGAACACAAAAGATGCAAAGGCAATGGGTTACACGAAGGGACGATTCTCTTTCAATGTTGCAGGTGGCCGATGTGAGGCGTGCCGTGGCGATGGTATCATCAAGATTGAGATGCATTTCCTGGCAGATGTATATGTACCATGTGAGGTCTGTCATGGAAAGCGGTATAACCGGGAGACATTGGAAGTCAAGTATAAGGGTAAGAGTATCTACGATGTACTTGATATGACAGTCGATGAAGCATGCGAATTCTTCGCACATGTGCCGTCCGTCCTGCGTAAGATTTCTACCTTGCAGGAGGTTGGACTTGGTTATATTAAGCTTGGACAGCCATCAACGACATTATCCGGTGGAGAAGCACAGCGAATCAAACTTGCAACAGAGCTTTCCCGCCGCAGCACGGGCAGAACCATCTATGTCTTAGATGAGCCGACAACGGGACTTCATTTTGCGGATGTACATCGTCTGGTTGATATCCTGCGTCGGTTATGTGAGGGTGGAAATACGGTCGTGGTTATCGAGCACAACTTAGATGTCATCAAAACCGCCGATTATATCATTGATATCGGACCGGAAGGCGGCGAAGGCGGAGGAACAGTTGTTGCAACCGGAACGCCGGAAGAGATTGCCAAGTGCAAGAAGAGTTATACGGGGCAGTATCTGAAGAAATATTTGAAGAAGTAAAAGTTGAGGCTGTAAGAATACTCCAAGAATTCGTTCAGGGTAAAATTTTAAAGGAAAATCGTAAGAAATTATATTCTTTTCGATTTTCCTTTTGTTTATAATAATTGCGAAGCAGACGAGGTTTTTATAGATATATTCTGACACTGGCTTCGTGTAATATGTGATGTATTGAAGCTAAGAGATGCTAAATGTTCTGTTGAAAACATCGAAAACGTACGCAAACGCCGCCAATTCGCCATCCGTGGCTCAGTGGCGGCTTGTTTGAACATCGTGTTCAAACATTGCTGATAACTTACAGAACATTAAGAATCTCTAAGCTTCAAACATATTCATATAACACGAAGCCAGTGTCGGAATATATCATATACATGGGACTTTCTGCTTCGCAAAAAATTAGTTGGGTATACGAGGAGGGTACAACATGTATATTGCAAAAGAAACAAGATATGACAATATGAAGTACAATTACTGTGGCGCAAGTGGCTTGAAGCTTCCTGCGGTATCGCTTGGGCTTTGGCACAACTTTGGTTCGAACGGAAATTTTGATACGATGATGGATATGTGCGAGACAGCCTTTGATAACGGTATCACACATTTCGATCTGGCGAATAATTATGGCCCATATGATGGCGCTGCTGAGGAGAATTTTGGCAAGATTTTAGATAAGAGTCTGCGTCCATACCGGGACGAGATGATCATCTCTACGAAGGCCGGATATACGATGTGGCCGGGCCCTTACGGCGACTGGGGCAGCAAGAAATATCTGGTGGCAAGTCTCAATCAGAGTCTGAAGCGGATGGGACTTGACTATGTAGATATCTTCTATCACCACAGACCAGATCCGAATACACCGCTCGAAGAGACTGCCTGCGCACTCGATGGTATTGTCCGGAGCGGAAAAGCATTGTATGTCGGAATCTCCAACTACAACAAGGAGCAGACGATCGAGATTGCGAAGCTTTTCAAGGAGATGAAGACACCATTTATCATCAACCAGAGACGGTACAATATGTTCGACCGTGAGATGGAAGAGGATGGATTAAAAGATTACGCAGCCGCGAACGGCATCGGTATCATCACATTCTGTCCATTGGCACAGGGCTTACTTACAAACCGTTATTTAAATGGTATTCCGGAGGACAGCCGTATCCGTACCGATGGCAGATTCCTGCAGGAGACAGCCATCAATGAGGAGACGATTGCAAAGGTTCGTGCACTGAATGTGATTGCAGAAAACCGTGGTCAGACTTTGGCAGAGATGGCACTTGCATGGATTCTGCGAGATAACGATATTACAAGTGTGTTGATCGGTGCATCAAGACCATCCCAGATCTTAGACAACATCGGCATGCTCGCAAATATGACATTTACGCAGGAAGAACGGGAGAAGATCGACCGGATTACAAAATAAAAAACAAGCCGTGCGTGGGTTGTAGAAATACCCATGCACGGCTTTTGTAATTTATACAGTTTGTTGTGAATTTAGCCGCGACAGCTCGCGCAATTCCTTGATCGTAAATACACCACAGACCACAGCAGCTGCGACATCTGCAATCGGACCTGCATACATGACACCATCGATTCCCATGAAGATCGGGAAGATCACGATGAGTGGCAGCAGGAAGAGAATTTGTCTTGTCAGCGACATAAAGATACCAAGCTGCGATTTGCCGATGGAATTGAAGAAATTCGCAGTTACAGGCTGGATGCCGTTAATCAAAGTGAAGAACATATAAATCCGGAAATACCGCTCGGAGAACTGATAGTAAAGCACGCTGCCTTCTCCGAAGACACGGATGATCTGTCTTGGGAAAAGCTGGAAGCATGCAAATGCAATCAGCGACAGGAAGGTTGCGGTAGCAAGTGCCAGAAGATATGTTTTCTTCACACGGTTGTATTTCTTTGCACCGTAATTAAATCCGATGACCGGCTGGATGCCCTGTGAGATACCGATGACGAACGACATGAAGATCATGTTGACCTTTGTGATAATACCGGCACAGGCAAGTGGAATATTACTTCCATAGACGGATGATGCACCGTAATGTGACAGGACGTTGTTCATCACGATCTGCACGACAGTCATAGCAATCTGGTTGAAACACGCACTGGCGCCGAAACGCATGATGTTGGCAAAATAATTTCCACGGATCCGGAAACACCGTCTGCGCAACCGGATAGTCTTGAAATGAAACATGTATCGCAAACTGATGCAGAAGGATACAATCTGTCCAAGAATCGTTGCAAGTGCGGCACCACGCATTCCCATGTCCAATGTAAAGATGAAGATTGGATCAAGAATCGTATTTACAATGGCACCGATCAGCATGGAAATCATTGAATAACGCGGACTTCCGTCGGCGAGGATCAGCTTGCTCATACCAGTGTTTGCAATCAGAAATGGAAATCCAATCGCAACAATGCGGGTATATTCCTGTGCAAAGGGAAGAACTTCCGCTGTTGCACCGAAGAATTTCAGCATTGGTGTAAGCAGGATGGAGGTAAATGCGAATAAGATAAGTCCGAAGATCGTCATCAGGCAGATACCACATCCTGCGTAATTGGCAGCTTCTTCATCCTCTTTTGCGCCAAGCTTCAGGGAGACATTGGTCGCGCTTCCGATTCCGAGCAACAGGGAAATTGCTGTACATGTCGTAGACAGTGGAAAGGTAATGTTTGTCGCTGCATTTCCGTTGATTCCAATCCCCTGCCCGATGAAGATCTGGTCGACAATGTTATAAAGGGCAGTTACCAGCATCGAAATGATGCATGGAATTGCGAATTTGACAAGTAATTTGGATTCTTTCTGTGTGCCAAGTGGATTGACAGATTTTACGTTTTTGTTCATTATATATCACCATTTTTCTGTAGTATGTCCATATTTCGCTTAATAAACTATCACTATAATAGAAAGAATGTCAATCCTAAGTTGCATTTAACAGAGATAAATATAAAAACGGGTATTTTATGGACGATAGAAATAAATAAAAGAGAGTAAAACACAATATTTGGATAAAATACGGGTAAAATACGGTTGAATTGCGAGAAAAAACGTGCTATATTTGATATAAAGGGACTGGCAATGGGAAATACATTCCAAAGGAGCGATGTATATGACGATTGAAGAGATGAAAGAAAAGAAGCGGGAACATGGATACACGTACAACATGATGTCGCAGATGTCGGGGGTTCCGCTTGGAACCGTACAGAAGATTTTTACGGGCGAGACGAAATCACCGCGCTACGATACACTTGAGGCATTGGCGCGTATCTTTGAAATTGGTGACCGGGATTACCTGTATGCAGACATGGTGGAGGATTCTGGTACGGCGTATGCGGCGAAGGTACAGGGGCAGTATACGTTAGATGATTATTACGCGTTACCAGAAGACCGCAGGGTAGAGTTGATTGATGGCTGTATCTATGATATGGCAGCACCGTCTACGATACATCAGTTAATCGCGGGAGAAGTTTATCGGCAGATATCGAATTTCATTCTGGAGCATGATGAACCGTGCATGCCGTTTATCTCTCCGGTTGACGTACAGCTTGACTGTGATGATAAGACGATGCTGCAGCCGGACGTCATCATTTTGTGCGACATTGACCGGATGAAGGTGCGTTGTATATATGGTGCACCGGATTTTGTGCTGGAAGTAATCTCCGAATCCACCCGGCTTCGCGACTATGGAAAGAAGCTTTCCAAATACATGGATGCCGGTGTGAGGGAATACTGGATCGTAGACCCATACCAGAAGCGCATTATGGTGTATGAGTTCAACAAAGAAATCTTCCCTGTGATTTATGGAATTGATGCGGATATCCCGGTCGGTTTGTATGATGGCAGGTTAACGATCAATTTGGCGGCGTTAATAAAGAAGATTGAGAAACTGTTGTAATGAAAAAGTAGTAGTTATTCAAATAGAGGTTAAAGATTCTGTGTAATAACATGCAACAAAATATCCTGTTGGAAGCGTTGACAAAGCTTGAGGCAAATGTTTGTTGAACGATACACTATTTTTGGAGGGGTGTTCAACCAAAGTGAGTGCTTTTCATCCATTTAACATTTTTCGTCATCAGCCAGTTCAAACATATCACCATGCAATTCATAATGAACATATTGGTATCTATCAGCCATATATTCTGTACCAATTTCAAATGCCTGTAAAAAATTCTCATCACGCATTAATAACTGTACAAAAACAGGAAAATTGAACAAAATAAATGTAAGCATATATCTATGTGACGCGCTCATATTTGATGCCTGTTCATCAATCCATTCAGACAAACCATTCAAATACGTAATACATGTTTGAATCAAATCAAGCCATTGCATATATATATTCTGACTAAAATTCTGAAATGTTACTGTATAAACACGGTCAGCCATCTTTTCATTAACAGGCTTTGCCTTTAATTTTTCTAAAGCCGATTCTTTCCCAGTTGCTACAAAATGATACATTACATCATATACATTCTTTGTAAAATCTTCTCTGGATAAGAAAGCACCATAAATATATGGTAACTGCACCTGCAGCCAACGTTCAAAACCTTTTGAACAAATATAATCGCCATCATTTTCCACCAATGCAAAACTGGCATCTAATAACACAAACGTTTCTTCGTCTAGTGTCAAGACATCGCCAAACAATGCACGTAAACACACCATATAGGCATCTTTATAATCCTTATAATTAGACATAAGTTATCGCTCCTTTCCTGATACTAAATCATTATGTTGAACGATACACTATTTTTGGAGGGGTGTTCAACCTATTACATCTAGTAGAGACAAACCATCATATATACAATATGTAGTCATTTGTTCCTTGCTTATATTAAATTATAACATAATATGACAGTTGCTACCAACTGTTTTTTCTTGATAATCAGTTTCGCCGGACACCATATAAATATTTTGATATTGTTTTTCGGTAAGACGTAGAAGCCTGACGATTCCTGTTTTAGGTGCGAATTGTTCAATACACCGGTAGTGTTTTTCTGAGTTTTGTATACTTTGCTGCAAGTGCTTCAATGTAGTCAACATTGTCAGGATTTATCTGAGAAATATAGGGAGCTATCGGTATCATATTACCGTAACCATCTTCATACACTGTACAAACAGTCAAACAGAGGTTTGTATAGTTGAGAGATTACATTGAAGAACGGGCACTTGAAATTGGTGAATACATCATTGAGGAGGGGGCAACGGTCAGACAGGCTGCGCGGAAGTTCGGTATTTCGAAGTCAACCGTACATAAAGACGTCACGGAACGCTTAGAGCAGATCAACCTGCGTCTTGCACACGAGGCAAGGAAGGTGTTAGATGTCAACAAGTCCGAGCGTCATATCCGGGGTGGACTTGCGACCAAAGAAAAATATGCACACATGGAACGTTGATTGAGATTGTAAAAAACCACCAAAAATGATATACTGATTTGTACAATATTACAAGATGGCGAAGCCATGAGAGAAGGGGTGGAAAATATATGATCCGTATTGAAGATTTCTGTGACATGAAGAAATTTGAGGACATCATGAAGAACTGGGCGATGAGTACCGGACTTGCAACGGTGGCTGTTGGGGCAGATGGAAAGTACATCAGTGAGTGCTACAACTTTACAGAGTTTTGTATTGATCTGACTCGTGGAAGTGCAGAAGGACGCAGACGCTGCGAGAAGTGTGACCGGGAAGGAAAGGGCGTGTATTCCTGCCATGCAGGACTCGTGGATTTTGGAATACCGATTACCCTAGATGATGGAACGGTGCTGGGAAGTGTAATTGGCGGACAGGTGCTGCCGGAGCATCCGGATGATGATGCATTCCGGAAGACTGCGGGAGAGCTTGGTATCGATGCAGAGGCCTATGTTCGGGCATTGCACAAGGTGAATGTTAAGACAAGGGAAGAAATCGAGGCAGCAGCGACGCTGCTTGGCGATGTGATTAATATGTTTGTGCGCGCATCTTATACTTCTGCAGTGAATAAGCGTTTGCTGGATAAACTGCAGACGGGGATCCAGGAGTGCGTGGAATACATTGATGATGCAAGTGAGAAGACACAGAAAATCGAGGAATTCAGCGGCCGTCAGAGAATTCTTGCTTTAAATGCCGCGATAGAAGCGGCACGTGCAGGGGAAGCCGGGCGTGGTTTTACAGTAGTTGCATCGGAAGTGCAGAAGCTGGCAGATGGTATGAGCCAGGCAAGTTCCCAGATTGTGGACTCGTTGCGGAAACTTTCAAAGAACATTCATGAGTTAAATGAATAAAGGAAAATCCATGGGTGATGGATCGAATTAAGAAGGGCTGTTCGCGAAAAGGGTGGACAGTCCTTTCTTTTGTGAAACTCTCGTGAATTTCTGGAAAAGCTTGATTTCAATGTACCGATGCGATAAAATAATCAGAAGTATGTAATGTGGGAATGGAGGCGGATGCGATGCCAACGATACTTTTATACAGTGTTCCAGCGGAACAGCACAGACAATTAGAAGCACTTGGCATGCGTCTTGGATATTCCTGCAAGAAGATTGCGCGCAAGCGCTTTTTACAGCCAATCGGCTGTCATGCCGGATTGCCGGGATTTGAACAGAACGGGGATTGGTACGAAGGAAAAGATCTGCCTGATCCGATGATATTATTTTCAGAGTTTTCGGATGGGTTGTTGAATCGTTTTCTTGCGGCATGTAAAGAAGATGGCATGCCGCAGATCGATTATCGGGCAGTTGTGACAGAACATAACATTCACTGGAATGTGTTGGATTTATATCAGGAACTGGTGCAGGAACATGAGAGCCTGCATGGAGGCAAGGTAACACTATGAAATTCATACATATAGCAGACGTCAATCTGGGTGCGCAGCCAGACCGCGGAAGAATCTGGAGTGATGTGCGGGCAAAGGAGATTTATAGTACCTTTCACTGTGTGATTGAGGTATGCGAAGAACAGAAAATTGAATTGCTTTTGATTGCGGGAAATCTGTTTTACACAAGGCCGACGGAACAGGATTTGAAGGAACTGGATTTCCAGCTTCGGAAGATTCCAAATACAAAGACGGTAATTATTGCTGGCGATCAGGACTATATTGATCCGGGTTCCGCATGGGAGACATATACATTTGAGAGTAATACGATCGTGATGCCACGGGATCAGGCGGCAAGCGTGTATTTTGAGGATCTGAATGTCTGTGTCAGCGGATACAGCTATGGACATGCGACGTACACTGGACGGATTCTGGAACGCATGCGACCGGGTAAGCCGGATGCATACAATATTCTGCTTGGACATGGCGGAGACATGGAACATATGCCATTTTCGAAAGAACATGTCGCGAAGCTGGGGTTCCAGTATGTGGCACTTGGACATATGCACAAGCCGGCACATATATTGAAAAATCATATGGCATTTGCCGGAACACTGGAGCCACTTTCTTATACAGAGACTGGAAAGCACGGCTATATTTTAGGCGAGGTGTCAACTTCAGGTGAGACGACGATCACATTTGTGCCATTTGCATGCAGAAAATATGTGAATATGGCGATGGATATCAATTCGACCTATACAAATGGAGATATCTGCAATCTTGTAGAAGGAAAGATGCAGGAAACAGGGGCGGATAACATTTACCGGATTTTGCTGCGTGGACGTGCCGCTCAGAATATGGAGATCAACTTAAGCGAACTGACACGCCGCTATTGCATCAACGAAGTGATCGATAAGACAGAATGCGACTACGACATGGACGAGCTGCACGTGTCGAATCATGACAATCTGCTTGGCAGACTGATAGACGAACTGACAGACGATAAAAAAGGCGGCGATAAGGCGATTCGGGATAAGGCATTGCATTATTGTATGGAAGCCCTGCTTGGAGCAGGAGAGAAATAACGATGTATTTCAGTAAATTATTATTAAAAGATTTTGGAAAATTTCATAACCGCGAGATCAATTTGAAGCCGGGTGTGAATGTTGTGTATGGCACGCGAAATGCGGGCAAGAGTACGGTCGCGGATTTTGAATATGCAACGCTGTACGGTATCGGTACATTTCCAGAGACGGAGGACGATGATCTGGCGCATCATAAGCCGATGGATGGACACGGCTTTTCTGGAAAGGCATATGTGATAAAGGATGGAGACGAGTATCTGGTGGAGCGCAGCTTCCGCAAGCACAATATGACAACGCAGGTCTTAAATGTGAAGAATGGTCGTGTTGGCAAGCTCAAGCACAAGAACAGCTTGTATGAGTCGCTGACAGGTGTAGACAAAAAGACATATAGTGATGCACTCTATATTCGTCAGCAAAAAGATACAGAAAATGAAGCAGAAGAACTCAATACATTTGTTACCAATCTGGCAACCACCGGTTCTTCCAATCTGGATAAAAGACGGGCGCTGGCAATCCTGCGCGACCAGAAAAATGCACTGGATGTGACGGAGACGGAGCAGCAGATTGCAGAGCTGAAAGAAGAACTGAAACAATACGATGGTGACGAAGAAGCGCTGAAGGAAGTCCGTAAGAAGATTGCGGACAATGATGAGGAGTTTGCAATCGAGACGGCGAAGCGGAAACGCGAAGCCAGACGGTTAATTGATACAGAAAAAGGCACGAAGTATGAGGAAGACGATGAGTTAAACGAGCATCTGGATTCCTTGCAGGAAAACAGTGTGTTTCTGGATGCCGATTTGCTGAAGGATTATAAGGCACCGAAGAAGCTGACAGATCGTTGGTGGATGATTGCCTTGACGGGATTGCTAGTCATTGGCGTAATTGCCGCACTTGTATATATCCTTCCATTTGATGATGGTGTGCGACAGCTCTTTGTTGTGTGTACAGCATTGTTTGTAGTTATGACGATCGTGGACGGCTTGCACAGAAAAGGCGCGCTGGATGGAGAAAATCAGGCACCTTCGGAGGAAGAATTCAAGAAGATCGTCTATGAACTGGAACGTAAAAATGAGGCGTATGAGGATGTCGAGATCGACATGAGTTTCGCGCGGAAATATATGGATCTCAAGGAAGATCTGCGGGCAACGGAGGCAGAGATTCTGGAGCGAAAGAAGCAGAAAGCACAGCTGGAGGATGAAATCCGTGTGTGCGAAGGCAGAAAACAGGCAATTGAACGAGAGATTTATGCGACGACGCTTGCTATCAATACGATTCAGGAGCTTTCCAGAAGCTATGTAGAAGAGTGGAATTATATTATCAATGATCACATGATGGATATTATGCAGCGCGTGACAGGTGGATTGTATGAGGACGCGAAGATTGATGAAAAGCTTCGACTGGTGATTAAGAAAAATGGCGCATTTACGGATATTACACAGATTGATGCGACGGATTTACCATTGGTGCGGATGGCAGTGAGGGTAGGAATTGCAACACGGTTATGCAAAGAGCATATGCCAGTTGTGATCGACGGCTTGCCGCAGATGAACAATACGCAGATGCAGGGATTTTTTGCGAGTATAGAGGAGATTCCATCCGAGCAGATTTTGATTCTGACGGATGATAAACAGTTGGTGTCAAAAATAAAGGATACAAAGTCAACTTATGCTTTGACAAATCTGAGTTAGTGTGGTAGAGTATCACATGCAGCTGGGATTTCTATGCGAATAGAAAGATGGTTGTCATGCTACTGTGGCTCAGTTGGTAGAGCGATTCACTCGTAATGAATAGGTCGTCGGTTCGAATCCGATCAGTAGCTTGGAGATATGCGGGTTGACGATATGTCAGCCCGCTTTTTTCTTAGTGTAAGTTCTGCGAGCGGGAATGTATGAAATTGTATAGATTTATGCAGGATATGGATACAAAATGACGCATGCAGGTACATGATGAAGTTGGGACTGAATAAAATGAGTAAGAAAAGACAGAAAACGACAAATAAAAAAACAGCGCAGAATACGCAGAAAAAATCGGACACAAAGCCGGAAGTGAAACCGACGGATTCGAAGATGAAATCTGTAAAGAGACAGCCAAAACGAATCCGTGAAGCGCGATTTGACAAGCTGGATAATACTGCGAATCTCTTCCCGGTAATTGCCAGCCGCAAATCAAGCAATGTCTACCGGATCGCGGCAACACTGACCGAGGAGATCCAGCCAGAGAAATTGCAGCAGGCGCTCGACATGGTTCTTCCGTATTTTGACGTCATGCATGTGCGTATGAAGACTGGTGTATTCTGGTATTATTTCGAGGATAATCCGAACCCGGCGCCGCGTGTGATGCAGGAGGACATGGGACCTTGCCAGTATATCAATCCGCTGTTAAACCGGGAGTATCTGTTCCGGGTGTTATATTATGAACGAAGAATCAGCTTAGAAGTCTTTCATGCATTGACCGATGGCAATGGTGCGCTGATGTTCTTAAAAGAACTCGTGTACCAGTATCTGCGTCTGGTGCATCCGGAGATCGGCAAGGGCGACCGGATGGAATTGCATGAAGAGACGACTGTCGACCGGGAGGACAGCTATCTGAAGCATTATAAGCGTCCGGCGAAGAAGAGCTATAAGACGGAGAAGGCACTTGTGATCCGTGGGGAAATGTTCCCGCGGGAATATTTCGGAATCATGCACGGCTATCTGCATCTGCCGGATGTCAAGCGCGTGGCGAAGCAATACGGCGTGACTGTCAATCAGTATCTGCTCGGTGTATTTGCATGGTCGGTATATAAGGGCTATATGCACAGTATCCCACACCGGCGTCCGCTTGCGGTATGCGTGCCGGTAAATCTGCGTCCATATTATGGTTCTGCAACAACGAAGAATTTCTTCGCTGTCGTGTCGGCAATGTTCCGGGTGGAGCGGGAAGATTATACATTTGAAGAAGTGCTGGCACAGGTGGCAGAGAGCCTGAAAAGCCAGATCACGAAGGAACACCTAGAAGAGATCATGGCATACAATGTGTCAAACGAGAAGAACAAGGCATTGCGTGCAACGCCGCTCTTTATCAAGAATATTGCGATGAAGATCATCTATCAGATGTCTGCAAAGGCGAACTCCGGCTGTGTGACGAACCTTGGTCTGGTGAAGCTTGCAAGCCCGTACGACGCGTATGTGGAGTCGCTGTATGCGATCCTGTCCATGTCGAAGAACCAGAACTTGAAGGCGGCGGTTGTGTCCTATAAGGATACATTGGTGTTCACATTCAGCTCGGCAGTACGGGAAGTGGATGTACAGAAGGTGTTCTTCCGCAAGCTTGCAGAAGATGGAATTGATGTCTCGGTAGAGACGAATGGAGTGTATTATGAGTAAATGTAATCGCTGTAATATAAAAGTGAAGGATGACAGCCTGATCTGCCCACTTTGCAAGGGCGCGCTGTCGGAGACAGAGCATGTGCAGCCGGTCTATCCGGACATGTTCCCGAAGCAGCAGCGGATGCGTCTTGCAATCCGCATCGTGACGTTCTGCGTGGTTGTCGGTGTGGTCGTGCTTGGCATCGTAAATTATATGACCTATCATGGTGTTCGCTGGTCACTGGTAAGTCTTGCAGGAATTGCGTATCTTTACTTTACATTTACGTTTACTGCACAGCCATTGGCAGATGAACAGCAGAAAATCATATTTCAGGGAGTAATCAGTGCGGCACTTGTGCTTGCGGTCGATTTTTCTCTTGGCTATGAAGGCTGGTCCGTCAATATCGGAATTCCGGTTGTCGTGATTGCGACGAATATTACGATCTTCGTATTCATGATGGTGCGACGCCGTGACTGGCGAAGCTATATTATGCCGCAGCTCGAACTGACGCTGCTCGCAGCCGTTGAGTTGTTGTTAGTCAGCCTGGAAGTTGTCACATGGAAGCTTCTGACACTGGTTGCAGTATTTACCGTACTCGTCCAGCTCTTCGGAATCTTCATGATTGGCGGGCGAAGCACCACGCTCGAACTAAACCGCCGCTTCCGTGTGTAGTATCATTATCAAAAGAGAGGTATGTATGAAGGAGAACGACAAGACAAGTCACCGCGCAGAACTGATGCGTGATATCGTAGCCATGGTCAACCAGAACCCGGTTTTAAAGCAGGCATGGCAGAGAAAAAAGGAAAAATCTATTCAGAACACAGAATTTGAATACCCGGAGCACCTTTCCGTAGAACATATCGACATGGGACTGTTCAAGATGGAATATCTGACATGGAACGGATCAGAAAATCCATATGTGATATTGCAGCTTCATGGCGGCGGGTATATGTCCGGGCTGCAGGGACAGTACCGGAAGATGGCAGGACTTTACGCCGAGATCAGCAGCGGCGCGGCAGTGCTTTCCGTCGATTATCGGCTGGCACCGGAGCACCCGTTTCCGGCGGCATTAGAAGATGCAGTCGCTGCATACAAATGGCTGCGAGAGAAAGGCTATGAATCGGAGCGAATCATCGTAGTCGGAGATTCCGCAGGCGGTGGTCTGGCGATGACACTTTGTATGGAACTTCGCACAAACGGAGAACCGATGCCGGCAGGATTAGTGGCAATGTCGCCGTGGACCGATCTGGCAATCACCGGGGAATCTTACACGAAGAACCGGGAGATCGATCCGGTCTTTGGTGCAGATGGCGGTGGAGAGATGCTGCTGCACAGCCCGTATATCGGAGAAAATGATGCGAAGAATCCATTGATTTCGCCGATGTATGGAAGCTTTACCGGATTCCCACCGATGCTGATTCAGGTCGGGACACACGAGATGCTGTATGATGATGCGGTATCGGTTGCGAAGAAGGCGAAGGAACAGGGCGTACCGGTACGCTTTACGGTATACGAAGGCATGTTCCATGTATTTCAGATGAGCGGCACGGTGATACCGGAGTCAAAGCGCGCCTGGGAAGAGGTTGGTGCATTTATGCATAAAGTAATGGGACAGTGGTAAAAGTGTGGAGGTAGACAGCGTATGCGGATCGCACTGGCACAAACGAATATCCTATGGGAAGATAAACAGGCGAATCTCGTCCGGGCAGAGGAATTTGTGATAGCTGCGGGCGCGGAGATCATATTGTTCCCGGAGATGAGTCTGACGGGATTCTCGATGCATACTGATGTGACGGCAGAAATTTGTCAACCGGATGCTGAGATACAATCGCGTGCGCAAATGGATAGCCCTCCGGACATGACGAACCAACCAACAACCGGCTGGACGATTGAACAGATAAAAACACTTGCAAAGCGGCACCACAGGACAATCGGCATTGGCTGGGTGAAAAAGACAGAACCACTCTGTGAGAATCATTATTCGATTGTGACACCGGATGGCGGCGTTGCAATGGATTTTGCAAAGATCCATCCATTTTCCTATGGCGAGGAACATGAGCATTTCCAAGGAGGAACGACGCTTTGTACTGGAACACTTGGAGAGTTTTGGGCGGGACTTGGCATCTGCTATGATCTGCGTTTCCCAGAACAGTTCCGGGCGATGGTTCCGGAGGCTGAAATTTTTATCGTGCCTGCGAACTGGCCCGAATCACGTGTATCACATTGGAAAGCACTTCTTGCCGCACGCGCAATCGAGAATCAGTGTTATGTAGCAGGTGTGAACTGCTGCGGCGATATGGACGGACAGTATTATTCTGGCGATTCTGGTTTATATGCACCTGATGGCAGCCTGCTTGTGCCGACAAAGGAAATCCGACTTACGGATGCACTTTGTAAGGAAGAAAAACTGCTCGTATATGACATACAAAACGATGTGGCAAAGATCCGAAAGGCATTTCCGGTATTGCAGGATCGAAAAGAAATTTAACGTTCTTAATAAAATCTTAAATATATGAAATCTAGTATCTTAAAATTCATTTTGCGATAATACAGGTATCATAACAACAGGGATACCTGTATGGTCGGAGATTACCGATTGGGAAGAGGAGAACAATATGTATAACATTTTAGTCTGTGATGATGAGAAGGATATCGTGGAGGCACTTGGTATTTACCTGTCTGCAGAAGGGTACCAGGTGACGAAAGCGTACAACGGACAGGAAGCCTGTGAGAAGCTGAAAACCGAGGATGTGCAGCTTGTGCTGATGGATATCATGATGCCGGTGATGGACGGTATCACAGCGATGAACGAGATCCGTAAGACTTCCAATGTTCCGGTCATCCTGCTCACAGCGAAAAGTGAGGATACAGATAAGATCCTTGGACTTTCCGTCGGTGCGGACGACTATATTACCAAACCATTTAACCCGGTTGTTATGATCGCAAGAGTAAAGGCACAGCTGCGCCGTTACATGATGCTTGGCGGAAATGTCCCGAAGAAGCAGGAGACAGATGCGCTCGAGATCGGCGGGGTTTGTCTGGATGACAGGGCGAAGAAGGTTACGATTGATGGAGAACCTGTGAACCTGACTAAGACGGAATATGCAATCTTAAAATTCCTGATGGAACATCCGAATACGGTGTATGCACCGAAGGATATTTATCGTGCCGTCTGGGAGGATGCACCATTCGGACAGGAGGGCACTGTTGCGGTACATATTCGCCACTTGCGTGAGAAAATCGAGGCAGACCCTTCGGAACCGCGTTACATCAAAGTAGTCTGGGGCCAAGGGTATATGTTTGGGAAGGAATGATAAAATGGAGAAATTAAAGAAAAGTGCAGTGGCAAAGATGGTTGCTGCAATCCTGCTTTCGGTATCAATTCTTGCAACTGTAGTTTCCGGTGTTGTCGTGTCAATGGCACTTTCCTATGGAACTACCCGCAGGGTACAGGGAGAAGCCATCTACGACGAGTTTCTGAGCCGGATGGTAGATGATTCCGCAAGCCGGGCAAGGGATTATTATCAGGCATATCTGCAAGGTGAAGCAGAGGGACAGGAGAATCACACAGTCTGGTATTATAAGGATTATTTTGCAGAGGAAAACAGTAACTTCTTCTTCAAGATCGTGCCGGAGGATACAAAGAAATATCCAACACTTGAAAATTATGAGTCGAAGGATTATCAGTTCCATGAAGTGTTGTCACAGCAGACACAACTGCTTGAAGGATCAACCAGCTTCAGTTATAAATTATCGCTGCCGGATATTATTAAGTTCTGGAAAGAAAATTATGTACCGGATGAGTACAGCTATGACGACAGGGCTGCATATGAGGAAGATGCGGATGTTTTTTCTTCGGAATTACAGGTCCCAAGTACGATACAGGATATGTATTGGGATTGGAGCACTATTTCATTTGACGATCTTGGTATCAGTTATGACGATGACAGTTCGAATCCATATATTTATTTGGTGAATACGGATTTTGTTTATTATCTTTCCAATGATGAAGGATACACAAAAGCATTGGAGAGCGCGATTAAAAAATTAGGAGATGGCGATATCCAATACACGGACATTTCGTATAGAAACGATGGAACAGTCACACAGGAACTTGAGATTTCTACACCGGTTTCCTATACGATGTATGCGTATGTGAAATCAAACATGACAGCCAGAGATCTCTATGCGAATTCCATCGTGCTTCGCTATTGCAAGCCGATTGTGAATATGGCACCTTATGTACTTGCGATTTCGCTGATTATGATTCTTGTTATGGGTGGATTCTTAATTGCGGCGTCCGGACACAGGAAAGGACAGGAGACAATTACCTGCAATGCATTTGACCGGATACCATATGATATATTTCTGGGAGCTGCAATTGTACTTGTTGTTAGTGTAAATAATTTGCTTCTGTATTATAGCTATTCCACACGGGATGAAATCTTCCTTGCATCTATCTGTATGGCAGTTGTGGCGTTTTTGATTCCACCGTTTCTTATGACGACCGCGACACGACTGAAGGCTTCCGGCTGGGCAATGTTTGCAAACACATTGATCTGGCGGCTTTGTAAACTGCTTGTGCGGCTTGTGAAATGGGTGTTTGGCAAGCTTCGGGATTTATTCCGTTTCCTTGGAAGACATTTTAACCTCTATTGGAAATGGATTGGCGGATTGGCAGGAATCGCACTGCTCCGGTTTATTCTCGTGGCTGCAAGTGGTTCTGCCGGACTGGCAATCGTGCTGGATCTGGTATGCGCGGCTTTGCTTGCAGTATTCCTGATCCGCGTGATCGTGCAGATGTATCGGCTGAAGGATGGTGCGAAGAAGATTGCGGACGGCGAGACCGATTATAAGATCGACACGACACATATGCTGCCGGAATTTGCGGCACATGGCGAGACATTAAACTGTATTCAGGACAGCGTGCGCGTGGCAGTGGCAGAGCGGATGAAGAGCGAGCGGATGAAGACGGAGCTTATCACGAACGTTTCCCATGATATCAAGACACCGCTTACGTCTATTATCAATTACGTGGATATCCTCTCCAAGGAGGGCGATTTAAGTGACAAGGAAGCAGAATATCTGGGGGTGCTGCAGCGACAGTCTGCAAGGCTCAAGAAGCTGATCGAGGATCTGATCGAAGCGAGCAAGGCGTCTACGGGTAATCTGGAAGTGCATATGGAACCGACCGACGTGGAAATGCTTTTAGAACAGGCGCTCGGAGAATTCGAAGAGCGGCTTGCGGCATGTAAGCTGCAACCGGTAGTGACGAATTATCTGACGAAGAAATATGGTGCGCAGGCAGACTGCCATGTCATGGCAGATGGCAGACATCTGTGGCGCGTGTTCGACAATCTGATCGGAAATATCATCAAGTACGCCCAGCCAAACAGCCGGGTGTACATCGATATTGACGAGGCAGAACCGGGAGAGATCACAGTGACCTTCAAGAACATTTCGAAGGAACCACTCAACATCTCTGGCGATGAATTAAAGGAACGGTTTGTCCGTGGCGACCGTTCAAGAAATACAGAGGGCAATGGACTCGGACTATCCATTGCGCAGAGCCTGATGGAATTACAGAACGGCAAAGTGGAAATAATGATTGACGGAGACCTCTTCAAGGTTGTATTATTGTTAAAGACCGGAAACTGTAAAAATTAGGTGAATTTTGGGTAAAATCCAGCAGACCGGCTTATAAAATGTCAATAAAGAGAATAGGAGAAAAAGATGGATATTTTTGACGTTCTATCCATGGTTGGTGGTCTCGCATTGTTTCTGTACGGTATGCATATAATGGGAGACGCATTAGCGAAGATGTCAGGTGGTAAGCTGGAAAAGGTTCTCGAACGCCTTACCTCCAATAAGTGGTCTGCTGTGTTGCTTGGCGCAGGTGTAACGGCAGTCATCCAGTCATCCGGAGCGACGACGGTTATGGTCGTTGGTTTTGTTAACTCCGGTATCATGAAGCTCAATCAGGCAGTCGGTATTATCATGGGTGCGAATATCGGTACAACGGCAACCTCATGGCTGCTGTCACTGTCCGGTATTGATGGAGGAAGCTTCTTCCTTCAGATGCTGAAGCCGACCTCTTTTACGCCGATTCTGGCTGTGATTGGTGCGATTTTAGTTGTATTTTGCAAGAGTGAGAAGAAGCATAACATCGGAACAATCTTACTTGGTTTTGCGATTCTGATGTATGGTATGACCGCAATGAGTTCGGCAGTGGAACCACTCAAGGATGTTCCGCAGTTCACACAGATTCTGACGAAGTTTGAGAATCCGCTTCTCGGAGTTATTGCAGGTTTTGTATTGACGACGATTATGCAGTCTTCCTCTGTGTCCGTAGGTATTTTACAGGCACTTTGTTCCACGGGCGCTGTCTCCTATGCACTTGCTCTCCCTATCATTATGGGACAGAATATCGGCAGCTGTACGACTGCGATGATCTCAAGTGTGGGAGCAAGTAAGGATGCAAAACGCGCGGCAGCGGTTCATTTTTACTTTAATGTAATCGGAACGGTTGTATTCATGTTAGTATTTTATATCTCCAATGCATTTGTACATTATGCATTCCTGCCGCAGGCGGCAAATGAGGTAGGAATTGCAACGATCCATTCGATCTTTAATATTGCCGCAACGATTGTGCTGCTTCCGCTTTCCGGATTCCTGGAGTTTCTTGCTGTCAAGACCATCAAGGATGACGACGAGGAAGAGGATGAGCTTAGCAAGCATGACAAGGTACTGCAGCTTCTGGATCCGGTATTCTTAGAGAGACCTGGTTTTGCGATTATGCAGTGCCAGAAGGTGGCTTCTGCGATGGCAGAGCTCTCTATGAAATCCGTTGGCCGCGCAGTCGGATTGCTTACCGCATACGATGAGGAGATAGCGGAACGGATCCGCAAGGAAGAGGATACCGTCGACAAATACGAGGATCAGCTTGGCACGTATCTGCTCCGGCTCTCCACGAAAGATCTTTCGAAGGAAGATGGACACCGTCTGTCACTGATGCTTCATTCGCTGGGAGATATCGAGCGTATCTCGGATCTGGCTGTGAATATACTGCTGGCAGTGGAACAGATGCATAAGAAAGAACTGATCTTCTCGAAGAAGGCGATGGATGAGCTTGCTGTCTACAGCAAGGCACTCAAAGATATCCTGACGATGACAGTTAATGCATTTGAGCAAAATGACCGTTATAAAGCAGCGCTTGTACAGCCTTTGGAAGAGTTGATGGACGATATGAACAAAGAGCTCAAGAAACGTCATGTCAAGCGTCTTCGTAAAGGCAAATGTACGATTGAGCTTGGACTTAGTCTGTCAGATATCTCGGATACTTATGAGCGTATCTCTGATCACTGCTCGAATATTGCAACCTGTGTAATCCAGGTGGAGGATGATGAACTCGATGCACATGAGCACCGCAAAGAAGTGAAGGAGCAGGATGCGAAGTGGTACGACGAACAGTACCGTGCATATGAACAGAAGTATGCACTGCCATAACAGTTGATAATAATAGAAAGATATGCACGGATGTGCATGCCAGTCATCATGCGGATACATGGTGACGGATCATAACATGTTTTCGATAGACCTGCATTTTATCTGGCAGACAGATGAAATGCAGGAGCAGATAGTTGTAAATGACAATGGATTCTGCTATATTGGGAACATGTTATTTTTATACAGATTTTTGGATTTGTATAATACGCGGTAAGCGGGAATAACAAAATCAAAATCGGTAGACAGGAAAGAAGGAAGAGGTTATGAAGCTCGAATTAAAAGATATAAGAAAAAGCTTCGGGGAAAAAGAAATCCTGCATGGGGTCAGCTTCGCGGTGGAGAGCGGACGGGCACTCGGACTGCTTGGTCGAAATGGCGCAGGCAAGACGACGACGATCCGGATTATCATGGATGTATTCCATGCGAATTCCGGCGAGATTATGCTTGATGGAGAAATATTTCACCCGACGGCAAGCCAGGTTGGATATCTGCCGGAGGAACGGGGGCTTTACCCGAAGAAGAAAGTACGTGACCAGATGGTGTATCTTGCTATGCTCCGTGGCATGAATAAGAAACAGGCGAATGAGAGCACTGTAAAATGGCTGGATCGTCTTCATGTATCCGAATATATTGACCGGAATTTAGAGACATTATCAAAAGGAAACCAGCAGAAGGTACAGCTTGCGGCAACTCTGGTCGGTGAGCCACAACTGGTAATATTAGACGAGCCATTTTCCGGGTTAGATCCGGTCAATGCACAGGTGTTAAAGGACGTCATCCGGGAATTGATCCGTGAAGGCCGCATCGTTATTTTCTCCAGCCATCAGATGAGCTATGTGGAAGAATTCTGCGAGGATATCGCGATTATCAATCATGGCGACGTCGTATTAGCCGGACATCTTGATGATATCAAGGATACGTACGGATGTGGCAGAAAGACGATATCGGCGGATAATTACAGCCCGCAGGAACTGGCTGATATCTGCAGGGAGAAGCTGTCTTCTTATGCAGTTGTTGAGCGTGTGACTAAAAAGTACGTGGTGCTTGAACTGAAAACCCAGGCTGATATGTGGCAGATCCTTGATATTTGTAAACAGACAGGTGTTGAAATTCACCAGTTTGGAGCCTATGAGCCATCCTTGAATGATATCTTTATCTCTTGTGTCGGGGATGAAGAACCGGACACAGAAGCAGCAAAGGAGGCGGTATAACATGAAACAGTTTTTCACGATATTAAAGTTTGAGCTGGACAACTATTTTAAGAGCAAGTCATACGTGATATCTACAATCCTGATTGCTGTTTTGGCAGCGGGCATTATGTTCGTGCCGCGTGTCAAGGATGCAATTACGGGAGATAAGAAGGATTCTACCGTTCAGGACAGCGCTTCAAAGGAGGATTCTTCCGCAGAGGCGGATGCAGAGCATACATACGGGGTCTACGATCCGGAAGGAATATTGATCATTGACGTGGATGGCTCGGTATGGGGGTCTATGGAAACAGGAATAAATCTGGTCAGCTTTGACAGTGAGGATGCTTTGAAAAAAGCGGTTGAAGACGAAAAAGCGGCCGCCGGATTTGCGGTTCGTTCGCTGTCTGATTACGATTATTATGTATATAACAAGAGCATGGATAATTCCGATGCAGCTGTCTTTGACAGCTATCTTGGGATGCTTGTCAAGCTGGATTACTGTGAGAAGCATGATCTGGATCTGAATGAATTCATGGAGGCATCCTATAAGGAAATTACCCATGACGAGTATGTGCTTGGCAAGGACAGCACACAGAATTTCTGGTACTGCTATGTGCTTGTGATCCTGATATTTATGCTCATCATCATGTATGGCATGAGTATTGCGTCCTCTGTTACAAATGAGAAGAGCAACCGTTCCATCGAGATTCTGGTTACCAGTACCGATTCAACGGCGCTGTTGTTCGGCAAGGTATTTGCAGGTGCCGTGGCAACGGTATTTCAGGTCGGAATCATTGCTGTCTGTCTGCTTGGTTCGTACCAGTACAATAAAGATTTCTGGAGCATTGACCTTGGTATGTTCCTGGATATCCCAGCCAATGTATTGGTTGTATTTGCAGTATTCGGCATTGGCGGATTCCTCTTCTATGCGTTTATGTACGGCGCGCTTGGGGCGCTAGTATCGAAGATTGAGGACTTGAACAAGTCCGCCGGATCGGCCCAGATGATTATCATGATTGTATATTTTGTTGTGCTGCTTCAGCTTGACAAGGTGGACGGCGTACCGATGAAAGTCTGTTCCTTCCTGCCGTTTAGCTCTTACAGCGCCATGTTTGCGCGTGTGGCGATGGGACATGTGCAGACATGGGAGATCATCGTATCTGCGGTCATTCTGTATATTTCTGTTGCGCTTATGGGTGTGATCGGCGGTAAAATCTTCCGGAGTTCGACATTGCGTTACGGAAATCCAATCAAGCTTACAACAGCAATCAAAAACCTGCGTAAGAAGGATTCATAACGAATTCAGAAAAGGAAAATGGTTGCTAGATCCAGCCACCATCGAATTTCAATATTTCGCCGGTCATATAATCTGGCATTGCCAAAATATGAGAGATACAGGCGGCGGCTTCTTCGGGAGCCGCCATTTTTTCTGCCGGGATTTCCTCGCAGAGTGCCTTCTTCTCCTCGACGGACAGATGACCGTTCATGGTCGTGTCCACGGCACCGAAAGCAATCGCATTGACTGCGATATGACTTGGCGCAAGCTCCTTTGCAAGCGCCATCGTCAGACTGTTGATGGCACCCTTCGTTGCCGAATAGGCGACTTCGCAGGAGGCACCGACGAGTCCCCAGACCGAGGAGATGTTCAGGATACGTCCCCGCTGATTCCGTACCATATCCGGAATGACAGCATGACAGGTGTTGTAGACGGATGTCACATTGATGCGCAGGATGCGGTCGAATTCCTCCGGCGTCATGTCCTGAAAAAGCCCGACGAGCGAGATGCCTGCGTTGTTGACGAGTGTATCGACCGGATGGCCGGATGTGGCAAGTGACCGGACGCAATCTTCGACAAATGCAAAGTCAGACACATCTCCGGTAAATGGAATGCATTCGCAATTGGTAGTGGTGTGAATCTGATTCGCGACGGCATTTAATTTTCCGTCGGTATTCCGGCTCATAATGGCAACACAGTCGTATTCTTTTGCTAACTGATAGGCGGTGGCTTCGCCGATTCCGCGGGAAGCACCGGTAATAAGTGCTGTTTTCATAGGATTAAAACCTCCTTGGTTTGTTGGAATATCTATATCAGGATGCAACTTTTTCACAAAAAATCCATACTACGATTATGCTATAAATGGTTGAAAAAAACAACAACATTTGCTATACTTGAAAAATGTATTGAAAAAAAGACTAGAATGAGCGACGGTAGATACGAATAGAAAAAGATGGAAACAACGTATGACGTAGATAGGAGAAAATTATGAGTGGAAAAAAACAGCAGACGGCAGCAGGATTGTTCTTTTCAATGTTGCTTCGCGCAGCCGTTATTATATTAGGACTTGCCATTGTGGCATTTGGCGCATTTTTTGTAATGCAGGCATTAAAGGGGAACACAGCGAAGGATACGCCTGCGACAACCCTCGATGAGAATGCATTGACGGATTCTCAGGTGGATGATCTTCAGATCACACCATCCACAGAGGCTGAGACAACCGAAGCTGCACAGGAGGCTGAGACAGTCAGTGCAACGGATAGGAAGATCCTGGTGCTGAACAGTACCGATATTGCAGGACTTGCCGGACGCTGGTGTGATACGTTAAATGCAAATGGATATGCAAACACAAATGCATCGGATTACACAGAAGCACTCGCTGATACAAAGATTGTAGCAAGAGAAGATGGCGTGGGCAAAGAACTGGTACAGTATTTTGCAAATGCCAGCTATGAAGTTGGAACTGTGACAAGCAATGTGACAGAATCCACAGACGGTTACGATGTCGTGATTATCATTGGTGCATCCGACAGCAATCATTAAAAACGAATAAAAATGAAAGATGGACTCCATACTAGATGTTAGTATGGAGTCTTTTTTCGTGTGGAGGTTTGTGTGATGACTGCAAAACGATATGGCTTGATGACCGTGGGAGCATTTTTGATGGCATTCTCGGTTGTTGTATATTTTAACCCACTGGAGCTGGTGACCGGAGGTGTGACCGGACTGGCAATCCTGCTGGAGCATCTGTTTCATATCCATCTGTGGCTGGTCAATGCCGCGGTCAATATTCCATTGTTTTTCATAGGATATAAGGTGCTTGGAAAGCAGATATTTTACCGGACGGTCTATGCGACGGTTTGTCTGTCTGTGTTCCTTGGGCTGCTCCGTCCATTGCCGCTTCTCACCGGGGATGTACTGGTCGACGGACTGTGTGGCGGCGTAATCATGGGTGGTGGACTTGGCTTGATCTTCCTGCAAAATGCGTCCTCCGGCGGCGCAGATATGACAGCGCAGATCATTAACCGGCGCATCCCGCATGTATCGGTTCCAAAGCTGATGGCAATCGTTGACGGGATCATTATCCTGTTTGGAATTGGCGTGTTCGGACTGCGCAACGGAATCTATGCGCTGATCGTCCTGTTTGTCATGACGAAAGTATCTGATTTTGTGCTGGAGGGACCAAACCATGCCAAGCTTATGTATATCATATCAACCGAGGAAAAGGCACTCGCTGAATACATTACCGGGCAGTTGGGGCGCGGTGTCACGCGTGTGCCGGCACAGGGCGGATATACAGGATGTCCAAAGCAGATGCTGCTCTGTGCACTTAGTTCAAAGGAAATGGTAAATGTCAAGCGGAAAATTTATGAGCTGGATGACCGTGCCATCTGTTTTGTAGGGGATATTCGGGAGGCTTATGGTGAAGGTTTCACAAAATATAGCTAGTTAGGATTCGGTAAAGTTTGTGAAAAATCCACAAAAAAATCATGAAAAAAATTTTCATATACAAATTACACAATATTTTTCCGCCTTATTTGTTGAATAGTAATATGGCAACTTCGGGCTATTTGGTGTATCATACAAACATCATGAGTCAGATGATTATAGCTAAAATCTAAGGAGGAAAAATCAAAATGGCTAGTTTACAACTTAAGAATGTTTATAAAATTTATCCAAATGGCTTCAACGCTGTAAAGGACTTCAACTTGGATATTGAAGATAAAGAGTTCATCATCTTCGTTGGACCTTCAGGATGTGGTAAGTCAACAACACTTCGTATGATCGCAGGTCTTGAGGATATCAGTTCCGGTGAGCTTTGGATCGGTGACAAGATGGTTAACGATGTAGAGCCTAAGGACAGAGATATTGCGATGGTATTCCAGAACTACGCTTTGTATCCACATATGTCAGTTTATGATAACATGGCATTCGGTCTGAAGCTTAGAAAGGTACCAAAGGAGAAGATTGATAAGCAGGTACATGAGGCTGCTAAGATTCTTGATATCGAGCATCTGCTTGACAGAAAGCCAAAGGCTTTGTCAGGTGGTCAGAGACAGCGTGTGGCTATGGGACGTGCAATCGTTCGTGAGCCTAAGGTATTCCTTATGGACGAGCCTCTTTCAAACCTGGATGCTAAGCTCCGTGTTCAGATGCGTGTTGAGATCTCTAAGCTTCACCAGAGACTGCAGACAACTATCATTTACGTAACACATGACCAGACAGAGGCTATGACTCTTGGTACAAGAATCGTAGTTATGAAGGATGGTATCATCCAGCAGGTTGATACACCTCAGAATCTGTATGATAAGCCATGCAACCTCTTCGTAGCTGGATTCATGGGTATGCCACCTATGAACTTCATCGATTGTAAGGTTGTTAAGTCTGGAGCAGATGTATTACTTATGTTCGGTTCTCACTCAATCAAGGTTCCTGATGCTAAGGCTCAGAAGCTTATCAGCGGTGATTTCCTTGATAAGGAAGTTGTTCTTGGTATCCGTCCAGAGGATATTCATGATGAGCAGCTCTTCATCGAGTCTTCACCTGAGAGTGTTATCGATGCAAGAATCAATATTTACGAAATGCTTGGTGCTGAAGTATATCTGTACTTCACAATCGACCAGTTCGATATCACAGCAAGAGTAAATGCACGTACAACAGCAAGACCTGGTGATACAGTTCAGTTCGCATTCGACCTGAGCAAGATCCACATCTTCGATAAGGAGACAGAGGAGATCATCATCAACTAGTCAGGTGCTTGGTTCTAAAATTTGAACAAAGTGTGATTTTTCAGAGGAAATGCATAAAAATTATGCGTTTCCTCTTTTTTTTTTTACATTTTTCGTGTAGAATGTACTTTGTATGAGTATAGGCAATGTTGAATAATTGGAAAGTATTTGACATTGACAGAAGAATGTATAAATGTTACAATTTTGTTACAGAATTTTTAAAAATTCACAACGAAGAATAGGGGTGGACGAATGATTTCGAATCAGATACTGCAGGATACGGTTACCGGAATTAAATCAATTACACGTGTAGAACTCTGTGTGATGGATACCGAAGGTAAGATACTTGCGACAACTATGCGCGGAATGGAAGAATATGAGGATGAGGTTGTAAAATTCTCTGAATCAGCGGCGGACAGTCAGGTAATCCGTGGCTTCCAGTTTTTCAAGGTGTATGATGAGAATGAACTGGAATATGTCATACTGGCAAAAGGGGATGCCGAGGATGTCTATATGATTGGAAAGATGGCAACTTTCCAGATCCAGAATCTTCTGGTGGCATACAAGGAGCGTTTTGACAAGGACAACTTTATCAAGAACCTGTTGCTTGACAATCTGCTTCTGGTAGATATTTATAACCGTGCGAAGAAGCTGCACATTGAGGCAGATGTAAAACGTATCGTGTTTATTATCGAGACAAAGACGGAGAAGGATACCAACGCATTGGAGACAGTCAGAACGTTGTTCTCCAGCAAGACAAAGGATTTCATTACGGCAGTTGACGAGAAAAACATTATTCTGGTCAAGGAAGTAAAGCCGAGTGAGACTTACGAAGATATGCGCAAGACTGCAAAGGTAATTGTGGATATGCTGAATACAGAAGCCATGTCATCGGTCAATGTGGCATATGGTACGATCGTCAACGAAATCAAAGAAGTTTCCCGTTCTTATAAGGAAGCAAAGCTTGCACTGGATGTAGGAAAGATCTTTTATAGCGACAGAAAGATTATCGCATACAGCAATCTCGGAATCGGCCGACTGATCTATCAGTTGCCACTTCCACTTTGCAAGATGTTTATCAAGGAGATTTTTGATGGTAAATCACCAGACGAGTTCGACGAGGAGACATTGACAACAATCAACAAGTTCTTCGAGAACAGTCTGAATGTATCTGAGACATCCCGTCAGCTTTACATTCACCGTAATACTTTGGTTTACCGTCTGGATAAACTTCAGAAGAGTACCGGACTTGACCTCCGGGTATTCGAGGATGCCATTACCTTCAAGATTGCCCTTATGGTTGTGAAATATATGAAGTACATGGAGTCGTTAGAGTATTAAAAGACACGCTCAAAAGGAGATAATAAGATGTTAGAACTGAGTCATGTGAAAATGAGGTATCCGGCGAGTAAGACGTATGCCTTGAACGATGTAAGTTTGAAGATAGAAAAAGGCGAGTTTGTGTTTATCGTAGGTTCTTCCGGATCAGGTAAGACGACACTGATTAAGCTGCTGTTAAAAGAATTGGACCCGACCTCCGGTAAAATCAAGGTCGCAGACACAGATTACAGTAAATTGAAGAGAAAAAATATTCCTAAGATTCGACGTAAGATTGGTGTTGTATTTCAGAACTTCCGCTTACTCAAGGATCGCACGGTATATGAGAATGTTGCATTTGCACAGCGTGTCATTGAGACACCAAGCCGCTACATTCGTCGGCAGGTACCGGCGATGTTGACATTGGTCGGACTTGCGGATAAATATAAGTCATTTCCAAAGCAGTTGTCCGGTGGTGAGCAGCAGAGAGTCGCACTTGCGAGAGCGCTGGTAAATAAGCCGGAGATCCTGCTTGCGGATGAGCCAACCGGTAACTTGGATCCAAAAAATTCATGGGAAATTATGCGTCTTCTGGAGGATGTCAACAAGAAGGGAACAACGGTTGTTGTTGTAACGCATAACAAAGAGATCGTCAATATGATGAAGAAACGTGTAATCACGTTGAAGCATGGCGAAATAATCAGCGATGAGCAAAAAGGTGGGTATATTGATGAGGATTAGTTCATTCATGTATAGTATCAGACAGGGTATTAAAAATATTAAACGAAACCTTTTGTTCTCATTGGCATCCATCGGAACAATCGTTTCCTGTCTGTTCTTATTTGGTTTATTTTATTGTGTGATTGTGAATTTCCGTACAGCAATGACGGATCTGGAGAATACAGTTACGATTTCTGTATTCTTTGATGAAGGTGTAACAGATGAGAATATCACAATGATCGGTCAGCAGATTCGACTGCGTGATGAGGTCAATACGCTGGATTTCATTTCCGCAGATGAGGCATGGAAGCAGTATACAGAAGAGAAGTTTGATGATCCGCAGGCAGCGATTGATGCATTCCAGGGGGACAACCCATTGAAGAACAGTGCATCATATAAGATCACATTGAAGGATCTGTCAAATCAGGCAGAATTTGTACAGTACTTAAAGGGATTGACCGGTGTACGTAAGGTACTTAGCTCCGAGGTAACTGCAGACGGTGTGGCAGCACTGAACAGCGTTGTCAGCTATGCATCCATCGGAATTATTGTGATCCTGTTGCTCGTATCGATCTTCCTGATCAGTAATACGATTACAATCGGTATTACTGTGCGTAAGGAAGAAATTGGTATTATGAAGCTGATTGGTGCGACAAACTTCTTCGTACGTGCGCCATTCATTGTAGAGGGTGTTGTGATCGGACTTGTGGGATCATTGATTCCATTGATCTTGATCTACTATATGTATGATACAGTGGTTCAGTACATCATTGGCCGGTTCTCCGTTGTACAGAGCTTATTTGCATTTGTACCGGCAAAGGAGATATTTTCAGTTCTGATTCCATTATCTGCGGGTATTGGTATCGGACTTGGTTTGATTGGTAGTTTATTGACAACACGGAAACATTTGAAAGTTTAGGAGGGAAGCATATGAAGTGTAAAAAGCTTGTGAGAGCAATCATTGCATTTGCTGTGGCTGGAAGCATGAGTATGACGGTAAATGCGACGAGTATTTCGGACCTGAAGGATCAGAAAGATCAGAAGGAAAGCAAGAAGGAAGAAGCAGAAGCTGTTCTCGCCCAGTTGGAGAAAGAACAGAATTCGATTCTGGATGCGATTGCAGAACTGGATGCGCAGGTAACGGAATATACAAATGAAATTACGGATCTGGAGGCGCAGCAGACTCAGCTCGAAGCAGATATTGAGACGAAGCAGACCGAGCTTACGGCTGCACAGGAGAAGGAACAGGAACAGTATGAGGCGATGAAAGAGCGAATCAAATACTCATACGAAAATGGTAATCCATCGTATCTGGATGTACTTTTCTCAACCTCCGATATCTCGGATATCGTAAATCAGGCAGAATATGCAGATCAGATTTATTCTTACGATAAGAATATGTTTGATGATCTGGTAGAGACACGACAGACGATCGCAGATACAAAGGCCGGTCTGGAAAAAGATCTGAAGGATGTTGAGGATATCAAACTGGAAGTGGAAGACAACAAGGCTGCTGTCGAGGTTATGATCGAGGGTAAGCAGGTACAGGTAGCAAACTACGAATCATCCATCGGTGATTACGAGGCAACGATTGCAGAGCTGGAGCAGGATATCGAGGCAACCAATCAGGCAATCGCAGCCGCAGAGGAAGCATATAGACAGCAGCAGGCAGCCGCAGCGGCCGCGGCAGCAGCTGCAGGAAGCACAACAACGGCACCGACAGATGTAAATATCACATATACAGGTGGAAGCCTGCAGTGGCCAGTATCAACTGGAGGAACGGTTACTTCCAGATTTGGACCGAGAGAGAGTCCTGGAGGTATTGGTTCGAGATATCATCAGGGATTGGATATTGGATGTCCGACAGGAACACCGATTGTAGCATGCGAGGCTGGAACGGTAATTGCGGCGTCTTACTCAAGCTCGATGGGTAATTATGTAACGGTTGCACACAGTTCGTCTATGTCAACTACATATATGCATAATTCAAGCTTGTGTGTCAGCGTGGGACAGACGGTATCGCGTGGACAGGTCATTGCGCTTGCTGGAAGTACCGGAAATTCGACAGGTCCACATTGTCATCTTGGATTAAGAATCAATGGCAGCTATGTTGATCCATGGCCGTATTTACAATAAGATGAAAGCGCAAGGTTAAAGGAGAGTAAAAGTAGACGTGAAAAAGAACATGAAAAAACTATGGGCTTTGGCGTTGGCAACCGCGTTATCTGTTGCATGTATCGGTTGTGGAAATCAGACAGAGTCAAAGAAGAATACACGGGAATCCATTGATGTACAGACGGATTCGGATGCAACACAGGCAGATACGTCAGAACCAGTAGTTGCATCGGATCTGTGGCAGGACAGTTCAGTTGCAAAGAAGGTCGATGAGATCAATTCCCTGATTGACAAGTATTATTATTTCGATGTTGACCGGGATAAGCAGGAAGAAGCGTTGTATGACGGAATCATGGATGGTCTGGATGATCCGTACTCTGTCTATTATACAAAGGAAGAGTATGCAGAACTGCAGGAAGATACTTCGGGTGAATATGTAGGTATCGGTGCAGTTGTGACGATGAATTCCGATATGCGTGTCGAAATCGTACGTCCGATCAAGAACAGCCCGGCTGAGCAGGCTGGACTGAAGGCAGGCGATATTTTAGTTCAGGTAGATGACACGGAGATTACCGATCAGGAGCTTTCTGTGGTAGTAGATATGATCCGTGGCGAAGAAGGAACGAAGGCACATCTGAAGATTTACCGTCAGGGCGAATCCGATTATCTGGAGTTTGATGTAGAGCGTCGTACGGTGGAGAATTACACGGTAGAAAGCGAGATGCTGGATGATCAGGTTGGTTATATCGCAGTTACACAGTTCAACGACAATACAGCACAGGAATTTGAAGATGCTATCGATGAGGTGCAGGCAAATGGTGCCAAGGCAGCAATTATTGATCTGCGTGATAATCCGGGTGGACTTCTGACAGCCGTTGTTGATATGTGCGATTATATCATGGACGACGGTGTCATCGTATCCACGAAGGACCGTGATGGAAATGTGCTTGGTGAGTACAAAGATACGGGAAAGCACAGCGTAGATATTCCATTGGTTGTACTTGTAAATGGCAACAGTGCCAGTGCATCTGAGATTTTCTCCGGAGCAATGCAGGATTCAGGTAAGGCGAAGCTGGTTGGTACAACGACATTTGGTAAGGGTATCGTTCAGTCAGTCATACCGCTTTCTGATGGAACTGCTGTGAAGCTTACGGTTGCAAAGTATTTTACACCAAATGGAAATGACATTCATAAGAAGGGCATCACGCCAGATTATGAAGTAGAACTTCCAGACGGACAGACATCGGCTGTCAATATTGACCGTGCAGATGATACACAGTTACAAAAAGCGCAGGAAGTTATTGCAGAGATGCTAAATAATTAGTATAATAAGCAGGGGTTTTATCGAAAGATAGGGCTCTTGCTTATTTTCTTATAAATATAATAAGAGGATGAGTAATTATATACAATCGTGGTTACAACACATGATATAATGAGGCACGCTGATGCGTGCGCAGGTCATCACGTTATTGCATGGTGGCAAGAAATACAATAAATCAGAGAAGAAGGGAGACGCACATGAATAAGGAAATGATTATCGTGCTTGATTTTGGTGGTCAGTACAACCAGTTGATTGCACGTCGTGTCCGTGAATGTAATGTGTATGCAGAGGTACATCCGTACACCTTGTCACTCGACAAGATCAAGGAAATGAATCCAAAGGGAATCATTTTTACGGGTGGTCCGAATAGTGTGTATGGCGAGGAGTCACCACGCTATCAGAAGGAAATATTTGATTTGGGAATTCCGATTCTCGGAATCTGCTATGGCTCGCAGTTGATGGCATATATGCTTGGAGGTACCGTGGAAACTGCGCCAGTCAGTGAGTATGGCAGAACCGAAGTGGATGTAGATAACAGCAGTGCTATCTTCCAGGGCGTAAAGCCACAGACAATCTGCTGGATGAGTCACACAGATTATATTTCAAAGGCACCAGAGGGGTTTAAGGTTGTTGCAAAGACACCAGTTTGCCCAGTTGCAGCGATGGAGTGCCCGGAGCGCAAGCTGTATGCGACACAGTTCCATCCAGAGGTTATGCATACTGAAGAAGGACAGAAGATGCTGTCAAACTTCGTGTATAATGTATGTGGATGCTCCGGCGACTGGAAGATGGATTCGTTCGTTGAGACAACCATCCGCGAGATCCGCGAGAAGGTTGGAGACGGTAAGGTATTATGTGCCTTGTCTGGTGGCGTAGATTCATCCGTAGCTGCTGTTCTTCTCTCAAAAGCTGTAGGAAAGCAGCTTACCTGTGTCTTCGTTGACCACGGCTTACTTCGTAAGAATGAGGGCGATGAGGTTGAGGCAGTATTTGGTCCGGACGGCCCATATGAGTTGAACTTTATCCGTGTCAATGCACAGGAGCGTTATTATAAGAAATTAGCCGGCGTTACAGAGCCAGAGGCAAAGCGTAAGATCATCGGCGAGGAGTTCATCCGTGTATTCGAGGAAGAAGCGAAGAAGATCGGCGCGGTTGACTTCTTAGTACAGGGAACGATTTACCCAGACGTGATCGAGTCCGGACTTGGAAAGTCCGCAGTGATCAAGAGCCACCACAATGTAGGCGGACTTCCGGATCATGTTGATTTCAAGGAGATCATCGAGCCACTCCGCCTGCTTTTCAAGGATGAAGTAAGAAAAGCCGGATTGGAGCTTGGTATCCCGGAATATCTGGTATACCGTCAGCCATTCCCGGGACCGGGACTTGGTATCCGTATCATTGGCGAAGTAACTGCAGACAAGGTACGTATCGTACAGGATGCAGATTACATCTACCGCGAAGAGATTGCCAAGGCAGGACTTGCCCAAAACCTTGGACAGTATTTCGCAGCACTGACCAACATGCGCAGTGTCGGTGTTATGGGCGATGAGCGTACCTATGATTATGCAATCGCGCTCCGTGCAGTCAACACCAGCGACTTTATGACCGCTGATTGCTCCGAGATTCCATTCGAAGTATTGCAGAAGGTTATGACGAGAATTATAAATGAGGTGAAGGGTGTCAACCGCGTTATGTATGATCTGACGAGTAAACCGCCTGGAACGATTGAGTTTGAATAATACACAAGAGCCAAGAAACGTTGAATTTACGGCGTTCTTGGCTCATTTTTTGTTGCGTGACAATAGAATGACAATAATTTTGAAAATTATTTATTATATTGCAAAAAATCAAATATGTTCATTTGTTGATTAACATTATTTGTTGTTTGCTTATAAGTTGGATAGACTATTTCTAGAAATTCGTCTTTCCCTTTTAATGCATCTTTCAATAATCCTTGTCTGTGCAGAGAAACATAAATTGCTGCAGCTTCTGCCTGACAATTAATCGACTTTTGTGGATTGAATTCAATGTCAGTAAAGGCGTCATAACATAGTACTTTTTCAGATAAGTCATTATGTAGATGTAAGGTGTTAATATAAAGCCAGTTATAAAAATAAGTTTTGGGTTCAGTGCTGAAGGTTTTTCCGTCTATTTGAAAAGCAATCAATTTACCACTATTTTTTAATCTGTCATCTTTTTTTGCTTGGCGTGAAGATACAAATAAAAGATCTTTGTATGGACCGCCATGCTCAAAAACTTTGCTTGATTGAAAAGCTGATTCTACAGAAAAAGTTTTGTCTGATTTAGTAGTAATCATTAAATTAAATGCACTTAACTTTACTCCCAATTCTAATTCCGATTTGCTTGAGATTTCAAGTATTTTAGCCGCTTTATTATTATTTAAATAAGCTTGATGTAAACTGTTAATACTCTTCTTTTTCTGCTGTTCCGAAAAGCCACTAAAGAATTGAAATTCTACATTTTCTTTAATAAAAAGTTGTTGCTTATCAGATACAACAAATACAGGTCTAATAGCCATAAATTTTCACCTCCTACCAAAAATTCCAATCAGAGCGATAACTAAACACTCGGCTATGTACTTTTGCAGTAATATTATTAGGAATTATATGCTTAAATGCATATAAAGTTTCATAATCCTGAAAATAGATGCAATCAATGTATTTTATGGGGATAGCACCAAAAACAAGTATTTCAGCTTGGGGATTAGTTGGATACCAGTCCTTTATTTTTGTTTCTTCCCGTTTAGGATAACCAGAACGATTATTGTATAAATCAAAAAAGGCATCTACATTCATACGAGATTGAAGAGAAGTAGTATATATGTTTGCGTCACCTGCATTGGTCCAGCAATAGGCACATTTAAAATCAAATAAAATCTGTATATTAAGTTTAAGAACTATCCATTTCGAATTAGGCTCGGCTTTTCTTAAACTATAAAACATTTTATAGTTAGGAAATTCTAGTGATAAACAATTTGCGTCAGTGCAGTTGTCATAACGCCATGCATCATTGAAGTGGCTGACTATATTGCTGTTTTCAATAGTATCACGTGGTAATAGTCCATAAGTAAGGATATTCGCAAGATTCTCGATTTTTGTGAAATGATATAAAGTATCAATTTGTCTCTCACATAAAAATTTGTTTAGGCGGTCATAGTCATTTGGATAAGTAAGATAATCTTCAGGAGAATATAGAATTTCAAACTGAGGATTTGTGGTAAACTGTGCGCCATTAATACTATGATCTGAAGAATCAAATGCACCTACTGGATACTCGGATCCATAAATACCAAAGGAAATCATGTTGCCACAGACTTCACATCCGATAGTATCCTCTATAGAGTAATCAATTTCTTCTCCCATCCCATTACTACCATGCTCGTAGTAACTTATAGATGGTTCATAATAATCTTTACTTATTGTAAATACGTGATTGCATCTTGAACATTGTATATGAATGTCGTTGGCTAATACCATCATAATATCATTCCTCCTTTGTGGGATGCTTTGTATAGCACTAAAGGGTTTAGTGTTGCATTGCACTCTATTTACTCCTTCTTCGGTTTTCTTTTCCTCTTCCCATAAGAGAAATCCGGAAACAAGTCTTTTAATGCTTCTGCAACTTCTTCATTTTCAATTATCTCTTGAACCATCAATTGTTCATCGTCATCTAAATTAAGAGATACGGAATAAGATTTATCACTATCAATAGGATTTGCTGGGAAGCGGATTTCCTTCTTGTAATAATCACTTTCAGTTATCTCTCCGTCCTCTAATTTATCTCTTAATCTTGCCCAGTACTCAACCATTTTTTTGAATGAATCTAAATCCTCCTGCGGACGAGGTCCAGCACTTGGAAGTCGTTCTTCAAACTTTAATACTACTTCACCATCCTTTATGGTAGGTCGCAATCCGTATGCCCATTCCATGTCAAATAACACATGGAGTGCACTGAAGATGTTTGCTACATCCGGATCTGACAGTGCAAAGAAGCTGACATTAAGATGGTTTGCAATATTAAGCAAAGTTGCCTCGTCTGGATAACGGTTTCCTAATTCGTAGTTTCGGATTGTGGACTCATTTAGTCCGCATCGCTCAGCCAATTCCTTTTGGGTAAGTTCGGCTGCGATTCGGAAGTTTCTGATTAAAACGCCTACTCGGCTGGTAAATTTATCGCCCATTACAAAAGCTCCTTCTTTTCAAACTATATACAGTATAACACTAACAGTGCAAAAATGAAATGTTTTTTAATGAATGATATTGACAGTACAGAAATGAACTGCTAATATAATAAACACAGCGCAACCGTTCGAAAATGAACTGAATAATAAAAATGCAACGGAGAGGAGGAAACAGCTTATGACGAGCAAACGATTTATTACAGCAAAAGATGTAGTAGAAGAGCTGGGAGTATCGTCATCATATGCTTATAAGCTGATACGAAAATTGAATGCGGAGCGTGAGGCAGACGGTTTTGTGACAATCAAGGGACGAGTCAGCAGACAGTATTTTGATGAACGAATCTATGGAACAACAGATAAGAAAGAGGTGGTTTGATGGCGGTTATTAAAAACCAAAAGACCGGAATGTGGGAGGTCAGGACTTATTATAAGGACTGGACCGGCACACGAAGGCAAAAAACCAAGAGGGGCTTCGCTAAGAAGAGCGAGGCTCAGGAATGGGAACGTGCTTTTAAGCTGAAGGATGAAATGAATATCAATATGAAATTCAAAGATTTCGCGGAATTGTACCTTTCGGATATTCAGCCAAGAATTAAGTACAACTCGTTTCTGACGAAAAAGCACATTATTGAAACAAAGATTTTGCCATACTTTGGACACAGAAAGTTGAATGAGATTCGTCCGGCGGATGTGATTCAATGGCAGAATGAGATTATGAAACTCAAGAAGGACAACGGAGAAGCGTATTCTCCGACGTATTTAAAAACCATACACAATCAGTTGAGTGCCATCTTAAATCATGCAGTTAATATGTATGATTTGAAGGATAATGTGGCTCGAAAAGCCGGTTCTATGGGGAAGGAAGAGTCGAAGGAGATTATGTTTTGGACGCAGGAGGAGTACCAGGCATTTATTGAGCAGGTGGCGGACAAGCCAATCTCATATTATGCATTTGAAATTCTATATTGGACAGGAATTCGTGAAGGAGAACTGTTGGCACTGACACCAGCCGATTTTGATTTTGTGAAGAAAACACTTCGCATTAATAAATCATATCAAAGACTGGAGGGTAAGGATGTAATTACAGATCCGAAGACACCGAAGAGTAATCGAGTGATTGTTATGCCGGATTTTCTTGCTGTTGAGATTGAAGATTTTATCAGTAGATTGGATGGCATTAGAAGTGATGATAGGATTTTCACCATTTCAAAGAGTTATTTGCATCACGAGATGGACAGAGGCGCAAAGCTGGCAGGCGTTAAGAGAATCAAGATTCATGGACTCAGGCATTCACACATTTCACTGCTGATTCATATGGGATATTCGGCACTTGCAATTGCCGAAAGAGTAGGACATGAGGCAGTGGATATCACTTATCATTATGCACATTTATTTCCAACGGTACAGTCAGATATGGCTGTGCATCTGGATTCAGAAAGGGAGGAACTTATTAATGTCAGAAAAAAATAGAGATGCAAAAAACAGATGGAGAACAGTGACAGTGGCATTTCGCTTGTCACCGGAAGAAAATGAGGAACTTACAAACCGCGTAAAGATGTGTGGGTGCAGGACAAGACAAGAGTATATCATACAAAGCATTCTGCATCAGAAAGTTGTGGCTACAGGCAATCCGCTAATGCTGGTATCATTTCGGCAGAATCTTCAGCACATTGAAGCAGAACTGGAACGGTTACAAAAAGCAGATAATATGGATTCGGAGCTGCTAACACCAATCAGAACTATGATGGAGATATTGGAAGCGTTTCGCGAAACGCCTCGTACTCTGGCAGGTATGGAGAGGCTGACAGTTAGTGATGAAGATTAAAAATGTGTTGAATATCGAAAGGAAGCGATTGCCATGGGACAGCAAACATTATTTGAAAAAATAGGAGTTCAGTATGAAGAAAGAGACGGATTGTGTTATCCGTTAATTACATTAGATATTAAGGAAGATGGTACAAATGTTGGAAAATACGGACGCATGTGGATGCAATATTTGAAGTCAGAATATCCACAGAGGTATCGAAGCTTGCTAAGATTCGGAGAACTGAAACAAAAGGTAGCAGAGGTAAATGAAGTGGCTTATGAATTGCTTGAGGATATTGAAACAGAATGGCTGCAAAAGCATAAGCCGAAGAATAAAAATTCTTTTACAGAAATGTATAGGCTGAGAATGGAAGCAAGGCTGATAGCGGAGGAGGTTGTATTACATGATGTGGTGAACTGTTTTCACTAGATGCAAAGGATGGCATGATACATAGCTCATTTATTCCTGCCAGAATCGTCAGAGGTTAAGAAACTTAGGAATGACCTGATAAAGCAGGGTGATGGGGATTATTATCTAAAGGAAGAGGTTATCCGGTTAAGGTATGAAAACCAGAATCTGAAAAAAGAAAACAAGGGGCTGCAGGAGAAACTGGATAAGGCGTATGAATTTATGAAAAAGTTTGTGATTGAAGGAAAGTCAATGCTTGATAAGTTTCTGGAGTGGATTGGCGAGAAGGTTAGAGAGGGGAGAGGAAGGTGATACAAAATTAATAGAATCGTTAAGATTTTGTAGTGGAGAAAACCTAGTATTTGTGGTAGAATTATCTTGAGTTTTTGTATACTTTTTTCTAATAGCTGCAAGGACTACACAGAAAAATTGGATGCCTGAGTACAGATTATTGGACTTATTAATATGATATAATTTATATGGCTAAATCTTATGACTTGGGTGGATAGGAGAAGGTATGCGGACAATGTTGTTAAGCTTTAAACCTGAATGGTATAACAGGATTAAAGAAGGAAGCAAGATTTTTGAATATAGAAGAACATTTCCAGATGAAGAAATATTGGCATATATGTATGTGAGTAGTCCAATGAAAATGATAGTGGGAAAGATTCATTTGGGACGAAAAATATACATCAACACTTGGAAAGAGGAATACAAGGAAGATGAACAGGTATGTGAAAGGATAGATGATTTCCTTACAAGACACACATATGCCATGCCTATCTTATCTTTTCAGATGACCAAGGAAATAGACTTGGAAACACTTCGGAAGTTTAATCGGAATTTTATATGTCCTCAAATGTATTATTATCTGGAAAACTATCCTGAATTGTTTGAGTTTATTAAGAAAAATGCAACAGACATTGGAAAGCCACAAGTTAATTCATTTGAAAACATAGGAAAAGAAGAGATATGTAGAAAACAATACTAGGAGGTCTTGTTATGGGAAATTTTGGTGATGCAGAAAGAAGAATATTAGCATTTATGGCTGAAGGAACGGAGTTCGTGTTCCAAGAGAAGAATTATAAAATAATTCTTTCGGGAAAACCAACATGCCATAAAGGCGAACCTAAGACAGATATTTATATTTTAGCAGAATCAGCATCTGACAAGGTGGAAATAAAAATATCATATAAAAAAGAAAATGCTGATTTTATTGAGAATAAGATGAGTGCAGATAGAGCAGAGCAATTGTTCGGCGAGAACTGGGTAAATATTATTGAGCAATCGACAATGGCTATAAGCGATAGATTTGAAGAAAGAATGCTCATATATAAGAATAAGTTTAAGAGAACTGAAAATGGTGCTATCACTTTGGGATGGAAGTTTGAACTTTTAAACAAGAATAGTGGAGATTTATCAGGTAAAATGCTACTTACAGAAGAACAGGTAATTGATGTGTATGCAGGTAGTAATTTGGCAGATGATAAACGAAATGCTATGGTGTCAGGACAGGTTATTGAGAATAGCGGAATAGCCAATTACATATTGATGGATGAAAATGTAAATTCGGCACAAGATGTAATTGATAAAATGGTTCCGATTAAAGAGTATGTGAAGATGCACCCTGATATTTACTTTGCATGTAAGGCATTGAATTATCGTACATTTGCAGGAAAATGGGATGGAGACAGACCGCTTTCGGTTCAAGTGTATTGGAATGCTGAAGACAATAAACTTATTCCAGAATTGGTGTATGATCAACCGTTAACTGTTAAGGGAAATGAAGTGGCGAACAGATTGCTGCATTATATGAAAAAGCTAAACATTAAAACAACAGACGACATTGATGATGACAATGCTGGGACAGATAGAATAATTTAGAGGTGAAACCATGGCTGTTATTTTAGAAGAAAGAGGGCGTGGCAAATTTAAGCCAGCTCCAGATTATAAAGTGGATGAAGTCAAGGAACTTTTGAATGCTAAAATCGAAGAAGAAAGACAAGCGTTTGCTGATTGCAGTGAAGAAATAGAGTTTGATAAACTCAACTATGATCCGAATAAATGGAACTTGCTGTCATTGTTTTCGGGATGTGGCGGTCTTGATTTAGGATTTGAATTAGCTGGATTAAAAGCCGTTATGGGCGAAGAAGTTATGGAAGCTGCATTTGCTGATAAAAAGATTTTTGATGAAAACATTAATGATAATGTGTTTAATACGATTTATGTAAACGATATATTTGATGAGGCAAGAGAAACCTATGCACAGAATGCGGGTAAATATATATATATGGACAAGAGCGATATAAGAAAGATAAAGGAGTTTCCTAAGGCAGATATTGTATTAGGAGGTTTCCCTTGTCCGGGTTTTTCTGAGGCTGGACCGAGATTGGTTGATGATAAGAGAAACTTTTTATATTTGCATTTTATTCGTTGTTTGATGCAGAGCAAACCGAAAATTTTTGTGGCTGAGAATGTAAAAGGAATGATGACTCTTGGCAAGGGCGAGGTTTTTAAACAGATTGTTCAGGATTTTGCAGCAGCAGGGTATACGATATATCACAAGCTTTTAAATTCGGCAGAATATGGTGTGCCACAGATAAGAGAACGAGTGATTTTGGTTGGTGTCAGAAATGATATAGACTTTGAATATGTACATCCAGAACCTACACATGGGTATGGGGTTGAAGGCTTAAAAGAAGTAGTAACACTTCGTGATGCGATTGGTGATTTGGAAGATAATCCGGGAGATTATTTTACAGGCTCATATTCGACTATATTTATGTCACGTAACCGAAAGAAACTTTGGTCACAACCAAGTTTTACGATTCAGGCATCTGGAAGACAGGCACCTATCCATCCTGCAGGAGAGCCTATGGTACATGTAGGTAAGGACAAATATATCTTTAGCGATGGTGAAGAAAACAATAGAAGGCTGTCAGTTAAAGAGATTGCCAGAATACAGACATTCCCTGATTGGTATGATTTTAGCAGGGGAACAAGTAATAGAAACGATAATGCAAAACTGGATTTGGTTTATAAGCAGATAGGGAATGCAGTGCCGGTAAGATTGGCATTGGCTGTGGCTGAACCGATTGCGAAGTTTGCAAAGAAACAGTTGGAGAAAGAAAAAGAAGATGAATATGTTGTTGTTCGTAATGTGGGTGAGCAGAAAAGAATGATGGCATAAAGTTTTGATATTGTCAGAATGGATAATGTATATGGAGAGAGAAAATATTATTGAGGACAAAGTTTCATTTAGATATTATTTAGAACATAACCATGATTTTGTTGAAAGTACAAAGAATTATGGTTGTGTGCATAATGGTGTAAATTATGGAGCGGGTATGATTGCGGTTGAAATGAATATTTTGAATATATATCAGAATAATACACAAGTAATTGCAAATAAAAAGTTTCATAACGGGACATTGAATTTTAAGGGGATGCTGGCTCAATTTGTTCAGTATTGTGCAAATATTGATGAAGTTTTTGAACGAATGCTGGCATACAGGACGGATAGACAATTTAAGGTATATTCCGAAAAAGAGTATCTAGAAGAAAAAAAATATTTAGAGAAACACTCAAATAATAGTAAATCAGATGTATTTAGAGATTTGACATTTGAAAAGGAAAATGAAAATTATCACATGTCAGTTAATGTGAATATATGTCGACAAATGGATTACTGCTGTGAAATAGTTCCGGAAAATGAAATGGATAATTGGTTTTTTCAACTAAAGTTGTTTCCAGTATATGAAGATAAAAATGAAAAAGAATATATTAGCAGAAGCAAAAAAATAAGTACGTTGTCGGAAGAAGAATTGTTAAAAAAATACGAAAAAGAGAAAAGTAAAAAATCGTCAAAACAGATGGGAACAAAATCTTCACCATATAAAAGAAGCGAAGTTGTTTCGGAACTTGCAAAGAGAAGAGCGCACGGCATATGTGAGCTTTCTGATATGAATGGTAATTATCATAAGGCTCCATTTGATGTAGATGGTACACCATATTTAGAGTCGCACCATGTGGAGTGGCTCTCACATGGTGGAGAAGATGTATTGGAAAATGTTGTGGCATTATGTCCAAATTGTCATAAAAAAATACATATTTTAAATGAAATGGTGGATAATCAGAAATTACTTAATAGATTGAAATTATATGCAAATAAAATGAATGAAACAAGTAAGAAAGATGCTGAATAAAATAGATGGCTTAGAGGTGTAGGATGTTTACGGAGAAAAATACATTGAATTTCATAGATTTATTTTCAGGCGCGGGAGGACTATCGGAAGGTTTTTTTAATCATTCATTTAATCCGATTGCACATGTAGAAATGAATACATATGCATCCGAAACCTTGAAAACTCGTTCGTGTTACTATTATCTGAAGAAGACAAAGCAACTAGATGTTTATCGTGACTATTTAAAAGGGACGATTACAAAAGAAGAATTATATGATTATGTCCCAGAAGAAGTTATTCATACGGTGATTAATTCTGAAATATCTGATAAGACATATAAAAATATTTTTCATGAGATAGATGCAATCATGGAAGAAAATGGAGTGACACATGTTGATGTGATTATTGGAGGACCACCTTGCCAAGCATATTCGTTAGTTGGCAGAGCTTCAGATCCAAATGGAATGGAAAACGATCCCAGAAATGATTTGTATATACAATACGCAAGATTCTTGAATAAATATAAACCTAAAATGTTTGTGTTTGAAAATGTTCCAGGAATGTTGACTGCCAAAAAGGGAGTAATCTGGAAACGTATACAACAGCGTCTTAGAACGGTAGGATATGATATTGAATATCGAGAAGTATATGCAAATGATTTTGGCGTATTACAAAGAAGAAAACGAATAATAATAATTGGGTGGAGAAAAGATTTAGATCTTTATTATCCGGAGTTTAGGCATGTTGAATATAATGCAACAGTAAATGATATTTTGAATGATTTAGCACCATTGACTCCTGGTGAAACCAATAATGAATATAATGGAGAGATAAACGATTATTTGGAATTAACAGGAATAAGAAAACAAAATGATATATTAACAGATCATCAGACTAGACGAGTAAGAGAAGTAGATAGAGATATATATCGAATTGCTATTGAAATGTGGAATGATAATCATAAAAGAATGAGTTACAATGATTTGCCACAAGAACTTCAATTTCATCGTAATAATACATCGTTTTTGGATAGATATAAAGTTGTTGAGGGGGATATGCCTTATGCACATACTATGCTAGCACATATTTCAAAAGATGGGCATTATTATATTCATCCGGATGCAGAACAATGTAGATCATTATCTGTTAGAGAGGCAGCTAGAATACAGTCATTTCCAGATGACTTTTATTTTGAAGGACCGAGAACGGCAAAGTTCGTTCAAATTGGAAATGCGGTACCTCCGCTGATGGCAAATGCAATTGCAGAGGCAATAAAAGAAGAATTGAATAGATTGGAGGAAGAAGATGAGTCAACATAATATAAATGAAATTGAAGAACGACTTAATAAGCTTCAGGAAGAGAAGGAAGCATTATTAAAACAAGCAGCAGAGATTCAAGGTGAATACCTAAGTACATATGAAATTAGACCAGCTGGACGACATGTATTAACAATAGGAGAAGAATTAATTCAAGATGAATATGCCGCAATTGTTGAATTAGTAAAAAATTGCTATGATGCGGATTCGCCTGATGCAACGATAGTATTCAAAAAGATATATGAGTCCAATTGTTTGGAAATTAGGATTGAAGATAATGGAGTTGGAATGACACCAGAAGATGTAATTAACAAGTGGTTGGTTCCTTCTACGGCATATAAGCATAATAAAAGGACAAGTGAACATGGTAGAATTATGCAAGGACGAAAAGGAATTGGACGATATGCGGCGAGTATTCTTGGAAATGATTTTGAAATGATCACAACGGATAAAAATGGTGTTCAAACAACTCTTTCCTTAGATTGGAATAAATTGGCAGATGTGGAGTATTTGGATCAAATAAAGATTCCTATAAATACAAGAAAGACGGATAGCACATCAGGTACAAAACTAATTATTCATTCACAATTAAGTGAGAATGATTACTGGGATGAGGATGCAATAAGAAAATTAAGATTTGAACTAAAAAAATTGATTCCACCTAAACAAGAAGATAATGATCAATTCCATATAATTCTTAGTTTTGAGGATTTTTATTTAGAGAAATCTGATAACATATCGGAAGAAATCAAACCATATCCTATTCTTGATTTATATGATTATAGAATTAGTGGGAAGATTGGGCGCGACGGTAGAGGAAACATTACATATGAGAATAAGAAAATAAAAAATGGGGCAAAAGAGATTATTCCTGTTAATTATGGCGAGACAGGATGTGGAGCACTAAATATTGACATAAGAGTATATGACAGAGATAAGGATGCTATAGAACAGTTAATATCGAGAGGGTTGAAAGACGAACACGATAATTATGTTAATAAGTTACAAGCACGCCAATTACTAAATGATGTCAATGGAATAGGTGTATACAGGAATGGATTTAGAATACGTCCGTTAGGTGACCCTGATTTTGATTGGCTAAAATTAAACGAACAGAGGGTTCAGCGTCCATCATTTAAAATAGGTAGTAATCAAGTGGTTGGATATGTTCATATTCAATCGGAAGAATTATCAGGACTTGAAGAAAAAAGTGCAAGAGATGGATTAAAGAATAATGAGGCATATAGAGCACTTGTTAATATAACACAAAAAATTATTCTAGAATTAGAACAAAGGCGTTATATTTTCAGAAAAAAGATGGAAATTTCTAGACCATCAAAGAAAATAGAAAATCAGTTAAATGGATTATATGATTATGAACCGCTTAAGCAATCTATTTCGGTCGCTTTAAAACATTCAGGAATGAATAAAACGACGATTGAGGAAGTAAATAAAATTATTGACAAAGAACAAAATAAGAAAAACGAAGCAATTGAAGAAATCAAAAAAGCTGTTGCAGTTTATCAAGGACAGGCAACATTAGGAAAAATAGTAAATATTATTTTGCACGAGGGCAGACGTCCTTTAAATTACTTTAAAAATCAAATACCTAATTTAATATTTTTTGGAAATGAGTTTATGATAAACAGAAATGAAGATGATTACAATGAGATTGTAAAACTTACAAATGGGATAGCTGATAATTCAGAGTTATTTGTTAAGCTGTTTGGAAGACTGGATCCTTTGGCGGCCAAGAAAAGAGATACAAAGGCTAAATTTAACTTATCAGAAGAAATAAAAAATGCTATTGATGTTTTTTCTCATGAAATAGCTCAGAGTGGAATTAGACTGGAGTTCAAATGCGATAGTCAAATTGAATATACGGGATGGAAACAAGATATATACACCATTATCGTAAATATCATTGATAATAGTATTTTTTGGGTTAATGAGTCGGCATCAGCAGATAAAAAAATAAGTATAATAGTTAAGAAAAAAGAAAATGGTTTCAATGTAGATGTTAGGGACTCTGGACCAGGAATAAGTGAAGAATTACTTGAGAGTGGAGTGATTTTTGAACCAGAGTTTTCAACTAAACCTGAAGGAACCGGATTGGGGCTTGCAATAGCAGGTGAGGCGGCGAATAGGAATAAATTAATATTAACGGCAATTCAGGAAGATGAAGGTGCTCATTTTATTTTATGTACGGAGGAATAAGATTAATGTACAAATTTTTACTTGTAGAGGATTCATTATCGGATGTTGAAGCGTTTCAAACAACTATAAAAAGAATGAATAGAGGAAATGGACAGACTATTTATGAATTAGTAATTGCAGAATCTGTTGATAAAGCTATGGAAATGATAGACAGTACATATAATGGAGCAATTATTGATATAAATCTAGGAGAGCATAGTGGAAATGAAGTGATTCATATGATAACAGAAAAATTAAGAGTACCTATTGCTATATTTACAGGAACTCCAGATACAAGTGCGGATTCATTAGGAATTCCTATTTACAAAAAAGGTGAGGCTAACCAAGAGGAAATTGTTACCGAATTATGTGAGATTTCTGACACCGGATTATTTTCTGTAATAAGTGGGGTGGGGATTATTGAAGAAGCAATGACTAAGATTTTTTGGAATAATCTGTATCCACAAATAAATATTTGGAAATTAAAGAAAAGCCAAGGAGTTGATACTGAAAAAGTTTTATTGAGATATGTGGTTTCCCATATCCAAGAATTAATTGATACAGAAGTTCCGGCATACGAAACAGAGGAAATGTATATTAAACCACCTGTTACAAATGAAATTAGAACAGGAGGAATTTATACATCGAAAAGAGACTCAATGTCATGTATTGTTCTATCGCCACCATGTGATCTTGCAATACGTGCGGATGGAAAGCCTAAAACCGATAGAATTTTGGTGTGTGAGATAGATGATAATGATTCTGTAGTAAGTATAATTACAAGTGGAATTGAGAAAAAAGATAAAAAGATAAAAGCTATAGAAAAAGCTTTAAAAAATAATTATTCAGATTATTATCATTGGTTACCACGCAATGATATTTATCAAGGTGGGTATATTAATTTTAGAAAAGTAATTACATATTCACCGGAGGACTTTGCTAAGGAGTTCGAAAAATCTGAGGTAAAAGTACAAGAGTTTTTTGTTAAAAGTATTCTCAATAGATTTTCGGCATATTATGCAAGGCAAGGACAACCAGATTTTAAATTCAAGGATGAATCAGAGCATATATTTGAAAATGCTGTTTGTTTAGAAGGAAAATCTAGTAATTAGTGACAATAAAATGACAATACAATCATCAAAAAATCCACGCAATAGGTAGAATTCAGACAAAACTGCTGGATTTTATCCACAAAACCCAACCATAAACACCTCAAAACAACTTTACAATTAAGAGTTTGAATAGTACACAGAGAGCCGGGAAGCCGCTTAAACAGCGGACTTTCCGGCTCTTAGTGTGTGGTGTGATACCTTTTTGATACCCGTATTATGAATTGGTAAATTTTTTCCTAAAAGCGGGATGAATATCAAAAATGGACTTTTGATAATTAATTGTATCATCTTCGTAGTACATTCGATATTTTACCCTTTTTCCGGGTTCATGAATAACTTTCCTTAAAAAGCCAATTTGATAAAGGAATGAGACCGCTTCTTTGGCTGAATAGTTTTGATTTGTAATAGCATCACACAATTTTTCGGTTTCATCTATTTTGTCAATATGTGTTATGAGTGAAGGACAGTCCCAATCCCATTTTTTACGAACACCAACAAATGACAAAATACATTTATCGATATTTTTACATGTTTTTGAGTATTCACCTACAAGGTCTATTAATTTCCAGTTTGAATATTGTAGTTCTGCAGGTGCAACCGCATTTTCTTCTACAGGTAAATATATCTTTTTGCTAAACTCAAGAATTAGTCGACAAAATTGAAGCAATTCACGCGGACGTTGAAAAGTTCGTGCAATTATGTAATTATTAAGATAGTTCGCTTTCCCATTATAATAAATGTTTAGAGGATAGAACATATTCCAATATTTATTAATATCTCTAAAACAGGTCGGCATTGGTTCTCCCAAATAGTATGCTATTCTAGCTGCGACAAGTTGCTTTAGGCTAAAGAAATTGTTGTCATCCCAAGATATAGTTGTTATTTCGCTTTTAGAATCAAATAGATCACTGCCTTTTGAAATAACTTCAAATATATCCGTTCTTAAAAACGCAACAATTTTAAGATTAGTATACTCTCTTTTTAACTGACGAATTGCGAAGAATAATCCTCTTAGCCAGGCGTTCATATTATCGTTGTTTTTCCACGGTTCATCTAAATTATCTATGACTATTGAAAAGGTGTTATTTTTTATTAAATGAGTTAGCTCCGCTTTGATTTTTTCTTTATCTTGTAAGGATAAGGATGTAAGACTTGAAAAATCCAATTCAACTTCGCCAAATGAACTTTGTAGCTTGCCACCTTTAAATACATTAAAAATTGCAGTAGCAAAACGTTTCCAAGAACTATCACTTAATACACCGTCTTGAACCAATTTAGCTTTAAGTGAGTCATCAAAATATTCAATATATGGAATTGAAGAATATATTATTTCATTAAGAATAAAGTTTTTCCACGCTAATGAATACTTAAAATCATCATTAAGAGGTTCAGAAAAATTATGTGAGTTTAGCCAATTCTCAATGTATACAAAATCTTCTCCATCAAATGAAATTTTTACTGGTATGGTATTATCACTTTCCTGTGCTTCTTTTGCAAGTATTGAGAATAATGCACTTTTTCCGGCACCTTTGCGTCCTAATACTAGTTCTTTATCTCCGCGCTTGATTTCCTCATATTGTCTTGTTTTAATGAAATAGTGTTGCAAATTTTCATCTTCTTGTGATCGGTCTTTTCCAAAAAGTTTTGTTAAATTGAGAGAATCTCGTTTAATCATTATTATATACCTCACTACGTATTATTGGATTTTCCACTGATAACTGCTATTTTTCTTGTCATGTCCCTTTTCATCAACGCTGCTGCTGGAAGCAGGCCAGTTGATTTTCCATTCAAAATATTCGTCCTCTGAAATTTCTCCGCTTTTTAGCTGTTTTTTTCGCAGACACCATTCACGCAAAAATTCATTTACCAGACCATAATCAATCCACATACCGACAGGGGCATGAGCAGGCCATTCGTCACTATCATTGTACAGAACAGACTTATCATCAGAAGCGTTGCATTTGCCGGGATTGCGGACAAGTTGGAACAGATGAAAGGCATTGCGATTATCTTCATCAAGCCAGAAAAAAGTCTGCATAATATCCTCTGCGCAGCCAGGGGCTTCTGTAATGAAATTGATATAGTTGACATTCAAAATCTTGGCAATTTCCATCAGTGAATCTTTTTTGGGAACACGATAGCCGGATTCGTATTGTGCCACACGAACGTCAGCATTGCGTTCCTCATATCCTAGTTTCAACCCCAATTCCCGTTGCGTTAATCCCCGAAATGTGCGGATTCTTTTTATTCGTTCTCCTAACGTCATAGTCGGTATCCTTTCTGAAAATTATAGATAATATGTCATAATCCATTCCTCTTTATTTTCGCTTACAATTTTAAAGCCGATTTTTCGATACATTTCAGCCGCATAATTAGCCTTTTGAACGGAAAGCGAAACACGTTTATAACCATGTGTTTTCAACAAAGACAGCATTTCTTTCATCATATCGGTTCCTATCCCCTGTCCTCTGTATTCTTTATACAGAGAGATTGCAAGGGAAGGAGTTTCGTCATCAATATGTCCGTAATCATTCATGATACGTACCCAAACAGCACCAACGATTTTTTTCTCAATTTCTGCGACTAATGCAAAGTCATCTTTTGATGTTCCGAAACGCTCAATATAAATCTGCAATTCGGGAGAAGCAATAATATCTCTCGGTGGCGGCTTTATACCGTCTGGAATAAAAATAGCTTCATATAGAAAATCACTCAACAGCGGATATTCCGGCACTGTCATTTTTCGTATCGTATATTCCATAAATCTCTCCTTATAAAATGGATCTCCCGTTTTTTACATTGTAGCACACCTAAAATAATACAGCAACAAAAACTTATCAGAAATGCTAAATTTAATAAAAAAGATAAACTTAACAAAAAAGCTATTGATAATAACGAAAATGTTAAGTATACTGAGAATACAAAACTCAACAAAAAAGTTAAAATAAAAAAGGAGGACGTGTATTTGAAAAATGATTTATTTGTAACAGCCGGAGAAGTAGCGTAGGACTTAGGCGTTTCTAAACCATTTGCTTATAAGTTGGTGCGGCAGATGAACGAAGAACTGGAAGAGAAAGGGTTTATTACAATTGCCGGACGGGTAAGCAGAAAATACTATGAAGAAAAGTTTTATGGTATGGCGCAGGCGAATTGAAAGGAGTGAGATTATGGCGGCGTACAAAGACGAACAGCGTGGGACATGGTATGTATCTTTTCATTATTACGACTGGACTGGTAAGAACTGCCGGAAAGTCAAGAGAGGGTTTACGACCAAACGGGAAGCAACAGAGTGGGAGCGGCATTTCCGTATGAAAGAAGCGGCAGAGCTGGATATGACTTTTGAGGATTTTGTAAAAGCCTATACAAGAGACATGAAACCGAAGCTGAAACACAATACTTGGCTGACAAAAGAGCATATTTTGCGGACAAAGTTGCTTCCCTATTTTAAAAACAAGAAAATGCGTGATATTCGTCCGAAAGATATTATCCAGTGGCAGAATGAGCAGATTTCTTATCGCGATGAAAAAGGAAAACCCTATGCTCCGACTTATTTGAAAACTCTGCAATCAGAATTGAGCGCATTGTTTAATCATGCGGTACGGTTCTACGAACTGAAAAGCAATCCTGTTGTAAAAGCGGGGCCGCTTGGAAAGGGGAAAGCGGAGGAAATGCTTTTCTGGACGAAAGAAGAATATCTGAAATTTATCGAAGCGGTAAAGGACAAACCATATTCCTATCATGCGTTTCAGATATTGTACTGGTGCGGCTTACGGGTAGGCGAATTGTTAGCTCTCACACCGCAGGATATTGATTTTGACAACAAAGTCATTCGGATAACAAAATCCTACCAGCGGTTAGAGGGCAAAGATGTGATTACAGACCCAAAGACACCGAAAAGTAAACGGAATGTGAGTATGCCGGATTTCTTGTGTGAAGAATTGAAAGATTATATCGGCAGGTTGTATGGGATTTTCCCACTGACCGTATTTTTCATCTGACGAAAAGTTTCTTGCATCATGAAATGACGAGAGGAGCGGAGAAAGCGGGAGTAAGACGCATTAGAATTCATGATTTACGCCATTCTCATGTATCGCTGCTTATTAGTATGGGATTCTCGGCAGTATCAATCGGAAACAGAGTGGGGCATGAAAGTGTAGATATTACTTATCGCTATGCTCATATGTTTCTGACAGAGCAGACACAAATGGAAAAATTGTTGAATGAAGAATTTAAGGAGGGCGCAGAGGAATGAGTGGTACGCACAAATATCCAACAATCAGCTTCCGTATCTCTCCCAGAGAACGAGAAGAAATTGAAGCAAAGATTTTCGCAAGCGGCATGAAGAAAAAAGATTATTTTGTCCGCTCCTGCATTTATAACCGGGTGTGTGTGGTAGGCAAGAAAGAAACAGTTTATCAGATTGTGGAACGGTTGCAGGAAATGGAAAAGCGTCTGGTGGAACTGGCAGAGCAAGTTGATAGCAAAGAGCCGGGGATTACTTCCGAAGAAATCAGAGATTTGCAGGAAGCCTATGAACATATGCTGAAAGCAGTTCTCTGGATGTTGGATGGAGCGAGGTATTTATGGTAGGGCGAAGAAAAAAGCCCTGACAGCGGCAACTGTTAGGGCTGTGATAACTGGAAAATCTCTGTTATCAATAATCACAATTCAAGTATAGCAGAGGTTTCTTCCAGTGACAACGAAATTTTCAGAAATGGAGGGCATTATGGAGAAAACCAGAACAGAATTACAGATGATTAAAATGTCGGAGATACAGTCGCAGGAGGTAGCGTGGCTGTGGTATCCGTTTATCCCCTACGGGAAGCTGACGATTGTGCAGGGCGATCCGGGGGACGGAAAGACAACGCTGGTGCTGAATATAGCGGCGAAGTTGTCAAGGGGAGAGGGCATAGACAGTGAAATGAAGTTGACGGAGCCGTTGACTGTGATTTATCAGAGTGCGGAGGACGGGCTTGCCGATACGGTAAAGCCCCGTCTGGAAGTAGCAGGAGCAGACTGTGAAAATATTTCTGTCATTGATGAGAGTATAAAATCACTTTCCATGATAGATGAACGTCTGGAAGAAGCGGTCATAAGGACAAAGGCGAAGCTGCTGATTTTAGACCCGATACAGGCGTATCTCGGCGGAGGCATGGATATGAACCGGGCAAACGAAGCAAGGGATATGACAAAGAAGCTGGCGGCTCTGGCAGAGAAATATCAATGCGCCATTGTGCTTGTAGGGCACATGAACAAAGCGGCAGGAAATAAGGCGGCATACCGGGGTATGGGTTTCATTGATTTCTTTGCGGTGGCAAGAAGCGTTCTGCTGGTCGGCAGGGTGGAGGGAGAAGCAAACATAAGGGCGGTAGTCCAGATAAAAAATAATCTGGCGGCGTTTGGACACCCGAAAGCCTTTGAACTTTCGGAGGACGGTTTTCACTGGCTCGGAGATTATGAAATTACCGCAGATGAAGTATTAGGCGGTATCGCTCCGAAATCGAATAAGCTGGAACAGGCGAAGCGTTTGCTCCGGGAATTAGCAGAAACAAAAAACGCCATACAGAGCAATGAGATTTTCAAACTTGCAGAGGAACAGAGCATATCCAGACGGACACTTGAAAATGCGAAAAAGGAAATGGGTATCAGAGCAAAACGGATAAACAATTCATGGTATTGGAAACTGGATAAAATCAGACCGGAATAAGGCAACAGCGCAACAATGCAGAGTATATAGAATTTGTGGGCTTGGCGTCTGCAAGGTTGCAAAAGATATAGACCTTGCGTTGTTGCGGTCTTGAAAAGGAGGGCGAATATGATACAACAGCCGGAATGGGGAACCCGGAACGTGAACAGATATTTTTACGAGAGCGAAGCCCGGAGGATTGCCGCACTCAATGAAATATTCGGGGATATAGAATTGACTGCGGCAGAAATGCGGACGCTGGTATGGCTGTGTGGGTGGGAGGAGTGTACAGTGGAAAACGTACTTTCAGCTATCCGAAAAGCTATGGCGGCGGAAGCAAAGAAGCGGGAAAAGCCCTCGGCAGAGCGCAAAGGCAGCTTTTGATGGACGGAACGGCTGTCAAAAGTGCTTTTGCGTTACTTTCGACGAAAGTAATAAAGCCTATGCGCCGTATCCGGCGCTAATTACCCAGACAGGAAGAAAGGATATTGATTGAAGTGAACAATCAGCTTTATGACAGGGAAAGGCTCTGTCAACCATAACAGCAGAAAATTCCATGCAAAGAATACTGACCCGGAGCGGAGTTATCTGAACGTGGAATATTGTAACGAAAATGTTAAGGACGTATATCACGAATTATTTGATGAAGCACTCGCCCGGTACAATAAGAAACAAACCAGAAGTGACCGTCGGATTGACGATTATTATGAGAAAATCCGTTCCGGTAAGCAGGAAAAGCCATTCCATGAAATTATTCTGCAAATTGGGGATAAGGACAACATGGGAGCGAAAACGAAAAACGGACAGCTTGCCGCCAAAGTGCTGGATAAATATATGCAGGACTTCCAGCGGCGAAATCCTACGTTGAGGGTATTCAGCTCCTATCTTCACATGGACGAAGCAACGCCTCACTTGCATATAGATTTTGTACCGTATACAACAGGAAGCAAGCGAGGACTTGATACAAGAGTATCATTGAAACAGGCGTTATCTGCTCTTGGATTTAAAGGCGGTACAAGACGGGAAACGGAATTAAATCAGTGGGTGGCTTATGAGAAAGAACAACTCGCCACTGTCATGCTGGAACAGGGGATTGAGTGGGATAAGAAAGGCACACATGAAAAGCATTTGTCTGTTCTGGATTTTGAGAAAAAGGAGCGGGCAAAGGAAGTTGCGGAACTGGAGCAATCTATTTCTGATGGGAAAGAGCGATTATCAAATATTCAGATTCAGCAGAGGAAAGCAGAGAAGGAAACAGAACAGATACGACAGGAGGGTGAAGCAATCCGGCAGGAAGTATCCGAACTTTCGGAAACAAGCAATTTGTTGAAGGAGCAGGCGGCAACGCTGGCAGAGGACAAGGAAAAGCTACTGTCTGATAATGAGAAATTGGAGAAGCAACAAAAGAAATTGCAACAGGAAATTGAGAAAATGGTTCAGTCTAAAGCGGTCATGGAACGAAACATACACGCTTATGATGAGGACGAGAAGTGGCAGTTGCCGGAACCGGCGGTGCTGATGTCTGCAAAGGTTTATAGGGATAAAAAGGCTGTGCCGTTTGTGGAGAAACTGAAAGAAATGATAAAAACACTGACAATTAAATGTTTCCTGCTTGCGGAACAGGGAAAGAAGCTGAAAGATAAAGTTACCCGGCAGGAGCAGCAGATTAGCCGTCTGACAGATAAGGTCATGGAGCAGAACGATACCATTGACCGATTGCAAGAGAAAATGGTGGATTTGGGGCGTTTAGAGCGTTATTTTGGTAGAGAACAGGTACAGTCGATAGTTGAGCAATCTAAGGTTCTGGAACGGGAAGAAAAGGAAAATAAGCGCCCAAAACGTGTGTTTGAAACAAGCAGATAGGAGGAAATGATAGAGTGACAGATATGGAGAAAAAAGTTATGGTTCGGCTATGTGCGAAAATCCTTTCGGAGACAGATTTGTATGATACGGATACGGAAGTATGCAATCTGATTAACTGGATATGTGTATCGGAGCAGATAAAATCAAACAATAATGAGATACGAAGTCTGACCGGGGAATATAAGCGGATAGAGCCTGATTGCCGGGAGGGAGTGCGGGCGCAGTTGGAGCGCATGAAGTCACTTTGTAAAGAACGTGACAGTTTGCATGAGAAACAGACCGATTTGAGAGGACAGAAGCATAAAATTGAGAGAGCATTGGAACGGTAGGAATTTGGATCATGGAGGTGGCTGTGTCTCTTTTTTCTTATAGTAAAATTGCTAATAGTATGCTAAAATCAAAGTGCAAAGATAAAAACACAACGTAAGGGATAACATCTCTTATAGAGTCGGTAGGTAGTCCGGCCGCACCGCTTTGGTGTAAGTAGCCCTCCCTCCTTGGGTCGTCCGTTCTTTGTTCAGTACAATCATTTAAGGAGGAATTGTCATGGACAAAGTATCGGGCAGATTGACAGTATTTTTTGAGGAACCATTCTGGATAGGTGTTTTTGAACGTATATCGGAGGGAAAGCTATCTGTATGTAAGGTTACGTTTGTAGCGGAACCGAAAGACTACGAGATATATGAATTTGTTCTGAAAAATTACTATCGACTGAAATTTAGTCCGGCTGTGGCAACTGATGTAAAGGAAACTGGTCGAAATCCGAAACGGGTACAGCGAGAAGTGCGAAAACAGGTACAGAATACCGGTATAGGCACAAAATCGCAGAAGGCTTTGAAATTACAGCAGGAGCAGTTAAAAACTGAACGCAAGACGGTGAGCCGGGAACAAAGGGAAGCAGAGAAGCAGCGGCAGTTTGAACTGAAACAGCAGAAAAGGAAAGAAAAGCATAGGGGCAGGTAATATCTGCCCTGATTTCCTTAAATTAATTGTGAATTGCTTTGCCTTGGTTGGGAAAGATGGCTCTTTGATTAAGTGTTTTAGAAGATGTTGAGGATATAAAAGAGGATAATTATGGCAAGAAAAAAGATTAAAGAAGTTGAGGCATCAACGAAAACTTCACAAATCATAGAGATAAAAGAAAATTTTGCTTATAGATTTGGATATGAAATGCCAAAAGAGAGTCTAAAGGCATTTAAAAACAGAACTTTATCGGCTCTTGCAAGTGTTATAGGAAATGATAGATATGATATAAATTATTATTCAAGAGCAATTTTTGATTTGGTTGCCTACCCATTTGTCGATAAGATAGAGCTGTCTTTTGTTAATTCTGATTTAAATGCAGTGTTAAAAGCAATAGATATTGAAAAAAGCAAACATAATATGTATATGTGGTTACAGATTTTAGAATTGGTTGCCAATAGTTGTTATTCATCTGATGATAATAGTAAACAGATTTGGTTTGCTAGTGATATTGCAACTGCTTTAAAGTTATCAGGAGTTAATGCAGTTATGTGTGATACGGCATCAGGGTATAAATTTTATCCTGCAAGTGAAAGATTTCTGGATGAAAAATTAGTTATTGACGTTTTAAATTGGTTAAATAAGTATGACAAAGCGAAAGACCAATTTGAAAAGGCTTTGCAGCTGATACTTAAAGGACAAAATAACAGACAAGTAGTTGATTGTCTGAGGTTGTCCTTAGAATTGTTTTTGAAACAATATTTGAATAATAGCAAGTCTTTAGAGAATCAGCATGATATATTAGGGAAAAAATTATTAGAAAAGAACATTTCTGTTGAAGTGAGAAATATGTTTATTAAACTATTAGATTATTATGAGAAATACAATAATGAGCATGCAAAACATGATGATTCTATTAACGAAGAAGAATTAGATTTTTTGATATATTTAACTGGAAATTTTTTGAGACTTCTTGTAAAGATAAAATAAGGGAAAATATCTGATGTTGACGATCATACCGCCAGAGAAATCGGACCGAAAGCGATAAAAATAATGGATATGTTGAAACGTGGGATTCGATACAGTCGGATGTTATAGTGATATCGGAGGAGCTGAAGAGCGTAGACGGTCTTTCGCTGGTGTAATTATTACATGGTGCTAGCACCATGTAGATAAGGCGGTAAAGGAGAAATGTTCGTGATACCCGTATGATACCTGTTTGGTCGGAAACTATGGATAGGGCGTGAAATTTGGATATTATGAATATTAAAATCCACAAAAAGCAATCAAATATTTAACAATTATGTTATGTGTGCAGGGAGTTATAAAGTGTACCCTTTGTCAAGGACACTATGACTTTTCCTTTTCAGATTTCTATTTTATATTTGTTTGTTGCGTAGTGGCATCAAAGTGATGCCTCTGATTGATTGTTTTCACCTTTTGCTTTAGGGTTTAACAGTGGATAAATTCCTGTTGTCAGATATTGATAATATTCAACAGGTGACAACCTTGCTAAGTCCCATTGATAACGTTCTGTATTATAATATTCTGTCCAATCCCTAACTGCGTTTAATATCTCCTCATAGCTGTAGCACTCTGATAGATCTAATTCATCTTTCATATGACCAAAGAATGATTCCTGAGGAGCATTGTCCCAACAGTTTGCTCTACGTGACATAGACTGTCTCAGTTCGTTATCCTTTAACAATTGGATAAATTTAATGCTGGTATAGTGGGAACCCTGATCGCTATGTATTAATGTTTCTGTGCTTAAATCAGTTCCATGTTTTTCTATTAACTGCTTTACTGTTTCTAATACAAAATCAATTTCTAGTGATTCGCTGAGAACCCATGACAGAAGCTCCTTGGTACAGGCATCTATAATTGTTGACATATAGCACCGGGGTGCTTTTCCATTTATAATATACGTGATATCCGTTAACAGAATTTTTCTTGGTCCGTGTTCCTCGAATTCACGGTTTACTATATTAGGTGCGGTATATGCAGTTGCCATTGCTTTTGCCATTCTTCGATAGGGATTTGCCTTGCGGATAGGGCACTGTAAGTTGTACTTCTTCATCAGCCGCCGGATTTTTTTGATATTCATCACTATCGGCGGTTCCATGTGTAACAACCTCATATATATGCTACGGGCACCTTTATGATATCCTCGGTACTGGTATGCTTTCAGAATCAAAAGAAAATCCTGTCTGTCCCGTTCCTCCCTTTCCATTCGCTGGTTTTCTGTTGATAGATAATGGTAATATCCCGAACGGGATACTCCTGCTATTTCGCACATGGCAGCTACATTCAATAGATTATCGCTTTTTTGCATGGTATCATAAATAATCTGATACTTTGCATGTGCTGGTATTTTCATTATTCCGGAGCCTCCGGATCTAAAGATACAATTTTTTTTAGAAACTCTATCTCCTGATTTTTATATGCCAGTTGCATTTCTAAATATTTTATCCGATTTTCAGCCGAAAGATATCCGTTGCAACCCTGTGCATATGTGTTAAGATCTCGAAAGCCATTTTCCTTTTTTACTTCGTTTCCAATCATGGTTTTCAAACCATTTATCCTGGAATCCCCTAGGATATTTGGATCTATTCCAAGAGTCGAAACAATTTCACGTGGAAGCCTGCCCTTTGACAGTTCCTCCCAAAACAGTTTTTTAAATTCTGCCGAGAAATGTACAATGCTCGGTGATACATCCAGCACATATTTGCTATTTCTCAGTGTGAGCATTTCCTGTTCTGTAAACTTTTTGTTTGCCATAATTTCCTCCAATTCATTTTTATTGTAATATCAATCTGAATTGGAGTCAAAACCGATTTTGTCCCAAATAAATGGTTTTATCAGCACCATGTCCGAAGTTAAGGGTTCCCTGTAAACTCATTGTCTAGATTTAAGGGTTTTCATTAAAACTTACTGTCCAATGGTAAGGGTTTTAAAAACTCAAACTGTCTAATCTATAGGGTACATTTTATTTGAATAAACAAAAATACTTAGCAAATCCAGCGTTTATGCGGGTTTGCGGCATTACAAAAGGTCTTTTGATAATAAATTGATAACGGTTACGCAAGTGCGATTATTCTTACGGATAAGTGGTTTGCAGGTCGAGAAATGATTTTAAAGTGGTTTGTGTGACTGTGATAAATCCATATTAGAAACGCCCTTAGCTGTGGGTAGTAACTCATGGCTAAGGGCGTTTTTTGCGTTCTTGTCAATCGGTTTTTAGTTTGTCTTTGAATGTTTTGACTAAGGCATCGCTTAATTCCTTAGAGGGGACATTCGCCCACTGCTGCGTAGTGTCAAACTTCGGGTAATTGTTCCGCCACTGGTCGTACTCTTCCCTGCTGATTTCTTCGGTGGTGAGTTTTGCAGCCTGTTCCTGCCAAGCGGTGAGCATTTGTAGTAGTTCTTCAGCGGCTTTGCCCTTGTCCTTGCTGAATTTCAAACAGACCTCTCCGTCTGTTTCACTGATGGTACAAGAAAATTGAACGTCAATGCAGGGCGGTTACAGGATGAATATAATATTCGTTATGAGAACAGTCGTAGCCGTAATGAACGCAGGGGGAGGTTTACTTTGCTAAAATAGGCGTGACGACAGCCGCAAATTCAAGGCAGACCTTCCAGAGCTTGCATTACCTTCCGAAAAAGAAAAGCCCATAGGAATATGGGGGCAAAGGCATTTGCAGTATCTCAAAGAGTATAAGCAGTTTGTTTATCTTAATCTGCTGACAAGCGGCAGAAATAATGTTAAAAGTAGTTGCGTGCGCACGCATATTGCGTTATAATACTGGTGGTTAGGAGGAGTATATCTATGAAACTATTAAAATGGCTTTCAGTAACAGACCGATTTTACAAAATCTATTTGGACAAGCAACTTGCCCCCTATGGAATCAACAACAGTCAATATATGTTCTTAATCAAAATCTGTCGTTCGCCCGGTATTCTACAAGATTCTTTGTTGAATATGTTCTATGTTCATCCAAGCAATATTGTACGGACGGTTGCGACATTGGAAAAGCAGGGAATGATTACACGTTCTCCCAATGATAAGGATAAGCGGACATGTAAGCTGTATCCTACGGAACGTGCGCTGTCTGTAATTGATGAGGTACAGACGGTATGTGAAAAGACAGAAGCTCTTTTATTGCAAGGTATGAGCGAATCCG